>ORJL011054108.1_pt1 | contig 52035 bp, 50 predicted proteins | sample 1779941 | NCBI WGS metagenome assembly ORJL01 (sample SAMEA104232317, study PRJEB22302) | groundwater metagenome | biome: forest; feature: aquifer; material: groundwater | place: USA | collected 2011-08-07 | depth 5.8 m | reverse complement strand
TTTTATTTTTCTTAAGCAAATTTTGCGTCAAGATTTTGTTGATGGACAACCGGCTTGCCTCAACTCCCGGGCCGCTATAAGGAATATTTATTTTTTCTAAAATGGCCTGAATTCCCCCGTCTTCGCCAAATTGCCCATGAAGCGCGATAAACGCGACATCAAGTTTTGCATCTTTCAAAAGTTGGACAACGTTGGCTTCTTGGGTTGAAATAATATCAACCGCGCTGACCCGGCAACCGGCCTCTTTCAAAGCCGCGTAAACGGCCTTGCCCGACTTAAGCGAGATTTCCCGTTCCGACGAACATCCACCCATCAAAACGCCGATGTGCCCGTATTTTTCTTCAAGATCGCTCATCATATGCCCGTTTTTAAACCGCCGATTTTTCGTGCGCCCCTTTGAATCTTGCGGCCAATTCATCTGATATCTTTGTTACATCCCCCGCCCCCAGTGTCAGAACAAGGTCCCCTTCTTTGACAATATCAAGCAAATGCGCGAGGATTTCTTCTTTCTTTAAATAAACTCCCGGTGTGCGGCTCTGCGATTTAATTTTTTCAAACAACGCCTCACTATTAACGCCTTCCATCGCGGGTTCGCTGGCCGCGTAAATATCCGTTAAGATTAAATAGTCACAGCCGCTTAGGCTGTGCACAAATTCATCCATTAAATATTTTGTCCGTGTGTAACGATGCGGCTGAAAAACAACAATCACCCGCTGACATCCAAAAGACTTTGCCGCCTTAAGTGTCGCAGTGATCTCGGTTGGATGATGGCCGTAATCATCGACGATCATGATGCCGTGGGCGTGCCACTTTAATTGCATCCTCCGCTTGGCGCCTTCGAATTCACTAAGGCTTTTTTTGATGACATCCAAATCAATGCCAAGCTCCATCCCTAAAGCGAGACAGGCGAGGGAATTTAAAATATTATGCTGTCCGGGAATTTTAAGACGGACCATTCCTAAGTTTTTCCCACGGAAAATACATTCATATTGAGTGGAATATCCCTGAACAACAGGATTGACGGCAAAAACATCGCTTTCTTTTGAAAACCCATAGCTTGTGACGCGCCGGCCGCTTTCTTTTAACAAGGAATAAAGTTTCTGATCATCGCGGCATCCGATGATGTGCCCGTCGACGTGCGTCCGGGCTATAAACTGGCGATACGCCTTCACAATATTCTCCCAACTGCCGTAATAATCGACGTGTTCGAAATCAATATTGGTGATGACGGAATAAAAAGGAGAGAAATACAAAAATGACCCGTCGCTTTCATCAACTTCCGCGACAAAATATTCTCCGGCGCCTAAATGCGCGTGATAACCGCTGCCGTTGTTGACAACCCCGCCGACGGCGGTTGTCGGATGCAAACCCGCCTGAATCAAAAGATAGGAAATCAAAGACGTCGTGGTCGTCTTGCCGTGGGCGCCCGCGACCGTTATCCCTTTTTGGGATTGCATGATTTCGGCGAGAAGTTGGGCGCGCGGCAAAATGGCAATTCCTTTTTGCCGCGCGCCCATCCATTCCGGATTATCTTTGGAAATCGCCGACGAATAAACCACGACATCCGGAGATTCCAGATTTTTTTCGCTGTGCCCGATGGAAATTCCTATGCCCTGCTGGCGCAATTTGTGCGTCCAGTCACTTTCCTTTAAATCGGAGCCGCTCACCCGATGGCCTTTGGAGGCCATCAAGGACGCCAGCGCGCCCATCCCCACGCCGCCAATTCCGATAAAGTGATAACATTTTTTTGGGTGTGTCATCGTTTCAAATATTCAATCCAGGATTTATTTAAATCATCCGTATCTTTAAAGCGGATATAGGAAGATTTGAGAGCGCCTTCAAATGATTTTCCGGATTTTAACTCCCGGCAAAAATCCAAAAATTTATATTCGCCCAACTCCGTCATCAGATAATACACAATGCTCGCCGCCTCCGCGTAAAAAAGCTCAACAAACTCTTTATCGGTATTGCTGTAGAGCTTCACCATCGAGAGCTCCCGCAGCGGAATAAATTTATTTTCCTCCATCGCCTTTTTGACGTCTTTATTCGAACCCCCCCGCCTGGCCTTCTCCTGATACATCGCGACACCTTCATCGAGCCATGTCGGGATAAAGGAATTTGATCCGACGAATTCCCTGAAAATAATGTGCCCCAGCTCATGCGGTAAAATGGAATCAAAAAATCCGTTGGCCGCCGGATACGTATGAATCTCTCTCTCCAAAAAAGACGCCGACCCGTGCGACCAGCCGGCCTGCTTGGAGGACTCCACATAATCATCGGCATCCTGATAAATGTAAATCTTGACCCTTTTGTCCCACGTCCAGCTTTGCTCGCGAACCAACCCAAGGTTTCGCGTGATTTCCTGATAATACCCTTCAGCGGAATTCTCGACGCTTTTGATGAAATCCTGCGGTACATCCTTGTAAAAAATAATAAAATGGCTGGAGCGATACTCCTCCCAGTTGTCTTTTGCTGTTTTTCCTTCGCTATAATCGGAAAAACCAAGACACATCAAAAAAAGAAAAATAGGAAATATTTTTTTCATGGCTGCGGCGTCAGCGTTTCAATTTCATGGGCTATCTTTTGGGCGGAATCAAAGGCAATGACATGCGCCAAACGCCTGGCAATTTCGTCTTTCGACATATTTTCTTTAAGAATTTTTAAGACAGTATTCTTTAAAACTTCTGCTGACAGATTGTTTTCTTCTATCATACACGCGGTTTTTTCTTTTTCTAAAATTTTTGCATTTTCTTTTTGATGGCCGCCCGCGTAGGGGTAGGGAATCAGAATGGCCGCAAGCGAGAACGCCGCGATTTCGCAAACCGTGACCGCCCCCGACCGGGAAATGACAAGATCGGCAATTTCATAGGCCTCATCGATGTTATTTAAGAAGTCGGACAGGTGGTGCGGTATCTTTAGCCGGGCGTATTGCTCCTTAAGCGATGGATAGCCGCTTTCACCGCTGACATGAATCGCCTGAAAAGCGATTTCGTTTTTTAGCAAGGGAGCCGCCGCCAGAAATTCCGTGTTAATGCGGCGGCTCCCCTGGCTTCCGCCCAAAACTAAAATCGTCACGCGGCTGGATTCCAACCCGAATTTCTTAAAAAGAGATTCTTTATTGAGTCCCGCCGTCCTCATGCGGCAAGGGCATCCCGTGAAAACCGTTTTTTCTGACGGAAAATATTTTTCGCTTTCCCGAAAGCTGAGCGCGATCCGGCCGGCGAACTTCGCAAGAACGCGGTTGGCCCTTCCGGGAATAACATTTTGCTCATGAATGAGTGTCGGGCGCTTTATCAATGCCCCCATCAAAACAACCGGAAACGCCCCGTAGCCGCCAAAACCAACCACCCGCTGCGGTTTGACCGCTATCAGAATTTTTAATGATTGAACAAGGGCGATCCCCATGCAACCAAGGGACATAAAAAAAGAGGCTGGCGATTTCAAAGAAAAACCCCGCGAAGAAATCATTCGAACGGGAAATCCCCGCCCGACAATGGCCTGCGTTACTTTCCCCGGCGTTGTCACAAAAGTAACTTCGTGACCACCGGCTTTTAGTTTTTCGGCAACATGAAGCGCGGGAAAGATATGCCCTCCGCTGCCGCCGGTAGCGATCAAGATTCTCATAATTCCTGCGTACGTGAAATGTTGAGCAAAAGCCCGACGGCGATAAGATTGGAAATAAGCGCCGACCCGCCGTAACTGATAAAAGGCAAGGGCAATCCCTTTGTCGGAAAAACCCCCATGCTGACCCCGATATTAATAATCGCCTGTAAACCAATCATGATGACAATTCCTAAGCTCAGAAAATAACCAAAGCTGTCCATCGTGCGCTTGACAATTCTCGCCCCCTGCCAGATAAAAAGCAAAAAGAGGGCAATAATGGCCAGTGTTCCCAGCAAACCCAGCTCTTCACCGATAATCGAAAAAACAAAGTCCGTGTGCGCCGCGGGAAGATAAAACAATTTCTGCTTACTGTGCCCCAACCCGACACCAAAAAGCCCTCCGGAACCAAGAGCGATCTGTGATTGCGTTAGCTGAAAACCAATACCCTGACTATCCTGCCAGGGATTAAGAAAAGCCGAGATACGCGCCATGCGGTAAGGAACCCGCGCGATTAAAAAATAAATAACCGGAGCGGCTAATAAAAGGAGAGAAAGAAGATGCGGCACCCTTGCCCCGGCCACAAACATCACAAGCAAAACAACGCTGGCCGTAAAAACCGACGTCCCTAAATCCGGCTGCTTTAAAATAAGAAGGCAAATGACACCCAGCATCAACATGAGAGGCAAGAACCCTTCCTTAAAATCTCTGATTTTGTTTTTTTTCCGCGAAAGAAAATCGGCAACATAAATTAAAACAACAATTTTGATGAATTCCGACGGCTGAATACTGAAGAAGCCTATCTTAAACCACCGGCGGGCGCCGAAGCTTTGTTTGCCGATGCCGGGAATTAAAACAAGAACAAGTAAAATGACGGAAATGATGAGAAGCGGCTTCGCGTATTTTTGCAGATCACGGTAATCCAGGGACATCACAAAAAACGTTGTCACCAGCCCAATCGCGAGAAAAAGAAGATGCCGGTTTAGAAAGTAAGAGCTTGAGCCAAGGGTTTCAAGGGCATAAACACAGCTTGAGCTAAAAACCATAACGATGCCGATGGAGATAAGGATGAGCGTGATGGTGGCGATAGAGATCCGGATATGGCGCATAAGATTTTAAGACTATAGCTTGGAAACGATTTCTTTAAAGCAACGGCCGCGATCTTCAAAATTTTTAAACATGTCGAAGCTGGCGCACATGGGAGAAAACAAAACACAATCTCCTTTTTTGGCTGTTGTCTTTGCCAAAACGACCGCGGCCTCAAGGCTTTGACATTCCCTAAGGTCAACATCGTTTTCAAAGGCACGTCGTAATTTTTCCCGCGCTTCCCCGATAACGATCATCGCCTTGACTTTTGTTTTGACAAGGCTTTTTAAAAAAGAAAAGTCGGCGTTTTTGTCCCGCCCTCCGCAAATCATCACGACGGGTTTTTCGCTTCGCTCAAGGGCCCAGCGCCCGGATTCCACCGTCGTAGATTTTGAGTCGTTGATAAAATCAATCCCATCCAATGAGCGCACAAATTCCAAGCGGTGCTCCACTCCTTTAAACTTTTTGAAAACGTCCAAACAAATTTCCATCGGCACGCCTAAAATGCGGCCGGCTTCCAATGCCGCCAGGTGATTAGGATTCGACAGCGATGTGCGCGCGTATATCCCGGGCGGATTAAAATAGGAAATCACGCTGTTTAATTTTGAAGCCAGTTGGCGTATCGTCTCGTTTTCATAATTCAAAACGGCAAAATCGCCGTTGGTCTGATTCATAAAAATGCGCGCCTTGGAGTCAAAATATTCTTTGATATCTTTGTGGCGGTCGAGATGATTCTGGCTAAAATTCGTGAAGACGGCAACGTGAGGGCGAAAATGAACAATGGACTCAAGCTGGAAAGAGCTGACCTCCAGAACAACAATGTCTCCCTGTGTTAAATCGCCGATGTATTTTGAAAACGGGGAACCGATATTTCCGCACAGACACACGCGCCGGCCACCGGCTTCCAGGATTTTCGCGATGAGGGTTGAGACAGTTGTCTTTCCGTTGCTTCCGGTAACAGCAACAACGGGGCAAGGGCAGAACCGCCATGCCAATTCGATTTCTCCGATAACAGGAATGTGTTCTGCCCTTGCCCACTCAACCGGCAAGGCATCAATCCTGACGCCCGGACTCAAAACAATAAAATCGCTGTTTTTGATAAACGCTTGCGTATGCCCGCCAAATTCAAATTCTGTTTTTGCCGCCAACGGCCAATGGGCGAGGTCTTCTTTAAAAACATCTTGTGATTTTGTTTCAGAAACCCTCGGCACCCCGCCTTTTTCCAAAACCAATTCACACACAGCCATACCGCTTCTTTGAAAGCCGACGACCGTCACTTTTTTATTTTTCAAATCCATGGCTGTGCTATCTGATTTTAAGCGTCGTTAGGGTTACGATGGCGAGAATAACCGCGATAATCCAAAACCGGATAATAATCTTTGATTCGCCCCAGCCGGACAATTGCAGGTGGTGATGAAGCGGAGAAACTTTTAATATGCGTTTCTTTCGTATCTTGACCGACAAGACTTGCAAAATAACCGATAGCGCCTCAACAACAAAAACACCGCCCAAAAGCGCCAGCAGCAATTCCTTTTTGATAAAAACAGCAATCGTCCCCAAGCTTCCCCCCAAAGCCAAAGAACCGACGTCCCCCATAAAAATAGTCGCCGGATAACAATTGAACCACAAAAATCCTAAACTCGCCCCCAAAATCGCCGCGCAAAAAACGGTCAACTCTCCCGCCCCGGGAATAAAGGGAATAAAAAGGTATTCACTGAACTTGACGTGCCCCACGATATAGCTAAGCACGCTCATGGCCAACGCGACAAAAAGAACACAGCCAATCGCCAATCCATCGAGCCCGTCGGTTAGATTAACCGCGTTGGATGTCCCGACAATGACTAAAATGGCAAAGGGAATATAAAAAATCCCCAAATCAACGGCGAGATCCTTGAAAAACGGCACATCCAGTTTTGTTGAGGTCATCGGATCCCAATAAATAAAAACTCCCAGGATTAAACCCAAGACAAGCTGCCAAAATAACTTTGTCTTGGCGCGCAAACCCCTCTGGCCTTTTCCTTTTTTTGTCAGCTTAATATAATCATCAATGCCGCCCAGCACAGCCAGCCAGACACAGGTAAAAAGAGTAAGAAGAATATAGCGATTTCCCAAATCCGCCCAAAGCAAAACAGAAATGACAATGCTGCCAATGATAAATAACCCACCCATCGTCGGAGTTCCGGACTTGGAGCCATGCAGATGCGTTAACTGCGGGCAATCATCGCGCGTGGTATTTTCCTTAATGTTAAACGACTTTAATTTGTTGATGATGACAGGCCCAAAAATAACGCACAAAACAAACGTCGTAACCGCCGCCATCCCCGCGCGGAAAGTAATGTATTTAAAAATATTAAAGCCAAAAAATACGTCGCGAAACTCTGCTAAAAAATAAAACATGGCAAATCACCCTTTCTGCCTTTAAACACAACCACTGATATTTTTCTACAATCAGCTTCCAAAATTCTTTTCAAGAAATTCAATCACCCGTTCCATGCGCATCCCTCTTGAACCCTTTAAGAGCACTGTATCCCACGGCTTCACATATGTTTTAAGTTTTTGATTCACTTCCAAAAGAGAGCCGCAATGACAACCGGCGATATTTCTGTTTTTCCGGAGCGCCTCCTGAGAAATCAGGCGGGAATATTTCCCTACCGTTATCAAATAATCAAATGACGTCTTGGCAATCTCCCTGCCCATTGAACGATGTAATGCGGCTGTTTTCATTCCTAATTCTAACATATCGCCGCAGACAATCACTTTTCTTCCCGTATTTCTTACCGATTCTAAAGTTTCGATCGCGCTTCGCATGGAAACAGGATTCGCATTGTAGGTATCGTCAATGACGCGCACGCCGCCGATAACGCGTATTTTCTGACGGCCATTTGGAAAGCAAAAATCTTTAAGCGCTTTTTGGATATTGCGGCGGCTGACCTTCAGCAGCGATCCGCAGCAAATGGCCGCCAGGGCGTTGTACACATTATGTTTCGCAAATGTATTCAGAGAAACATCGTATCCTTTATTCACGCGAAATCGAAGCGCCGATGTGTCCATCATAATCCGAGCGGCCCGATAATCACAGGGATTTTTCACGCCGAATTGAACAAGCGTATGGCCTAGCTTGAGCCGTACAATATTTCTTAAATACCGGTCGTCTTTGTTAAAAACCACAACTCCTTTTTTTGTCATGCCTTTGACAATGTCTAATTTTTCACGAAAAACTCCGCCCAAATTTTTAAAAAATTCCAAATGCGACTCGCCGATATTCATGAGCACAACAATCGTGGGGTTGGCTATCTCGGTCAGCCACCGGATTTCACCAAAATGGTTGGTTCCTAATTCAACGACAACCGCCTGATGGCGGCGATTCAATTTAAGAAGCGTCGCGGGAACCCCGATATGGTTATTTTGCGTCGCGATGTTCTTTAAAACGCGACAGCGCGTTTTTAAGACTTCGGCGATCATTTCTTTGGCTGTCGTCTTGCCGGCGCTGCCCGTGACCGCGATGACCGGAATATGAAATCGGCTTCGGTGATATTTTGCGATGAGCCCCAAGGCCTTCGTCGTATCATCAACTAAAATAACCGGAAAATCTTTATCCACCACAACAACCCGCCGCGAAACAACAATGCCACGGGCGCCTTTTTTAATAACATCCTTAATAAACCGATGGCCGTCAAAGCGCTCGCCTTTAATGGCGATGTATAATTCTCCGCGCTTTAGCGTCCGGGAATCCGTCGAAACCCCTTTGACGCGCGTTAATGGCTTCCCCTGCGCCAGCGTTGCGCCCGTTGATGCAACAATCTCTTCGATGGTCAGCACTTTAAATATTGCCTCACGATTTCACGGTCGTCAAAATGGATTGTTTCGTCCTTGAAAATTTGATAATCTTCGTGCCCTTTGCCCGCGATCAGAACAACATCGCCCTTCTTTGCCAGGGACAAGGCGCTGTGAATCGCCACTTTCCTATCAACGATAACCTGATAATTTTTTCCCTGATAACCCGCAACAACATCTTTGATGATGTCCTTTGGATCTTCGCTTCTTGGGTTATCGCTGGTAATGATCGCCGTATCAGCAAGTTCACCGGCCACCTTGCCCATTCTGGGGCGCTTCGTTTTATCGCGGTCTCCGCCGCATCCAAACACCAAAATGATTTTCGACTGGCTGATATTTTTTAAACTCGACAAAACATTCTTTAACGCGTCATCAGTGTGCGCGTAATCGACAAAGACGTGAAAGTTCTGGCCGCCATCGACTTTCTCCAGGCGGCCAGGGACGCATTTCAAAGCCGCGATGCCTTTTCGAATACTTTGAGGATCTATCCCCAGCGAAAGACAGCACGCGCTAACCGCCAGAATATTGTAAATATTGTGGCGGCCGATAAGCTGCGTCTCAATGGCTATTTCTCCGTCGGGGAATTGAATACTGAAAGATGTCCCTTGAAGGCTTAACCGGATATCTTTTGCCGTAACACCTTCCGGCCGCGTCAACCCGTAAGCAACAACTTTTCCCTTCGCCAGCTTTATAAGCCGGCGCCCATAGTCATCATCTTTGTTAATAATGGCAAATGCGTGGGGCTTCAGCGATGTAAAAAGTTTAGACTTGGCCAAAAAGTAATTTTCCATATTGGCGTGATAGTCCATATGGTCGCCTGTCAAATTGGTGAAAATCGCCGAAGCAAAATCAATTCCTTCCACGCGCCCCTGATCAAGGGCGTGCGAGGAAACTTCCATGGCGCAAAAGTCAATTTTCTTGCCGGCCATGTCCGCCAAGTATTTCTGATTTTCAAGTAAACCAGGCGTGGTATTGTGAGAGGGAATTGTTTTACCATCAATGCGATGACTGATTGTCCCAATTACAGCGCATCTCTTTTTCGCGGCCCGCAAAACAGATTCCAGAAGGTAAGATATCGTCGTTTTGCCGTTTGTTCCGGTGATGCCGACAACCTTAATTTTTTGGGAGGGGAAATCGTAAAATCGCTGGGAAACATCGAGGAGAAACTTTTTTGTATCAGCGACTGTTAAAAGGCAAACGCTCTTGCCGCTAACCGTACTCTGATAAGAAGGCGGAGCAACAATAACACAAGCGCCTTTCTTTACCGCATCTTTGATAAAGTCAGATCCGTCACACCGGGGTCCTCTGAGGGCGACAAATAAACAACCCTTCCGGGCATGTCTTGAGTCGCAACAAATTCCCTGGATATTAACATTTGCAAAGTCAGGCGAAATAGAGCCGCGGTATATGCCATTGAGAAGTTCCTTTAATTTCATTGATGTTCAATTTTTTGACAATTTTTTTGCAAGGGCTTTATCGCTGCCGCTTTCTACCACACCAAGATAGTGCAAGGCATTCTCCGCGACTTCTTTGAAAACCGGCGCCGCCACGGTCCCGCCAAAATGGCTGGGATGCGGGTCATCAAAAACAACGACAATTACAAGCTGCGGATCTTCGACCGGCGCAAATCCGATAAAGGAGGCATAAAACTGGCTGTGTGAATATAACCCGTTAACAATCTTCTGTGCCGTGCCCGTTTTTCCTGCCGCCGATACGCCTTTAATTTTAGCAAGCTTTCCTGTTCCGCTTTCCACGGCCCCCGCAAGAATAGCTTTAACCCTTTGGGCCGTTTGCGCGCTAATAATTGGCCCCACACTTTGAGGCGCAAATTCTTCAACCGTTTCCCCGTCTTGATCTTTAACGGATTTTATCATAAAAGGTTTCATATAGACCCCATCATTTGCAATCGCGCCGATGGCGCAGGCCAGTTGAATCGCCGTCACCGTCACTTCATGCCCGATGGGGATGGCACCGATGGATGTCTTTGACCAAAGCGACGGCGCTCTAAGAACTCCCGTGACCTCTCCTGGAATATCAATTCCCGTCGGCATGCCGAAGCGAAATAATTTGGCATAGCGATAAATCGCACCGCTCCCCAAGGCCTGCGCGATTTTTGTGACACCGATGTTGCTGGACTCTTCGAAAACTTGCCTAAAACTTAACGTTCCATGGGCATGATGATCATGCAGAATGTGATTGCCGACCCGATAGGATCCATTCTCGCAAAAAAATTTGTCTTTTTCCGAAAATCTTTTTTCTTCTAACGCGGCAGCGGCTGTCACAATCTTAAACACAGATCCCGGCTCATACATATCGGTTAAGGCGCGATTCCGGCGGGCGTCCATGCGGCCTTCGCCGGGGCGCAGCAAGTCAAATGTCGGGCGATTCGCCAACGCGAGAATTTCTCCCGTACGAGGGTTCAAAACAATAATCGACGCTCCTTTTGCGTTATGTTTGCGATACGCCTCATCCAGCGCGCGTTCTGCGATGTATTGAATGGTTTCATCAATGGTCAGGATAACGTCAAGTCCGTCCTGAGCGGGAATAAGCCCGCCGTCAATAAAAAGTTTTCTTTGCCGGGCATCCCGCAAAACATGCGACCATCCCGGCTTTCCTTTAAGATATTGATCGTATTTTAATTCAACACCCTCCAGGCCGACGTTATCAATATTTGCAAATCCAATCACATGCGCCGCGAGATCCTTGTTGGGATAATAGCGCTTGCTCTCTTTGACAAAATCCAAACCACGTATCTTGAGCACCTTAATTTTTTCAACCTGCTCGGCGGATAACTTCCTTGCCAGCCAGACAAAATATTTTCCTTTGCCTAGACGGTCACGAATTGTTTGCGCGCTTGTGCTAATGAGCGAAGGCAGTTCCTTTAGGGCCTTTTCTTTGTCCGCAACCTTCATCAGCTTCGGCTGCGCGTAAAGAGAGTAGGCCGCGAGATTTAATGCCAGGGGCTTTAGATTCCTGTCGTAAATCGTGCCACGCTTAGGGTCGAGAACGATAAAATGATTATGCTGCCTTGAGGCAAGATCTTCGAGATAGGAGGATTTAAAAACCTGAATCAGGATGAGTTTCGCGGAAAAAAATAAAAGGCAGAAAATAAAGAAAAGAAATATAGCGCCGAAGCGCAAAGGCTTTTTTCGGATATACACGGAAGTTTTTAAACCCTGCCAGCTTTACGCTGGAATGACTGCTTTTACGTTAAGATTTTTCTGCGCCTGCTAAGAACATTAAAAAATCGTTTTATCTAACCAAACCCGCTTCCGCCTGCGAGTGAAGCGAAAGGGCGCCCGCCAAAAGCCGCAGGCCTTTTTCAGGCCTTTGAACATTTTGCTTTTTTGTTAAATCTGATTTTGCCGTTTTTAAAACTCGCGGCGGCGTTGTTAACTTTACGATATTTTTGTTATCTAAAAATTGCATTTGTGATTTTTCGCTCAAAAGCTTAATACCCATATGGCTTGATGATTTCAAAGTCAGGATTGATGAAGCAAGTTGATTGCGGTGATCCGTGAGCTCCTGTAGCTGCGCCTTATTTCGTTCACTCTGATATCCTAAATCGTAAATCTGTACTTGCAACTGGATATACATCAGCGCAAAGAAAGTTGTCATCGCAACGGTTAAAAAAATTTTTGGCAAACGCATGTTAAATCCTTTCAGCGACACGTAATCGAGCGCTACGCGCGCGCGGATTCGCGGCAACTTCAGAATCCGTCGGGCGTAACGGTTTTTTAAATATAAGTTTTAAATCGCCCTGCTTCGACAAATTTCTAAAATTTTCCTTAACAATCCTGTCTTCCAGCGAGTGAAAGGAAATGACGCAGATCCTTCCCCCTTTTTTGAGACATTGCGTACACTTCTTTAAAAATATTTCCAAAGATTCCAATTCATGATTAACGGCAATGCGAAGCGCCTGAAATGAGCGGGTTGCCGGATGAATCCTTGTATCGTGATAGCGGCCCGGAATAGCCCTCATAATAACGTCGTTCAATTCTTTTGTTGATTCAAAGGCCTTTTTTTGCCTTGCCTCAACGAGATAGCGCGCAATTCTTTTGTGCCAACGCTCCTGGCCAAAGTTTCTTAAGATGGAAGAGATCTCATACTCAGAAAGAGAGTTCACCAGATCCTGGGCGCAAACATGGCTTTCCGTGTCCATGCGCATATCCAAAGGCCCTTCGGATCTTAAACTAAACCCCCGTTGAGGATTTTCCAGTTGATAGCTTGAGATTCCTAAATCTAAAAGAATGCCGTCCACTTCGCTTATATTTAGGTTTTTTAAAATAACATCAGTGTTTCTAAAATCATCATGAACAAAATGACGCTGACACAATGCGCCTTCTAATTTCTCTTCTGCAATTTTAAGCGATTGATGATCGCGATCAACAGCAATAAGACATCCTGTGGGCCCGATGCGTTCGCAAATCTTTGCGCTGTGGCCTGCCAACCCGGTTGTCCCGTCGATGATGCACACTCCCGGCTTTAAGGAAAGATGCTCCTCAACTTCTTGGGCCATAACCGGCACGTGCACCGCTTCATCCGACATTAGTGAATCCTCATGATTTTCTAAAATATCAAAAGCGATCATTAAGAAATTTCTCTTTTATTAAACTTCAAAAATTTTTTCCGCGGTTTGTTCGTAGGAATTTCTTGAGTTTGCATAGAATTCCTTCCACAGCTCATTGTCCCAAATCTCGATTCTGCTTGAAATACCGATAATCATCGTTTCCCGTTTAATCGCGGCAAAATCTTTAAGATACGTCGGGATAATAAAGCGCCCCTGCTTGTCGGGGGTAATCTCCGCGGCTCCGGAAAAAAACATGCGGTTAAAACTTCTCCCCTCTTGTTTGGTGAACGATATACTTTTGAATTTCTGCTCCTGGGATTTCCATTCTTCCTCGCTAAACATAAAAAGACATTTATCCAAACCGCGCGTCAAAAAGAACTTTTCCACACCGCTTTCTTTCGCGATCTCGCGAAACCTTGCAGGGAGAATGAGGCGGCCTTTGCGATCTAAGCCATGACTATATTCGCCATAAAACATAGAAACCCTTCAATCCTATAAACCACTTTAAACCACTTTACTCCACTTAATTGGCAGTATATGCACCACCCTGGGCTTTGTCAACACTATTTCCCTAATTTTTTGGGAATTACGTAAATTTTGAGAAATTTTAGCCAGAAAAGGATACAAGAAGAAAGAAAGCGAGGGTAGAAAAAGCTAACGGGTTTTCTTAATTACGTCAAATGTGGGGAAGGATTCTTTAAAAGACGCAGGGCCTTGCTTTGATCATTATGCAGTTGATGAATCAATCGTTCTTTCGAATGGAATTTCTGCTCATTTCGCAATTTGCGTATAAAACGTATTTCAATATTTTTGCCGTAAATATTCTTTGAGAAATTAAAAATGTGAACCTCAACTCTTGCCTTCTTTAACTTTCCAAATGATGGCCGTTGGCCGATATTCGCCATGCCATAGAGAAATTTCTTTCCGTCGGGAATTTCGACAAGATAAACGCCTGGAGGCAAAATACTGTCGGAGGAAATCTTAAGATTCGCCGTTGGAAAACCCAGACACTTCCCTCTACCGTCACCATGAATAACGCGGCCTGACACAAAAACTTTTCTTCCCAATAGGCGGCTAGCCTTCTCCACTTTTCCCTGTAGAATTAGCTTTCTAATGCGCGTACTGCTAATGACGCCGTTTAGTTGCTGCGGCGGCACAACATTCACCTTAAAACCATGCCCTTGGCCTTCTTCTTTTAAAAAATCTGTATGGCCTTTGCGGTTTTTTCCAAATTTAAAATTGCGGCCAACAAATACCTCCCGAGGACAAATCGCCTTAACAATATATCGTTCCAGAAAATCCTCAGCGCTTATGCCTGAAAACCGACGCGTAAAAGGAATGACATAGCAAAAATCGACATTCATTTGGCTAATAAATTTCAACCGCTGGTCGAGCGAAGTTAGAAGACGTAATTCATCTTCGGGCCTTAAAATATGGCTCGGATGAGGGAAAAATGTCATCACAATGCTCGTCCCATTAAGCGCTTTGGCCTTCTGCACCGCTTGTTTTATTAAATACTGATGGCCAAGATGCACTCCATCAAAAACTCCGATTGCCAAGACAGGCCTCGTAAATATTTTTTTAGTCTGCCCAATGCCGTATATGACTTTCATTCATTTCCTCTAAAGAAACTGATTCGTTAATCGTAAAAGGGCCGATGCGTGTACGCCGGATTTGCGAAATGCATCCCCCGCAACCCAGCAGCGCGCCCACATCTTCTGCAAGTTTTCGGACATACGTTCCCTTCGAACACTCCAAGAAAAAACGCACATCAGGAAGTAAAAACTCAAGAATCTTTAAAGAATGGATGTTGATTTTTCTTGGCTCGCGTTTGACTTCTATGCCCTTGCGGGCTAATTCATAAAGCCGCTTGCCTTTATGTTTGACCGCTGATACCATCGGTGGAATTTGTTCGATTTCTCCAATAAATTTTGCGAACGTATTTTCTATCACAGCGGAGGTAACGCCATCAAATGCGGCTTGATGTAAAACCTTCCCTTCGATATCCGCCGTATCGGTTGTCATCCCAAGCCGAAGCGTCGCTTCATAAGCCTTGTCAAAAGACGAAAACCGATTAAACAATTGCGTCGATTTGCCCAGTAAAACAACCAAAACACCCGTTGCCATCGGGTCCAAAGTCCCCGCATGGCCAACGCGGCGCATGTTAAATTTACGCCGGGTAAACGAGACGACATCATGCGATGTCATTTTGCCGGGCTTATCAACAATAATAAAACCGTCCATAGGATTTATAGGATTTTTGAGAGGCGCGAAAAAATTTCTTTTTTCGCTTCTTTGACCGGAGAATTGATCCAGCATCCGCTGGCCCGTTTATGCCCGCCTCCTTGATAAAGCGAAGCCAATTTGGCGACATCTACTTTTCCTTGAGACCGAAAATTTATCCGTGTTGATTTTTTCTGATGCTGCGTAAGGATTGCCACGACTTCAACGCCTTTGATCGTGCGAAGGAAACTAAAAATCTTTTCGCGCAAATCAAACGTTCCCGAAAATTGGTCAACGATTCTTTTAGGAAGCTCTATACTGGCCACTTTTCCGTCATGGCTGATTTTAAAATTCCCCATAAGCGAGGCAAACAGATTCAAATCCTTGAGCGGAACAACCTCATAAATCTGACTGTAAAGCTTGCTAACCGAGAACTTAAACCGCATCAATTGTCCGACAACTTCATGGGTGTGCGATGTTGTATTTTCGAAACGAAACGAACCCGTGTCCGTCATAATCCCCGCATAAAGAAGCACGGCCATATCTTTTGTTAACTTCTCTTTCGCCTGCGCCAATAAGTCATAAATAATCTCTGCCGTTGATGAGGCATTTTTCTTAACCAGATTGACGCTCCCAAAAAAGTCGTTGGTCACATGATGATCAATGTTAACGAGCGGTTTGTCTTTTTGAATCAGCTTTTTAACCTTCCCGATTCTTCCCAAATCACCGCAATCAAGAACAATGGCGGCATCATAATCGATTTTTTGATTTTTAAATTCCTTAACCGAGCGGACGCACGGAAGAAGCCTGTGCATCAACAACGGCTTGTCGGCGTTCATCAGGTAAACTTTCTTTTGCCGTGACTTAAGGAAAATGGCCAGGGCCAGCTGTGATGAAAGCGCGTCAAAATCCGCGTTGACATGAGTCGTCAAAAGAAAAACATTATTTTTTCTGATGACGCTAAGAATCGCTTTTGAGTTCATTATTCACCCTCTCAATAGCCTGCTGAATCTGAAGGCTGTATTCAATCGAACGGTCAAAAATAAAATCAATCTCGGGGGTGTAGCGCATCTTGACGCGCTGGCCGACGAGCTTACGGATAAATCCCTTGGCGCTAGCAAGACCCTCTTCGGCGTCGCGAACTTTCAGCGCATCTCCTAAAACGCTAAAAAATACTCTCGCATGCTGCAAATCACGGCTAACTTCAACCTGCGTGACGGTGACAAGCTTAAGCCGCGGATCTTTAACCTCCAAAAGAATAATTTGACCCACCTCTTCTTTAATCGCCTGATTTACTTTATCAATGCGTGCCATGCTTACCTTTCCAATGAATTTTTAATCATTCTCGCGGCCTCTAATTGCGCGCTTCGCGAACCGAGATCCCCGCTCATTTTTCTTTGCAACAACTCTTCTAAGATGCGCCCTATCCGGCTTCCTTCTTCAATCCCTAAACATTTAAGATCATCCCCATCAATATCAAGCTTAACATTGTCGTACGTCGTCAAAAATTTCTCTATCTGCCGGATAGCTTCGGGCGCATCAGCACAGGAACGGCAAAAAACAACCGCTTCATCACTTAAAGGTTTAAGCGTTTTGTAAACGCCGTAAGGTGTAGCATCGGGGCTTGATATGCTTTCGATGATTTTTCCGACGGATTTTGTCAGCAAAATACTTTCGCGATCCTCTCTGGATAGATTAAACTTTTCCATAATCGCCTTTGATTCATCAAAGGAAAGCTCCCGCAACAACGCCATCAAATAAACGATCCACCTTTTTAGATCTTTCGCGCGGCCAAATGTTTTATCAAACCAAGCAATATTGTTATCGATTGTATCAAAAAAACGCCCCATTGCCGTATTAAACTTGGCCTCAAGAGTTAAAAACCTTAACCCCTTAAGGACAGCGAGGCGCTTAATATATTTTTTAGGTTTTTGTTCATCTAAAATCTTTTTAAATTCCTCGAAATATCTCTGCGGCTTGACACGTTCTTCAAAGCGATATTCAAGCGCTTCCTTCAAAAGCAAAAGGGTTTTCTTCTCTATTTGAAAATTAAAGCGGCTTGAAAAACGCACGGCCCGAAAAATACGCGTCGGGTCATCAATAAAACTTTTTTCATGCAATACCCGGATCCTTTTCGCTTTTAAATCTTTGAGGCCGCCAAAATCATCAACCAATTCTCCGAAATTCTTTTTATTGATAACAAGCGCGATGGCGTTAATCGTAAAATCCCGTCGGTAAAGGTCCTCCCGCAACGATCCCTTTTTGACCACAGGCAAAGCGCCGGGATGCGGGTATGTTTCTTTGCGCGCTGTTGCCAAATCAAATTTGAAGCCATTTTTTAGCGTGACCGCCGCTGTTTTAAACGGAGGGTATTCAACAACCTTCGCTTGATGGCTCTTTGCAAATTGCCTCGCCAAAGAAATGGCGTCTTTTTCAACAACAATATCCAAATCAAAATTTTTTCTGCCTAAAATTAAATCGCGGACAACGCCACCGACAACATAAGCACGCTCGTGCCTTTGATCGGCCATTTCGCCAACCAAACGCGCGACACAAACAAGTTGTTCATCAAGATTTCGAAGGCTGATTTTCATTTTTAAAAACCCTACGACCGCGGATGAAATTGTTTATGAACCGCGCGCAGCCTTTCTTTGTCAACGTGGGTATAGATCTGTGTTGTCGCAATATCCGAATGCCCGAGCATTTCCTGGACGGAGCGTAAATCAGCGCCGCCTTCCAAAAGATGGGTCGCAAAGGAGTGGCGCAAGGTGTGAGTCTTAATTTCTTTTCTAACATTTGCCTTCTTTGCGTAAAATTTAATGATTTTCCAAACGCTTTGACGGCTAAGCCTCTTGCTTAGACGGCTCAAAAAAAGATTGGGCGTAAAATTTGATTTGATGAGTTTCCGGCGGGAACCATCAAGATAATGCCGGACAGCCTCCCGCGCCCGCTTACCGATCGGAACAATGCGCTCCTTCCTGCCTTTTCCGATACAGCGGATATACCCTACATCAAGATTAACGTTATCAACCTTAAGATCAACAAGTTCCGAAACGCGCATACCGCTGGCGTACAAAATTTCCAAAATCGCATGATCGCGAATCGCCTGCCAGCCTCGCCCTTGCGAGGCTTTAATAATGACTTCAACCTCTGCCTGCGATAAGGTGTCGGGAATCCGCTTCCAAATCTTGGGGGTTTCAATGAGGCTTGTCGGATCCTCTTTGGCCAACCGTTCACGTACAAGGTAACGATGAAACATTTTTACCGCCGCAAGCCTGCGGCAAATGGATGTAGCCGACATGCCGACGTCTTTTTCTTTTTGCATGAACGAAGTAATATGCTCACGCTTAACATCATCTATGCTTAAAATATTCTGTTTAGAAATATATTTCGTGTATTTGGCCAAATCTCTTCGATAAGAATGGATTGTGTTTACCGCCAATCCTCTTTCGACAGAGAGAAAATTCAAGAAATCATCAATCAGCGCTTTTGCATCCATAAACTACGGCGTCCCCGTTTTAATGCTGTCTTTCATATTTTCAAAGCTACAATATTTTAGCACCTTGCGTTCAAGAGACCTTAGATCAATCGGCAGTGAAGAAACATCGCGCGTCGGGACAACGGCTTGCATATCAGACGCAATTGCCTTTAATTCGGCCAGATAGCCTTCCAGCGGTTTTTGGCTTTCTTCAGCCAGCAACTCCTTCATCTTCATAAGATTTACTGTCGCTTGATTCAATAAATAAAGCTCTCTTTTCAAATTGCCTCTTTGCCACATGCTGTTGATTAACTCGCCATACCACGCCTTAAAAAGAGAGTAATGATTTTTATAAACATCATGCGTGCTGTATTCCTTTTTTGGGTACTCTATCGGCTCTAAAATAGGCGCCTCCGTGGTTTCGATTTGCTTTTTCTTTTGACGCGTGAATTTCTTGCGGAGAGGTTCACAGCCGGTTGCCGCCAAAGACAAACAAAGGGTAAAAACGATAAAAACCGAAACTTCCAATCTCCGCCTTTTACAGAAAATCCTGTTAAACATAAATCATCTCCTTGAATTGTTTTTCGTTGATAATTTTTACGCCAAGCGTCTTGGCCTTATTATACTTTGATCCCGGGTTTTCACCGGCGACGAGGAAATCTATCTTCTTACTGACCGCTGAAACAATGTCGCCCCCTAAGCCCTTGACAAGATCCTCCGCCTTATCCCGCGAAAACTCCTGCAGCGTGCCTGTAAAAATAAATTTCTTTCCGGATAATTTTGCCGCGCCCGGGATCGTGGCCTTTTGGGGTTCGCGTATATTAACTCCGGCTTCTTTAAATTTCTCTATTAATTTCCTTGTTGCCGGCTGCTTGAAATAATTTTCAATCGAAGACGCCATAACGCCTCCGATTTCATAGATACTTTCAAAATCCGAAGATTGAGCGTTCATTATTTTATCAAGGCTTAGGAATTTCTGGGCCAGCGTCGAAGCCGCTTTTTCGCCGATGTTGGAAACGCCTAAGGCAAACAAAAAACGCGAAAGCGGCTGTGCCTTGCTTTTTTCAATGGCGGCCAAAAGATTTTCCGCTTTTTTATCGGCAAAAAGCTCGAGCTTTAGCAAATCTTCTTTTTTTAGAAAATAAATATCAGCCAAATCCCGCACGATATTTCTTTCCAAAAGCTGAACGACAACCGCCTCGCCTAACCCTTCAATGTCCATCGCTTTTCGCGAAGCAAAATGAAGAAGCCCGCGCTCCAGCTGTTTTGGGCACAAGGGGTTCATACAGCGATAGGCGACCTCGTCGGCATTCTCTTTGGAAATGTCGCCGCCGCATTCGGGGCATTTGCTGGGGATTTTAAAATACGATTCACCCGCTTTCCCGGAAGATTCAACGACTTTGATAATTTTGGGAATCACGTCTCCCGCGCGTTCTAATAAAACGCGGTCGCCTTTTTTGACGCCCAATCTTTTGATCTCATCAAAATTGTGCAACGTCGCCCGGGAAATGGTCACGCCGCCGCATTCAACCGGTTCTAATTCAGCGACAGGCGTCAAAACACCCGTTCTTCCGACTTGGATAATAATGTCTTTGATCCTCGTCGTCGCCTGATGCGCCGGAAATTTATAGGCAACAGCCCAGCGCGGGCTTTTTAAGGTCTCTCCCAACCGCCTTTGCTGCGTTTGCGAATTCACTTTAATAACCACACCGTCAACGTCGTAAGAAATCGCAGTGCGTTTCGCCTCGTATTCTTTGCAATACGCGATGACCTCATCAAAATTTTTGCAAAGACGGCTGGTTTTATTCACCCGAAAACCATACTGCTTCGCCGCCTCCAAGAAATCCCAGTGCGTTTGATACGATCCGCCTTCGGCAATCCCAAAGGAATGGATAAAACAGCTTAATTTTCTTTTGGCGGTCAGCGTTGAATCAAGAAGTTTAACCGAACCGCTTGTGGCATTGCGCGGATTAACAAAGAGCTCCTCGCCTTTGTGTTTTTTTTCTTTGTTGAGTAATTCAAAGTCCTTGCGCTCCATATAGATTTCTCCGCGCACCTCCAGGATTTTAGGAACAGGATATTTTGCACCGGGAAAAAATTTCAAAGGAATCGATCGTATTGTTTTCAAATTATTTGTGATATCTTCTCCGTTTAAGCCATCTCCGCGTGTCGCTCCCAAAATAAAACGGCCTTCTTGATACGTCAAGGCCGCGCTGACACCGTCAATCTTAAGTTCGGCTACGTATTCAACATCTTCACCGGGCAATCCCTTTGTGACGCGCGCCTGCCAATCTTTGAGTTCGTCAATGGAGTAGGTGTTATCCAAAGAGAACATCTTCACCTTATGTACAACGTTGCCGGCGGCCTCCTCAAGCTTGACGCCCACACGCTGCGTTGGAGAATCAGAAAAACGGAGCTCCGGAAAATCTTTTTCCAGCCGCGCCAACTTCGCCAATAAATCGTCGTACTCTTTATCGGAAATTGTGGGCTGGTTGAGGACATAATACCGGTGATTATGCCGCTCCAGCGCCGCGCTTAGCTCTTGAATCTCCTTCTTGGCTTTTTCTTTATCCATCACTTAGGGAATGATAACAAAATCTTTAAACGAGCTCCGCTCATCAGAATATACCGCCTCGCAATCCCGGATATAACCTTTGAAATGCTGATCAAGGCAGCGGAGGAAATTTTCAATCTTATTTTTTTCTCCCTCGGCAATAATTTCAACCCTGCCGTCGCGAAGATTTTTAACCCACCCTGCAAGTTCAAAATCCTTGGCGAATTGCTGTGTCGTGTAGCGAAACCCTATGCCTTGAACCGTTCCGGAATAAAAAATATGAGCTTGGACCATGTGGCGGGAGCGAAGAATATATTTTTATCGAAAAGGTGAAAACTACCAATTAAGCGCTTCTTTTGTTTTAAATAATAAAATCGGGGAGGCGGGATTTCCCCGACGCTTTCTATCCTTTTATTGTGGAAGTCGGGGTCCCGACTACCAAAATACACATTTAGAAAACGTCGGGAGAACCCTCAACCCGCTATTTAAATCGGGGAGGCGGGATTTGAACCCACGACCTCAACGTCCCGAACGTTGCGCGCTAGCCAGCTGCGCTACTCCCCGTTAAAATTTTGTTTCACAAAATTTTGACGGCATCGAGCCCGATAGGGCGAGATGCCTTTAATACTTAGCTTTATTGCCCCTTAAATATTAAACTTCCTTCACACTAAAAGCAATCTGTGCTTCTGCTACCAACTTTTCTTTAACAAAAGCCTTCGTGTTAAGAATGCCCGTCTTCGCCAAAAATTTAACCGTCGTCACCTCAATTTTGATCTGGTCCCCCGGAAAAACAGGGGCAAAAAACCGCGCCTCGACTTTTCCAAGATAATAAACCAAATTCTTACCGACAAAATTCTTGCTGTAATAAAAATAGATGCATCCCGCCTGCGCCATCGCCTCAAGGATGAGAACTCCCGGCATCACCTTTTCGCCCGGAAAATGCCCGACGAAAAACTGCTCGCCAATAGAAACATTCTTGATGGCCGTAAGTTTTTCGTTAGGTTTAAGCTCAACAACCCTGTCAATCAAAATAAACGGGAAACGATGCGGAATAATTTTTTTAATCTCTTGGATATCTAGCTGCATTTTTCCCTCCTTAACAAATCCTAGCCCATGATCAATATTTCTTTCGTTTCAATGATTGGCTAAAATATACCGCGCTAAAACATCGACTTCAATATTTACTTTCTGGCCGGGATTTTTTTCGCCGATTGTCGTCACATCCAGCGTGTGCGGGATCAAATAAACAGAAAAAATATTCTTTCGCACCTCGCCAATTGTCAGGCTGATTCCGTCAATCGCAACACTTCCTTTTGCCGCGATATATTTTAGGGGTATTTTATCAATGGCAATCCGGTATTCGACATAATTTTCTTTTTTAATTCTTTCTTTAATAACGCCGACGCCGTCAACATGGCCCAAAACAAAATGCCCGCCAAGCCGGTCGCCGACCTTGAGGGCGCGTTCCAAATTAACACAATCTTTCGGCCTTCGTTCGCCCAGGGTTGTCTTTCGAAGGGTTTCAAGCATTACATCAAAGACGAAATTGCTATTTTTAAAACGGCTGACCGTCAAACAAACGCCGTCGACAGAAACGCTATCACCGATTTTTGTGCCCGCGCGGGTTTTTTCTGCGGACACGGAGAACTCCATCAAATTCTTTTTTCTTTTGATGTCGTAAATAATCCCCTGTTCTTCAACAATCCCGCTAAACATAGGCTGTGACTAAGAAATCCTCACCAATCTTTTGCAGTTTGAAATCTTTCAGGCGAATCAAACGGTTAATATTTTGAATCCGAAATCCTTTCACCGCGCTGATCGCGTCCTGATCGCCCATAATTTTAGGCGCCACAAAGGCCATGAGTTTATCCGCAAGCCTCTCTTTTAAAAGAGAACCAATGAGGGCGCCTCCGCCTTCGACAAGGACGCTTGTAATTTTTCTTTTCGCCAAATCTTTAAGGAGCCACTTGAGATCGACGCCCTCTTTTTTCTTCGGGCAAATAACAACTTGGTAGCTTTTTTTTATAAATTTTAGCCGAGTCGCCTTTGGGGCATCCGCGGTTGCCGCGAAAATAATATTTTCGGGTTTTGTATCTTTAAATAAATTCGCCCGCAAAGGCGTTTTAAGGCGCGTATCAACAATGATCTTTCTGAAAACCTTACCCTTCGCGGTTGAATTTAAAAAGGGATTATCATTTAAAACTGTTCTCACGCCAACCATAATGGCGTCAAAATCATCGCGCAGCCGATGCGCCATATCGCGCGCTTTTACGGACGTAATCCACTTGGACTGGCCGTTTTCGGCCGCGATTTTTCCGTCCAAAGTCTGCGCCCATTTTACCACGACAAAAGGCATTTTGCGCGTGATAAACTTAACAAACGATTCGTTCATTTTGTGAAGTTCTTTTTGCAAAATCCCCGTTTTAACCGTGATACCCGCGCGGCGTAATTTCACAAAGGATTTGCCGTTGTTTAGCGGATTTGGGTCAATCATTCCCACAATAACTTTTTTTATTCCGCTTTTGATAACCGCCTCAACGCACGGCGGAGTTTTTCCGAAATGTCCGCACGGCTCAAGGGTGACGTACAAGGCCGCGCCGCGCGCCTTCTCCTTCGCCTTCTTTAGCGCGGCCATTTCGGCGTGGTCGCCGCCGCAACGGCGGTGAAAACCCTCGGCGATGATTTGGCCGCCTTTGACAATCACCGCGCCAACCATCGGATTGGGCGATGTTTTTCCTCGAGCACGCATCGCCAAATCGCGCGCCCGCTTCATGTAATCAAGGTCGGTTTTCATTTAAATGATTTCGGCCTTTAATTTTTCAACAACGTCATAAGGAACGCGCATTTTCCCGATAAACGTATTGGTTTTGGCCTTTCCGTGCGCGTCCGATCCGCCGGTCGCGATAAGATTATGCTTTTTAACAATGCCTTCATAATACTGCGTCGTGACCTCAGAATGGTTCGGATAATAAACTTCAATTCCCCGAAGGCCCGCCTCAACAAAACTGGGAATCAATTCATCCTTGCCCGTGACCATAGGATGAGCCATCACAGCAACGCCGCCCGACTGGCGGATAAGCGCGATGGCCTCAAAAGGCGTTATCTTAAATTTATCAACATACGCGCAGCAACCCTCGGCAAGATACTTTTCAAAGGCCTCCGGAATCGTCGCCACATGCCCTCTTTCTTTTAGAACCATCGCTAAGTGCGGACGCCCCAACGATGAGGTCGGAAGCTGTTGAAAATCTTTTTCGAAATCAATGTCTTTCATGCCCAGCGCCTTTAATTTTTCAATCATCATTTTCATTCGTTCCATACGGGCTCCGCGCATTTTTTCGATTTCTTCCTTCAAAAGGGCGTTGGGGGCGCCAAAAAAGTATCCTAAAATATGGATATCTTTTCCCTGCCACTGAGAGGAAAGCTCAATCCCGCAGATGACCTCCAAGCCAACGGCCTTCGCGGATTCTTTCGCCGGCTCGACGCCATCGAAGGTGTCGTGGTCGGTGATAGCAACCGCGCCAAGCCCTGACTCTTTTGCCTGGTCAACAACTTCTTGAGGAGAGGATGTGCCGTCGGAATAAAAGGTATGGATATGGAGGTCGGCGAATTTTGTCACGGCTTCAATTTTGAGATACAATTTCTGTTTTGTGGACGTTATCAAGAATGCCGTTGACAAATTTTCCTGAATCTAAATCGCCGTATTTTTTGGCCAGATCAACAGCTTCATTGATAACAACCTTCGGGGGGACATCGGGCGTGAATTTCAGCTCAAAGATTCCCATGCGCAAAACATTGCGGTCAATCACGGCAATACGTTTAAAATCCCAATTGGTCGCGTAATCGGATATTTTCTTATCAATAGCTTCCTTGTTGCTCTCGACTCCCAAAATCAGGCGGCGGCAAAATTCCAGAACTTCCACCTCAATCTTTTCTTCGTTGCTAAAGAATTCCTGCGCAATATCGGCGACAGGCCGGCCGGTAATATCCACCTGATACAAAATCTTAAGCGCCCATTCCCGTGATAACGTTCTTTTTCGCATTGTCAGGATTGTCTTTCGCTAAATTTTTGAGAGAACGCCGGCCATCTCCATGGCCGCACAGGCGGCGTCGGCGCCTTTATTGCTTCCCTTGGAATCGCTGCGTTTGTATGCCTGATCAACAGTGTCGGTCGCCAATACACCAAAAATAACCGGCTTTCCCGTCGACAAAGAAACCTGCAAAATGCCCTCCGCGGCTGCGCGCGCCACCAAATCAAAGTGGAGTGTTTCTCCACGAATCACCGCGCCTAAACAAACAACCGCGCTGATAGATTTTTTTTGCGCGAGCTTAAGCGCCGCCACAGGGATTTCAAAAGAACCCGGCACCCAGACAACCGTTAAATCGCCTTCTTTAACGCCGCATCGCTTAAATTCCTTAAGACAGCCTTCCAAAAGGCGCTTGGTAATAAAATCATTGAACCGGGACGCAACGATCCCGAACTTTCTTCTCTTGCCCGCACATTTTTCTTCAATGATTCTCATCAATTAATTTCTCTTCCATTAAAAAAATTATAAAAGGTGCCCCATCTTTTCTTTCTTTGTTTTAAGGTACTTGGCATTTTTTGGATTATGCGCGATTTTAATCGGAACACGCTCCACGACTTTTAAATCATACCCTTCCAAGCCGACAATCTTACGCGGATTATTTGTCAAAAGCCTGATTTTCTTAATACCCAGATCAGCCAAAATTTGCGCGCCGATACCGTAATCCCTCAAATCAGCGGCAAAACCCAACGCTTCATTTGCCTCGACGGTATCCATTCCCTTGTCCTGCAATCCATAGGCTTTGATTTTGTTGAGAAGCCCAATCCCCCGGCCTTCCTGGCGCATATAAAGGATCACCCCGGAGCCGTTCTCGTTAATCATTTTCATGGAATTGCGCAGTTGTTCGCCGCAATCACAACGCTTCGACCCAAAAACATCACCCGTCAGGCACTCAGATTGAACGCGGACCAATTGCGGCAAGGCCCCGTCAATCGCCCCCATCACCAGCGCCAAGTGGCACGCCCCGTCCACCTTGGACTGGTAAGCAATCATTTTGAATTTACCATACGCCGTCGGCAAATTCGCCTCGACACAGCGTTCGATGAGCCTTTCATATTTACGCCGGTATTCAATCAGACTATCGATGGTGCAAATCTTAAGCTTATTTTTCTTGGCGAACTCAATCAAATCCGGTGTGCGCGCCATCGTCCCGTCCTGATTCATAATTTCACAAATGACAGCCGCCGGATAAAGGTTGGACATTTTCATCAAATCAATGGAAGCCTCCGTGTGCCCCGCGCGCACGAGCACGCCGCCTTTTCTGGCGCGCAAAGGAAAAAGATGGCCCGGCGTGACAAAATCTGACGCCTTGGACTTTGGGTCAATCAAAACCTTAACGGTCTGCGCCCTGTCAAAAGCCGAAATTCCCGTCGTGATACCGTGAGCCGCGTCAACCGAAATAACCCAGGCCGTATTGCATTTCTGGTGCTTACGGTCAAAATGCGCATCATCCAGCATGGGATGTAAATCCAATTCGGTGAGCCGCGCCTCTTCCATGGGAACGCAGACAAGCCCCCGCGCCTGCTTGGCCATAAAATTAATATCGTCCGGCTTGACAAACTGGGCGGCAATCAAAAGGTCTCCCTCGTTTTCGCGGCCCTCGTCGTCCATGACGATGACCATTTTTCCGGCTTGCAATTCTTTGATGATTTCTGGGATGGAATTGAACATTTGAATGTCTCCTTTTTTTAAAAAAAATCCCGAGAGCATTCTCTCGGGATAAAGAAAGGCACTGCCTCCAAAAAATATCGAGGCCTTAAACGGCTGTACCCCGCGAAAAAATATTCTCCGCGAAAGAACACCGCTTTTGCTTTCTCCCATCTAGGCTGTTACGCCAAATCGGCGTACTGCGCGAAGCGCAACTATTGGCTCAAGAATTCCCGCCTTTTTTGCGGATTCACTTGATCTGCTGACCTCCGCTAAACCACAAACGGAGCGCTCGTAGGCTTATTTGCGAAGTTTCGCAACATCACTACCAGCTGGGATTTACACCCAAAACGGTTTTTTAAAAACCGTTATCCCGAAAGCTTAGGGTCACTATAAGGAAAATATTATGCCTTGTCAAGATTTTTGTCCCCCTCTATAATAGCGCCTATGACCTCCGAAGAAAAAATCGCAAAAGAGCTTATCAAAAGCCAAAAAACGCTCGCCATTGCCGAATCCTGCACGGGTGGGCTTCTCTCGCATCGTATCACTAACATTCCCGGCAGCTCGCAATTCTTTAAGCTTGGGATTATCGTTTACGCCAATGAAGCAAAAATAAAACTGCTGGGCATTGATAAAAAAATCATTGACGCTTTGGGCGCGGTCAGCGCGCGCGTCGCCGTTTTGATGGCTCAAAACGTAAAGAAACTTTTACATTGCGACATCGGTGTCGGCATGACCGGAATCGCCGGCCCCAGCGGAGGAAGCGTCCAAAAACCCGTCGGCCTTGTCTATATCGCCCTAAGCACAAAGAAAAAGTCCGTTTGCCAAAAATTTATCTTCAAAGGAACCCGCCGAGAAATAAAAACATCCGCCGCATCCAAAGCCCTTTCGCTTCTTTTAAAATCCCTTTAACGTGGAAACCTTTCGGACATTTATCGCCATTTTTCCCGAAACCCGCCTTCAAAAAGAACTTGCGCGCATTCAAGAAAATTTAAAGAAAGCGGGCGCCGACATCAAATGGGTTGAACCGGAAAACATCCACCTTACCTTAAAATTTCTTGGCCCCACGCCGGTTGAAAAAATCCCGTCCGTTGTAAATGCCATCCGCGCAAGCGCTAAAGCGCTTGCGCCGTTTTCAATATCACTGACACATCTTGGCGCGTTCCCAAACGTAAAACATCCGCAAATTATATGGGTCGCAGTCACTCAAGGAAAGGAAAGCCTAAAATCACTCGCATCTCGCCTCGACGAGAATCTCAAAAGCTTGGGATTTGATAAAGAAGAAAGAGAATTTACGGCTCATCTAACCCTCGGCCGAAGCCGTTCGGCCCTCGATCACCCTGCTCTGTCAGAACAACTTCAAGGACACGCACACCTCCCACCCATGACGCAGGAAGTAACCCAAATTGCTTTGATAAAAAGCACTTTGACTTCCAAAGGCCCTGTCTACGAAATAATTGAAAACACAAACTTAAGCGGATAATGCTATCTGTAGCGGTTCTGGCGGGATGTCGTTCGCTGTATCTTCTTTTTGATACCTTTCACGTATTTATCGAAATTGTCCCCGTTAAAACGGTATTGCTCAACCGAAACGCCAAGCCGGCTGTCATATACTTTAACACTCTCAATGACGCGGCTTTGCTGGATAACAAACAGTGCGGCAAGAATAATAATGAAAAAAATAATCTTACCCATTGAGAGCTCCTTTCTATTGGCGGCTACGGCAACACATTCCGAGATAACCACAGAGCTGAGTGCATTACAAGATTTGTATAAAGCCCGGCGATGACATCATCCATCATAATCCCCGTGCCCCCTTCCAAATCTTCAAATTTATCGACAGGGTAAATTTTAAACATGTCAAACGCGCGAAAAAGAAAAAACGCCGTTATCAAAACCGGCCACGTCAAAGGCAGCATAAAAAACGCAATCAAAACGCCTACAACCTCATCAATCACAATGCATCCCGGGTCTTTTTCGGCTAATATCTTTTCCATCTTCCCGCCGACAAAAAACCCAATAGCCGCAAGGGCCGCGACACACATCAGGTAAAGCCAGAGATTTCCATAAAGGCATACATACACAAGCGCGCCAACAAAACTCGCCAGAGACCCCGGCGCCAAAGGCATGCGCCCAACATAAAAAAAAGTCGCCAAAAGCTTTATTAGATTATTGGACATGAATCAGCTTTCGGTTATTCCACAAATACGACGCCCCGGAAATAAGCGTGAGCGAAACAGTGATGAGCATCAGCACATTGATCCCCATGCGCCACCACATTTCTATCTCCGGCGACCAATGGGAAAATACCGTTAGAATTTCTTTCACAATAATAAATCCCAAAATCGAAAACACGGCAACAATTTGAGAAACCGTTTTATGTTTTCCCGCGCGCTCGGCGGCTAAGATCTTTCCCTTCGTCATGGCAAAAAGCCGCAGGCCGGTCACGACAATCTCGCGGCCTAAAATTAAAATGACCATCCAGTCATCCACCAGCTGCATACGCACAAATGCCAAGAAAGCCGCCAGCATAAGGAACTTATCCGCGATAGGATCCATGAGCTTTCCAAAATCGCTGACCAAATTGTATTTTTTGGCCAAATACCCGTCATAAAAATCCGTCAACGACGCCAGCAAAAAGATGACGGTCGCGATCCCCATCGACACAATCCCCTCCTGGGAAATAAAGAAAATAAAAACAAAGGTGAGGATAATGCGCGAAACCGTGAGCTTATTGGGAAGGTTCACCGGATAAGGTCTCCTGATAAATCATATTCAAAGGTGTCGGTGATTTCCACCGAAACCATGTCGCCGGTATTTAATTTTTTAGAAGAGCGGACATATACCAGTCCGTCAACGTCCGGAGCGTCGAATTCACTGCGGCCTAAATAAATATCCTCTTCTCCCCTTTGCTTTTCATCAATGAGAACGTCGATCTTCTTTCCTAAGAATTTCTTCTGAAGCTCCTGTGAAATTGCCCGCTGGGTTTTCATAAGAATATCCAAGCGTTCTTTTTTTGTCTTTTCCGCCACCTGATCGGGGAAACCCTCCGCCAGCGTGCCTTCTTCTTTTGAATAAACAAAAACCCCCGCGCGCTCAAAGCGTGACTCCTTCACAAAATCAACAAGCTCCTTAAAATATTCCGACGTCTCGCCCGGAAAACCGACAATAAAGGTCGTGCGCAAACTACCCTCTGGAATCTTGCGGCGGATTTGACCGACGAGCGCCTTCGTCTCGTCCCGGGTAATAGCGCGGTTCATGCTTTTAAGAATGGGGTCGCTGATATGCTGAAGAGGCATATCGATATAGCGGCAAATCTTTTTTTCATTCGCTATTGTATCAATTAAATCCTCATCCATGTGCGCCGGAAACGCGTAGAGAAGCCGTATCCAGCGGATATTTTTTGCGGCGTTCACGATTTCCTTGAGCAAGCGCGCCAAACTTTTCTTGCGGTAAATATCCATGCCGTAAGCCGTAATATCCTGCCCGATAATATTTATTTCTTTGATCCCCTTTTGATCGAGAAATTTCACCTCTTCAAGAATGGATTCGATGGTCCGTGAAGAAAATTTCCCCTTGATATTAGGAATCGCGCAAAAACTGCACTGATTAAAACAGCTTTCGCAAATTTTAAGATAAGCAAAATGTTTTGGGGTTAGGGAAACCTGCGGATGAAATTTGGCCTTTTCCAAAGCCAGCGCGCCGACATAGGCGTCAACACCTTTAAGCTCACGGACAAGATCATGGGCGTAACGCTGTGCCAGGCAGCCCGCCACCACAATCTTTCGAATTTTTCCCTGTTTCTTTAATTCAATCAAATCAAGGATAGCGTCGACGGATTCCGCTTTAGCCTCTTCAATAAACGAACAGGTATTGACGATGACGGCGTCCGCGTGCTGGGCATTGACGATTCTATGGCCGTTTTTTTTAAGCCGCCCTAAAATAATTTGTGAATCAACCAGATTTCGCGCGCATCCTAAATTAACAATACCAACAGATGGTTTGGATGGCGCAACGCCTTGCTGCGCGCGTCTTTTTTGTAATTCAATCGTTGTGTTTTGCTTAAAGATCATTTTTTGACCGAAAACCCGCTATGGTCAATCATGACTTTTTTGGCCTTGCGGTTGGCGGAGGCTAAGGGGCCGAGGATTTTACCGTTGAGCTCAAGCTCTAAATCCGAGATATCTTTCCCGGAGAGCTCGATGGTTTTGGCGGCATGCCATGTTTCGATGGCGCCTTTTTTAAGCGTTGAGCGGAAAACGGTTGCGCCGTCGGCTTTCACTTCAAGCCAACAGTCTTTTTTGGCGCGGACAACTAAATCAATGCTTTCCTTATCCGAGGGGTTAACCGCGCTCTTGGCAACGGGCACGGCTGAGGGTTGATCCGATTTTGGGGAAGGTATAACAGCGGATGTCACTTTTTTCTTCTCGGATGAAGCAGGGGCGCTTGTTTTTAAAGAAGATTTTTGAGTTCTGATTTTCTCATTGCGGCGCATTTCTTGCAAAGAAACCTTTGCGCCGGCATTGGCGACGGGTTTTTTGTGGAAAATAAGATTGCAGCCCTTCACCGCCAAAAAAAGGACAGCCGCGCCGACAAAAATTTTGATAGCCTTATTTTTCCATCCGGGAGAAATTACCTGAAAGAAGCTCTGCGAAGAAAAGCTGTCCTTTTCCTTTTGGACCCGAGGCTGGTCCTTTTGTTCAGCTGACTTTTCAACCAAATCATCGCCTAAGACATCTTCGAGTTTAACGCCCAAATACCTCGCGTAAATTTTAAGAAACCCACGGTAATAAAATGTGGTCAGCGTCCGAATCGTGTAGCCTTCTTCGATCGCCCGGAGCGCATCGAGAGGGATTTTCGTTACTTCATGGACCGCTTCCAGCTTAATCCCCTTGGCCTCGCGCGCCTGCTTGAGGACTAAACCTTGCCGGCTATGATTGCTGTCCGTCTGCTGCTTTGCTGACATTTTTCGCCAACCATTCTTCGCGGTTAATCAAAATATCCCGAGGCCTGCTTCCAACGTAAGGGCCGACAACTCCCTTTCGCTCCATAATATCAATGATGCGCGCGGCGCGCGCGTACCCAAGCCTCAAACGCCTTTGCAAAATTGTCACCGAGGCCTGGTTTGTCTCTAAAACAACCTGCAGGCACTGTTCATAAAGCTCATCATCGCCCTCAACTGATCCTTCGCTGCCAATGCTTGAGACCTGTTGCTTAACAATGTTTTCATTATACACCGGGGCTTGCTGGCCTTTAATAAAATCAATGACCCTCTGGATTTCTTCATCGGAAACAAAACAGCACTGGCCGCGGGTCGGCTTGGCATCGCCGGGTTTTAAAAAAAGCATATCGCCTTTGCCCAGCAGTTTATCCGCGCCGTTCATATCTAAAACGGTGCGTGAATCAACCTTGGAAGCAACTTTAAAAGAAATCCTCGCCGGAAAATTAGCTTTGATCACGCCCGTAATAACATCAACCGAAGGGCGTTGTGTCGCTAAAATCAGATGAATCCCAACGGCGCGCGACAACTGCGCCAAACGTGTGATCGCCCCTTCGATAGTTTTGGCCGCGACCTGCATCAAATCCGCCAATTCATCGACAACCACAACAATGTAAGGCATTTGCTTTCCTTTAGCGTGATAGCCGGTAATATTGCGCACGCCCTCTTTAGCTAAAAGCGTATAACGATTTTCCATCTCCCCGACGACCCAGTTAAGGGCGGCGGAGACTTTTTTGGGATCTGTTACCGCCGGGCAAAGCGCGTGCGGCAACACGCTGTAAATTGATAATTCCACCATCTTGGGATCAACAAACAAAAATTTCACCTCATGCGGCGCGGCATTAAACAGCATAGACATGATAATGCTGTTGACACACACCGTTTTTCCGGCGCCCGTTGTCCCGGCAATCAACAGATGCGGCATGGATGCCAAATCCGCAATAAGAGGGTCCCCGGCAATATCTTTTCCTAAAGCCAGCGTGATTTTTGAACCGGCGCTTCTGAATTCACTCTTCGTTAAAACATCCTTTAAATAGACAAGGCTCGATGAACCGTTGGGAACTTCAATCCCCACTCGATTTTTTCCAGGAATCGGCGCCACGATACGCACCGTCTGCGCTTTCATCGCAAGGGCAATATCGTCCGTCAATGTGGTAATCTGCTGAACTTTGACCCCCGGCGCCGGTTCAAGCTCATAACGCGTAATCACCGGCCCGCGTTCAATATCGGCCACGCGAACAGCAACTCCAAATTCCGCCAGCGTCGCTTCAAGGATTTTCGCGCCGCCCATTAAATCTTCTTCCAATTTTGTGGATGAAACTTTAGGGGCATCTTTAAGAAGATCCAAAGACGGGATCTTGTAATCTCCGACGATAACCGGGTTTTCTTCAATAACCGGTTTTTCCTCTTTTGCCTGCGGCTGGGCAACACGAATCTGGGGCTTCGTAAAAAATGATTTTTCCTGAGCAAGAGGCGGCTTCGCTGTTTCTTTCATTTTTTCCACGGCGGGTTTTTGCTCTAATTTTTTGATGATCTTCGATTTCAAATCTTCCAAGGACGGTTTTACCCTTGCCTTGACGGTGACAATCTTTTCGCGAGATCCGGCGTTTGCCCGCCAGGACACCAGAGCTTCCCTAAGGAGTTCAGACATTTTGAAAAGAAACGGTGAGATAAGAAATTCCCCGATAACAATGAGCGACAACAGTCCCAGTGTCGAGAAAATAATGAAGGAACCCGTGCGTCCAAAATACGTCACAAAAAAATCTGAAATCAGCAAACCCGTAACGCCGCCTCGATGAAAACGCATCGCCTCGCTTTGTGCCCCCACCATGCTAAAAAGCGAGCTTAAAACGCAAAAAAGCGTGATAAAGCTGATTCCTTTGGGAAGAGATAGCTTGAGCTCTCGAAGCGCCAGTTTATTCCAGCTCCAAAAAAATAAAAGGAACACCGAGGCGTAAGCGCTTTTTCCAAGAATCCAAAACAAAGCGCCGGCGACATACGCGCCGAAAATCTTGACAAGATTTTTTGCCGGAACATTGGGGTGAGAGGTGTACCACGGTAAATCACCGGGTGTGAAGGAAAGGAGGCTGACAAGAAGGATCGTCGCGGCTGAAAAAATGACGATCCCTTTTATTTCATTAACAATGTGCTCACGCTTCATTCGGCTTGTTTTTTGCTCAAATTCACGCGATTGAGCTCATCAATCTCTATGACTTTGACTTTAAATTCGTCACCGACTTTGACAACTTTTCCGACATCTTTGACAAAACTGTTGGAAAGCTCCGAAACATGGACAAGCCCTTCTTTGCCGGGCAGAATTTCGCAGAAAGCGCCGAAATTCATAATACGGGTGACTTTGGCGTTATAAATTTTCCCAATTTCCGGCGATTCGGTCAAACCTTTAATATATTCGATAGCTTTTTTCGAGCTTTCCACGTCGATGGAAGAAACAAGAACCGTTCCGTCATCTTCAATATCAATGCTGGCGCCGGTTTGCTCAATGATTTTCTTAATGGTCTTTCCCCCGGGGCCGATTAATTCACCGATTTTCTCTGGGTTAATTTTCAGCATCGTAATTCTGGGGGCGTATGCAGAAAGCGTTTCTCGCGGGGCAGGAATCGCGGCATGCATTTTATCAAGGATGACAAACCGCGCATCACGCGCCTGCTCGGTTGCCAAAGAAAGGGTCTCCAGGCTAATTCCCTTAATCTTGAGATCCAACTGAATTGCTGTCACGCCCTTCCTTGTCCCGGCGACTTTAAAATCCATATCGCCAAAATGATCTTCGACACCCATGATGTCCGTCAGTAAAATGTCTTTTTTATTCTCCGACACAAGGCCGATGGAAATCCCCGCTACGGGATCTTTAATAGGAACGCCTGCATCCAGTAAAGCCAATGTTCCGGCGCAAACGGTCGCCATACTTGAAGAGCCGTTTGATTCTAAAATCTCGGAAACAATGCGAATGGTATAAGGAAACTCTTCCTTTGGAGGAATAACCGGCCTGATGGCCTTTTCGGCCAGAGCGCCATGGCCGATTTCCCGGCGGCCGGGCCCGCGCATCGGCTTTGTTTCACCAACGCTAAATGAAGGAAAATTATAGTGCAGCATAAAATTTTTGTGAGATGTCCCTTCAAGCGCTTCAATCATCTGTTCATCGCTGCTTGTCCCCAAAGTGATGGTCGCCAAGCTTTGCGTCTGGCCGCGGGTAAACACACCCGAACCATGCGTGCGCGGCAAAACACTGACATCACAGGAAATCTCGCGAATATCTTTAAGATTTCTTCCATCGGCGCGCCTGTTTTCTTTGACAATCATCCGGCGCACCTCTTCGCTTTCAATCTCGTCAAATATCTGCTTAATAGCGCCTTTTGTAACTTCACCGTCTACCGGCTTAACTGCATCAAAAACGGACAAATTTTTAGTCAATTTATTAAGCAAATTACGCAACGCGTCTTCACGCTCTTCTTTACGGCCCGTCTTATAGGCCTTTGCCAAATCCGCCGAAGCCAATTCCTTTACTTTCTGAACTAATCCGGCGCCGGGCAACATCAACTCGACCTTGATTTTCGCTTTTCCTGACGTCTTAACAAGTTCATTTTGAATACTCGCGACAGCCTGTAGTTTTTCAAAACCAAAGTGCAAGCCCTTTAAAATAGTTTCTTCCGGGACTTCTTTGGCCTCACCTTCGATCATTACGATCCCACCCTGCCAGCCAACAACGATTAAATCCATCTGACTTTTTTCACGCTGGGCGTATGTGGGATTTAAAATAAGTTCTCCGTCAAGCAATCCGACGCGCACAGCCCCGATGGGGCCGTCAAAAGGAATGTCTGAGACCATCAAGGCGGCCGACGCCCCAATAATCCCTAAAATATCCGGGTCGTTTTCTCCGTCGCTGCTTAATGTCAAAGCGACAACTTGAACGTCATTATAAAAACCTTTTGGAAAAAGCGGGCGAATAGGTCGGTCAATCATGCGCGAGGCCAAAATTTCACTTTCTGAAGGGCGTCCTTCGCGCTTGAAAAACCCTCCCGGAATGCGGCCGGCCGCGTAAGTTTTTTCCTGATATTCAACAGTTAAAGGGAAAAAATCAATCCCTTCCCTTTTTTCATTACTCATACAGGCTGTTGCCAGGACAACCGTGCCACCGCAAGTGACAGTTACAGCGCCATTGGCCTGCTTCGCATAGCGGCCCGCTTCAATAATAAGGTTCTGCCCCCCGAAAGGGATTTCCACTCGGCCAAAGTTCATCATAGACTCCGTTATTTTCTTAGATCGAGCTTCTCTAAGGTTTCTTTGTACTTTTTGGGATTGGATTTTTTAAGGTAGGCCAAGAGACGTCTTCGCGTGCCGATCATAATCAGAAGCCCGCGGCGAGAATGAAAATCTTTGCGATGAATCTTGAAATGATCAGTCAAATGATTGATCTGTTCCGTTAATAAGGCAATTTGAACAGCCGCGGAACCCGTATCTTTAGGGTGATCCTTAAAACTATCAATAGCCTGGGTCTTTTTTTCTTTCACTAAAACCAATTTCTTCCTCCTTCAAAGTTGTTAACGTTGCGTAGATTATACAATCCATTTTTTCAATAGTCAAGGTATAAAAACGGCCTGCCCAAAAAACCAGTGGGCCCGAACCTATAAAAAACTTCTATTCTTGCCCAACGCTTTGGAAAAACCGGCACAAGCCCTTAACAATTTGCGCCATATTCAAATAGTTGAGCTTCTTGTAGGTGTCGGCAAGGCTGTAGCGGTCGGGATTGCGGTATCCCCCGGTATCGGTCACCAAAACCGCTTTATAGCCTTCGCGCCAAAATGAAATATTATCTGAATTAATAAAATCAAACCCCAGCACGGACTGCACGGGAAAAGATAATTCTTTTTTCAACGCGCCATCCAGTGTCTTTAAAAAACCCTGCGAACCGGCATTTCCGACGAGGGTGATAAAATTCGCTTTTCCCGGATACAAAAACCCCAAAAACCACGGATACCTTTGTGAGCGCCCTTTGTCTGAATAATACCCGATTGAATCCAGAAGAATGACGCCTTGAATATTTTCCTTCAATGTTTTCAGATGCTTGGCATAAACCGCGCTTCCCATGTCAGCCGTCGCGAAAAACGGCGGCTCTTTGTTAACAAGCGCGACAAGCCGAACCGTTACAGGAAATTCCTCTTTAGAAAGAAGGTCAGCTAATTCCAAAAGCGCGGCCACACCGCTGGCATTATTGTCGGCGCCGGGATTGAAATAAGAATCGTAATTCGCACCAACAATCATGATTTTCTCGGGTGATTTCGCGGAAATTTTCTGAACAATGATATTGCTGACTGTTTTCCCGCGAACAATAAAGTCTTGGGTTTCAACGACGTAGCCGAGCTGAGTCAGGCTGTCCTTGATATACTGCGCGGCCTTCTGCAAATCCTCGTATTGTTCCATGCCGCGCCATCCGATTTGATGAGACAAGGCATAAACATGCTTCCTTAAATTTTTGGCAATCGTTTCATGCTCTTTAGACTGGGATGAAAAAATAACCTTTACGTTACGCCAGCCGAAGGTAGAGGCGTAAACAAGAAAACAAACCAGCAAGATAACAACCCGCTTGAGCGTAATGACGCTTTTTTTTCGTCGTCCCATATTAAACTCTCTCAATCATTTAGAAATACTAGGCACCGGCGAGGACAATGCGGTTGCGGCCGGACTCCTTCGCCTGATAAAGCGCTTTATCCGCCAGAGCAATAAGGTCTTTGGATTCAACGGTATTGGCCGACGGAAAGCCGCTGATCCCGACGCTGATAGTGATATTAAGCGCCGTATGCTGGCGGGTTTTAAAATTAAGCGCCATCAAAAGGCTGCGGATTCTTTCGGCGGCAACCCTCGCGTTGTCCGGCTTTGTTTCCGTTAAAATCACAAGAAATTCATCGCCGCCGTAGCGGCCGACAATATCGGAACGGCGCACGCTATTTCGAATAATCGAAGCCACCTGCTTAATAATCTGGTCCCCTTTTTGGTGGCCGAATTTATCGTTGATGGTTTTGAAATTATCCACATCCAGCATAAGGCATGAGAGGTCCTTGTTATAGCGTTTGGCGCGAACCAATTCCTCATCCAACCGCCTTGTGATCGTGCGGCTGTTAAAAAGCTTGGTCAAGGAATCCTGCTGGGCGGTTTTTTGAAGATACGCCTCGAGGCGCTTTTGCTCGCTGATATTTTGAATGGTAACAATAACGCGCGATAAAGATTTTTCATAACCATCCGGAACGGACACGCGCAAAACAACATCGTATAATTTTCCGGAGAGGGTCCGGCTTTTAAACTCCGCTTCATAAAAATGCCCGCCTTTAAAAAGCGTGGTAAATTCATCAATCAAAACACGCAGCGCCCCTTTGGTGACCGTGCGCCCAAAATTGGATATCAGCTCATTTTTTGATTTCGCCCCGTAAAGCGCGAGGGCTGCTTTATTGACGTCAAGAATACGGATTTTACGAAAGGCCTTAATAACTTCATCCGGATGATCCGTGAGATATTTGCGGACGTTGGTAACGCCTTTTCGTTTAAGCCCCTGCAGTAATTGCCCGACGGAAGAGAAATCCTCTTCCCAGATAGCAATCGGCGAATGTTCAAAAATCAACCTAAAGCGCGCCTGTTCAAGTTCCATCTCCGTCACATCTTCAATAATACCGTCGAACCATTTAATCCGCCCAGCCGCACCCTTAACCGCCACCGCCGTAACATGGGCGTAAGCAAGGCTGCCGTCTTTTCTTTTTAACGTCAATTTTTGGCGTTTAACAAAACCTTTTTTCAAAAGCCGGTCGCTAAACTCTTTTCGCTGGCGGGGGTGAACATAGGTGTCGGCGGGCTTAACTTTTCTTAAGAATTCTTCCTTGTTTGTGTAGCCAAACATCCGAATCAACGCGGCGTTGACTTCAATAAATTTTCCCTTAGGCCCCGGCGTATTTCGATAAATCCCGACGTTGATGTTATTGAGAATGGAGCTATCAATGCTTCTAAAAACCGCGCCCTTAATCTTTTCTTGTTTTTGCATCGTGGTTCGCTTTTTAGATGTCATTGTTTTTTGACTTCGAGTAAATACTGTCCGCCGATTTCATCCAGCAGTGTTATCGCAAATTGCCCGCCGGCGCCAGCCATGCGCTCGATGTCGTGCATGTCATCTTTTTCCAGAATACAATACGTTTTAGGCTGGCTGTTAAGAAAATTCAGAATCTTATCTTCCCTGTTGAGAAAAGGAATCGGATGCGGGCTAAAAAATCCCCTGCCGTTATAATCCATCGCCGCTGTTTTGCGGTCCGTATAAAACCGTACCGCCCGCACATAAAACTTTGAGCACAAAACCGTCGCATTGGATTGATCCGTTTTTTTCAACACCTCGCATATCGAGCGGCAGGAAACCCACGGTTCGGCGTGGCGGGCCCCCAAAAAAACAAAAAGCAGGACAACCAAAAGAATCGAAAACACCGCGCCAATATTGACGGTAAATTTTCCCCGGCGGTTTGTCCAAAAAATCACCAACGACAACATCAAAAACAACACGGAGACAAGATACACCGGCTTTAAGTCAACGATGAAATCCGTATAACGCTTTGCAAAAAATATCATTGCAAAGGCCGCCACAAAAAGAAATCCACAAACGCCGTAAGATATCGCTTGAAAAACCCCGCGCCCGCGGCCATCTTCCCCGCTTAAAATCTTGTCAAAATAAAACCCCAAAAGGATGGCCACCGCCGGAAAAACGGGAAAGATATAGCTGGCCAGCTTTGATTGCGCGACCTGCATGGTCGCGACGATAAACCCAATCCAAAAAAACAGGAAAACAAGATTTCCCTGATGGGGCCCCCTTTTCCTTGCAAGCGAATAACACGCGTATCCCGCTGGAATCAAAAAGAAACTCCACGGAAAGACTCCGGTCAAAACCGTTAGGGGATAAAAATACCACGTGTTGCTTTTTTGATGTTCAGCTTCGAGGATTCTCCGGATGTGGACATTTTTAAAATACTCCTCGGTAAATGCGTGGCCGTACATATTCATCATCGCCCAATGCCATGGGACAGCGATCACAAGAAAAAGGAGAATTCCCAAAACCGTCGCTCGATGTGAGAAATACTTCGGCTGGTTCTGATAGAGAAGATACCCAACGATCACACTGGCCGGAAAAATAAAACCGAGGACACCTTTAGTTAAAACGGCGATTCCTGAAAAAGTAAAACACAAAATAATGCTCAACGCCTTTTTTTGCGGATGAAGAAATCCATAATAAAATGCAGCGAGCGATAAAACAACCCAGATGGAAAAAATCATGTCCGTCAAAACAGCGCGCGAAAGCGCCAGATAAATAAAACTGCTCATAAGAACGGTAGCCGACAAAAAAGCCGTTCGTTTGCGCTCAAATAAAACATACGCGAACCAATAGGTCAAAAGAACGCCGACTATCCCAAAGGCCGCCGGCCAAAACCTCGCCGCAAAGGCCGTTAAGCCAAAAAATTTAATCGCGATCATCAAAAGCCAATAAGTAAAAATCGGCTTTTCAAATTGCGGCCGATCAAAGATATACGGCGTCAGCCAATCGCCGCGCTGTAACATTTCCTTGGCGGTCTGCGTGTAAAAAACCTCATCGGGATGGGTCAAGGTCACAATGCCGTTGCCGGCCATCAAAAGAAGATAACTCATCACAAGAAGGATCAACACAATAGTTCGGTGGCTGAATCTTTCAATCATGCTCTTCTACCTCGCTCAAAAGTTCATCAACCGTGACGCAGGCAAAGCCGCGCTTTTTCAGTTTTTCTGCCAGGGTCGCAATCGTCGAAACCGTCTCCCGCCGGTCTCCGCCTTCTGTTGTAAAAACACCGCCGCTGTCATGGAATAAAATGATATCGCCACTACGGACACGATTCAACAAATATCGAACAATATATTTATCATCAAAGGTGACCCAATCTTTGGAATTCAACGACCACAAAACAACATGATACCCTATGGATTTGATTTTCTTTTTTTCACGTTTTGTAATAAGGGCCTTGGGCGGGCGAAAACAGGTTGTCGTTTTTCCCGTGATTTCCCGAATGACAAGCTCGCTGTATTTTATCTCCTCTTCCAGCTCATCCGGCGTGTAATACAACAAAACGCTATGGGCGTAGCCGTGATTGCCGATCTGATGGCCTTCCTGTGCCACCCGCCGGGCAATCTCCGGATATTTTCTAACATGATGGCCGATCATAAAAAAGGTTGCCTTGATTCCGGATTTTTTTAATTCATCGAGGATTAAAGGCGTCCAAACAGGTGACGGCCCGTCGTCGAAGGTGATTGCCACCGCCTTGCGTTTTGTCTTGACGCGATACACCGTGCCTTTGCGCGTCAAAATGGCCTGGTCAAAAAAAACACAAAAACAGGCCACCGCAAAAATAATAACAACGACTCCCAAAAAAATTTCTGCTATCAATACCGTATTCATCAATCAAAAGGCCATGGAAGATTGTGTTAAGGTTTTTAGGATTTGGAAATCTTTTAGAAGAATTTCAATCTTGTTGGGGTCGTAGGTCGCAACCGCCGGATGAAATAAAGGGACTATTTTTTTGGAGCCAAAAGGCGTTTCGGCCTCAAGGATTTTTCCGTGAACAGAGCTGATATTGACCAAGGGCAGGTTAAATTTCTGAAAGATATACGTCGTCGCGTACCGGCCCATGGTCGCGATGATTTTAGGATCAACGATTTTAATCTGAAGATCCAAGCTTCCCACGCAAGCCTGAACCTCATCACTGGCGGGTTCGCGATTTCCCGGCGGGCGGCATTTGAGGATATTGCACAAATAAATATCGTCGCGGGTAAACCCAACGGAAGTCAAAAGCTTGTCAAAAATGTTTCCCGCCCGCCCCACGAAAGGCTTGCCTTGCAGGTCTTCATTTTTGCCGGGGGCCTCGCCGATAAACATGATTTCGGCATCCACGGATCCTTCGCCCGGAACGGTGTGCGTGCGGGTGGCATAAAGCCCGCAGCGTTTGCAGCCAGAAATTTTTTTCTTTAGCGTTTCAATACGATTTATTTTTTCTTCGTGATTCATCATGCGGCAAACGAAATAAGAGAAGGGTCATAATCCGCGGTTTTTTCAAATCCAAGTAAATTTAAGAGTGTCGCCGCGACATTTGAAAGCCCGCGATTTTTTAAATCCGCCATCGTGTATTCACCTTTGTAGCCAGAATCAACAATAATAAAAGGAACCGGATTAAGCGAGTGCGCTGTTTTGACAATGCGCTTACCGTCTTTTATGGTGAACATTTCATCGGCATTGCCGTGATCAGCAAGAATAACGGCAATGCCGCTTAACTCCTGAATAACTTTAATCAATTTCGCCGTGCAGATATCAACCGCCTCGACGGATTCAATAATAGCAGGGACAACGCCCGTGTGGCCGACCATATCACCGTTTGGAAAGTTGAGACGGCCGAATTTATATTTGCCGCTTTTAAGAAGCTCAATTGTTTTTTCGGTAATCTCAAAAGCTTTCATCTTCGGCGCTTTATCGAACTGGATTTTATCAGAAAGAATCTCACAATACGTTTCAAGCGTTTTGTTGATGTATCCGCTTTTATTGCCGTTCCAGAAATATGTCACGTGGCCGTATTTTTGTGTTTCCGAAACCGCGAAAGATGGGACGCCATTGGCGCAAAGATATTCGCTGACAGTTTTGTCAATCTGGGGCGGCTCAACCAAAAATTTCTTCGGAATAAGTAAATCTCCGTCGTACTGCATCATCCCAGAAAATAAAGCCTGTGGGTAGCGCTCGCGGTCAAACTCCTTAAAATCTTTCTCTTCAAAAGCGCGGGTGATTTCAATAGCACGGTCGCCGCGAAAATTAAAAACAACAACCGAATCACCGTCAACAATCGGGCCAATAGACTTCCCGCCTTCGGCAACAACAAACGAGTCTAAATACTGATCCGTCATCTTTGGATCTTCACTGTAATACGACGCAACAGCTTCCGAGGCTGATGAAAACGCCCGGGCCTTGCCTAAAACATGAGCATCCCAACCGCGCTTGACAATCGTCCAGTCGGCACCGTAACGATCCATGGTGACAACCATGCGCCCGCCGCCGGAGGCGATGCGGTAATCAACGTTGAATTTATTATTGATTTCGGATAAAAATTTTTCAGTTTTTTCGATATAGATCGGCGCGGATTTTTCGCCGACATCGCGGCCGTCCAGCAGAACATGAAGGCGTGCGCGTTTGATGCCGTCTTTCGCGCAGCGTCCGATGAGCGCGAAAAGATGATCAATATGCGAGTGAACATTTCCGTCCGAAAGAAGTCCGATGAAATGAAACGTCGCGCCTTTCTTTTTGGCTCCCGAGATCAAATCGTTCCACAGGGGTGTTTTGAAAATTCGCTCACTGGAGATAGCTTCACTGACAAGTTTAGCGCCTTGCGCAAAAACACGCCCGGCGCCAAGCGCGTTGTGGCCAACTTCGCTATTACCCATATCTTCGTCGGAAGGCATGCCAACCGCCGTCCCGTGCGCCTTAAGAGTCGTAAAAAGTTTTGATTTAAAAAGTTCATCCAAACACGGCGTCTTGGCCATAAAAACCCCATCCGATTCATCGCGCTTGCCGATGCCGACGCCGTCCATAATAATGAGGAGTAACGGCCCTTTACGGCCGGAAAAATCTTTTAATTTTTTGAGCTCAAATGACATAAAATTCCTTTTTATTTTTCACCCATGGGGCGTGATTTTTGTGGAATCTTCGATGCGAAGGCGCATAGTAACTCGTGAGTTATCCTTAAGCGGAGGGAAAATTAAACGGTTATGCCTTGCGGCGAGATTTAGAATTCTCTTGTGAAAGGTGATACTTAATCCATTCACCGGAAAAACGCTTGAGCCAATCTTCAGCGGCCTTTTCAAAACCGATATCATAACCCGCTTTTTCGCTTTCAATCCAAAGATGGCGCTGGATTTCTTCGACAACCCTTTTATCCTTTAGCAAATCTTTCGATCCAGGTTTTACGGCCGGCATGGCTTTCTCCTTTCGCACAAGAACCTTTTCGAGAACGTTGATCATAAAGCACCTCCTTTAAGAAGTTGAGGGTATTGTATCTCTTTAACATCTTTATTGTCAATGGTTTTGATGTAGGGAAACGGCTACCGTTGCCGTATTTCAGCTCTGGGGCAGATTTGATTGAAGGCGCAGTAAAGGCAGGATATCCGGCTGGGCTTGGCTTCAAAATTCCTCGCGCGAATCCCACGTGAGGCTTTTCTTATATTTTCAACGGTTTTGTCAATACTGGCTTCCGTCACCGCCGCCCTTCCAATAACCCCGGTTTCAAGAAAATGAAGCTCTTTGTAATCCGGCAGATTTCCGAAAATCTTTTGATACGCGAGGCTGTAAAGCGAAAGCTGGGTGCTTTCCTTGGCCCTTTGGTCGGCGTCTTCTTGATTCTCAACCTGGGAAGATTTAAAATCGATGATAACGGCCTTGCCGTCAATAATATCAATACGATCCCAGCGGCCGACAATTCTGTTATTATCCAGCACAAATGAAAAATCCCGCTCGACGTAGGCCGGCATAACCTTTGAAGATTCATGCGTTTGATAAAAGTTTTTGAGCGCGTTAAACCCTTCTTTTAAGCGAAGCTCCACGTGTTCTTTCGACAAAAAACCTTCTTTGCGAAAAGACCGCTCAAAGATTTCCAAGATTTCTTCTTCGTTAACCGGCGTCTTTTTCATTTTATTGAGTTGATAATGCTGGATGGCATCGTGCAAGGCCTTTCCGTAAAAAACCGTATGATGAGCCATGATGGGAACACGCAGCATGTGAACGTATTTGTATTTCAAAGGACACGTCAGGTAATCATCAATCTGAAAGTGGCTAAGGTTAATAATTTGGTCATCGCCGATCACATCCAACGGCGGCACGCTTGACTTTGCCTTGGGCGCGTGGCGTTCAATGGCCTGCAAAGCATTTTGTTTAATCGTTTTCGCCTCCGCGGATTTTCCCACAGCTTCGCCGACAAAACGGCTGATTTTTTTCTCCCGCTGCGTTCCGTAATCCGATGCGGATGTCAAATACAATTCTTTTTCGGCGCGCGTCATCGCGACGTAAAAAAGCCGTCGCTCTTCCTGAATATGAAAATCCCCCATCGGAAGAATGTCCTTGATCAATTCCTCCGGAAGCTCAATCGCCTCCCGGCGCGCCGGCCACGGGAAACGCCCCTGAACCAAGCTCACCATAAACACAACCGGAAACTCCAATCCTTTTGCCTTATGGATTGTCAGAACATTGACGGCCGGCGCGTCCAAATCTGCCTCCGCCACCGGCGGGTCATCGCCGACATTCATCAGGGCATCCAGGTAATGGACAAAATATAAAACGCGGTCTTCTTTGGCGGCGTATTCAAAATTTTTGACAAACTCGAAAAACTTGGCAATGTTTTTTATTTTTCCTTCGCTCTCGGCGGTTTCTTCTTCAACAAGGTTTTTAAGAAAATTCGACTGAGTCAGAAAAATATAAAGAAGCCGCCCTGTTGTGTGCGTTCGCGCCAATTCAATGTAGCCTTCGATGTCTTTGAGGATCTTTTCTTTCGTAATTAAAAATTCGTCGGACAATTCCTTGAGCTCTTCAAACGTGTCAATTTTTTTAAGCGCGAAGTAAAGGTCCCATTGTCGCCGATGCGCAAAGCCCATCACACGGGTTAATTCAACCGCCGGAATATTGTAAAGAGCGGACGTCGCCAGATAAAAAAGGCTGAGGGAATCCGACGGGTTGGCCACAGCCCGCAAGAACGCGATGCACACCCGTATTTCATCGCGCGAATACAGACCCTGATTGCCGCTAAATTGCCAGGGCACGCCATACATATTAAGCGCGTGCAAAAAAGATTCCGCGTCCGAATTGGAGCGCACAAGAATCGCGAAATCGTGATAGGTATATTTTCCGGCTTTAACTTGTTTTTGAATATGCTGCGCCACGTAATCCGATTCTGAGGAAAGCGTGTCAAAATGCACGTGCTTGGCGGCCTTGCCGGTTTTTGTTTTTCCAATCAAACGCTTGTTGATTTTAGCCTGCACCTCAAAACGATCGGGATTATTATTTTGAATCATTTGGTAGGCGGCATCCAAGATGGGCTGAGTCGAGCGGTAGTTTTTTGTCAAAGCAATTTTTTCGCTTTCTGGATACATTTTCATAAAGTGAAGGATGTTGCTCACCGCCGCCCCCCGCCATTTGTAAATGCTCTGGTCGTCGTCAGCTACGACGGTGAGATTTTTTTCGTGGCCGGCCAAAAGTTTAACAAGCTCAAACTGGGCGTAATTGGTGTCCTGAAATTCATCAATCAAAATATACTTAAATTGCTCTTGGTAACGCTTTAAAACGCTCGGCCGCTCGCGAAGAAGCTTGAGCGTCAGATAAAATAAACTGGCAAAATCAAGCTTGTCTTCCTGCAAAAGAAAATCCTGGTATTTTTCATAGCATTTAGAAATCTCGGCGTGGCGCCGGGCATCTTCTTGAAGAGCCGCGTCATTCGGGCTTTGCGACGCCCGCAGGGATAATTTTTGCGCGAAATCCAGATACTCTTTCGTTGAAATATCTTCATCACGCAACCGTGAGAAAAAAGTGATGAAATTTTCAACAAACTTGGTCGGTGTTGAAAGCGGACGGTAATGCTCCAGAGGAAACTTAAAAAGATTCTCGCGAAAAAAGACAGCCGTTTGCGGGCGTGTTAAAACGGTGAAATCCGAGCTGATGCCAAGCTCAAGGGCGTTTTCCCGAAGGATGCGGTCGCCAAAGGCATGAAAGGTATAAATCCAGGTGTCCGTGAAGCCGTACGGCACCAGCACGTCCACTTTTTCCTGCATTTGAAACGCGGCCTTATCGGTAAAGGTGAGCGCCAAAATTTGGTCAGGGCGGATGTTGCGGTTGACAATTAAATGCGCGATACGATGAGTAATCACCGTTGTCTTGCCCGTTCCCGCGCCGGCAATAATCAACAGCGGCCCGTCTTCGTACACGACGGCCTTTTTTTGTTCCGGGTTGAGGCCTTTTAGGATTTTATCGGACATAAAATGGCTTTGTTATTTTGTTATGGAGAAATATTTTTCAAAATTGCCTGCGCGATATTGTTTGCCAGCAAATGATTTCCTTTGGGCGTGCAGTGGCCGAAATCGCCCGCAAAACGGTCGTAAAAATAGGCGTCAAACCCTTCCCGCTTAACTGCTTCCCTGAAGATGCTTTCATTATCGACAAATATGATTCGCCCCTGTGATTGCGGGATTTTCTTTAACGGGCGAGCGTCCCGCAGAGGATATTGCACGGCAACAAGCTGTATTTTCTTTTTCGCCAATATATCATACAACCCCTCATAATGACGGAGGGTTTCTTGATTGACATTTCTTTGCCGGGTTTCCATACTTTCTTTTAATTCTTCGGCCATGTCCTTTTTTGACTGTGCCCGATAACACTCCAGAAGATACTGATCGATTTCGCCGTTGATTCCTTTTGCATTTTCGCTATTGAGCGCCCGGGCCTTTTTAAATATCTCTTCCGCCCGGGCGCAATCTTTCGCATCCATCAACGAGGAGCCCAGTTCAATATACAGCGATAAATCCTGCGGATTGACGGCAACGGCCCGCTCCAAAAGTTCAATGGCTTTATCATACGCGCCGCTTTTCCGGTAACAATAATTCAGCGGGCCGTAAAACTGGGCGGCCTGGGGATTAACAGAAATTTGTTTTTCAAAGAGCTTCTGCGCTTCGTCATATTTTCCCTGGCCAAAATAGACGCTTCCCAAAAGCCCATAAGCCTCCGGATGATTGGGAAAATCGGAAATCGCCTTTAAAAAACTTGCTTGCGCCATCTCATCATTTCCCTGCAACTGATAACATTCCCCCAAATATGAAAGGACTTTTGCCGCGTGCGGACGATGGCCCGGATTCAACCGCAAAGAGCGGCTATACGCCTGGACGGCCTCGCTATGTTCGCCGCGGCGCTGAAAATACATTCCGTATAAAGCCCATATTTCGTGGTGGGACGGATACGCGGCTATTGCTTTTTGGGTGACGGCGGCTTCTCGCTGCGGGTTATTTGCGGCGCGACAAATGTTGATCAAGGCGATAAAGTTTTTCGCCGAAGGGTCCTTGTCCACAGATGCCTCCAGCTGCCGCAGTTTCTCCTGACGCCGGTGATCTTCAGCCTCCACGGTTTTGTTTTCCAGGTTTTGAACAAGGCGCCGTCCCAATTTAAAAACTTGCAAATTTGAAACAATACGGCTTATCACCGTTGAGTTCTCATCCGCTGAGAGATCACGCATTGAGTCGTTAATTCCCATCATGGCAACAACCACGCGCGGCTGATAATCGTTTAGATAACTTTCGATGCGAGCGAGAATCTGCGCTGTCGTAACTGCCGGAACGCCTTTGTTGATGACAGAAAATTGAATGCCCTTATTTTGACTGTTGAGAATTTCTTCCAATTGCCGCGGATAAGAATTTTTTCCGCCCAGGGCCGTTGTTGACTCCCCCACGCACATAATTGTATAAACTTTTTTTCCTCTAACAAGCTCTCGATTCCCAATCTCCTGCCTTACGATAAAAACCCAGCCTCCCAAGCGCAAAAACAACTCAAGAAAGGCAAAGTAGATTGCTATCCAAATAAAAGCCTTGGCTATTTTCTTTCGGAATTCGTTCATCGTCGCCCGCTAAAACTGAAATTAAAACTGAAAATAAATAAACTCCTCCGCCCGCATAACGCCAAAACCCAGAATCAAATATGTCATCAGCGCGTAAACCCCAATCTTAACAATTTTGGGAGTTTTAAAAAGGAAAAGCAAATCGCCGGTTTTAAGCTGGCCGTATTGGACAATCATCAATGGGCCGATAATGGCCGAAAACTGAAGAAATAATTCCCAAAATCCCGGTTCATGAAAAATATTGCCCATGGCGTAAAACATCTCGCCAACTTGATGAAGGGACGTTGCCCTAAACAAAAGCCAGCCAATCGTAACCATATGGAAAAAGAATATGGTTTTTAAGATTCTCCCCCCTGCTTGTCCGGCTTGCGACCCCGGCTCCGCGACGCTTTTCCAGCCGCCAAATCTCAAAATCACGCGATGCAGGCCGACAAGAATGCCATGATACGCCCCCCACAAAACAAATGTCCAGGAAGCGCCATGCCATAATCCGCCCAAAAGCATTGTTACAAACAGGCTGGCGCATTGTTTAAATATTCCTCCACGATTACCTCCTAAAGGAATGTAAAGGTAATCCCGCAGCCATGAGGACAGAGTAATATGCCACCTCTGCCAAAATTCTTTTGGGTTCACTGAAAAATACGGCAGTTTAAAGTTGATGGCAATCTCAAAGCCCATACATTTCCCCAGCCCTCTGGCCATATTGGAATATCCGTCGAAATCGCAAAAAATCTGGAAGGCAAAGGCATAGAGCGCGACTAACACCTCTCCCCCTTTGTAGGGCGGCGCGCCCGCAAAAACAGGATTCACAATCTTGGCAAGATTGTCGGCGATAAAAATCTTTTCAAACAGGCCCCAAAAAATGAGGTGGCACCCTTCATAAAATTGCCCTAAGCTCAACCGTCTTGGCAAAACAATCTGCGGAAGAAAATCCTTCGCCCGCATGATCGGCCCCGCGATAAGATGGGGAAAGTAAATAACGAATAAGACATAGTCCCAATACTTTTTTGCCGGCTGGGTCCGTGATCGATAAACGTCCATCACATAACTAATGGCTTCAAAAGTGTAAAAGGAAATTCCCAAAGGCAAAATGATTTCGAGCGTTGAATTAAGCAGCGGATGGGAAATAGAAAAGCTTTGCAAAAGGCTTTGGAGGTTTTCGATAAAGAAGTTGCAGTATTTAAAAAAACCTAAAATCGAGAAATTAACAAACAGGCTGAGACACAAAAAAAAGCGCCTTCTTGCGGGGTTTTGCGTGCGGAATATGTACTGGCTACAGACAAAATCAACGCTAATGGACGCGAACATCAAAAACAAAAACTTCCAACTCCACGCCGCGTAAAACAAACAGCTCGCGACCAAAAGCAACCTATTTTGCCATGTATGGCTAAGAACTAAATATAACGCGTAAACAACAATAAAAAACAGCAGAAATTCAACGGAATTAAAAAGCATACGCGATAAGACAACCCCAGCCTATGAGTTAGATATTCCTTAAAATCAAACCTAATCTTTAGAATAGCGTGTAAATAAACGGCGCGACCGCGGAGCTTTGGCAAAACACGACTAAAAATCCCAATAAAAGTAAAATCAAAATGATGGGGGTGAGCCAATAACGCTTGCGTATTTTAATAAAATCCCAAAACTCTTTTATAATTGAAAGTTTTGACATACTACTTTCCCCTTTCTAAAATTGCTGCTGATATCGATTTTTATCAAAGATTGTTTCTTTCTTTTTTATCCAATAGGAATTTTTTGCTTTATCGATTCTTTGACTCAACAAATCTTTTCGTAAAATCCGGAGCACAATTCCCACCGCCCCAAAGACAGTGTAAAATAACACGGAAAAAATGATTCTCGTAACAATCCCTCCGATGAAATGCGCGCCGACCATCCATTTCGTGTAAATCTTTTTGAGCAAGGCTGTGTTAAATCGCGCGATAAAAATCATGCCAAGACTGACTGCAAGAAGGATGCCGCAGATAGGCAGCCAACCGTGCTTTTGCCAAATCCGCCAGCAAATAAAAAGCAGAATCGCCGCCAACCCGTACCCAAACACCAAAAGATTTTTCTTCTCTTTATCCATGGTTAATCCAATTCTACGGAAATGTTTTCTTTTTTGTATTGGCCGCGATTCGGTTGTTTGGTTTTTTCAAAAAGATAATTTCCCATCACAAGATAATCCATGTTGGTGCACATAAAACATCGGTAAGCGTCTTGCGGCGTACAAACAATCGGCTCGCCGCGAATATTAAACGAGGTGTTGATAATAACCGGGCATCCGGTGAGCTTATCGAATTCCGAGAGAATAGCATAAAAAAACGGATTCGCGTCTTTTGAAACCGTTTGGACGCGCGCGGAATAATCCACGTGCGTTACGGCGGGAACAACGGACCTTTTAATTTTTAATTGATCGATGCCCTCTCCCCCACCCGCGCGCGATTCAGGAATAATCTTATCTTCCTTCACATCCGCCACAAGCAACATATACGGGCTTTCACAGCGCATTTTAAAATACTCGCCGACTTTTTTTTTTAAGACACTCGGAGCGAACGGGCGAAATGATTCGCGAAACTTGGTTTTTAAATTCATGACCGATTGCATCTCCAAAGAACGCGCATCCCCAATAATGCTTCGCGCCCCCAGCGCGCGCGGCCCAAATTCCATGCGCCCGCGAAAAAGCCCGATTACATTTTGCCCATCGATCAGTTTGGCAATTTTCTGGGCCATCTGCGCATCGTCAAGTTTTTCGTAGGCGCAGGAAGTGCTTTCAACAAAACTTTCTATTTCACTTTTATAATCCGGCCCCAAATACGATCCCTTTTGGCTATCCGAAATTCCGTCGGGATTTCTGGGATTATTCAAATACTGATACCAAATAAAAAGCGCCGCGCCCAAAGCCCCGCCCGCGTCTCCGGCCGCCGGCTGTATCCAGATATTTTTAAACGGGCCTTCGCGCAATATTTTTCCGTTGCCAACGCAATTTAAAGCAACGCCGCCGGCTAAACAAAGATTGTCCAACTTGGTTTCTCTGTAAACATGATTCGCCATTTTTAGCATGATTTCTTCGGTGACTTCTTGAATCGAGCGCGCCACGTCCATATCGCGCTGAGTCAGTTTCGATTCGGGTTTTCGTGCCGGCCCTTCAAAAAGTTTGCAAAATTTTTCGTTTGTCATCGTCAGGCCGGCACAGTAGTTGAAGTATTTCATATTCAACTTAAAAGATCCGTCATCTTTTATATCGATCAGCTCGCGCTTGATAACATCGACATATTTC
>ORJL010920091.1_pt1 | contig 52066 bp, 42 predicted proteins | sample 1779941 | NCBI WGS metagenome assembly ORJL01 (sample SAMEA104232317, study PRJEB22302) | groundwater metagenome | biome: forest; feature: aquifer; material: groundwater | place: USA | collected 2011-08-07 | depth 5.8 m | reverse complement strand
CGCCCCCCCCCCCCCGAGGGGGGGCCGCCCGGGGGGCCCCCCCCCCCCCCCCCGGGGGCGGGGCCCCCCGCCACACCCGCGGCCGAAGCAGCAACGACTGCCGCAGCCGTACACGCTACGCCTCCAACACCGGCAGCATCTGCTGCCGAAGCGACGCCCGCCCCCGCTGCACCGGCAGCCGCTGCTCCCCCAGCACGCCCCGCAGCAGTCCCCGTCATCCCACCCGGTCAGCGCGATCCCGTCAAGCCAGCCGCTGCGGCACTGCAGGTGGCGCTGGCGACGGCGCTGGACGGCATTGCCTACACCGAGACCGTCAACTTCGGCGACCTTGAGGTCACATTGGCGCCCTACGACGTGTACGAGGCGTGCCGCCGCTGCAAGGTGGGCGCCTCGCTGGCCTTCGACTCGCTGCAGATGGTGACCGGCACCGACTTCGAGACCTGGTTCGAGGTGGTGTACCACCTCTACTCCTACCGGCACCACCACCGGCTAACCTTACGCACGAAACTGGACGACTACGAGCACGCTGCGCTGCCATCGGTGACGCCGCTGTGGCCCGCCGCCGACTGGCATGAGCGCGAGACGGCCGAGATGCTGGGCATCGACTTCCCGGGCCACCCGCACCTGGTACCGCTGCTGCTGGACGACGACACCGCCGAGCGGCCGCTCCGCAAGAGCCACGCCCTAGTACAACCCTTCGCCGACCGTCCCGGCATTGTGATGGAGCCGGGCACATGACCACCCGCCCGACCGCCACCGAACTGCAGACGGTGGACATGCACATCAACGTGGGGCCGCAACACCCAGCCACCCACGGCGTGTTCCGCATGGTGTTGCAGGTGGACGGCGAACGCGTGGTCGACTGCGAACCGTACATCGGCTACCTGCACCGCGGCTTCGAGAAGCTGTCGGAGAACGAGGGCTGGCACGACGTCATCGTGCACCTCGACCGCACCGACTACATCGCCCAATTCAACAACGAGTTGTGCTACCTGCTGGCGCTGGAGAAGTTGCTGGGCGTCGAGGCTCCGGAGCGGGCCCAGTACGCCCGCATCATCCTGTCGGAACTCAACCGCATCGTCAGCCACATGATGTTCTATGGGGCATTTGGGGCCGACGTCGGCGCCATCACGCCCTTCCTGTACGCGTTCCGGGAGCGCGAGCGGCTGCAGCGCCTGTTCGAGGCGGTGAGCGGAGCACGGCTCATGCACTTCTACTTCCGGGCCGGCGGCCTGAAAGAAGACCTGCCCGACGGCTTCGTCGAGGAAGTGCGACGGCTGCTGCCGGTGGTACTGGCGGGCATCGACGAGTGCGACACGCTGCTGACCGGCAACGAAGTGTTCCTCAGCCGCACCGTGGGCGTGGGGGCCTTCAGCACCGCCGACGCCATCGCTTACGGCGTCACCGGCCCGGTGCTGCGGGCCACCGGCCTACGCGAGGATGTGCGCCGCTCCGACCCCTACTCGCTCTACCCCACGCTCGACTTCGATATCCCGGTGGGCAAGCAGGGCGACTGCTTCGACCGCTACACCGTGCGCATGGCCGAGATGCGGGAGAGCGCGAAGATCGTGTACCAGTGCCTCGACCGCATGCCGGAGGGACCCATCCGCACGCCGGTGCCCCGCTACCCGCAGATCCGGGTCGACCCAGGCGATATCTACTTCCATACCGAGAACCCCCGCGGCGACTATGGCCTGTACCTCATCAGCAAGGGCGGCACCGACCCCTACCGGGTGCGGTTGCGCAGCCCGTCCTTCTGCAACCTGATGGCCTTGAAGGCCATGCTCAAGGGCTCCTACCTAGCCGACGCTGTGGTCATCCTCGGCTCGCTCGACATTGTGCTGGGCGAGGTGGACCGGTGAGCTTCGCCCTACCCTGGGAGGCGGCGCTCCGCGTCGCCATTCTGGCCGCGTTCGTGTTGACCGTGGTGCTGGCGCTCACCTACCTGGAGCGCAAGGTGCTGGCGCACATCCAGGAACGCCTTGGCCCCATGCGCACCGGCTTTCACGGCATCCTGCAGGCGCCCGCCGACGCCATCAAGCTGTTGATGAAGGAAGACCTGACGCCGAACTCGGCCGACAAGGTGGTGTTCCAGCTTGCCCCGTTCCTGGTGTTCGTGCCGGTGTTCATGATGTTCGTCACCATCCCTGCCACCGCCACGCTGGTGGTGCAGAACCTCGACCTCGGCCTGTTCTACCTGGTGGCATTCTCGTCGCTGCACATCGTGGGCCTGCTGATGGCCGGCTGGGGCTCCGACAACAAGTACGCACTGCTGGGCGGCATGCGGTCGGCGGCGCAGCTCATCAGCTACGAACTGCCGCTGGCCTTCGCCGCCCTGGGCATCGTCATCATCGCCGGCAGCCTCAACCTGAAGGAGATCGTGGAGACCCAGGCGCCGGCGCCCTACATCGTGTTGCAGCCGCTGGGCGCTATCATCTTCCTGATCGCCGCCCTAGCCGAGATGGGACGCACCCCCTTCGACATCCCGGTGGCCGAGAGCGAGGTGGTGGGCGGGCCGTGGATCGAATATAGCGGCATGCGCTGGGCCATCTTCTTCCTGGGCGAATACGCCAGCCTGTTCGGTAGCTGCGCATTGATGGTGGTGCTGTACCTGGGCGGGTGGATGCTGCCGTTCAGCGCCGGCGCCGCCGACCCGGTGCTGGGCGCCATCTGGTTCATGGTCAAGACCTTCCTGTTGGTGTTCTTCGTGTTCTGGCTGCGCGGCACGCTGCCCCGGCTCCGCATCGACCAACTCATGGACTTCGCCTGGAAGATGCTGATCCCCTTCTCGCTGGTGAACCTCGTGATCACTGCCGGCGCCGTGGTGTACGTTGGGTACGTCTGGGTATGGCTGGGGCTCGGGTGGCTGGCAGCGTTCGTCTTCATCTACACGGTGTACCTGCGCACCCGGAGGACAGCATGATCGGTATGGTGCAGGGCCTGGTACAGACGTGGAAGACCCACTGGCGCAAGCCGGTGACGGTGGAATACCCCAACGAGCGGCTGCCGCTGCAACCCCGCTACATGGGCTTCCCCGGCCTGATGTGGGACGCCGCGCAGGATGAGCCCTTCTGCACCGGGTGCCAGGTGTGCATGCGCAACTGCCCCACCCAGTGCATGACCGTCACCATGAAAGACAACCCCAAGTTCGCCGACCAGACGAGCAAGCGCCGCAAGATCATCGATTACTTCAGCATCAACCAGAGCCGCTGCATCTCCTGCTCCATCTGCGTGGAGGTCTGCAACTTCGAGGCCATCGAGATGACCCACATCTTCGAGAAAGCCACCTACTACCCCGATACGGTGGTGGAACTCGACGGCCTGCTCCAGATGTCGGCCGACCATCGCGCGCACAAGGACGCCATCCCTGTGCACCGGGAGACGCGTAACCAGCTATGACGGGAACGGAACTGGCCTTCTACATGATGGCGGCCTTCGCCTTGGTGGGCGCGGCCGGACTGGCGATCACCCGCAACGTGGTGCACGGTGCGCTGTTCCTCATCCTGGCGTTGCTGGGCGTGGGCGGCGTGTTCTTCATGCTGCTGGCCGACTTCCTGGCCCTGGTGCAGGTGCTGCTCTACGCCGGCGGTGTCACCATCCTCATGCTGTTCGCCATGATGCTGACCCAGGTCCACGAGCGCCCGCAAGCGGTGGACACGCCCCAGCGGCCGTGGGCGGCGCTGGCGGCGCTGGCCTTCTTCGGCGTCACGACGTTCATGATCTACGCCACGCCTTGGCCGCAGGCCATGCAGGGCGGCCCGCAGCGCGTCAGCTTCATCGACCTCTCCACGTCGCTGTTCAGTCGCTGGGCCGTCCCGTTCGAGATCGCGTCGGTGCTGCTGCTGGTGGCGCTGCTGGGCGCCGTCATCATTGCCCGCGCCGAGGACCACGAGTGATACCGCTGGAGCACGTGCTGGTGGTGGCCGCCGCCCTGTTCAGCCTGGGGCTGTACACCGTGATGGCGCGCCGCCACGGCGTGATGGTGCTCATGGGCATAGAACTGATGCTCAACGCCGTCAACATCAACTTCGTGGCCTTCGCCGCCTACCGCGACCCGCAACTGTTCACGGGCCAGATCTTCGCCATCTTCGTGGTGGTCGTCGCGGTGGCCGAGGTGGGCCTAGCGCTCGCCATCATCCTCCGCCTCTTCCGCCTACGCGCCACTGCCGACCTCGACGACGCGGACACCATGCGATGGTAGCCAGTGTAGTTATGTCATGCTGAGGAGTCCGACGACGAAGCATCCCTTTCTCGCCTCACCAGTAACAGTGGCCAGGTGGGCGGCATTCGCAATCCCTCTCTCCCTTGAGGGAGAGAGCCGGAGAGAGGGTGGCCCCCCGCCGGCCCACAACCACCAATCGGCAACCAGCCGGCCGAGCGCTCGATGCCGACCGGCTAGCGGATACCCGTCACGCACGTTCACCATCGCTCCGATCACCCTCTCCCCAACCCTCGCCCTCAAGGGAGAGGGGGTCTGGTGGATATTTAATGACCGCTGACAATCTCGCCTGGCTGCTGCCGGTGCTGCCGCTCGCCAGCTTTCTGGTGCTCGGCCTCGGCTCGTTCTTCGGGTTCGCCAAGCGCACCACCGACGGCGGGTCGTGGATTGCGCTGCTGGCTATGCTGCTGTGCTTCGCACTGTTCTTCCCCATAGCGGGCGATGTGCTGGCCCACGGCGAGCAGCACGTGAGCTACCCGTGGCTGCGCGCCGGCGACGCGCAGTTCAGCCTGGGTGTGCACGTGGACGCGCTGACGGTCGCTATGCTGGGCCTGGTCACATTCGTGTCGCTGTGCGTGGTGGTGTATTCGCAGGGCTACATGCACGGCGAACCCCGCTACACCTGGTACTTCGCGGCCATCTCGTTGTTCGTGGCCGCCATGCTGGGCCTGGTGCTGGCCGACAACCTGCTGCAGCTCTACATCTGCTGGGAGCTGGTGGGCGTGTGCTCCTACCTGCTCATCGGCTTCTACTACGACCGCCGGTCCGCTGCCGAGGCTGCGAAGAAGGCCTTCGTCACCACCCGCATCGGCGACGTGGGCATGCTCATCGGCATCGTGCTGCTGTACCAGAACACCGGCAGCTTCCTCATCAGCGACATCCTGGCCAAGGTCGAAGCCGGCGGCATTGCACCGGGACTGATGACGCTGACCGCGCTACTGCTGTTCGCCGGCGCCATGGGCAAGAGCGCCCAGTTCCCGCTGCACGTGTGGCTGCCCGACGCCATGGAAGGCCCGACCCCCGTCAGCGCCCTCATCCACGCGGCGACCATGGTGGCGGCGGGCGTCTACCTGGTGGCCCGCATGTTCCCGCTGTTCGAGGCCGCCCCCGGCGCGCTGACCGTCGTCACCATCATCGGGGCCATCACCACCCTGATGGGGGCGGGCGTCGCCCTCGTCGTCACCGACATCAAGAAGGCTATCGCCTACTCCACCATCAGCAAGCTGGGGTTCATGATGATGACCCTGGGCGCAGGCGGCTACATGCCCGCCATCTTCTACCTGGTCACCCACGGTTTCTTCAAGGCGCTGCTGTTCCTTGGCGCCGGCAGCGTCATCCACGGCACAGGCACGCAAGAGACGGGCGAGATGGGCGGTCTGCGCCGCTCGATGCCGGTCACCGCGTGGGTGTTCGGCATCGCCACCCTGGCGTTGGCGGGCATCTTCCCCTTCAGCGGCTTTTGGAGCAAGGACGAGTCGATGCTGGCCCTGGCCGGGGCCGGGCCGGTGGTCTACGGCGTGGCGCTGCTGTCGGTGGTGCTCAGCTCGCTGTACGCGGGACGGTTGTGGTTGCTCACCTTCTGGGGCGAGCCCAGGGGCCACCACGCCGAACACGCCCACGAGTCGCCACCCAAGATGAGCGTGCCGATGCTGGCACTCGCCGTGCTGAGCGTGGTCGCCGGCTTCGTGGTGCTGCCCGCCGTCGGGCGGCTGATCGGCCTGCCCGGCGGTTTCGGCGAGTTCCTGTTCCTGCACGAGCCGGAGCCCTACCACCTCGACCTCGTGGCCGCCGTCGTGTCCACCATCCTGGCGGTGCTCGGCCTGCTGATCGCGTACAACTTCTACGGCGCCCGCATCTGGTCCACCCAGAAGGTGGCGAGCCTGGCCCCGTGGCTGCACACGGCGCTGGTCCGCAAGCTCTACATCGACGACCTGTACCAGGTGATCATCGATTACGTGGTGCTGGCGCTGGGCCGCGGCATCGCCTTCTTCGACCGGGCGGTCGTCAACGACATCGGTATCAACGGTACCGGCTGGCTCGCGGTGGTCGCGGGTGGCCGCCTACGCTACCTCCAGACCGGCCGCCTCTCCAACTACCTGCTGATGATGGTGGTGGGCCTCCTAGTAGTCGGCGCCGCGGTCATTACTTTCCTGCTCTAACGCCCCGCACCCGTTTCCCGTTTCCCGTTCCCGCCATCCAAATTTCCTCCCTTCCCTCCCCCGTTTCCCCCTGCTATACTCTCCGCAGTTAGAACATAGGTTTCGAAAGTTGGCCTAGCGCATGTACGTCATTGGCACCGCCGGGCATGTGGACCACGGTAAGTCCACCCTGGTGCACGCCCTCACCGGCATCGACCCCGACCGTCTCCAGGAGGAGAAGGACCGGGGCATGACCATCGACCTCGGGTTCGCCTGGCTCACGCTGCCCAGCGGCAAAGAGGTCAGCATCGTTGACGTGCCCGGCCACGAGCGGTTCATCAAGAACATGCTGGCGGGCGTGGGCGGCATCGACCTCGCCCTCCTGGTCATCGCCGCCGACGAGGGCGTGATGCCCCAGACGCGCGAACACCTCGCCATCCTCGACCTGCTGGGCATCAGCCACGGCGCGGTGGTGCTCACCAAGCGCGACCTGGTGGACGACGAATGGCTGGAACTGGTGGAGCACGACGTGCGGGAGCTGCTGGACGGCACGGCGCTGGAGACCGCGCCGATCCTTGCCGTCTCGGCCACCACCCGCGCCGGCCTGCCGGAACTGCTGGCGGAGATAGACCGCCTGTTGGAGTCCACCCCCGTCCGGCGCGATGCCGGGCGGCCCCGCCTGCCGGTGGATCGCGTGTTCACCATCGCTGGGTTCGGCACCGTGGTCACCGGCACCCTTGTCGACGGCACGCTGAAGGTGGGCCAGGAGGTGGAGGTGCTGCCGCAGGGCGTGCGCACCCGCATCCGGGGCCTGCAGAGCCACCGCACCAAGGTGGAGACCATCGGGCCCGGCACCCGCGTCGCCGCCAACCTAGCCGGCGTCGCCACCGATGAGCTGCACCGCGGCGACATCGTGACACTGCCCGGCTGGCTGCGCCCCACGGTGGCCGCCGACGTGCGGTTGCGCCTGGTGGCCGACCTGCCAAGCCCCCTCAAACACAACGCCAGTTGCACCTTCCACTCCCTCACCACCGAGGGCCCGGCCAAGGTCCGCCTGCTCGACCAGCCCGACCTGAAGCCCGGCGAGTCCGGCTGGGCACAGCTCCGGCTGGAGGCTCCGGTGGCGCTCTGTGCCGGCGACAGCTTCATCCTGCGCTCGTCCACCGGCACCATCGGCGGCGGTACGGTGGTCGACCCCTATCCTAAACGCCACAAACGGTTCCACTCACCCACCCTCAACCGCTTGGCAGCACTCGAACAAGGCTCTCCCGAGGACAAGGTGCTGGAGACCATCGAGAAGCTCCAACCGGTGGAGGTCGGCGTGTTGCTCAAGGCCGGCGCGGTGCCCGAGGCCGAGGCGAAGGCGGCGGTCACTGCCCTCACGGCGGCCGGACGGGTGGTGCTGCTTGGCCGTGCGGCGAGTCCCGCTGCGGTGCTGGTGACCGCGCCGGCCTGGCAACGGCTGGTGGAGACCGCCATCACCGCCATCGACGAGCACCACCGCCAGTTTCCGCTGCGCACCGGTATGTCGAAGGAAGAGTTGCGCAGCCGTCTGCGCCTGCCGTCCCGCGCCGCCGTCGATGCCGTGGACCTCCTGGCGCAGCAGGGCGTTATCGCCGAGCACGGCGCCGCCGTGGCGCTGCCCGGCCACAGCGTCACCTTCACGCCCGTCCAGGAGCAGCAGACGGCGGTGTTGCTGCAGAAGCTCGACCGTCAGCCGTTCACGCCGCTGCCGGAACTGGGCGTCACCGACGCAGACTTGGTGGCGGCGCTGGTAGAGCAGGGCCGCCTGGTGCGCCTAGCCGAGGACGTCTGCTTCCCCACCGCCACCTTCGATGCGATGCTGGAGCGGGTGAAGACCCACATGGCGGCCAACGGGAAGATGACTGTGGCCGAGGTGCGCGACATGTTCGACACCAGCCGCAAGTACGCCATCGCGTTCATGGAATACCTGGACCACCTGCACGTCACCCGCCGCGTCGGCGACGAGCGGGTTTTGCGTTGAGGTAAGCCGATGCCCCTCGATCTCCTCAACCTCGGTCCCCAGATCGAGCGCTATGTGCCCCGCTACCTCGACGACGCACGCGCGCAGGCGGAGGGCGCCGCCCGCCTGCGCGCCGCGCTGGCCGAACTGGGCGACCGCTGGACGACGGTGGATGACCGGCGCGCCGGGTTCATGGAGGATCCGCAGACGGTGTACGCAGCGCCGCCGCCGCCTGCCAGCTATCGGGTGCTCGCCACCGATGGGTCGCAGATCGCCGTTGACCGTCACCAGGTGGCTTCGTGTTATGTCATTAACGTGGGCACCGTACGCATCGAATATGGCGAGCGGCCCGATGCCGAGCTGGCGTCCGTCCCGCAACTGCTGCCCGACCACGGCATGCTCAGCGACGACGACAACGGGGATGCGGACGTAACGCCGCCAAGCCGCCAGACCAGCCTGGAACTGGAGCGGGCCGCCGCCGAGGTCCGCACCCTGCGCCGGCTGGTGGAGGCCGCCCCAGCCGACCTGTTCACCCTCGCGCTGGTCGATAACTCGCTGGTGCTGTGGTCGCAGACCATGAACGCCGAGGCCGCCGCAGACCACCAAATCGTCAGCGACTACATCGCCGAACTGGAGGCCTTCGCTGAACTCGCACGGACCCGCCCACTGGCGTTGGCCGGCTACCTCTCCAATCCAGGCAGCCCCTGGGTAGCCGATCTGGTGGCCGCGGCGGCGGGCATCGAGGCGCCGTCCGGCACTAACGGCCCGTTGCTGCTCGACCGTGACCTGTTCCATGACCTGGGCCCTGGCGAACGCAGCGCGCGTTTCAAGCGGGTGGCGCCCATGCTCGCCCTGCCCAGTTTCCCAAGCGAATGCTGGGTGGACTTCTGCTATCTGCACGCCGGCGGCGAGACCGCCCGGGTAGAGATACCGCGCTGGGTCAGCCGCGACGCCGATCTGCTGGCGCTCACTCACGCCACCCTGCTCGACCAGTGCCGACGCAACGCCGGCAACCCTGCCTATCCGGTGGCGCTCATGGAGGCCCACGAGCAGGCCGTGGTATCGGACGCCGACCGGCGCGCGTTTTGGACCCTGCTCACCCAGCGGCTGGAGGCCAGCGGCGTCGACGGCAGCGCCTCGGCCAAGGCCCGCACCAAGCGGACGCCATGGACCTAACCCGCACGCCGGCCGCCGCCGGACAGGTGGGCGAGGTGGTGCAATCGGCCACCGACGTGCTGACGGCCCAAGCCTACGCCGTCGACCAGGCGCCTCGCCTCGGCTCGCTGGTCCGCATCCCCTTCGGGCGCGCCTCCGACGGCGCAGCCGGCTACACCTACGGCGTCGTCACCCGCGCGGAGACGTCGCCGGTTGACCCCGGCCGGGCGCCGGTGGCCCGCGGCGAGAGTGCCACATCACTTGCGCAGATCTACGCCGAGCACCCACAGTTGGAGCAGCTCTTCCGCACCCTGTTCTCGGTGCGGGTCATCGGCCAGCGGTCCGCCGATGGCGCCATCATCCACTACCTGCCGGAGGTACCGCCCGAAGTGCACCAACTCGTGTTTACCTGCGCCGCCGCCGAGACGCTGGCGTTCTCCGAACGGCTGACGTTCCTGCCGCTGCTGCTGGCCGGACAGGGCTTCCTGGCCGACGAGGTGGCCGCCGCCTTCCTGCGCCAGGCCGCCGCCGCCCGCGCGGCCGACGGCCAGACCTACCTGGTACGCGCCGGCAAGGCCCTCGTCTCGCTCCTCCGCGGCGACTCCGTCCGCCTCACCTCCCTCATCGGCCGCCTATGACCGCTCTGTCCATCCAACCGCTCCGGTCCCCTCTCCCCTCGTGGGAGAGGGCTAGGGAGAGGGGCACGCCCGCCATCCAATCCGGCGCTCTCGCAATCCCGACGCGCCCCGACCCACCCCACCAGCCAGCCGCCCCCACCCGGAGGCCCGCATGACCACCCCCTTCGACCCGCTCGACGCCCGCAAACACCTCGGCATGGTGGTGGCTGGCTCGCTGTCCCATGGCCTCGATATCAAGCTCGACCCCGAGGTGCCCATCGAGTCGGTGAAGGTGGGACAGTACGCCGTGGTCGAGCCGTCGAACGAGCAAGGCAAGGCGCTGGGCCGCTTCTTCTGCGTGGTGTCCGACCTGCGCTTGGCAGCCACCGACGAGGCGCTGGCATCGTCACCCCCCGACCTGTCCAACCCCATCGTGGCGCAGGTGATACAGGGCACGGCCACCTACGGCCTGGCCCACGTGGTGCCCTACCTCATGCAGCGGGCGGGCGGCGACATCGGCCCGGTGCGCACCATCCCATCGCACTACGCCGCAGCGGCCGAGGCCACCCAGGAGGAGGTGGAGGCGGTGTTCGGCAGCGAGGACGCCGAGCACCTGTGGGTGGGCAGCCCGCTCGATATGGAGAACACCCTCATCCGGCTGGACCTGCCCAAGCTGGTGGAGCGTAGCGTCGGCGTGTTCGGCAAGAGCGGCACCGGCAAGACCTTCCTCACCCGCATCCTCATGGCCGGCATCCTGCAGAAACGCGCGGCCGTGCAGCTCATCTTCGACATGCACAACGAGTATGGCTGGGCCGGCACCACGGAGTCCCGGGCCGGCGGCTCCGTGAAAGGGTTGAAGCAGCTGTTCGGGTCGCAGGTGTCGGTGTTCACCCTCGACCCCGAAAGCTCACGCGGCCGCGGCGTCAGCACCGACGGCATCATCGAGATCGCCTACGACCAGATCGAGCCCGGCGACATCGAGACGATGGCCGAGACGCTCAACCTGACCGACATCCAGACCCAGATGATCCCGCTACTGGCCGACCGCGGCGGACGGGCCTGGCTGGCCGACTTCCTGGAACTGGACGCTGCGGGCCGGGTGGAGCGGGCGAAGGAACTGGGCGCCCACGAAGGCACGCTGAGCGCGCTGTGGCGCAAGCTGCAGACGGTCACCCGCCTCAAGTTCATGACCGCCCACGCACGGGAGAGTTCGGTGCGCCAGATCTTGGACTACCTGGAGCGCGGCAAGACCGTGGTGCTGGAGTTCGGGCGCTACAAGGACAACCCGGTGGCGCAGGTGCTGGTGGCCAACCTGCTCTCACGCCGCATCTACGACGAGTGGTCCCGCAAAGTGGAGCAGGCGCTGGGCGACCACAGCAAGGAGCCGCCTCAGCTCGTCATCACCATCGAAGAGGCGCACAAGTTCCTCAGCCCCGCCATCGCCGGCCAGACCATCTTCGGCACCATCGCCCGCGAGATGCGCAAGTACAACGTGACGCTGCTGGTGGTGGACCAGCGCCCCAGCGCCATCGACAACGAGGTGCTGTCGCAGATCGGCACCAAGCTCACCTGCCTGCTCGACGACGAGAAGGATGTGAATAGCATCCTGCAAGGGGCATCGGGGGCCAACGAGTTGCGCAGCGTGCTGCAGCGGCTGGAGAGCAAGCAGCAGGCGCTCATCTTCGGCCACGCCGTGCCCATGCCGGTGGTAGTGCAGGTGCGCGACTACGGCAGCGACGAGTCCTACGCCCACTTCGGCTTCCGCACCGCCGCCGAACTGCAGCGCACCGCCGAGAAGGACAACGTCCTGCTGTTCGGCCCGCCCAACTAAACTCCCCTCGCGTGGGAACTCGGACCGGCGAGGCGCCTGGGCTCATCATCCAACGCAAGACTGAGGCATGGCCAAGGGCCGCCACGAGCGAACACTGCAACGCGAAAGTCGTCCCCCGAAGACTGCGCTGGTACCACCAAAAGCAGCAGCAGCTTGGCTGCGATAGGTCAAATAGTTCAGGCTCGCCAAGCGTGCTATCCGCTCAGAGTCCCGTCACGCCTCGGTGCTATACTCGGCCCATGCCTTACGTAACGCTCACGGGTGTGCGGCTGTGGTACGAAGACACCGGCGGCGGCGGGCCACCGGTGGTATTTGTGCATGCGGCCGCCGGCAGCAGCAAGAGTTGGCTGTATCAGGCGCCGGCCTTCACTGCCGCGGGACTGCGGTGCATCACCTACGACCTGCGGGGGTGGCTGCGGTCGGTGCCCGAGCCCGGCGCGCCGCTGGGTCACCAGAGCGACGACCTGGCGGGGCTGGTGCAGCACCTGGGCCTCGACCGCTTCCACCTGATTGCCAACGCGTACGGCGGGTTTGGCGGGCTGGACTATGCGCTGCGGTTCCCCGAACGCCTGCGGAGCCTGGTGCTGAGCGACAGCCAGGGCGGGCTGGAGGACGAGGACTACGTGCGCATCCGGCAACGGATCGCCCCGCCGGAGCTGCGGGCGCTGCCGATCGAACTGCGGGAGTTGGGGCCCACCTACCGCGCCGCGTACCCCTACGGCACCCTACAATGGCTGGAACTCATCCACGAGTCGGGCGGCGAGACGGCGCAGCGGCAGCCGACGGCGCTCCGCATCACCCTGCGCAGCCTGCAGGACCTGCGGGTGCCGGCGCTGATGGTGAGCGGCGACGCAGACCTGCTGTCGCCGCCGGCCCTGATGCGGTTGATGGCCGCCCGCATGCCCGACTGCACCGTGGTCACCATTTCGGAGGCCGGGCATTCCGCCTACTGGGAGCAGCCCCACCTCTGGAACCGGGCGGTCATCGAGTTCTTGCAGCAGCACTAGCCGGCGCCCTGCTCTGTGCCCTGCGGCAAGCCGGCGTATCAGGGCAACCAGCCCCCTCCCTCCTTGTCATTGCGAGGCCCGTCCGACGGGCCGTGGTAATCTCTCCTCAGACCTAGCTGTCGGCGTAGTGCGCCCAGCTTTGCTGAGGCTCTGAACCCGTTTGGTGCACACGAGAGGGGGTTGCTTCGTCGTCGGACTCCTCTGATGAAAATGGCTGTCACGAGGTTTGGGCCGGCGCCGATGCCTTCGACAAGCTCAGGCAACGGTGCACTCCGTATAGGCCTGTTGGTGGCGACCACCGCGCTCCATTTTCATCGGTGTTGGCGAGCCAGGGTCATGGTCGGTCTCGCAACGACGACCACCTCGGGCCACCTTAGCGGTAGTGGCGGGCCAGCTCCGACTCGTAATGCAGACCCAGCCTCGGGCCCGCGGTGCGCAACCAGTCGCCGAACGTGCGCCAGCCGGCCGATGAGGTATCCGACGTGAGCAGGTTGGCCCGCAGGCCGGCTATCTCGTGTGGGGTCAGCACCACGTCGCCCATCGCATGGCCGGCGATGCGCGTGGCCAGCAACACCAGCCCGGCCGGCGCCGGCACGATCCAGCGGGAGCCGCCGACGGCGTCGCGGATGCGGGTCACCAACTCCATGAACGTCAGGTTGTCGGGGCCAACCACGTCCGCTTCGGTGTCATCCTGACCAGCACCCGCCGCTACCACCGCCGCCGCCAGGTCGTCGGCGGCCACCGGTTGCACCCGGTAGCGGCCATCGCCAGGCACGCCAAACACCGGGGAACGGCGCAGGAACCACGCGATGTTGTTGAGGAGAATGTCGCCCGCCCCGAACACCAGGGCCGGCCGCAGGATGGCGTAGGAAAGCCCGCTGTCGCGCACCAGGCGCTCGGCGATGCCCTTGCCGCGGAAGTAGGGCAGCGGCGAGTCGGGCGATGCGTGGGTGACCGACAGGTGCACCACCCGCCGCACCCCCGCCTGGCGGGCAGCCGTCAGCAGGGCCTCAGTGCGCCGCACGGCCAGGTCGAAGGTGGTGGCGCCCCGATCGAAGCGCACCCAGTAGGTGTTGTAGAGGACCTCGACGCCGGCAAGGTGTGACGTGAGGGCGTCGGGCCGATCGAAGTCGTAGGGGAAGATGCGCAGGGCCGAGGCGGCAAGACCGGCCGGTTGGCGCCGGTCGGTGAGCCCTGCCACCGGCAACCCGGCGGCGTTGAGGGCACGCACCAGGTAGCGGCCGGTGTAGCCGAAGGGCCCGGTCACCATCTGGAGGCCACGGTTTGTGGTCATGAGTGTTGCCTCGGCCTTAAGCGGGTGTGCGGCACGGCACGCAGGCGGCGGGAACCCCCGTGCTATGATCGGGCTTGCTCCGCCGATCGGGGCGCATGCTTACCATACGACACGGGCACCGCTATGAGCTTCCGCGTGGCCATCCTGACCATCAGCGATAAGGGTTCCCAGGGCCTGCGCGACGACCGCAGCGGCCCTGAGATCGCACGCCTGGTATCGGCCGCCGGTGGCGAGGTGGCGGTGAGCGCCATGGTGCCCGACGAGCGCGACCAGATCGCTGCCTGCCTCGCGGCCTGGGCGGATGGCGCCGTGGCCGACGTCATCATCACCACCGGCGGTACCGGCCTCTCGCCGCGGGACGTGACGCCTGAGGCCACGTTGAGCGTGGTGGAGCGTCAGGTGCCGGGGATGGCCGAGGCGCTGCGGGCCGAAAGCCTGAAGAAGACCGCGATGGCGATGCTGAGCCGCGGCGTGGCGGGCATTCGGCGGCGGGCGCTGATTGTGAACCTGCCGGGCAGTCCGAAAGCGGTGGTGGAGTGCCTGGAGGTGCTGCTGCCCGTACTGCCCCACGCCGTCGAGACGCTGCGGGCCTCCGTTGAGCAGCACCCCACCGGCAGCGCCAGGTAGACCGGCGCACCGCATGGTCGCATAACGTGCGCATCGACATTCTGACGCTGTTCCCTGCGATGTTTGCTGGGCCGTTCCAGCACAGCATCATCGGCCGCGCCGTCGAGAAGGGGCTGGCGTCCATCCACCTGCACGACATTCGCACCTACACCACCGACCGTCACCACGTGGTGGACGACTACCCCTATGGCGGTGGCGCCGGCATGGTGATGAAGCCGGAACCGGTGTATGCCGCCCTGCAGGACGTGTTCGCCCAGGAGCCGGCGCCGGATGGCGGCCACCCGCCGGTGCTGCTGATGACGCCGCAGGGCGAGCCGTTCACGCAGACCATCGCCCGCGAGTTGGCGGTGTTGCCCCGCCTGGTCATCCTCTGCGGCCATTACGAAGGGGTGGACGAGCGCATTCGAGAGCACATGGTGGACCGCGAGATCAGCATCGGCGACTATGTGCTGACCGGCGGGGAGTTGCCGGCCATGGTGGTCACCGAGACGGTGATCCGCCTGCAGCCGGGGGTCATGGGGTCGGACGAATCGGCCACCGAGGAGTCGTTCGCCGGCGGCGTGCTGGAGTATCCGCACTACACGCGGCCGCCGGAGTTTCTGGGCTGGGGCGTGCCGCCGGTGCTGCTGTCGGGCCACCATGCCGAGGTGGCGAAGTGGCGGGGGCGCCCGGCACCGCTGCGCCCCCCCCGCCCGCCGACGGCCGGATCTGCTGGCGGTGGCGCCCATGACGGCCGCCGAGCGCCGCTGGCTCAACGACCAGCTTGCGGCGGCGCCGGACGGGCCCGAGTCCACCACCACCTAGCAGCGCCAAGACCACGAGAGAGGACTGCACACACCGCATGGCAAAGAAGGCACTTATCATTGGGGTTACGTCGCAGGACGGCTCCTACCTGGCCGACCTGCTGCTGGAGAAGGGCTACGAAGTGATCGGCACCATCCGCCGCAGCACCAGCTTCGCCAAGGAGAACATCCAGCACCTGTACGGGCGCATCACCATCGAGGCCGCCGATCTGGTGGACCAGGTGAGCATCGCCACCGTCATCCAGAAGCACCTGCCCGACGAGGTCTACAACATCGCGGCCCAGTCGATACCGGCCGATAGCTGGAGCCACCCCATCTATACCGGCGAAGTGACGGCGCTGGGCATTGTGCGGGTGATGGAGGTGGTGCGCCGCTTCGTGCCGGAGGCCCGGGTGTACCAGGCCACCAGCCGCGAGATCTTCGGCAATATCGAGGCTGAGTCGGCCACCGAGGCGACGCCCATCGACGCCAACAACCCCTACGGCATCGCCAAGGCCTATGCGCACATGATGGTGCGCTGCTACCGCGAGAGCTACGGCCAGTTCGTGTGCGGCGGCATCCTGTTCAACCACGAGAGCCCGCGCCGCAGCCTGCACTTCGTCACCCGCAAAATCACCGCGGCGGTGGCCTGCATCAAGAACGGCGTGACGTCGCCGCCCATCGATGAACTGGGCGAGCCGCTGGTGGACGCCAACGGCCGCATGCGGCTGGGGTTCCTGGACGCGCAGCGCGACTGGGGCTTCGCCAAGGAGTATGCCGAGGCGATGTACCTGATGCTGCAGCGGGAGACGCCCAAGGACTACATCATTGGCACCAACACCACGCACTCGGTGCGAGAGGCGTGCCAGGTGGCGTTCGGCCATGCCGGCCTGAACTGGATGGACCACGTGGTGAGCGACGAGCGCCTGATGCGGCCCACCGAGATCCGCGAGTTGAAGGGCGACTACTCGGCCGCCAAGCGCGACCTGGGCTGGGAGCCCCGCACCAGCTTCGACGACCTGATACGGCTGATGGTGGATGCGGACCTGGTCCGGTTCAAGTAGCCGGGGAAGCCTCCGGCGCGCGACCGGTGCTGCGAGCGGCGGCGTAGCGACCAAACAACTACAGACGGTTTTCTCTGACGGGTGCTCCAACGGCATGGTACGATGCCCGCGCTACCATGGGCGCGCGGGTGTAGGGGGTTGCCAATGGATGGTCAGATGAAGCAGCGCATGGATAAGACGACCCTCGGGCCACGGCGCGCCGTTTGGCTAACGCTGCGCGCCCTGGTCCTCGTAGCGTTAGCAGCGCTCGTCCTCAGTCAACCCGATGGGCGGATTGCCCGTGCCGCCGCCAGCACCGTCTCGCTCGCCGCTGGCAGCAACCACACCTGCGCGCTCACGGCCGCAGGTGGCGTCAAGTGCTGGGGCTACAATGGCCTCGGGTCACTGGGCGATGGTGGCACCACCAATCGCACCACCCCCGTCGACGTCAGTGGCCTCACCAGCGGCGTTGCAGCCGTGGCCGCCGGGGGCGACCACACCTGCGCGCTCACGATGGCAGGTGGCGTCAAGTGCTGGGGGGTCAACGGCCTCGGGACAGTGGGCGATGGCAGCACCACCAATCGCCTCACGCCCGTGGACGTGACGGGCCTCACCAGCGGCGTCGCCGCCGTGGCCGCAGGCGGCAGCCACACCTGTGCGCTCACGGTTGCAGGTGGCGTCAAGTGCTGGGGGTACAACTTCTACGGGGCGCTGGGTGACGGCACCACCATCCAACGCACCACCCCCGTCGACGTGACCGGCCTCACCAGCAGCGTCGCCGCGGTGGCCGCCGGCTACGCCCACACCTGTGCGCTCACAACCGCAGGCGGCGTCAAGTGCTGGGGCAATGACAGCTACGGGCAACTGGGGGACGGCACCACCACCAGCATTCGCACCACCCCCGTCGACGTGACCGGCCTCACCAGCGGCGTCGCAGCCGTGGCCGCCGGCTACTACCACACCTGTGCGCTCACCACCGCAGGCGGTGTCAAGTGCTGGGGCTACAACGGCCTCGGGTCACTGGGCGATGGCACCGTCACCCAACGCACCACTCCGGTGAACGTGACCGGCCTCACCAGCGGTGTCACCGCCGTGGCCGCAGGTAGTTCCTACCACACCTGTGCGCTCACGGCCGCAGGCGGCACAAAATGCTGGGGCTACAACGCCTTCGCGGAGTTGGGCGATGGCACCACCACCAATCGCAGCACCCCCATCGACGTGACCGGCCTCACCAGCGGCGTCGCCGCCGTGGCCGCAGGCGGCTCCCACACCTGTGCACTCACCGTCGCAGGTGGCACCAAGTGCTGGGGGTACAACGCCTACGGGGAGTTGGGCGATGGCACCACCACCCAACGCACCACGCCCGTGGATGTGGTTGGCTTCACACCCCCGCCGCCCCCGCCGCCCGTTGCCCATGCGCTCAGCGCCGGTAACTCCTATACCTGTGCGCTCACCGCCGCGGGCGGCGTCAAGTGCTGGGGGCACAACTTCGACGGAAAACTGGGCGATGGCACCACCACCCAACGCACCACCCCCGTGGACGTGACCGGCCTCACCAGCGGCGTCGCCGCCGTGGCCGCAGGCGGCGAATCCGCCTGTGCGCTCACCAGCGCAGGCGGCGTCAAGTGCTGGGGCGACAACGGCAGCGGGCAACTGGGCGATGGCACCACCGCCCAACGCACCACTCCCGTGGACGTGACCGGCCTCACCAGCGGCGTCGCCGCCGTGGCCGCCACTTGTGCGCTCACCGCCGCAGGCGGCCTTAAGTGCTGGGGCAACAACAGCCGCGGGCAATTGGGCGATGGCACCACCGCCCAACGCACCACCCCGGTGGATGTGACCGGCCTCACCAGTGGCGTCGCCGCCGTGGCCGCAGGCGGCCCCCACACCTGTGCGCTCACGATCGCAGGTGGCGTCAAGTGCTGGGGGTACAACGAGCGTGGGCAATTGGGCGATGGCACGACCACCCAACGCAACACTCCCGTGGATGTGACCGGCCTCACCAGCGGCGTCGCCGCCGTGGCCGAAGGCGACAGCCACACCTGTGCGCTCACGATCGCAGGTGGCGTCAAGTGCTGGGGGTACAACGCCTTCGGAGAGTTGGGTGACGGCACCACTACCGATCGCACCACCCCCGTGGACGTGACCGGCCTCACCAGCGGCGTCGCCGCGGTGGCCGCCGGCTCTCACTACACCTGTGCGCTCACGACCGCAGGCGGCGTCAAGTGCTGGGGGGCTAACGAGCGTGGGAGGTTGGGCGATGGCACCACTACCGATCGCACCACCCCCATCGACGTGACCGGCCTCACCAGCGGCGTCGCCGCCGTGGCTGCTGGCCTCCTCCACACCTGTGCGCTTACGACCGCAGGCGGCCTCAAGTGCTGGGGGTACAACTTCGGCGGGGAGTTGGGCGATGGCACCACCATCCAACGCACCACGCCAACAGCAGTGGTCGGCATCAGCGGGCCGCCGGGCACGATCCCGCTGGTGACGTTCAGCGCACGCCCGCTGCGGGGGGCGGCGGGGTTCGCGCTGGGGGCGCAGCCGGTGCTGGCGCTCAGGGACAGCAGCGGGGCCCTGCGCAGCGGCGATAGCACCACCAGCGCCACCCTCGGCTTCCTGCCCGGCACCGGTGCATCCGGCGCCACCGTCACCTGTGCGCCCGCGACCGCAACCGCCGCCGCGGGGGTCGTCACCTTCGCCGGCTGCACCATCGACCGGCCGGGGTTCGGCTACGTGCTACGGGCCGCGGCGGCCAATGGCGAGGCCATCGGCCTCACAGCGCCGTTCAATGTGACGCTGGCGGGCGATACCAATGGTGACTGCAGCGTGTCGATCGTCGACTTCTCGCTGGTGGTGAGCCACTTCGGCAAGAACTCCGGCAGCCCAGGCTGGACGACGCAGAACGCCGCCGGCGTCGCTCCGTTCGCCGCCGACCTCAACGGCGACAACGGCGTGACCATCCTTGACTTCTCCATGGTGGTGAGCCGGTTTGGCACGGTGGCCACCAGTTGCGCACCTGCCAGTAACTAGCGAGCGGACGGGATGCGCCGTGGACGGGGCCATCCGGCAAGGCCAGCGCTCAGCGCATGGGCAAAGCGGTCTGCTGGACCGGGCCGGTACGCTGGCGCCGGACTGCCGAGGTTACGCCGTGGGCCAGGTGATGAGCAGGTCCTGGGCGCCGGCGCTGTCCCGCGGTGCGTAGCCGCCATCGACGGCCGCGAACAACTCGTCGAAGTGCGCCTCAATGAGGGTGCGCCGGCGGGCCGCTTCGGTTGGGTCATCCCCCGGCGCCCGTGCCGCCTGCGCCACCACCCGCTCGCGCGCACCGATGGGCTGCGCCGTCGTCTGGCTGTAGCCCGGTACCACCACCACATCGGGCAGGATGCCAAGGTCCCATAGCACCGGCAGCAGTTCGCGGTGGCCCGGTACCAAGGCCTGTGGCTCGCCGTTCAGCAGCGCATACAACGCCGGGTTGGAGTTCGGCGGCGGCACGCTGCGCACGTAGAGGACCACCCGTTTGCGGGCCGACCGCTGCAGCTTCCGAACGAATGCTTCGATATCGCGCACGAAGTAGGTGACGTGGGCCGCCAGCGCAACGTCGCCCTGCACCTCCGGGGCCTCGGTCCAAGCCCCCAGCACGAAACGGACGTTGGTGATGCCGGCCTCAGCGGCCGATGCCTCGAACTCCCGCCCCATGCCGGGCGAGGGGTCCACATTCACCACCTCGCGGCAGCGCAGGGCCAGCGGCAGCGACATCCGGCCGGCGCCGCCACCCACGTCCAGCAGCACGTCGCCGGGCGCCAGATAGCCGGCCACCGCCTGCACACCGGCCTCCAGGCCGGTGCGCCGGGGGTCGCGCCGGAACCGCCGCGCCGTCTCGCCACCCCAGCGATCGCCACCGGCCGTCCCGCGGCGCCGGTCCTGCTGTGCGAGCCAGGCATCCGCCAGCGCGTGATACTGATCGATGGCCGTCATGCGGTCCTCTGGGTTAGGCGCGGACGCGTGTGGTGGTGCTCACCGCGCCGCGACCGGTCCAATGGCCGATGCTCAGTTCACCGTGATCCCACATCACCAGCAACTGGCTGGCGATGAAGATGGACGAGTAGGTGCCTGAGATGACGCCGATGAGCATGGTGAGCACGAAGTTGTGGATGGTAACACCACCGAACAGCAACAACGCCACCAGGGTGAACACCAGCGTCAGGCTGGTGGTGAGCGAACGGGCCACCGTCTGCAGCAGGCTCTCGTTGACCACCGAGGCGAAATCGCGCGACGGGTAGCGCCGCACGTTCTCGCGGATGCGGTCAAACACCACGATGGTGTCGTGCACGCTGAAGCCGATGACGGTGAGCACCGCCGTCACGAACATCGAATCGATCTCGAGGTTGATGGTCTTGCCCAGGATGCTGAAGATGCCCAGCACCACCACCACGTCGTGCAGCAGGGCGATGATGGCGCACGTGCCATACCGCACCGGCTTGTTCAGGTGCCGGAAGACAAAGCTGATATACGCAAGGATGACCAGCGACGATACCGCGACGGCGATCGCCGCGCGCTGGCCGATCTCCTGCGCTACGATCGGCGACACCTCGTCGAAGCTGAGCACCGTCATGTTGCCAAGCTTGGCGGTGAGGCCATCGGCCAGCTTCTGGCGCTCGCCGATGACCGTTACGTTGCCGTTGGTGTCCCGCTCCTCTTTCGCCAGAATGCGCGTACGCACCAGGTAGTCGCCGTCGGAGTTGCGCTGAATGATGGCATCGCCGTGGCCCTGCTCGGCCAGGACATCGCGCAGCCCCTGCGTCTCGGTCGGGTTGTCGAACCGCAGCGTCATAAGCGAGCCCGAGGTGAACTCGATGCCCGCCTTCAGGCCGAAGGCGCCGAGCGAAAGCAGCCCTGGGACCGTGATGAGGAGCGAGAAGATGAGGTAGGCGAACCGTTTGCCGACGAAGTCGAAGATCATGATTCCAGTCCGATGGCCCAGACTTGCTTGCTAGCCCGCTCGCTGATGAACAGCCGCAACAGCATACGGGTGATCCAGATGGCGCTGAACATGCTGATGAGCACGCCGATGGCCAGTGTGACGGCAAAGCCCGTGACCAGACTGGCCCCGAACTGGTTGCCGAACCAGAACAGGATGAGGCACGAGATGAGCGTGGCGGCGTTGCTATCACGGATCGACGGCCAGGCACGGTCGAAGCCCGCCTCGATGGCCGACGTGATGGTGCGGCCCGACCGCAACTCCTCGCGCATCCGCTCGAAGATGAGGATGTTCGCGTCCACCGCCATGCCGATGGAGATGATGAACGCGGCGATGCCGGCCATGGTAAGCGTGACCGGGAACAGCTTGAACACCGCCAGCGTGTAGATGGTGTAGTTGAGCAGCGCCATGGCCGCCACCAGCCCAGGCAAGCGGTACAGCGCAACCATGAAGAACATGACGGCGATCAGTCCGATCTCGCCGGCGATGATGCTCTTATGCACCGAGTCGGCGCCTAGGGTGGCGTCAACGTTCTGCTCCTTGACGATGCTGACCGGCACCGGCAGGGCGCCCGCGTTGAGCTGGATCGCCAGTTGCTGGGCCTCCGCCAGGTTCAGGCCGGTGATGACGCCCTGCGTGGTGAGCACCGCCTGCACCGTGGGAGCGGAGATGAGCTGGTCGTCGAGGAAGATGCCCAGCGGCTTGCCCGGGGTCGTGGTACCGTCGGCCGCCTTGGTGGGAGCTAGGCGGCGGGTCACCGCCTCCAGAATCTGTGCGCCGTCGTCGGTGAGTTCGAACGCCACCTCGGGCCGGGCCGATTGCTGGTTCATCCGCATGGAGGAATTGGGCTTGAAGTAGGCGCCCGTCAGCTCCCTGGTCTCGCCCTTGCTGTCTTGGGCGGTGGCCTTACGCCACTGCGGCTGGCCGGTGGCGTCCCTCACGGGTTGACCATCGCCGCCCTGCACCAACTCACGGAAGTCGAGTTGCGCGGTCTTGCCGATGAGCGACTTCGCCTCTTCGACGTTGCGCACGCCGGGGAGCTGCACCGAGATGCGGGTATCGCCCACGGTCTGGATCTGTGGCTCGGTAACGCCGAAGGCATTAATACGGCGCTGCATCACCAGCAGCACGCCGCTCAATTTCTCCTTACGCTCGCCCACCGGCACGCTGCTCAGGTCGGCTTCCAGCACCAGGTCCACCCCACCCTGCAGGTCCAGGCCGAGCGTCATGCCCCGCCGGACGAACTCGGCGTCACCTATCTTTATGTCAATCCATCCCCGCTCCGGCCACTGAATGATGTTGGGCAGGTAATTGCTGGGCACCTGCGGCCACACCACCCACAGTGCCGTGACGCTGAGGAGCAGCACCACAGCTAACGAGATCCAGTTCGAGCCTTTCAATGATCCAGACCCCCCGATGTACTTAGCCTGCCAGAGCCGGCAGGCGAGAACGCTCTACGAGACGCTTGGCGGCCAACGCCAACGCCTGTTCTTTGGTCACCACAGTCCCGGCGGCCCGGGCCTCTTCGATCTCGGCCAGAAGGGCGCCCACTTGGCGGCCCGGCGGCAACCCAAAACACTCCATCAGGTCGGCGCCGGTCACCGGCCGTGGGACAGCCGTGCGGGCCACCTGATCGAAATGCCACGCCAATATCTGATCCGTCCATGCCACGTGCGCTTCCCAGTGCGACCTGATGAGGTCGGGACCGCGGGCGCCAAGGTGGTCGGCAAGGTTGAGGAACAACGTATCGATGGCCACCGGGCCAAGGTCTCGGAAGAACTTGAACAGCGCCTTTTGGGTGGGCGCACCACTGTCGCGCCACTGGGCCGGCCGCATATGCTGCGCCACCATCGTGGTCACAGCGTCCACCTCGGCGTTGCTGAACCGCAGCGCCTGCAACCGGGCCTTCACCATGGTCGCGCCCAACTCCGGATGGCCGAAGAAACGCATGCGGCCGGCCGGTTCAATAGTCTTGGTGTCCGGCTTCCCTACATCGTGCACCAGTGCGGCCAGCTTGACCAGAGTAGAGCGCTGCAAATCGCCGAGTCGCTGGGTGAAATACCCCTCCAATCGAGGGTGCGCCGGGCGACACTCGGCCGCCGGCTGCAGGTACGGCCTTCCGCCAAGCTTCGGGGAGACCGCTCCCGTCATCAGCACCTCGGCCGTGGCCACCGTCTCCACCTGATGGCGGAAGACGTCCCAGTGGTGCTCCTTCGGCTGCCCGACCCCGCGCCCATACGTCAACTCGGGCAGCAGCACCGCCAACAGCCCCAGTTCGTCCAGGCGGTCGATCCAGGTGACCGTGCCCTCGGCGGTCAGGATACGGCAGAACTCGGTGCGCACCCGCTCCGGCGCCGCTGCGGCGAGCGTCGCAGCGCGTGCGCGCACCGCGTCCGCCGTGTTTGGCTCAATGGCGAAGCCCAACTCAGCGCTCAGACGGACCGCACGGATCAGGCGCAGCGGGTCATCATCCAGCACCTGCGGCGACACCATGCGCAGCACCCCGGCCGCTAGGTCAGACCGCCCGCCATGGGGGTCGATGATACGTGCCGCACCCCAGTCGCCATCGAAGCCACGCGCTGCCACCGCCATCGCGTCGACGGTGAAGTCGCGGCGCGCGAGGTCGGCCTCAATGCCGCCGTCGAACGAGACGACGTCGATCTGGTGCAGTGAGCCATCGCCGTCGTTGGGGAGCACCACCCGGCACGCGCCATAGCGCTCGCCCAGCGGAACGTACGCGCCGTCCAGCGCGCGGGCCAGCGCCTCGCCCGCCGCCAGCGCATCGCCACGCACCGCAAGGTCGAGATCGACGAGAGGACGGCCCAACAGGCCATCCCGCACGCTGCCACCCACCAGGTATACCCTGGGTGGTACTGCGTCCTCCAGGGACATCAGCCACCCCAGGATCTCACGGAGTTCCATGGGTTGCGCCGGAGCTTACAGCTCGGGCTCGCCAGCCTCCACCTGTTCGAGCGTCTCCTCGTCGTCCGCTTCCTCGTGCGGGTGCAGCTTCCACAGGCTGTCCGGCGTGGCCAGACGGTCGATGTAGAGCACGCCGTCCAGGTGGTCGATCTCGTGCTCCAGGGCCTGCGCCATCAGGTCGTTCGTGGCCTTGATGCGGATCTCCTTGCCGGTGCGGTCCAGCGCCTTGGCCGTGACGGTCACCGAGCGCTTGGTCTCGCCGCGCCAGCCGGGGATGCTGAGGCATCCCTCGGGCACAATGCGCTCGCCCGCCCGCTTCACGATCTGGGGATTGATGAGGGCAACGGGCTCCCAGTCGGGGGCCTCAATGATGATGACCCGCATCAGCTCGCCCACCTGTGGCGCGGCCAACCCAACGCCATGGTTCAGCCGCATCGTCTCGAACATGTCGTCGATGAGCTTCTGCACCTTGGCGTCGATGGTGCGCACCTTCATGGACTTCTGCCGCAGGCCAGGGTTATCGGCCAGCAGAATCTCGCGAACAGCCACTCACAACCTCCCGCGCCGTCTGGCGCTCATCAAGTACTAGAACCCCACCATAATTCGCTAGTATATCCGGGCGGCGGCGGCCACGCAAAAAGGCGGCGGGCACCGCAAGAATCAGGCCGGCCCGGCGCACATCGTCGTTGCGAGACCAACCATGACCCTGGCTCACCAACACCGATATACCTAGGGCGCGCCGGCCGCTGCGGCAGACCGGTAGGGGCGATTCACGAATCGCCCTTTCTGCCCGTGCTCGGACGATCACAGGTATCACCAGCAATGCGGCTGGGCGATTCGTGAATCGCCCCTACGCAACGCAACGGGCCGATGGGACCGTTGCGTTCACGATCTCGCGCTTCCTCCCTTCGGCCCTGCGAACCCGCATTTTCCTGAGAGGAGCCGAAGGGGACGTGGCAACCGTGTAGTGGTGGGTGGTCGGTCGGGCCGCCATGCCGGCAAACCGGCGGGCCTACCATGTGGAGGGGTAGCTGCGACACCGGGATTGCCACGGCCCGTCGGACGGGGCTCGCAACGACGATGACCGCAGGGTCCCTACAGCACGTGCTGCGGGTCCACATCGATCACCCAACCGCGGGGCGGCGGCGCCTCCGCCAACAACTGCCGGCTGCCCTCGCCCTTCAGCATGATCTGCCAGCGGTAGCGGCCGCGGGCGCGGCGGTAGAAGGCCGGCACCGGCCCCACCACGGCGCTATCCGGCAGGCCAAGGCGGGCCCGAAGCTGCGAAAGCTGGCGTGCGTACACCGTCGCCTCCCGCTGCGCCCGTTCCGGGTCGGGGTCGGCGTACAGCAGACGGAACAGCGGCAGGAACGGCGGATAGCCGTGACGCTTGCGGAACGCCAGCTCCGCGTGCGCGAACCGCTCGTAGTCCTGCGCCGCCGCCATCGCCACCGCATAGTGGTCTGGAGCGTAGGTCTGGATAATGACGCGGCCCGGATGGGCGCCCCGGCCGGCCCGGCCCGCCACTTGGGTCAGCAACTGGAAGGTGCGCTCGGCGGCGCGGAAGTCGGGCAGGTAGAGGTTCACGTCGGCGTTCACCACGCCTACCAGCGTCACGTTCGGTAGGTCCAGGCCCTTCGCCACCATCTGGGTACCCACCAGCACGTCGGCGTCGTGCGCAGCGAAGCGGTCCAACAGCTCTTGGTGGCTGCGGCGGGTGCGGGTCATGTCCCTGTCCCACCGCATCACGCGCACGCCGGGCAGCAGCGCCTCCATCGCCTCCTGCACCCGCTGCGTGCCCGTGCCCAGGAAGCGGATGCGCGTGCTGCTGCACTCCGGGCAGTTGCGCGGGTTGCGGCGGCGGGCATTGCACTGGTGGCACACCAGCACGTCGCTGTCGCCGTGGTAGGTGAGCGGGGCGTCGCAGCGGCGGCAGCGCAGCACGTGCCCGCAGTCGCGGCACTGGACGAATGTCGCGGTGCCGCGCCGGTTCAGGAACAGAATGGCCTGCCGTCCCTGTTTCACCGTCTCAATGAGCCCATTCTGTAGGTCGTAACTAAAGATGCTGCGGTTGCCGCGCTTCAGCTCTTGCCGCAGGTCCACCACCTCCACATCGGCCAGGCCGCGCAGGTCGGCCGAAGCGCGGCTGACCACCGGCACGCGGTCGGGCAGGCTTACCAGGTGCACCCGGTGCTCCAGCGCCGCCAGATAGCTCTCCAGGTCGGGCGTGGCGCTGCCCAAGATGACGGTGGCGCCGGCGTGCCGGGCCAGCTCGGCAGCCACCCGTCGGGCGTGGTAGCGCGGCGATGGGTCCTCCTGCTTGTAGGTGGGCTCGTGCTCCTCGTCGATGACGATGAGGCCCAGGTCCGCCTGCGGAGCGTAAATTGCGCTGCGCGACCCGATCACCACGTCGAACTCGCCGTCGCGGATGCGCCACCACTCATCGTACGCCTCGCCGGGCGTCAGGCCGCTGTGCAGCACCGCCACCCGGCCCGGAAAGCGGGCGGCGAAGCGCGATGCCACCTGCGGCTCCAGCGCAATCTCCGGCACCAGCACAATGCTGCGGCGGCCGGTGGCGGCCATCTGCTCCGCCGCCCGCAGGTAGATCTCGGTCTTCCCGCTGCCGGTCACGCCGTGGAGCAGGAAGGTCTCGGGCGGGCCGCTGCGGCCGGACGCCAATGCCGGTGCAATGCGTTCCCAGGCCTCGGCCTGCGCGCCGGTCAGCACCAGCGGCTGCGCCATCTGCACCACCCGTCCCGATAGCGGGTCCCGCAGCGAGCGCCGCTCCTCACACTCCACGAACCCCGCCGTCTCCAACGCGGCCAGCGCCGCTGAAATGTCCTGGCCGCCCTCCCGGAGCGCCGCCACCGTCACGTGTGCCGGCTCGGCCCGCAACCGCTCGAGCACGCTTGACTGGCGGGGCCGGCGGGTCCAGTAGGCGTCAGCCAGGTCGGCCGCACGTCCCGCCTCGGTGGCGGCGGCGTAGCGCACGTACTTGGCCTGCACCCGCGGACGGCTGAGCCGCGAGGTCTTGAGCGCCAGGCCGCGCCGTACCAGCGCATCGACTGACCGGTCGGTATTGAGGCCGAACCGGCGGCGCAGTGAGTCCACGTCGAACGCCGCGTCGCCACGCGCCTGGCGGGTCTGCAAGAAGGTGAGCACGGCCCGGGCGCCGGCGGGCACATCGTCGCCGGCTGGTTCGTCGGTGAGTTGCACGCTGGAGCGCACCCGCTGCCGGAAGTCGGGCGGCATCATGGTGGCGGCGCAGGTGAACAGCGGCGCGTAGTAGTAGTCGGAGAGCCAGCGGGCCAGCGCTTGTTGGGGCGCGCCCAGCAACGGCTGTGCGTCAATAACGCTGTCGATGGCCTTGACCCGTGGCAGGTCGGTGGTGTCGCGCAGGGTGAACACGAACCCTTGGGTCAGCGTGGAGGCAGGGCCAAAGGGCACCCATACCGCCTGGCCGGGCTGCACGTGCAGGTGCGGCGGCACGGCGTAGGTGTACGTCTTCTCGGGGGCGGTGGAATCGACCGCCACGTCGGCGTAGGGCATGCCCGTTAAACAGCGACCCGAGGCTGGTCGCCTCGGGTCATGCTGCGCTTGGCTACTTGGTCTTGGAGCGGAACTCCATGCGTTCCCGCAGTCGTGCGGCTTTGCCGGTGAGGTCCCGCAGGTAGTACAGCCTGGCGCGCTTCACAATGGCGCGCCGCACCACCTCCACCTTGTCGATGCGGGGCGAGCGGGAGAAGAACGTGCGCTCCACCCCGATACCGTTGGCGCTGATGCGGCGGACGGTGAAGTTTGGGTCGCCGGCGGTGTTGTGGGTCTTGATCACCACGCCCTCGAACACCTGGATGCGCTCGCGGGTGCCTTCGACCACCTTGGCGCTGACGCGCACGGTATCGCCGGGGGTGACCTTGGGGACGTTGGGGTTTTCTACCAGGGGAACAAGCGCACGCACATCCATCGAGTTGTCCTCAGAAAAAAATGCGGTCTACGCCGCAGCGATAGCGTTGGAAGTATAGCAGACGGGGTTGGACGCTGCCAACCATGCTCCATGCGTATTCACGCACTCACGGTTCTTCACACACGCCACCCCCACCCGCCGGTTAGCGGGCGGCCCTGATGTTCTGCAGGTGGGTCCAGCTCCCGGTGATCGAGCCGGGGAACAGCCAGTCACCCACAATCTGCGGGTTGGACATCGCCTCCGCCGGCAGCCAGAACAGGTTCACGTTCATATGCTGTGTGAAGAGCTGCTCGCCCATGTCCCGCCACAGCTCCTGGCGGCGGTTGTCGTCCATGGTGCGGAGCAAGTCCAGCATGTCCTTCTCCACCTGCGCGGTGCGCACGCCGCCGCCGGGACGGAACGACGAGTTCATGCTGTTGAACCCGGTCCACGCGCTGGCGCCGGTGCCGAAGAACTCGATATGGTTGTCGTACTTGTACGATTGTGCCTGGCGGGTGAACTCGGCCGCATCGACGGTGAGCAACGTGGTCTCGATGCCCACCTGCCGCCAATAGCCGGCGACCGCCTCCTCGATGTCGGGCCCGCCCGCCACGCCCGTGACCGGCTGAATGAACATGCTGGTCTTGAACGGCTTGCCGGGGCCGTAGCCCGCCTCGGTGAGCAGCTTTTTGGCGGCGTCCACGTCGTAGCCGTACTCGTCCTTGTAGCGCTTGTCCCAGCTAGGGTCCCACCCCTCGGCGCCCTTGGGGTGCAGGTGGGTCACCACCATCGGCTCGCCCTTGCCGGCGAAGAACGCGCGGTTCAACTCGTCAAGGTTCACGGCCTTCTGCATCGCCTTGCGCACGCGCACATCCATCAGCGGGCTGTCGGGGAACCGGAAGGCGGTACCGGGCTTCCACGGCTCGTCCACAAAGGCGCAGCAGTGGAACCGGGCGAAGATGCGCACGCCGGGAAACTGGCCCCGCAGCACCTTCATGCCCGCCTTCTCCGCCTGGGGCATCAGGTCCTGCGGCAACGCGGCCAGGTGCACCTCGCCGCTCAGCAGCGCCGCCATCTTGGTCGACGCCTCCTTAATGAACCGGAACTCGAACTCCGGGAAGTCGGGGGTGACGCCGCTCCAGTGCTTGAAGGGCGCCCGTTCCAGCACCAGGTTCACGTTGCTCTGGCGGCTCTTATACATGTACGGGCCGGTGCCCACCTGGGCGCTTTCGATGGCGGTGGGCCGGCCCGCGGCGTCCGCCTGCGCCTTGCTGCGCACCTCGGCCCCGCCCTGGGTCTCCGAGATGGCGGCCACGAACTGCGAGTCGGGCTGGTTCAGCCGGTACAGCACCTCGTGGTCGTTCACCACCTCGATGTTCTTGAGCGCCGCCCGCCAATAGGTGGCCTGACCGTGGCGGGTGTCCTGCAGCGTCAACTCTTTCCACTGGCCAATGAGGTCCTGCGCCCCAAAGGCGCCCCACTTGTCGCCATGGAACGGCACGTTCTCGCGCAGCTTCACCCGGTAGGCCATGCCGTCCGGCTCCCACGCCCAGGACGTGGCGAGGCCGGTGGTCAGCTTGTTGGTCTTGGGGTCCAGCGCCACCGGGTAGTCGTACACCGACCGGAACGGCCAGATGGTGGGGCTGCTGAGCTGCCGCACCTCGTTGGTCTCAATGCCGTTCAGCGGGTCGACCGCCATGACCACCCGATTGACCTTGGGTTGCACCGGCCCGGCGTCGCCACCCGCGGCGGGGGCAGCGGCCGGGCCGGCCGCCGGGGCCGTGCAGCCGAGGCTCAGCGCAAGTGTCGCGGCTACCAGCATGCCGAGTAGCAGACGACCGGGTGAATGTCTCATGAGTACCGTCCCTTCCTAAGCGAGCGTCCGACCGCCCGGTGCATACATCGATTGCCGCGAAGTATAGCCGAACGGCATGGGCGTGCAACGGGAGGCAGCGGCCACAGCCCTGCAGCGGGGCTACACCCCCTTCTCTTCTCTGGCTCTTGCTCCAACGGCATGGTACGATCCCCTCGCCGCGTGGGTCCGCGGGTTCTAGCGGCTTCCAAGTGGATGGGTGAGAGGAACTGGAAACATGGATCAGACAACTGTCAGGCCACTGCGGGCGCTGTGGCTATCGCTCCGCGCTCTGACCCCCGCAGCATTAGCAGCGCTCGCCCTTAGCCAAGCCGATGGACAGATTGCCCGCGCTGCCGGTAATGGCACATCGCTCGCCGTAGGGAGCAACCACACGTGCGTGCTCACTGCCTCAGGCGGCGTCAAGTGCTGGGGGAGCAATAGTGAAGGGCAACTGGGCGATGGAACCACCATAGACCGCCCCACCCCTGTCCCCGTGACCGGCCTCACCAGCGGAGTAGCTGCCGTGGCCGCCGGCCGGCACACCTGTGCGCTTACTGCCGCAGGCGGCGTCAAATGCTGGGGGTGGAACGGCTACGGCGAGCTCGGCGATGGGACGACTACCGAGCGCACAACGCCTGTAGACGTGACCGGCCTCGCGAGCGGCGTTGCCGCCGTAGCCACGGGTGGCGGCAGCTACACCTGCGCGCTCACGGCGATCGGCGGCGTCAAGTGCTGGGGCGACAACCGCTTCGGACAACTGGGCGATGGTACCACCGTCAATCGCAACACCCCTGTGGATGTGACCGGTCTCACTAGCAGCGTAATCGCCGTCGCTGCCGGCAGCGGCCACACATGCGCGCTCACGGTAGCGGGCGGACTCAAGTGTTGGGGTGGAAACTTCACCGGTCAACTTGGCGATGGTACCCGTACAACTCGAACCGTTCCTGTCGATGTGGCCGGTCTCAGCAGTGGCGTGGCTTCAGTCGCGGTCGCCGGCGGCGCCCACACCTGCGCGCTCACAACCGCACGTGGGCTCAAGTGCTGGGGGTACAACGGCTACGGGCAATTGGGTGATGGTACCACGATCAATCGCGATACTGCCGTGGATGTGACCGGCCTCACCAGCGGCGTCGCCGCCGTGACAGTCGGCGGCTCCCACACGTGTGCGCTAACGGTTGCGGGCGGCGTCAAGTGCTGGGGATACAACGTCACTGGGCAACTGGGCGACGGCACGTTCGATCAACGCACAAGTCCGGTGGACGTAACCGGTCTTACCGGCGGTGTGGCCTCCGTGGCCGCTGGCGGCTCCCACACGTGCGCACTCACAGCGATCGGCGGCGTCAAGTGCTGGGGCGACAACCGCTTCGGGCAAATGGGCGGTGGGGAACTCACCGAACGCACCACTCCCGTGAATGTGACTGGCCTCACAGGCCCGCCATTGGTCGCCGCCGGCAGCGGCTTCCACACCTGTGCGCTTACTGCCTCCGGCGGCGTTAAGTGTTGGGGGCTTAATGGCGACGGGCAACTAGGCGATGGAACCACCACCCAACACACCACTCCCGTGGTCGTGACCGACCTCATCAGCGGCGTCGCCGCCATGGCCGCCGGCTACGGCCACACCTGTGCACTCACGGCCGCTGGTGGCGTCAAATGCTGGGGCCTTAACCTCTACGGGCAACTGGGCGATGGCACCACCACCCGACGCACCACAGCCGTGGACGTGACCGGCCTTACCAGCGGAGTCGCCGCCGTGGCCGCTAGAGACAGTCACACCTGTACGCTTTCCGCCACAGGCGGCCTTAAGTGCTGGGGGAACAATGCCCGCGGGCAATTGGGCGATGGGACCATCACCGACCGCAGCACCCCCGTGGATGTAACCGGCCTCACCGTGGACGTGGCCGCCGTAGCCGCTGGCGGCGGCCACGTCTGTGCGCTCACCGCCGTAGGCAGAGTCAGGTGCTGGGGGGACAACAGCGACGGGCAACTAGGCGATGGAACCACCACCCAACGCACCACTCCCGTGGACGTGCTCACCAGCGGCGTCGTCGCCGTGGCCGCCGGCAGCACTTATACCTGTGCGCTCACCGCCGTAGGCGGCATCAGGTGCTGGGGGGCCAACAGCGACGGACAACTGGGCGATGGCTCCACGATTCAAAGCGTACGGCCCGTGGCCGTGGCCGGGCTCACAAGCGGCGTCGCCGCCGTGACAGCCGGCGGCTCCCACACGTGTGCGCTTACCGTCACAGGCGGCGTCAAGTGCTGGGGGGCCAACTTCGCCGGACAACTGGGCGATGGCACCACCGCCCGACGCACCACCGCCGTGGACGTGACCGGCCTCACCAGCGGAGTCGCCGCCGTGGCCGCCGGCTCAGATCACACCTGTGCGCTTACCGTCGCAGGTGGCGTCAAGTGCTGGGGTTCTAACGTCTTCGGGGAACTGGGGAATGGCACCACGTCCACGACAGCGTCACCCACTCCGGGAGCAGTGGTCGGCATCAGTGCGCTGCCGGGCACGATTCCGGTGGTCACCTTCACAACGCTGCCCGTCCGCGGCGCGGCGGGGTTCGCGCTCGGGGCACAGCCGATGCTGGTGCTCAATGACAGCATCGGCACCCTGCGTAGCGGCGACAACACCACCAGCGCCACCCTCGGCATCCTGCCCGGTACCGGCGCGCCGGACGCCACGGTCACCTGCGCCCCGGCCGCGGTCACCGCCGTCGCGGGGGCCATCACTTTCGCCGGCTGCACCATCGACCATCCAGGCGTTGGGTATGTGCTGCGGGCGGCGGCGGCCAACGGGGAAGCCGTAGGGCTGTCCGCCCCGTTCAACGTGACGCTGGCAGGCGACACGAACGGCGACTGCCACGTGTCCATCGTCGACTTCTCGCTGGTGGTGAGCCACTTCGGCAAGACTAACGTCAGTCCAGATTGGACCGATCCGGCCAAGCTCGCTTTCAGAGCCGACCTCAACGGCGACAACGGTGTGAGCATTCTTGACTTCTCGATTGTGGTGAGCCGCTTTGGCGCAACGGCCACCGGTTGCGCACCGGCCAGTAACTAAAGGTTAGGGTTCGCCGCTTGGTGAGCGCGTCATATCACCCAGCACCGACCGGCCACCGACCCGATCGGTGTGCCTCGTCACTGTCGACGCGGCCATCAGCGATTGACATAGCGAATGGCCACGCCTAGCATTGAGCCGATTCCCACCCCTCGCTTCCACAACGAAGCGGCACTGGAGCACACCGTGACCACGAGCGCGCAACCGAAGGTTCAGACGTTCAGCCTGAAGACCCCGCTGCTGTCGGCGGGCGGACTCAACAACTATGTGGCGGAGACCGACCTGATGTGGGTGTGGGTGAAGGTCTACGCCGAGGGCGGTGAGAACTTCCTGCACACCCACGAGCACGAAGACCACGTGTTCGTGATCCTCGACGGCCAGGCCACCTTCCACGACCCCGACGGCCACGACACCGTGCTCAACCAGCACCAGGGCGTGCTGCTGCAGCGCGGGGCCTACTACTCGTTCACCAGCACCGGCAACACCCCGCTGGTGCTGCTGCGGGTGGGCGCCGGCGACTCATTGCCCCGCATCCGCGACAGCCGCACGTGGTGGCCCGGCGAGGTAGACGACCGCAGCGAGCGCGGCATCAAGCCCGTGCCCATTCCCGGCGCGTTCTTCGCCCCCGACGCCGGCCTCTAACCCCAAACGCCAAGCCGCGGTCCACCGCGCTTGAAAGGTGCCCTCATGCCCGAAGGCCGCTACGGCTCCGACCTCATCGTCGACGTCATCAAGCAGTACAACTTCCCGTGGATCACCCTGAACCCGGGCGCGTCGTACCGCGGTCTGCACGACTCGCTGGTGAACTACGGCGGCAACGAGCCGCCTATGATCCTGTGCCCCCACGAGAAGATCGCCGTGTTCATGGCCATGGCCTACGCCAAGGTCACCGGCAAGCCGTTGGTCGCCATCGTGCACGATACGGTGGGCTTGATGCACGCCAGCATGGCCATCTACTACGCCTACCTGGAGCGCATCCCCGTCATCATCCTGGGCGGCACCGGCCCCATGGACACCAAGGAGCGCCGGCCCGGCGCCGACTGGATCCACACCGCCGTGCCGCAGTACGAGCCCATCAAGGAGTATGTGAAGTGGGCGCACCAACCGGTGGGCGCGCACGACGTAGTCGACTCCTTCGCCCGGGCCTACCGCATCGCCATGACGGAGCCCCAGGGGCCGGTGTACCTGTGCTATGACGCCGGCTTCCAGGAAGCCATGCTCACCGACGACGTGACGGTGCACAACCCGGCCCGCACCCAGCCCGGCACCCCCATGTACGCCGACCCCCGCGCCCTCGACACGCTGGCCGACAAGCTGGTGGCGTCCGCCCAGCCGGTCATCGTGGCCGGCACCGTGGCCCGCCACCCGGAGGCCTTCGGCTACCTGGTGACGCTGGCCGAGACGCTGGGCGCCGCCGTCATCGACCAGTGGGACCGGCTCAACTTCCCGTCGGACCACCCGCTCAACATCACCCGCATGGCCAACGCCACGCTCAACCAGGCCGACTGCGTGCTGGCGCTCGACGCCCGCAACCTCTACGGCGCCATCAGCCGCGAGGATGCCACCACCGGCAACAACGAGTACATCACGCCCCGCAACTGCTACATCGCCGAGATCGGCCATCGCGACTTGGACCCCAGCACCTGGGCCGAGGACTTCTGCCAGTTCGTGCCGGTGGACCTGCAGATCACGGCCAGCACAGCGGTCGCGCTGCCCGAACTGACACAGCGGGTGAAGGCCCGCCTGGAGCGGAACCCCGACGCGCAGGCACGGGTGAAGGCCCGCGCCGAGGCCACCGCCGAACTGCATAAGACCACCCGCGCCCGCTGGCTCACCGACGCCCGGAAGGACTGGGACGCCATCCCCATGACCTCGTCCCGCCTGGCGATGGAAGTGTGGGAGGCCATCAAGGACGAGGACTGGGTGCTCACCGTCAACCCGCTGTGGGGCGTGGCCGCCCGCCTGTGGGACTTCGACAAGCCGCACCGCTTTCCGGGCAACATGGGCGGCACCGCCACCGGCGCCACCATCGGCCTGTCGCTGGGCACCGCCCTGGCCTACAAGGGGTCGGGCAAGCTGATCGTGGACATCCAGAACGACGGCGACCTCATGTTCGACGCCTCGGCGCTCTGGGTGGCCGCCAACCAGCGGCTGCCGATGCTGGTGGTCATGTTCAACAACCGCGCCTACTACAACGACTGGGGCCACCAGATCCACATCGCCAAGGAGCGGGGCCGCCCCGTCGAGAACGCCCACATCGGCCAGGTCATCACCGACCCCGACCCCGACTTCGCCATGCTCGCCCGCTCCTTCGGCTGGTACGCCGAGGGCCCCATCACCGACCCCAAGGACCTGGGCCCGGCCCTGGCCCGCGCCATCGCCGAGGTCAAGGCCGGCCGCCCCGCCCTGGTCGACGCCATCGCCCAAAACCGCTAACGCCCTCCCAGCCGCTGCCAAGAAGGAATTCCAACGCAGGATCAGTGACACAGGACCAAGCGCCATCACTACCCCAGAAAGCAGGGTAGGCGAAAGCAGGTGAGTGCAGAGAGGGTGCAACCCTCTTTGCCAGGGAGTCCGAGGGGTGTCCCCTCGGTTAGGATAGAAAGAGGGTGGGCGGGCGGGATACGCAGTGAACGGATCCATCCTCCACCAAGAACCGACGACGACAGAACGCTACCATCGCGGCCCGCTGAAGAGCACGCCGACCCCACACGGAGGACACCATGGAACGCCTCATCTCCGCCGACGACCACATCGACCTGGGCTACCTGCCCCGCGACCTCTGGACCGCCCGCATGCCCAAAGCACTGGCAGAACGCGGCCCCCAGGTCATCGACCGCGGCGAGGGCGACGAGTACTGGTTCTGCGACGGCCAGCCCTGGGGCGACTGGCGTGGCGGCGCCTGGTTCGAACGCACCAAACGCCCTTGGACGGCCCTGGACCGCGGCGGCGTGGCCAAGGCGCACACCCTGCGTCCCACCACCCCCGACCTGCGGCTGGCCGACATGGACCGTGAGAACGTCCAGGCCTCGGTCATGTTCCCGCCCATCTTCGGCATGCGGGTAGCCGACAAGGAGCTGGCGAAGTCGGTGATCCGCGTCTACAACGACTGGGCGGCCGAATTCGGCAAAGCCGCGCCCAACCGCTTCATCCCGGTGGCACAACTGTTCCCCGACGACGCCGAGGCATCGCGCGACGAACTGCTGCGCATCGCCAAGCTGGGCCTGAAGCAGGTGAACTTCCTGGTGGGCACCGTCTCGCCGCAGATGTACATGAAGTCCTGGGATCCCTTCTGGGACGCCGCCGAAGAGGCCGGCATTGTGGTGTCGTACCATGTGGGAGCCTCCGGCGGCTGGGGCGTGGTGCCGCGCCCGCCTGCGCCCGACGGCGACCGCAAGCCGGAGTTCGACATGGGCCTGAGCAACGGCGCCACCATGTTCTACGGACCGTTCGTGGCCATGTTCAACTACGGCACGCTGGAGCGGCACCCCAACCTGCGCTTCGTGCTGGCCGAATCAGGCACCGGCTGGATACCGTTCGTGGTGCAAGAGATGGACTACCGTTTCAAGCGGTTCAAGGAAGAGCGCAGTTCCCCCGACGGCTTCGCGCTCAACACCCTGCCCAGCGAGATCTTCCGCCGTCAGGTCTGGGCCACCTACCAGCAGGACTTCGTGGGCCTGCACCTGGTGGACTTCTTCGGCGACGGCCACATGATGTGGGCGTCGGACTACCCACACCCCGACAGCACTTTCCCCGACTCCCAGGAAGTGATCGCCCGCGAGACCGCCCACCTCACCCCCGAGGCCAAGCACAAGATCATCCACGGCAACGCCGCCGCCTTCTACGGTCTGTAGGCGGATTGTCGCTGCCTGCGCCCCGTAGGGGCGATTCACGAATCGCCCAGCCGCGATATGTGGGTGCTGTGTTGTCCGCATCGGGCCAGAGGCGATTCGTGAATCGCTCCTACGGGAATGCCGCCACACCGTAGCATGTGGCGCCTGCGGCGTGGCGTCCCAACGCCGCGGGCGCAATGAATTGCGCCCGCCTACGCACACGCGCCATTCCGGTGGTAAGGGCGGCATCCATGACGCCCGCCCGGCCCGCCGTCGCAACGTGCGAATCGGGAGGCCGCACGCGCCAATCATCCGAGGCGCTCAGAACCCTCGCCCTTCATGGGAGAGGGCAGGGAGAGGGTGAGCCGTGCACACACCCGCACCTGTGGGGGCATCGTTCCAAGTCGGTGCTGGCACTCACACGCACCGAACACCACCGCACAGTTACAAAATCTCCCCATCCGGGTCGAGCACCGGGAACTCGGGCGCCCGCACCGCCTGCGGGTACTTGAGGCCGGTGCCGGTGTTCAGCACCAGCACCCGGTCGGCGGAGCGCAGCACCCCGCGGCGCACCAACTCCGGCAGCACCGCAAAGCACGCCGCGCCCTCCGGGCAGATGAACGCGCCCTCTACCCGTGCCAGGCGGTCCATCGCGTCCAGCAGGGCCCGGTCGGACGCCGCTATCGCATAGCCATCGGTCTCGGCGATGGCCCGCAGCACCAGGAAGTCGCCGAGGGCCTTCGGCACCCGCAGGCCGCTCGCGACGGTCGCCGCGCCGTCCCAGAACACCGATTCCGCCTGCCCGCCCGCGAACGCCTGCACCAGCGGGGCGCAGCCCTCGGCCTGCACCGCAATCAGCTTCGGCCTCCGGGCGCCGATCCATCCCAGTGCCTCCAACTCATCGAACGCTTTCCACATGCCAATCAGGCCGACGCCGCCGCCCGCCGGGTACAGCACCGCGTCCGGCACGTCCCACCCGAACTGCTCGGCGATCTCGTAGCCCATCGTCTTCTTGCCCTCGATGCGGTACGGCTCCTTCAGCGTCGAGGCGTCGAACCACCCGTGCCGCACCACGCCGCGCCCCACGATGCGCCCGGCGTCGGAGATGAGCCCCCGCACCAGGTAGACGCTGCCGCCGGTGATGTGCGCCTCCAGCATGTTGATGGCGGGCGTGTCGTCCGGCATCACCACGGTGAAGCCGATGCCCGCCCGCGCGCAGTAGGCCGCCCACGCTCCGCCGGCATTGCCCGCGGTGGGCATCGCCACCTGCCGCAGCCCCAACTCCTTCGCCTTCGACACGCCGACCGCCGCGCCGCGGCTCTTGAAGGTGCCGGTGGGATTCAGCCCTTCGTCCTTCATCTGCAGGTGGGGCAGGCCCACCTCCGCGCCCAGCACCGGCAGGGGCACAATCGGCGTGAACCCCTCGCCCAGGCTGACCACGTTGGCGCGCTCCCGCACCGGCAGCACCTCCCAGTAGCGCCACATGTCGGGTGCCCGGCCGGCCAGCGCCGCAGGCGCAAACCCGCCGGCCTTCAACGCCGCCAGGTCGTAGTCCACCAACAGCGGTGCGCCGCAGTCGCACAGATTACGGGGCAGGTCGGGCGTGTAGATGGCGCTACACTTCGGGCAGCGCAGTTGCGCGGGTTGTCCCATATCGCTTGTTTGTCCTTTGGTTTGTTCGGAGAGTCGTCCCCAGCAGAGGCTGGCGAGCGACTCGTTTCCCTCTCCCTGAACGGGAGAGAGGGCTAGGGTGAGGATGACGTCCTGCGCACAAGCTGAGCGATGTGCTCCAAAACCCCCTTCGAGGTTGACTAGAACCTCGTTGTTCCAGAAGCGCACAACGATGAACCGTTGGCCTCCAGCCATTCGGTCCGGTCGCGGTCGTGAGCTAACCCTTCGTCAGTATTATGCTGCCCGCCATCCAACACGATGATCAAGCGTAGGTCGAAGCATACAAAATCCGCGAAATAAGGCCCGATCGGCACCTGCCGGCGGAACTTCGCACCCTCCAAGCAGCGGTTGCGCAGACGGGACCAAAGGAGGCGTTCGGCGCCGGTCGAGTGAGAGCGCAGGGAACGGGCACGGGAGGTGGGTTTGTCCATCGCGGCAGCCCCCTCACCCTAGCCCTCTCCCGCGAGGGGAGAGGGGATCAGCGGGAAGCTCAAACGCACAGTCAAAGGCAGGACAACCCAACTCCACGCGAGACTGAAGGGTACCGCAAACAACTCAGCACTACGCAGGACCAGCCCTTGCCGGGGAGTACCAGTCCAAAGCAACCGCTCATCTGGGCCCAACCTGAACAGCTCGCGATCGTTGGTCAACGCATGTCACCCCTCAATCCAAGAAGAACTCGTCGGAGTGCTCGCGCACGTAGCGGAGGAGCAGCGAGCGCACCTCGGCCTCGCTGAACAGGGTGTCTTCGAGCGGCGTCCACACCTGCTCCCGCTGGTCTTTAGGGGTGTCGGCCAACACCTTCAGGCGGCCCTCCAGGCTCGCCGGCGCCCGCTCGCCGGGGCAGAACACCGCCGCCTGCTTCAGCGCCTCAGCCCGCTCCAGCGACCCGATGCGCCGGTAGCCCTCCACGGCGTACTGCCAGTACATGCCGGCCCGGCTCTGAAAATAGCCCTCCAGCCCGCCCTTATCCACCTCGCGCTGCGTCACAATCACCGCGAACACCGCCATCTGGCCGGGGGTGAAATCCAGGAAGCGGCTCATCTCCTGCGGCAGGCCGATGGCTCCCCGGGGCGACAGCGGCTCCAGCAACTCCCACAGGTGGTTGTCGGTCAGGTGATCGAGCGCCTCAGGCAGGCGGATGCGGTAGTCGGGGTTCGGCATGGCTGGGATGGGTGGTCAGAGACTGCCGGTCTGGGCGGCGGCGGGTGTGCCGGCGGGACCGGCCCACCGGGCCTTCTCCTCACGCGCGTCCTTGCGGGCCTGCTCGATAATCGCTGCCACGGCGTCGCCATCGTGGACCCGCTCGAACCGCAGTTGGCGGTAGCGCCGCTCGTAATAGTCGCGCCGTTGGCCGAAGTAGTTGGGCATCGGGCCGAAGGCCAGTGTCACCTCGTTGTTGCGAATGCGGCGGTCCAGGTTCACACCGTCGAGGGTCGCCATATCCTCCGCCTTGTACCAGGTAGGAAACACGGTTCGCCGGCCGATGACCCGCTGCGTGGTGACCGCATAGTGGGTGTTGGCCCGCGCCCAAGCATCCCACGCCCAGCGTCCGCCCATGAGCCACAGGCCGAACGCGACGAACGGGATGCCGAACGCAGCCAGCACCGGGTCGTGCTGTTGGAACATGACGCCCGCTTCCCAATACAGCGCAAACCCGCCCCACGCCAGCGCGAACGGGGCCACCAGAAAGTCGCCTCCGCGGATCAGGAACCCCTGGCGTGGCCGCCCTCGCCACAGGACGCGCTCGCCCGGCTGCAACTGGAACAGGACGACATCGAGTTGCTGCATCACGTCACACCCGGTTATCACTTCCCGGCGTGGCGTCCCACCACAGGATGCCCGCACCGATGGCCGGCGACGCCAGCACCAGCCGGCCGTCCTCCGACATCAGGTGTTGCTGCAGAAACGCTCGGAGCTGCGCCTCGCCAGCCGAGCCCTCCGCCACGTACAACGATTGGCGCAGGCTCGCCACGCCCTCATCCAACGACTCGTAGGCACCCAACGGCATAGTGCCGCGGCGAAATGCGACCGCCTGCACGTTAGCGGCTATCCCCAGCCGCTGGTGCACCACGTTATAGAGGTCGATGAGGGTCGGCTCGGGCACCAGTTCCTCGCCGTGCACCTGCTGGAACAGCGGGCGCAGCACCCGGTCGCGCTGGCCGGTACGCATCACGATGAAGCAGGCCCGCCCGGTGTGGCCGGCCAGCTTGTCCACGAACAGCCCAATATCCGGCACGTTGTACACCACGTGCGAACACAGCACCACGTCGGCGGGCGGCGCCTCCGCCGCCTCCCAGGTGGCGCCGACCACGGTCAGGTTGGCCACGTGCTGGGCCTCGGCATCGGCCAGCAGCAACTCCCGCATACCGTGCGCAGGCTCCACCGCCGTCACGTGCTTCACCCGCCACGAAAGCGGCAGCGCATGCCGGCCCACGCCGGCGCCCACGTCGAGCACCGTCATCTCCTCATCCACGTTGGAGGCCACGAGGTCGAACACCGGGTCGGCCTGAGTGGCGCGACGCTGTACGGCCCGCCGGAACCCCTCCGCTCGTTCGTCCCAGAAGGCGGGCGGGCTCATGCTGGCGGCGGCGCGCAGACGCGCGGCCTGGGCCTCGCGCTCGTCCACCAAGGCACGCCAGCGGGCGGTGTAATCGGGCAACGGTGGAATGTTCATGGACGGCATTTTAGCACCCCTGAAGGGGAGGTCTAGCCGCCGGCACAATCGCTGCGAAGGCCATCATCGCATCGGGGCCGGGCTGCACCCTCACCCTAGCCCGCTCCCAGGGGGAGAGGGGACCTGCAACCCTACCGCATACGCGGTGCGATCTCTGCCGCGAAGTACTCCGGCAGGTCGTCGCTGGCGAAGTCCAGGTGCTGCAGCATCACCTCCTGTAGGCCGTGGGCTTCCAGTTCACTCAGCGTGTCGACGATCTGGCCGGTGGTGCCCAGCAGCATGCGGCGGTTGCGGGCGCGCTCCACCAGTTCGGCGCCGGTCGACGTCTGGTCGCGGAAGAAGGTGCGTAGCAACGCCTCCACGCCGGCCATGGTGTGGCCCGCAAAGCAGAAGGTCATCATCGACCGGCGGATGGTTGCGGGGTTGCGGCCGGCCGCCTCGCAATGGCGCAGCAGCACCTCCACCTTGTGGGCATAGCCGGCAGGCGGCTGCATCACGCAGTTCCACTCGTCGGCATGCTGCGCCACCAGCTTCAGGGTCTTCCGCTCGCCGCCGCCGCCGATCAGCAGCGGCAGACGCTCCGGCTTCGGCAGGCAGTCGGCCCCCTCCAGCCGGAAGAACCGGCCGGCATAGTCGGCCGGACCCGGCCCCCACAGCGCCTTGATAACGTGGACCGCCTCCTCCAGCCGTGCCATGCGGTCGCCCAGCGACGGGAACGGGATGCCGTACGCCTGGTGCTCCGGCTCGTTCCACCCGGCGCCGATGCCCAGCACGAACCGCCCGCCACTCAGCAGGCTCACCTGCGCGGCCATGCGTCCCACGTCCACCGGCGAGCGGAAGGTCATGGGCGCCACCAGCGATCCGAACCGAATGGTGCGCGTTTCCTTGGCAGCCACCACGAACGAGAGGAACGCTTCGATCGAACTCTGCTGCGTGCCGATGAAGTAGTGGTCGGACCGAAACACCGACGGGAACCGCAGGCGCTCGGCCAGCGCCAGGATGTGGCTCCAGCGCTCCCAGGTGAGTCCGTTTTGGCCTTCGACCATCAGCCCGATCTGCATGGGGGTTCCTCCGGTGGTGCGTGCGCCTCCGGAGGCGCTCGTAGTGTCAGAACGAGGGTAGCAGATGCCGGGCGGAGTGAAGGGGAGGGGGAGGGCTATTGTCACCTCCAACTCCGATGTCACGTACCCGCAAGGAGCGATCTGCCCGTAGGTATCCATGCGGGGGTACTCGCAGGAGACACTGGCCTGAACAGCGGCTTGAAGATGAGGGACATCCAAGACGCAACCTTGTACCATTGCAATCGTCAGGGGCTGGCTTGGCTCAGGCATCTCGTGGAGAGGAACACACTCATGTTATCGAGACGGATCCGGTGGGCTACATTCTTGGGACTGGGAGCAGGTGCAGTCCTGTTTGCTGGCGGTCAAATAGGCGGCTTTTCGCCCGGGCGCCTGCAGGCCGCAGCAACCGCCCCTTCTCTAGGGGCAGCGCAGAGTTTCGCCGTCCTCGCAGCCGCCGGGGTCACCAATACCGGCCCCAGCAAGGTGACCGGGGATCTTGGGACGCATCCAACTGCCGCGGTGACAGGTTTTTTTGGGACGACGGCGAATGAGGGGCCAGGCACAGTGACCGGACAGGTACACCAAGCCGACGCTACTGCACTATCGGCCAGAACCGCCCTGACCACTGCATATAACAACGCCGCTGCACAACCAACAGACTTTTCCGTGGGCACCGAACTCGGCGGGAAAAACCTGGCGCCAGGGGTGTACGCGTCGGGCACGTTTGGGTTAACAGCGGGGGCAGGGCCGCTCACCCTGACCGGCGGCGCCAGCGACGTCTGGGTTTTCAAGGCCGCGTCCACGCTTATTACGGGAGCCGGCAGCGAGGTGCGCCTCAGCGGGGGCGCCCAGGCGTGCAACATCTATTGGCAGGTCGGCAGCTCTGCAACACTCGGAGCAAGTTCGACCTTCCAAGGAACCGTCCTGGCGAATACCACAATCTCGGTTGGGAATAGCGCCACGGTGGCGGGCAGGCTGCTGGCCGGCGCGGTGGCCGGTAGTGGCGCCGTGACCCTGGATAACGACACCATCGCCGTCTCCGTGTGTGCACTGCCCCCCGCGACCTCGACGGCGACGACGGTCGCAGCGACCGCGACCCCAACCGCAACGCTGCCCCCGGTGACCGCAACTGCGGTGGCCGCCACCGCGACCGCCATTGCTGCGACCGCGACCGCAGTTGCCCCAGCTACGGCGACCGCACTGGCTGCAACCGCCACCGCCATTGCGCCTGCGACCGCCACCGCCATTGCTGCGACCCCCACCGCAGTTGCGCCTGCGACGGCCACCGCCATTGCTGCGACGCCCACGGCGGTTGTGCCCACGGCGACCACCGTCCCGGAGACCGCGGCGCCCGAGACACCAGTTGAGACGCCAGTGGTCATCATCCCGACACCGGCGGCACCTATAGCCCTGCCGAGAACGGGTGATGGCGGATGCAGCGATAGCCCAAGCATCTGCGGGCAAGGCATTGCTTGGTGAGTGACTGCGCTACGGTCTGATGAATCGGTGCAGAACACCGATCTCACCGTACAGGTTCATACCCTCTCTCGTGAGATGCAGCGTCTAACGATGGACCTGCACGACGGCCTCCTCAGCGCAAGCCGAGAGGTCTCCCAGGGGAAGGTCTCATAGGGACCGCATCCCTACCAAACAGCCATCACCGATGGTGCTGGTCGCGACCAGGGGGCTTCACCGCGGAAGCGAAAGACAGCCTACGGGCCCGCTCTGAGGAGCGGGCCCGTAGGCTGTGTGATCAAACTGCGCAGTGCGGGGCCTGTGCAGCGGTGAAGTTGGCTACTGCGACACCCACACCGGGCTGCGGTCCTCGGCCGTGTTCGTGGTCAGGCGCTGCAGGCCGATGCTGTCGGCGCCCACTGTGTACACTTCCTTGTTCTTATCGCGGTCCGATACGAACGCGAGTTTCTTGCTGTCGGGCGACCAGACCGGGCTGGAGTCTGCAGCGGGGTCCTGGCTCACGTTGTGCTGCCCCGAACCGTCGGCGTTCATCACGTACACCTCGTCGTTGCCGTCCCGGGTGGAGACGAACGCGATCTGCTTGCCGTCCGGCGACCACACCGGCGACTGGTTGGTGTTGTTCCCCTTGGTGAGCGCCTTCTGGTTACGGCCATCGGCGTCCATCAGGTAGATCTGGAAGCTGGCGTCCCGGGTGGAGACGAAGGCCAGCTTCTTGCCGTCGGGCGACCACGCCTGCGCATAATCGGCGCCGGCGCTGTTGGTCAGGTTCACCTCGTTGGTACCATCGGCGTTGGCGGTAAAGACCTCCAGGCTGCCAGCGCTTGTGCCCAGGTCGGACCCGTAAGCAAGCACTTTACCGTCGGGCGACCAGGTGGGCGACCAATGCGCGGCAGGGCCGGTGGTCATAAGCGTGAGGCCGGTCCCCTCGGCGTTCGTCGCGTAGATCTGCTGGCTGCCGTCGCGCCTGGAGATGAACGCGAGCTTCGAGCCATTCACCGACCAGGCTGCACAGCAGTCGAGCGCAGCGTTGGTCGTGATCCGGCGCTGCGTGCCTCCGTCGGTATTCATGGTGTAGATCTCTTTGTTGCCATCGCGGTCCGAGGTGAAGGCCACCTTACCCGTGCTGGCTACCCACGCCGGTTCGTCCTCGTAGCTGCTTGAGCTGTTGGTCAGATTCACCGTACCGGTACCGTCGGGGCGCACCGCATAGATGTCCGAAAGGCCGTCGCGAAACGAAACGAAGAGAATGCGCGGCCCCGACAGCGCGGGGTTCTCCAGAACGACCGGGCCGGGCTTCGCAGTGGGGCTCGTGCGGAAGGTGGCCGTGCTCGACCATGCCTGTGGAGTGCCATCGCCTTGCACACGCGGCCGCACCCGCCAGGAGTACACGGCAGCGGCCTCCAACGGGAAGCCGGTGGGCACCGCATAACTGTTGTGCGGAGTGGTAGCGCCGCCGTGGCGCAATTCCCAGTACACCATCGCAGTGGCCAAGGCCGGATCGGTGGTGAACGTCGGGTCCTTGCTGAGTTGCACCTCGTAGTAGAAGACGTCGGTGCGGCTGTCGTTCCACACCAGCAGCGGGTTAAGCGTGTCGACGGTGCTGGAGGGTGTGGGCAAAGCAGCGCTCATGCTGCCACTGGTTACCGTGGGCGTGCGGAACCTGCCGCTGGCCCACGGTCCCCAGGAGGGGTCGAGCAGTTCAACAAAGGTGACCGCATCGGAGGCACGCACCCGCCACGTGTACGTCATGTCTGGCAAAAGGCCAAACCAGGCCGGCGGCGCCGGGATGTCGAGCGCCGTGGCGGGAGCCCCGGCATGGAGGTCGATGCCGGGGCCATCGCTGTTGAACGGAATGACCTGCAGGTGTATCTGCGTCGCGTTCGGCGCGACCTGCCAGCGCAGGCTTGGCCCGAACGAGGGTACCGTCTCGTTATCCAGCGGGCTGGTGATGGTGGGTGCAGCGGTTACCGCGGCCACGGCCCTGAGGGACGGGGGCGGCTGGTTCGCAGCCCCCATCATTAGGAGCGGCGTCAATAGGAGCAGCAACGACGCTGACGTTCGCACAGACCTCATAGCAATGACCCCCTTCGTTCTCTCGTGTGTGAAACAGACCGCGCAGACACTCCTCAGCGTAGGAGGCGATGACTTTCGGCCACATAAACTTGAGGGATGCGCTACTTGCAGAACCATCACATCGTGCAAACGATTGCGCAACGTGAGGGAAACTTGGCTGTGCGAACGCCGCTGGTCCCTACTTCAACCAGTAAATCTCCATTTCCGCATAGGTGCCGGCGTTCACTACTGCCACAACTTCGGGATCTTCGTTCACGCCACGGGACACGGGGTCGAAATTCATACTTTCTCGCAAGCGATAGTAGTAGCGCTGAGCGCCAACCATGACTCCCTCCCAGTGGCTGCGCTTCACCTGCACGCCGTTATCCAACATCAGCAGCGGGTCAGCGGCGGGGGGGTCACCCATCGCATAGCGCGCTACCAAACGCACCACCTCGCTGGTGCTTGGCGCTGCGGTGCCCGAGGCCACGGCAGGGTGCCATGCCAACACAAACACGCACGCCAGCAGCGCCACTGCTCCCATTCCGAAGCTGTACCCGACGGCCGATCTCCCGGCCATCCACGCTCCAGCGCCGCCGCTGCACGGTGGGGCAACCGGCTGCCCCCTCGTTAACATGGGAGAATTTCTGGCGATGGTGGCGTCGAGATGCTTCGCTGAACCAGAAGGTCCCGGGCCACCGCCGCCATCCGGTCGACATGGAATGGCTTAGAAACAAAGCGGTCGGCCACATGAATGGCCGGTTCTCGGAAAGCACTTATCAAGACAATCGCGGTGTTGTGCCAGCGTCGTTCCCGCTTTATGGCGTCTGCAAGCTGAACACCGTTCATCCCCGGCAGCCGCACATCACACACAACCAGTGCCGGCGAGTTCGCCCTCATCAGCGCCAGCGCCTCTTCGGCATCGCTCGCGGGAAGCACAGGGTGGTCTAAACCGTCCATTGCGAACGAGAGGATGTGGCGTATCATCGGCTCGTCGTCGACAACGATGATTGGCGTAGTCATGGCGGTTCTCCTGCCTATTGCTTACTCCAGGCTGTTACCGTGACTCTATCAAGCCGGGACTTACAGGCTGTCCTGCGTGCATTGGGCAGACGTTGCAATCGCCTAACAGCCGTTTTACCAAACAGTCGGCCGCCGCTGGTGGGCGGGGCGCCTGCCGCGTTGCGGGGTGGCTGTAGGACCTGGCACAGGCACATGTGCGCCACCCCAAGATGGGCAAACCCAGGTGTAACCGTTTCGTAAGGCCGCCGGACGGGGCCCGTATGCGGTTGCGATGAGTGGGCCCTTACGCTGATCTGGGCGGTCTCCACACTACCAGCGCCCGCCGGGGGCTCGTAATGATGGTGGCAAACTGGTGCGCAAAGTATGGAGGGCTCGGGATGGTGGTGGGGACGCTCGCGGTAGCAGCGGGTGCGCTGGCAGCCGCCTCATACGGCGTAGCGGTTGCTCGGGGCGCCCCGCTGGCGCCCTGGACCTCTGCGTTGCTCCCCCATCCCGTCATCACCATTCCGAACGGCCCGCGGGTCGGCTACAACCTGCGCTACGCACCCCTGGTGAGCTTCCCAGGGCCGGCCGATTCCAACAGCCCCGCCTTCTGGGAAAACGGCCAGTTGATCGTCTTCAACTCGCAGGAGGCTCTGTGGCGCAGTTCGGGTATGGACGTAACCGGCCTGACAGATGCTGAGCCCATCACGTGCGAGACCTGTAGCGATGCCGGCGGCCATTGGCTGGAGGCCATATGGCATGATGACACCACGGGCGTGCTCTACGGCTGGTACCACTTCGAGCCGCTGCTGTTCGCGCCGCTGCTGATCCCCTGCCTCACGGCGCCCCTCATCGGAGCTGCCGTCTCGCTGGATGGCGGGCTGACGTGGGAAGACCGTGGCACAGTATTGACCAACGCCTACGAAAACGCCTGCGATGACCAAAACGGCTTCTTTTCGGGTGGCAACGGGGATTTCTCGGTCATAGTGGACCCGGACGGTAGGTTCTTCTACTTCGTCTTCACGAATTACGGCGGTCCGGTCGCCCAGCAGGGCATCGGCATTGCCCGCAGCAGCTTTGCAGAGCGTGGCCAGCCGGGCACAGCGGTCAAATACTACGAAGGCGCCTGGAACGAGCCGGGATTGGGCGGGCGGGTCACGCCGCTGTTCAGTACGCCCACCGGCTGGGCTGGCCCCTACGTCGACGCATTCTGGGGGCCCAGCATCCATTGGAATACGTTCGTGCACGCCTATGTGGTGCTGCTGAACCGCACCGTAGGGCCGGATATGGACTGGGCTCAGGAAGGGGTGTACTTGACCATGAGTCGAGACCTCGCAGCGTGGTCCACACCGGTCAAGCTGCTCGCCGGCGACCACTGGTATCCACAGGTGATAGGCATGGGGGAGGACGGCACCGACACCTACGCCGGCCAGCAGGCGCGCCTGTTCGTGGGCGGGGTCTCCCAGTTCATCCTAGAGTTCGACGCTCCGGAGGGTTCATGACATCGCCCAAGACTCAGCTTCGCATCGCTACTGCTGCGGCCCCGTCGCCAGTGCTGCCAGCAAACTGTTACGTATTTGTAAGCCCGAGGGCTCCAACCGTCATATCGCCACAGGGGACGGCTGGCTATCATAAGGCAGTGGTGCAAAGAATTGGCGCTTTATCGCAGGGCAAGCCATCCCACCCCAGTGGTGTATCCGGCATCATCAGCCGGCCCAAACTCCGCACAGTGAGTGGCATGGCAACAACTCAACCGTGGGTCTTGATTGTGGACGACGAACCCGCGATACGGCGCACCATCTCGGTGGTGCTCGCAAGCGAGGGGTACGCCTGCCGGCAAGCGGCGGATGGACAGGAAGCGCTGGCAGCACTTGAAAGCACACCGGCAGCCGCCGTCATTGTGCTGGATCTGCTGATGCCAGGAATGGACGGTCCCGCCTTCTTAGCGGAGCGCCGGCAGCGGGCCGCCATCAGGGATATTCCGGTGATCGTGATCTCCGCCAGCCGTGAGGCGCGCACCCCGGACGCGCTTGAGATGCTGGGTGTAGCTGCCGTGTTCCCCAAGCCATTCGACATTGATGAGCTGCTTGCGGCAATCCGCAAGGTGATTGTCTAGAACGTGCGTGCGGGAGCATGGCAAAGCACTCTGCGCTATATTGGTGAAGTGATGCTGGTCAGGCGATCGCCGCTCATCGATACGTGCAGTACACGGCGATTGCCCTGCCGGCCGGCCTTGTGATCAGCAGCAACGCTGGACCAGATAGGGAATGCGTGGCCCAATTCACCACCGGATGGCAAACCAACGCGCCGCTGGGTTGCCCTGCCGATAGGAACGCCGCCGGCAAGTGCGTGTGGGCCATTACTGAGGCTTCTATGCCACGGTCCATCGGCCGCTCGGGATTGGTGGCGTGGCGGAGCGCAACACAGCGCGGCGAGCAGACCAGTGGTCGCAAACGGCCCATCTTCACCATGGCGTTGCCGCTGGAGGGATCCGATGAGTGAGCCGGCCGGGATCCTCATAGTCGACGACGAGACCGATGTAGCCGTCACCCTCAAGGCCATGCTTGAACGTGAGGGTTACAAGGTGCTGACAGCGATGACCGAGGAGGCGGCGCGACGCGCGGTCGCCGAAGCCTCTTTCGCAGTCGTGCTGCTAGACCTGCGGTTTGGAGGCGCCGACGGCACTGAGTTGTTGGACGAGGTGCGGGCTGCGCACCCGTTCTGCGAGGGGATCGTCCTCACCGGATATGCCTCGCTCGATACGGCCATCGCCGCCATTCGCAAAGGGGCCTACGACTACCTCATCAAGCCCTGCAGCCTGGACCAGTTGAAGCTCACCGTGGCCCGCGCCATTGAGCGCGCCACCCTGGCGCGGGCATCGCAAGAGCGCCTGGTGGCGCTTGAAGCGGCCAACAAGACCATCGAACAATTCGCCCGCGACTTGGAGTTGCGGGTGGAGCAAGCCACCGCAACGCTCAACCAGAAGTTGCAGGAACTGGCGACGACCCATGCCACCCTAAAGGAGTCGCAGCAGCAGCGCGACGACTTCATATCCATGCTCGCCCACGAACTGGGCCAGCCGCTCACGGCAATCAACGCCTGCGCCCAAATCTTGCAGCGCGACAAAATGCCTGAATCCACCAAAGTGGAAATCCGCTCCATGTTGTTGGATGAGACACGCCGGCTAACCCGGCTGGTGCATAACCTGTCCGACACATCGATATTGATGTCAGACCACTTTGGCGTGCGGCTGGTTTCCGCCGATATCTGGCAGATCATCCAGGAGCAGGTAGCTGTTGCCGAAGCCAGCGCCGAGCGCCATCGATTCCTGCTGGAGGCCATGCAGTTTTCGCCGCCACTGGTAGCAGAGTGCGACGCCGATCGCATGGCGCAGGTGGTTTCCAACCTCTTGAGCAACGCTGTACGGTATTCCGACGGCGGGGAGGTGCGGGTGACCGTGGCAGTGGTAGGAGACGACGCGCTTATCACCGTATGTGATGAAGGGCCAGGCATCCCCAAAAACCGTTTGGCAACAATCTTCGAGCCTCGGTTCCGTCTGCCACTGAGCGACGCCCGCGCCTCGAAGGGCATGGGCCTAGGACTCTCCATCACCAAGGCGATTGTGACGGCCCACGGCGGCAGCATAAGCGCCCAGAACAACGAGGATAAAGGGGCGTCCTTCGTGGTGCGGCTGCCGCTTCACCCGCAGCAGGCCGGCGGCGAAGCGCCACCGCCATGCTAGCCGCCGAGCGTCTCGATAGTTGGGCCAGCAAGCAATCGGGAGTAGGGCGACTCCCGGCCAAGGGGCAGTGCATCCCGCAGCCACCTAGCAAAAGGATTGAGCGACATGACTAGTGAACCCTTGATACTCGCCATTGATGACGACGTGAGCATCCTCAAGCTCATCAAGCTTGACCTGACTGAGCAGGGATTCCACGTGATAACCGCCGGAAGCGCGACGGCAGCTCTGGAGGCTGCCGAACGGCAGCGTCCCGACCTCGTGGTCCTGGATGTCACGATGCCGGAGATGAGTGGTTTGGAATTGCTGAACCGCCTGCGGGAGCGCTGGCCGGTACCGGTTATCATGCTGACCGCTCGCGGCACCGAGCGTGACCGGGTGACGGGACTGGAGTTGGGCGCCGACGACTACATCGTCAAGCCATTCAGCCTGGATGAGTTGGCAGCGCGTATCCGTGCGGTGCTGCGCCGGGCCGTGAACCCCGCGGGGGTAGCGCCCACGGTACAGGTGGGCGATGTCACCATCGACCTGGATGGCCGCAAGGTCATGAAAGCGGGCGAACCCGTCTCGCTGACCAGGAACGAATGGCTGCTGTTGCAGACCTTTGCGGCCCACGCGGGCAAAGTGCTCCTCAACGGCGAGTTGCTCAGCAAGGTGTGGGGGCCGGAGTACCGGGACGACGTCCAGTATTTGCGGGTGTGGATCTCGCGCCTGCGCCACAAACTCGAGAACGACTCCAGTAAACCAATGCTCATTCAGACCGTGCCCGGCATTGGCTACCAGCTCGTTGCGCCCAATGGCGAGGGTGCCGTGAGAGCGGTCAGCTAAGCTCGCAACGTCGTATCGGCACCAAGGAGGCGGGCTTCCCCCCGCCTCCTTTGCGTTTCTCAGTCCAGCGCAGCGGAGCCGGCTTGTCCCACCGCGACCGCCACACCGCTGCAAGCCCCTAGGTCTTGCCTTCGCGCCTTTGTTACGGCCCCAGCCCTACTATCAGTGTGTTAGGCACCAAGGTGAGACGCCACGCACGGGAGCGCTCACCAGCTGCCATGAGGAGGATCAGCACATGTTCCGTTTTACGAACCTTCGTACTTCACTG
>ORJL010446717.1_pt1 | contig 52075 bp, 36 predicted proteins | sample 1779941 | NCBI WGS metagenome assembly ORJL01 (sample SAMEA104232317, study PRJEB22302) | groundwater metagenome | biome: forest; feature: aquifer; material: groundwater | place: USA | collected 2011-08-07 | depth 5.8 m | reverse complement strand
TATTGAATTTTAGTGTTGTTTGTGTAGGATAGGTGGGAGACTATGAAGGCGTGGCGTTAGCTGCGCTGGAGTCATCGGTGAAATACCACCCTAACAATTCTTCGATTCTAACTTTGTCCTTTGAATCAAGGCAGAAGACAGTGTCAGATGGGCAGTTTGACTGGGGCGGTTCCCTTCTAAAATGTAACGACGGGGTCCAAAGGTTCCCTCAGGCCGGTCGGCAATCGGCTGTAGAGTATAAACGCATAAGGGAGCTTAACTGTGAGTCCGACAGGACGAACAGATACGAAAGTAGGGCTTAGTGATCCGGTGGTTCAATATGGAATGGCCATCGCTCAACGAATAATAGGTACTCCGGGGATAACAGGCTGATCGCGCTCGAGAGTTCATATCGACAGCGCGGATTGGCACCTCGATGTCGGCTCATCCTATCCTGGGGCTGTACAAGGTCCCAAGGGTCCGGCTGTTCGCCGGTTAAAAGGGTACGCGAGCTGGGTTTAGAACGTCGTGAGACAGTTCGGTCTCTATCTGGTGTGGGCGTACGATATTTGAAGAGAAGCTCTCTCTAGTACGAGAGGACCGAGAGAGACGAACCTATGGTGTTCCAGTTATCCTGCCAAGGGTAGAAGCTGGGTAGCCACGTTCGGAAGGGATAAGCGCTGAATGCATATAAGTGCGAAGCCTCCCTCAAGATTAGATATCGATCTCCCGTAAGGGAGTAAAGGCTCCTTGTAGACTACAAGGTTGATAGGCTGCGTGTGTAAGGCCCGTGAGGGTTTAAGCTAAGCAGTACTAATAGGCCAATCGCTTGGCCACTATGTGGTATTATTATCATCTTGATGTAGTTTTTACCGCTGCATAATTGTCGTAATTTTTGTGATATTCCGGTAACATTACTGAAGGGGCCACACCCGTTCCCATACCGAATACGGAAGTTAAGCCCTTCGAGGTCGATGGTACTATAGTCGCAAGGCTATGGGAGAGTAGAACGTTACCGGGTTTTATTTACCCCGCACTTTTTTCACAAAGGTGCGGGGTTTTTTTTAAAATTTTAAAATTCTCCCTTGACACATTACTTCGCTATGCTAATATTTAGCATAGCTAATTAAAAGAAAATCTAGAGGCCCGATGTCAAGCTCATCAAATATCGCAAGAGAAATGTCGAAACTTTTGCCGACGTTTATTCGCCACATGTATCCATACATTTTTCAGCCGCTTAAGCTTCCGCCATCGCAAGTGCTTGTTATTACGGCGCTCTATGAAAAAGGGCCGTGCTGTTTAAATGATTTAAGCCGGGAGATGCATATTTCGGCGCCGACAGCAACGGGAATCGTCAGCCGCCTTGAAAAGTTCGGTTATGTTAAACGCACGCAGGACTCCAGTGACCGGCGTGCTGTTAAAATTGAGCTTACGACGCGCGGCGAGAAAATTCTCCAGGAACTTCGTTTAAATATCATGAAGCGGTGGGAGGGTATCCTTCAAAAATTGCCGCAAGAAGAGCAGGAGAATATTCTTAAAATGATTACAAAAATCACGAAAGGCTTCATTCATGGGGCGCTATAGTGGTGTGTATTTTAGATATTTTCTCACTCTTGTATTTTTCTTCGCAAGCGTACTTGGGATTTTCGCCGAGGATATTCAGCCACAGGAAAGCGTGGCCGAAAGAAATTACAAACTTACGCTCGAAGAAGCCAGCCGGTTAGCTCTCGCTAATAGTTTTGATATCCAGCTCGCCAAGTATGACGCTAAAATCGCGGAAACCAAAAAACCCGTCGCCGTGTCAATCTATGATACTTTTTTCAATGCCGAAATAAAATATAAAAACGATCAAAGCAAACAGACGACGACGCTGGCCGGCACAAAAGCCATTGATAATGACTACAATGTCGGTTTTTCCAAAAAACTTCCTATTGGCACAACCTTAGACGTTGATATGACCAATAACCGCCACTGGAGCAATTCGCCTTTTGTTACATCAAGCCCCAGCCATGATTCGGCTTTGGGATTAACCATCGCCCAGGAATTGGGAAAAAATTTCCTTGGAATTCAAGACAGGGCAGATATTAAAATCACTCAGATTGATATTGAGAACAGCCGATATTCTTCTCTTGATAAAATTGAGGCCTCTCTCTCTGATATCCAGCGCGCCTATTGGGAGCTGGCGCTGGCCGCGAAGGTGGTCGAAATTGAAACCGAAATGGTCAAGCAGGCGGAGAAGCTTTTCCTTCTTCATCAGGAAAAAATTAAAAGCGGTCTGACGGAGCTTCCGGAAGCTCTGGCGTCGGAGGCGAATTATAAAACAAGGATCAGCGAGTTATTCGTTGCCGAAAATACCGTCAATGTCAAATCCAACGCCCTGAAACTTTTACTCAACCTTCCCCAGGAAGATATCTTTTTTGTCGCGGCGGATGATTTGGTTTCGCCCATGGAGCAGGAATCGGCCGAGCAGTCGCTTCGCTTAGCCTTTGATAACCGGCGGGATTACAAAAGTACGGCCAGCGAAATCAAGGCCAAAGGCATTGCTTTATCCATGAAAAAAAATAATCTCTGGCCGGAAATTAATCTCAAGGCCTCGCTGACCCGCAACGGCATCGGGGATCATTTTAAACAAGCGGTCGAGCAGATTTCCGATGAGGATAATCCGGAATTATTAGCCACGCTTATTGTCAGCTTTTCTTTGGAAAATTCCAAAGCGCGCGCCGAGCTTAAAAGCTCACAGCTTCAAAAAGCCAAAGCAATCCTTGAAATGAAGCTCCTGGAGCGCAAAATCATGATTCATGTCACCGACGATGTGAAAACATGCAACATGCTTTTTGAGCGGTCGCAAAATCAGCAGGAGATTGCCGAACTCCAAAGACAAAAACTGCGCGAAGAGGAGAAGCGTTTCGAACGCGGACGCTCGGACACGGATACGTTGATCCGTTATCAGGAAGATTTCTTGCGGGCGCAAAAGCAGGCGGCGCAGGCGGCTTTTGATTACCGCGCGGCGGCGATTGATTTGCGTAAAAAGGAAGGGATGTTGTTAAATGCGTATTGGGAAGGCGAGATCTAAATGAAATTAGCTGAATTTTCCGTCAAGAATTCGCTCCTTGTCAACATGATCTCCATTTTTGTGTGGATGATGGGCATTGTGGCGATGTTGAATATTAACCGCGATGCCTTTCCCAACGTCAGTATGGATGTTTTGACGGTGACAACCGTTTATTCGGGCGCTCCCGCCGAGGATGTGGAAAAATTAGTTACAATCCCATTGGAAAACGAAATCAAAGGCGTCAGCGGGATCAAAGAACTTACCTCAACATCCGAAGAAGGCCTCTCGATGATTGGCATTACCATGGAACCGAAAGTCAAAGATAAAAAACAAGTGGTCGATGATATCGAACGGGCGGTGGACAGAGTCTCGGATTTGCCGGAAGGCGTCAAAGACAAACCTCTTGTTTCGGAATTGCGGACCAAAGACCGTCCGGTGATCGAAGTTTCCTTGTCGGGAAGTTTGCCCGCCAAAGATATTCGCCGTTTTGCTGAATCTTTAGAGGATCTTCTTTTGGATATTCGAGGCATTTCAGCCGTTCGGCGTATTGGCTGGCAGGATCCTGAAATTTGGGTGGAAGTGTCTCCGGATAAACTTTTGGAATATCATGTCTCTTTGGAAGAGCTCATGAGGGCCTTAGGAAAAAGAAATGTGACGCTTCCTGCCGGACAATTACGTACGGCCACATCAGAATTTACGGTCCGGGTCAGCGATGAATTTAAAAATATTCAAGAAATAGAAGAGACGGTCATTCGCGCGAACGATGCCGGGATGAATTTAAAAGTCAAAGATGTCGCCCGCGTCGTTGAGAGCTTTGAGGATGAAACCCGCATTGCCAAGGTCAACGGCGAACGCGCGCTCGGGATGGTTGTTGTGAAAAGCGAATACGCCGATGTCATCAAGGTTGTGAAGGAAGTTAAAAGGGCGCTTAAAGAATTTAAGGCGGGCATTCCGCAGGGGCTCAACGTTAAAACGGCGAATGATTTTTCGTATTATGTTGAGAGAAGGCTGAATGTGCTCATCAGCAACGGCATCATGGGATTTGCGTTGGTTATTTTGATATTGTTTGTTTTTATGGATCCGATACCGGCCATCATGACAGCTATAGGAATTCCTTTCGCTTTGTTTTCCACATTTATGGTGATGTCGTTTTATGGGATGACGCTCAATCTGGTTTCGATGTTGGGGCTTATCATTGTCTTGGGGATGCTCGTTGACGACGGGATTGTGGTTTCCGAAAATACTTACCGCTACTTGGAAAAGGGTTTGCCGGTAAGAGAGGCTGTCATTCAGGGAACCAATGAGGTCATGTGGCCGGTTGTGGCCAGCGTTGCCACGACGTGGGCCGCGTTCTTGCCTCTTATGTTCATGACGGATATTATTGGGAAATTCATTAAAGAGGTGCCGGTAGTCGTTATTGTCGCTTTGGCCGCTTCTCTTTTTGAGGCCTTTGTTTTTCTTCCCGCGCACTTATCAGACTTCATCAAAATTAAGGAAAACTTTTTTGAAAACGGTAACAGCCGCAAGAAGAAAGAAAAAAAGTGGCTCAAAAATTTATTAAAAGGGTATCGAAACTTTTTAACATGGTTTATTGACCATCGTTACAAAGTTTTGAGTATATCGTTTATCTTTTTCGTTCTTTTGTTATTTGTCGCCGGCACGCGGATGAAGGTTGTCCTTTTCGGCGGAGAGGGCCTTGAATTCTTTTATGTCCGTTGTGAGGCGCCTAAGGGAACTTCGCTCGATCGGATGAATGAACTGATTGTGCCGGTGGAAAATATCATCGCGCAACTTCCGCCCGCAGAGCTGGAATCATTCCGTAGCTATGTTGGTTCTATCGAAGAAGAAGGCGGCTGGGATCCCAATTCCAAACGCGGAGCTCATCTCGCGCAGATTACGATTTTTTTGACGCCTTTTCAAAAAAGAGACCGCACACCCCAGGACATCATTGAATCCTTAAGGCCGAAACTAAATGAGATGGAAGGGTTCGACCGGCTTTATTTCTTCACATCCAAAGAAGGGCCGCCGACGGGGCGCTCCATCGAGGCGGCGATTAAGGGTGAGGATTTTAGTGTTCTGCAAAAGATTTCGCTGGAATTTACCGAATACTTAAAAACAATTCCCGGAGTTTCCGATGTCGATACAAGCTACCAGTTTGGAAAAAAACAATTTCGCGTGGTGATTGACGAGCCGAAAGCCAATCAGTTTGGATTAACGATTGGGGATATCGCCGCGGCGGTTCGAAACGCCATCAAAGGCGGCGTTGCGACAACAATCAAACCGTTAAAGGCGGAAAAGGAAATTGAAGTGTTGGTGCGGTTCCCGAAAGACAACAGAAGCGATCCTGATATTTTTAATAAAATTTTGATTCCCAATAATACCGACAAGCTTATTTTTCTTAAAGCCGTGGCCAAAGTCGAGGAAGTTGAGGGCGTGTATTTGATCGGCCACATGGACGGAAAACGGGTCATTATGGTGACCGGAGAAGTTGACGGAAAGCAGGCGACGTCTCTTAGCGTGAACCGGGATTTGCAGAAAAAATTTTCAAGTATCAGCCAAAAATATCCCGGTTACAACGTAAAGTACAGCGGCGAATTTGAGGACCAGCAGGAATCTTTGGGAAACCTGTTAAGGTCGTTTTTGTTCGCATTGTTTTTGATTGCTGTCATTTTGACGGCCATGTTTAAATCGCTGGTTCAACCGCTGATCGTTATGCTGGCAATACCGTTTGGCCTTGTGGGCGTCATTTTAGCGTTTTTAATTCACGGAAAGCCGCTGGGATTTTTTGCATTTATGGGGTTGGTGGGGCTGGCGGGGGTTGTCGTTAACAATTCTATTGTTTTGGTGGATTTTATCAATAATCTGCGCCGCGAAGGCCATGACCGGCGTTTTTCGATTCTGGAGGCTTGTGAAGTAAGGTTACGGCCCATTCTTATGACTTCCATCACGACGATTGCCGGGCTTATTACGGTGGCCTATGGAATCGGAGGGAGTGACCCGTTTTTAAAACCGATGGGATTGGCTTTGGTCTGGGGGCTTTTTTTCTCGACGCTTTTAACGTTGTTTCTTCTTCCGTGCATTTACGCGATTGTCGATGACCTTTCCGAAAAAATTCTGCACCACTCAACCGTCAAGGTGAAAACCGACCCGTCCCCCGAATCGATTTAGGATTTAGGCGGGAAAAGCCTCTCTTGCCGAAAGGCGTATTGAAAACAGCCAGAGTAAAAAGGTAGCAGCAATGCGGCGGTTGCGGCGATACAAAGGACAGCCAGAGGGGTATTGGAATAAAAAAGAGAGCGGATAAAATTCCATTCATATAAATGGCTCGTCAAGTCGGAGGCGATTTTTGCGATGAAAATCCACTGCCAGATTTTTGGCTCAAGCCAGCGGATTCGCGAGATAAAAAGGAAAAACGAAAGAAGCGCGGCCAGCGTAAGGACGGCGTTGGCAACCTGAAGGGCATAAAAAATGGAGCAGTGTTTGTTAAACGCCATCATGATGTGGTAAAACTTGTAAAGCGAAGACTCCGGGTTAAACGTTTCGAGGGCGTTTTGGAGGAGGGTCGGCGCGATAAAAGCAAAATAGATAATCCGTCCGATGTGATTTTTGAATTTCATGGCGGTATTATGTCACGCCTGAAGGGAAATTCAAAATATTTTGCAATATTGTCTTTCGGGATTGGACTTTGTGATAAGATAAATTCGCTGATAGAAAACTTTTTGAAAGACGCTAAAAGGAGAGGGGTTTATGGCAAATATTGGGGCAGGATTGAGCGGTATCGCGGGAGACGCATTTTTTGAGCTCGCGCCTTTGCTGTGCTATGTCGCGTTTGTGTATTTATCGTTTTGCGACGGGTTTCAACTAAAACCCTTGCGTAAAATTATTTGGGGAATTTATTTTCTCGCGTTTAGCTTTCTCTCCTTTTTTGCGCACGGGCGGTTTAATTTAAATGTGATTATTTTGCTTTCGTCCATTTTGGCTTTTGCCTTAATCAAATTTCAACAAAGTGAAAACCGCGCCAAAAGCTAAAACTAAATCGTAGAAATCCATACGTCCAATAGCGAGACACAAACCCATGAACAGAGAATTCGACAACGTCATTGACCAGATTTGCGAGAAAGATTCCCGTTACCGTCGGGATGCCTATGAGTTTGTCATGGAGGCGCTGAATTTCACGCAAAAGAAATTCCGCCGCGTCAAGCATGTCACGGGCGAGGAGCTTCTGGAAGGCGTCCGCGCCCTTCTTTTGGAACGCTTTGGCCCCATGGCGCTTTCCGTTTTACATCATTGGGGTGTCAAGGCGACGGAGGATTTTGGAAATATTGTCTTTAATCTGGTTGAGAACAAGGTCTTAAGCAAAACCGATGAAGACACGATTGAAAGTTTTAAAAACGGGTATGACTTTAAAGAGGCCTTCCATGAAGGTTATCAAAAGCAGCTCGCCAAGCGTATCAGCAAAATGCGCTCCACGTAAGTTTATTTTCAGCATTCTTACCGGTTGCATCAGCCGCAGTGAATCTCGATTTTTATGAACACACAAATGATACGCGATATTAGTGAAACCTCCGTTCAATACCTCAAAGGTGTTGGGCCGGCGCGCGGAAAATTATTTTCGCAGCTGGGCGTTTCCACCATTGAGGATTTGTTTTACTTTTTTCCCCGCCGGTACGACGACCGCCGCCAGATGACGCCCATCGCGGAGATTAAGGCGGGGCAGTGGCATACGATCAGCGGTAAAATCGTCGCCTTCGACAGCCATCAGGCGTGGTTTACAAAGAAACATGTTTGTAAGATTACGGTTTCCGACGGAAAGTCCAGCGTGGACGGGATGTGGTTTAATCAGCCGTTTATGAGCCAGTATTTTAAACTGAACCAGAAGGTCATTATGTACGGCAAGGCGGAAATTTACAAGCAGGCCCTGCAGATGGTTTCTCCCGAATATGAAATCATCGACGATGAAGAGGATGAGAGCCTCAGCATCGGGCGCATTGTTCCGGTGTATCCGCTGACGCGCGGGATGACACAACGGTATTTGAGGAAAGCGGTCAAGCTGGGGCTTGAGCGTTACGCGGGAAAAGTCAAAGACATCCTGCCGTATCCGCTTCGCCAAAAATATAAACTTTTAAACCTTGTTAAAAGCCTCATCAATATTCATTTTCCGGAAAATTTTGAGATTCAGCGCGAGGCGTACTGGCGGATTTCCTTTGAAGAATTTTTTCTGTTTCAGGTTTCCGTTTTGCTTCGCAAGGCGAGTTTAGAAAAGAAACAAAGCACGCCGCACCAAATTTCAAACGAATTGATTGAGGGTTTTGTCAAATCGTTTCCGTTTGAATTGACACAGGCCCAGCAAAGGGTTGTTAAAGAAATCGCAGGTGACATGAAAAAAGATTCTCCGATGCACAGGCTTTTACAGGGAGATGTGGGCTGCGGGAAAACCGTCGTCGCGTTTTTTGGATGCGCGGCGGCGTATGAAAACGGTTATCAGAGCGCGATGATGGCGCCGACGGAAATTCTGGCGCGCCAGCATTACGAAACTGTTTGCCGGATTATTAAAAACAATTCCTTTAAGAAAATGCGCACAGCCCTTTTAATCGGGAGTATTCCCCAAAAAGAAAAGGACAAAATTTACGCCGACTTAAAAAGCGGAAAAATTGATTTAATCATTGGAACGCATGCTCTCATTGAGGAGAATTTGGTCTTTAAGAATTTAAGTTTTGTGGTGATTGATGAACAGCACAAATTCGGGGTTCGCCAGCGCATGCTTTTGCCGGCCAAGGGGGCGAACCCCCACACCTTAATTATGACGGCAACGCCGATTCCCCGCACGCTTTGCCTTTCGCTTTATGGGGATTTGGAGATATCGGTTATTGATGAAATGCCGCAGGGGAGAGGAACGGTCCAAACGCTTCACTTCGCCGAGGACAGCGCGAAAGACGTTTACACGATGGTGCGCGACCGGCTGAAAAAAGGCGAGCAGGCTTATATTGTTTATCCGGTGATTGAGGAATCGTCGAGCACGGATCTCAAGGCCGCCAAAGAAATGTATCAGTATTTTTCCAAAAATGAGTTTAAGGATTTCAAAGTTGGCTTGGTGCACGGAGCCATGAAGCGCAAGGAAACCGAAAAAGTCATGGGCGATTTTAAAAATAAACGGGTTGATGTTTTGGTCGCGACAACGGTTCTTGAGGTTGGCGTTGATGTTCCCTCGGCGACGATGATGGTGATTGAACACGCGGATAGGTTCGGGCTTTCACAGCTTCACCAACTGCGCGGCAGGATCGGGCGCGGCAAAAAAGACGGACTTTGTATTTTAGTCGCGAATCCGCTGACCGAGGAGGGAAAGGCGCGGATTGACGCGATTTTAGAAACGACGGATGGTTTTAAAATCGCCGAAAAAGATTTGCTTATCCGCGGGCCCGGCGAATTTTTTGGGCGACACCAGCACGGCTTAAATGAATTAAAGATAGCGAATCCGGTGACGCAGCTTGATATTTTACAGTTGGCGCGCAAAGAAGCAATGGAGCTTTTGAAGGGCGATTCACATCTGACGGGCGAAATGAATTCCTCCATCAGAGGCGCGATAGAGAAAAGGTATCCGGCGTATCTTTCGCTTGGAAGCGCGGGATAAAGAGATTGAAGTTGTCTGCATATGAAAATTCTCGGCGGGAGTTTGCGCGGGCGCAATTTCTTCATGCCCAAAGATATCCGGCCCACGTCGGATAAAATCCGCAAGGCTGCCTTCGACATCTTGGGCGGAGATTTGGGCGGGCTTGCATTCCTTGATCTCTTTGCCGGAAGCGGGTCGGTTGGGTTTGAGGCAATTTCCCGCGGCGCAAAATCCGTTACATTTGTCGAAAAAGACGCCTTTTGCCTTCGCGTTATGCGGGAGAATTTGGAAATGCTGCGGCCGCTGGAAATTTTCAGGGAGGCGGCCGCAGAAATCTTTCCCCAGGACGCCTTTTTTGCGCTTAATAAATTCCATGAGCGCCGGGAAAAATTTGATATTATCTTCGTTGACCCGCCGTATCGCGTGGAGCTGGCGAAAAAAACGTTGAAAACCCTCGGGGGCTGTGATATATTACGCCCCGGTTGTTTGGTTATCGTGCAGCACGACAAAAGAGAAATTCTACCGTCTTCGGATGGTAGAATTCTTCGCATTAAAGAGAAGACGTACGGCGATTCGTGGCTGACGATTTATCAATCTAACCCCACAAATGAGTAAAATGAAAAAACGCGCCATATATCCGGGCAGTTTTGACCCCTTGACAAACGGGCATATCGACCTGATCAAGCGGGCAACGCATATTTTTGATGAAGTCATTGTTGCTGTTGCCAAAAACGCGTCCAAGAAGCCGCTTTTCACCCTTGAAGAGCGGGTTGAAATGCTTAAGAAGGCGACAAAGGCTATTGGCAGGATTCGCGTTGAATCTTTTGACGGCCTGGTTGTTGAGTACGCCCGCCGGCAGAAAATCAACGTGATTATTCGCGGGCTTCGCATGATTTCGGATTTTGAATATGAATTTCAGATGGCCCTGACAAACCGCAGGTTCGCGGAGGATGTCGAGACCATTTTTTTAATGCCGTCGGAAGGGTATTCATTTCTCTCTTCCGGTTTGTTAAAGGAAGCGGCGGCTTTGGGCGCGGACCTTTCGTCGTTTGTCCCGCATTTTATTGAAAAGAAAATCAAGGAGCGTCTGGCGACGTGAAGATTAAAGTCCGCGGAATTCCGGCAGACGGGCTTCAGCTTAAAAAAAGCGTGGAACCGTCGGAGTTGGGCTTAAGCGAGGAAGATATCGCCTGCGTGGAGCCGTTTGATATTGTTTTAAGCGTTGAGCGGATTTTAAACGTTGTGGTTGTCCAGGCGCAGTTACGGGGAAAATTTTCTTTTAGCTGTGTCCGTTGCCTCGAGGAAGTTGAAAAAGAAACGGAAGATGAATTTAAATTTGAGTATCCGGTTGAAAACGACACGGAATTTATTGATGTCGGCGAAGATATCCGCCAGGAAATTATCATAAGCTTGCCGGCGAAGGTTCTTTGCAAGGAAGATTGCCGGGGGCTCTGCCTGCATTGCGGCGCGAATTTAAATGAAGAAGAATGTAGTTGTGGGAAATAGTTGAAAATTATTCCGGATTAAACAACAGTGATAGAAAGGTAAATACCCATGCCATTACCAAAACGTCAACATTCACGCCAGCGCGGCCGAAAACGACGGACACATTGGAAGATTAGAGTCACCAATTTAAGCCAATGCCCCAACTGCAAGAAGCCTATTTTTTCTCACCGCGTTTGCCCTTTTTGCGGGCAGTATAAGGGCCAGCCGGTGATGGAAATCAAAGTCAAAGAAAAAAAGAAAAAGACACCGTAGGCGTTAAAGGAGTCATCTTGAAAATCGTTGTCGATGCGATGGGGGGCGATCACGCGCCGGGCAATATTATTGAAGGCGTTGTTTTGGCGCTCAAGGAATTGAAGGCGGATATTGTTCTGGTCGGTATTACGGAGCAAATTGAAGCTGAGCTTAAAAAATACACCTACCCCAAAGAGCGCGTCACCATTGTCCACGCGCCCGAAGTCGTCGGGATGCATGAACCCGCCATCACCAGTATTCGAAAAAAACGCAACTCTTCCATTACCCTTGGAATCGATCTTCTTAAAGAACCCTCTTATCACGCCTTTGTCAGCGCCGGAAACACCGGCGCGGTTGTCTGCGCGGCAACCGTTAATTTGGGGATGCTCCCCAGCGTGGAACGCCCGGCCATCGGATTGGTTATTCCGACGTTAAAACGTTTTGGTTTTTTGATAGATGTCGGCGCCAATACCGACCCCAAGCCGGAACATCTTTTGCATTCCTCTTTAATGGCGCGCGTCTATGCGCGGGAAGTCATGGGCGTCGCTAATCCTTCCGTCGGGCTTTTAAACATAGGAGAGGAAGAGGGCAAGGGAAGCGATTTCCAAAAGGAAACATACAAACTTCTTTCCGATCGGGTTCCTAATTTTATCGGCAATGTCGAGGCCAACGAAGTTTTCACCGGAAAATGTGACTGCATTATCTGCGATGGGTTTGTCGGAAACGTCCTTATCAAGGTTTCCGAAGGGCTCATGGAGTCCGCGGCCGCTCTTTTGCGCCGCGAAATCAAAAAAAGCCCCATCGCGTTATTGGGGGCGCTTTTGATGAAATCCCGCCTTCAGCACATCAAAAAACACGCCGATTATTCCGAATACGGCGGGGCGCCTCTTTTGGGCGTCAACGGCATTGTCATGATCAGCCACGGCCGTTCCAACGCCAAGGCGATTAAAAACGCTATCCGCGCCGCTATTCGCGAAGTCGAACACAAAATCATTGCCAGCATTATCGACGAGATTGCCGCGAAGCCGTAAAAATTCCTATGAAAAAATTGATGAAAAACGTTGGCTTTATCGGTTTAGGATGTTATCTGCCCGCCCAGCGGCTCACCAATGCTGATTTGGAAAAAATCGTGGAAACCTCCGATGAATGGATTGTGACGCGCACCGGGATTCGTGAGCGGCGCATTGCCTCGAAGGATGAAAAGACAAGCGATTTGGCCACAAAGGCTGCCAAAGACGCGCTTAAAAACGCGAAGCTTGACCCTTCAAAAGTCGAATTGATTATCGTCGCGACCATTTCGCCTGACAGTAATTTCCCGTCCGTCGCGTGCCTGGTGCAAAAAAATATTGGCGCCAAAAAGGCGACGGCGTTTGATATCGGCGCGGCGTGCTCCGGGTTTTTGTACGCGGTTACAACGGCTAAACAATTTATTCAAACGGGGCTTTATAAAAACGCCCTTGTCATTGCCTCTGAAAAAATTACCTCTCTTGTTGACTGGGCGGACAGGGCAACCTGTGTTTTGTTCGGTGACGGGGCGGGGGCGTGCGTTTTAAGCGCGGTCAATGGACAGCGCGGAATCATCGCGGATTACATGTATAGCGAAGGCCAGCACGGGGAGCTCATGCAGGTTGTCTCGGAAAGCAAAGGATATCCGTTTGGAGGGCATCCAGCGACGGTGAAACCGCCTTACATTGTGATGCAGGGCAAGGAGCTTTTTAAAGTCGCGGTTAATTCGATGGCCCACGCGGTTGAGGCGGCCGCGAAGAAAGCCGGTGTCAAACTTTCTCAAATTGACTGCGTTGTCCCGCATCAGGCCAATGACCGGATTATTTCAGCTGTCGCAAGAAAATTAAAAATTCCCAAGGAAAAAATTTATATTAACATCGACCGTTACGGAAATATGTCGGCGGCTTCCATCGCGGTAGCGCTTTGCGAAGCGGTCGCGGAAGGGCGAATCAAAAAAGGCGACACGGTGGCGCTTGTTACCTTCGGCGCCGGGCTTGTCACCGCGGCGAATATTGTTCGTTGGTAATTTAACAGCGTTTAGCGGATAGCGTAGAGCGTATAGTTTTTATGCAAACAAAGAGTTTCAAAGATTTAATTGTGTGGCAAAAATCTTTTGAGTTAGTCAAGGAAGTATATAAGTTCTCCGATGGCTTCCCGAAAAGTGAATTGTACGGCGTAACTCAACAGATGAGAAGAGCGGCTATCTCAATCCCATCAAATATTGCTGAAGGATATGGCCGCCAATACAACAAAGAATATAAGCAGTTTTTATCCGTTGCTTATGGTTCGTTGTGTGAATTGGAAACTCAATATTTATTGGCGGTTGATTTGAGTTTTACCCAAAAAAGTGATGATGTTGAAAGGTTAATGAAAGAAGTCGGTGCGATGTTATACCGAATGATTAACCCTATTCACTAAACGCTATCCGCTAAACGCTATACGCTAACCGCTATGATTCCTGTCGCAATTATATTCCCCGGCCAAGGTGCTCAAAAAGTCGGCATGGGCCGCGAGTTTTATGAAAAAAACCCGGCCGCCAAAGCAGTTTTTGACCAAGCCCAAGAGATTATCCAAAATAATTTTCTGGATGTTATTTTTAATGGGCCTGCCGAAAAGCTCACCTCAACCGCCTATTGCCAGCCGGCGATTTTAACGGCGAGCATTGCCGCGCTTCGCACGCTTCAATCCGATTCGAAATTTCAAAATATCAAAGTCAGTTTTGCCTGCGGGCTTAGCCTCGGGGAATATTCCGCGCTCATTGCCTCTGGCGCGCTTTCCTTTGAGGATGGATTGCGGTTGGTTGAGCGGCGCTCTTTTTTTATGGAAGAAGCCTGCAAAGCTTCGCATGGGAAAATGGCGGCGATTATCGGCTTCGCTAAAGAAAAATTATTGGAGATTTGCAAGAAAACCGGCGCCGAGGTCGCCAATTTTAATTCTCCCGAACAAATCGTGATTACCGGAAAAGCCCAGTGTGTTGAGGCGGCGTGCGAAGAAATAAAGGCGGCCGGCGCCAAAGCCGTGATTCCCTTAGATGTGAGCGGCGCTTTTCATTCGACACTCATGTATCCGGCGGCCCAGAAATTTGAAAAAGAATTGGCCGCCGTTTCAATCCAACCGCCCGCGTTTCCCGTCATCAGCAATGTCACCGCATCGCCCGAAGAAACTCCCGAAGCCATTCGCCAGAATCTTGGCCTTCAAATTACTTCTTCCGTGCGCTGGGAAGAATCCGTCCGTTTTGCCGCGCAAAATGGCGTTACTACCTTCCTTGAGGTGGGGCCGGGAACAGTTCTTAAAGGTTTAATCCGCAAAATTGATTCAAATCTCCGTGTTTACAGCATTCAGTCTCCGGAAGATATCAACAACCTGTCGATCTAATTTTTTTCTCTTCTCTTAAAATTCGCTTTTAAGAATTCTTCTATTCCTCAAAATACAAACGCCTTTGACCGTGAAAATGTAGCCAAGTAAGTTGTGCAATAAGTTGCGCAAGCCCTTGACTTTACCGCCGAGATTGCGTATTGTAAATAGGAAGAAAGGGGATGATTATTTGACAGAAATGGACAGTAAAGAACTGCTTCCTATTAAAATCACGAGAGTTGTGAACGCTCCCCGCTGGCGGGTCATCCGGATGCTTACCAAAGTCTGGGAGCTCTCGGGTGCCATTCCCACCATTTCGGAAGTTAAAGTTATCGCAAAATCGCGAAATACCGTCAAAACAAAATGGCGCATCCTGGTCAATGACCTTCCGATCAACTGGATCGAGGAGGACACGCTCGATTTGGGCCAAAACACCATTCATTTTAAGGCGATTGAAGGCGATTTAAGTGAATTTCGCGGCACATGGCAATTCCGCGATCATCCCCAAGGAACAGAAGTCGCAGTTGAAATTTACATCCACGTTGGAATTCCCGCCATTGAAGACTTTGCCGAAGAATATGTTAACGGCCTTGTCACCAAAATTTTCGAAACAATTTTAGAGACGTTGGAACATCGATTAATCTCCCAGAGATATATGAGTTTCAGGAAGGGAAATATTGACAAAGTCGCTGGTTTTGGACTGATAGGGCATTTTTATAATCTTAACCACCTAAGCCAAGGTTTAAAGATGCTTCGGCCGGATTTCCATGATCCGTCCGCTGAATTTTTAGGGAAGCTATTTGATATAGCGCCATCTTTTAAGGTGTCCGAAATGAAAGAGTACAGATCAGGTTCGGGGCAGGCAGTAACGAGTGGGTGCGTTATCTTGTGCACTTTTGTCCCGGACATGATTGCAGATAATCATCGCGCTGTTTATGCAAAGGTGGTGCGCGCGTGTAAATTAGCGGAGAAAAGCGGCGTGGGAATTGTCACCTTGGGCGGATTTACTTCAATTGTAGCTGAACGTTTTGGCGGTAAAATCCGGGAGGAAGTAGATATTCCGGTTACCACTGGAAATACCTATACCGCCGCTTTAGCGGTCGAAGGTGTGGAAAAAGCCGCCCAGCTTTTAGAAAAGGATATGAAAGATCTAAAGGTAACCGTCGTCGGAGGCACGGGAGATATTGGCAGTGCCTGCGCGCTTGCCTTATCACAGAAAACTCGGCAGGTGACGATCACCGGCAGGACCAAGATGAACCTTTACTTACTTTATTATGAGCTCTGGAAAAAAAGAAAATCAAAAATTTATATCAGCACGAATAACAAAAAAGCGGTCAAAGACGCGGACATTGTGATTGCCGCGGCGAATGCTTCCGCATCCATCCTTCAAATGGAATGGTTCAAGCCCGGGGCGATTGTTTGCGATTTGGCGTATCCCAAAAATCTTTCTTATAAGACAAGGCGCAAAGATATTCTTGTGTTTTCCGGAGGGTTAGCGGCCGTGCCAAGCCCTATTGATGTGGGGGTGATGATGGGCCTGCCGTCTCCCAATGTTTGCTATGGATGCTCCTGTGAAGCCATTATCCTGGCGCTTGAGCGTCGTTTTGAGAATTTTAGTTTCGGGCGGGGGAATATTACTTTAGAAAAGATGGAGGAAATCAGAAAAATGGGGATCAAGCATGGCTTTGATTTAGCTCCATTTTTTTGGGCCGATGGGATGGTTCAAAAGGAAGATTTAGAAGTTATAAAACGGGCGTCGTTGCACGTTTAACATATGATAGATTTTTCAAATTATTGTTTTAATCCTCATGCGATACCCGTTCTATCGGCGGGGATACTCATTTTTGCTATTGGCATTTTTATTCTTCTCCAGACAAAAAAAACAATTAAGAATATAGCGTTTTTTTTCTTTTGCTTAAGTTTAAGCCTGTGGCTTGTCCCTATGGGCCTTGTTTATCTTTCCCATAATCCGGCAACTGCCCTTTGGTGGTATAAACATTTTGTCTTTCTCGGCGTTGTCAATATTATGCCGAATTTTTATTTGTTTTCCGTTGCCACAGCCGGCTTTTTAAAACAACGGCTCCATGTGGTTTTTGTCGGTTTTATTCTTTCGAACATTTTTTATATCTTAGCTATTACAACAGATAAGCTCATCACCACGCCAACCCCGCATTTTTGGGGGTATTATCCTCATTATGAGCCGTTAGCGTTCCTGTGGTTTATTGTGTACGGGATTTTGTTTTTTTCAAGCGAAGCAATCCTTTGGCGGGCTTATAAAGCTGAAAAGGTTCCTATTAAAAGGGCCCATATTCTTACAATTTTCACAGGATTATTGATTGGTTTTACCGCATCTTTTGATTTTGTCGCCAAGATTTGGCCGATCACTCTTTACCCTTTCGGTTTTATCCCAAGTTTTATTCTTTCCTCCATGATCGCTTATTCGATTGTCCGTCACAAGGCCTTTGACATTCGAGTCGTTGTAACGCGCTTGGGAATTTTTGTTTGCGTGTATTCGCTGGTTCTTGGTATTCCTTTTAGCCTCGCGATCTGGGGGCGAAGTTTTTTGACACAAATGCTTGGCGACGGATGGTTTTGGGTGCCAATGTTCGCGCTTTTGGCCTTGGCCACCACAGGCCCGTCTGTTTATATTTACATGCAAAGGAAAGCTGAAAATAGATTCCTGGAAGAGCAAAGGCGGTATCAAAGAACTTTGCGCCAGGCATCTTCAGGAATGATCCGGATAAAAGACTTAAGGAAACTTCTCAAGCTGATTGTGCACATTATTACGCGGACTGTCCGCATTGATCACAGCTCGATTTATTTACGCGATGATAAATCGGAAAATTATCTTCTTGCCGCCGCGCGGAGCAGGAAAGTGAGAAATGCCGTCAACATGATTAAGAAGGATTCGCCGCTTATAAAACATCTTTTGGAATTCCGCCAACCGATTGTTTATGATGAGATTCAGGTGCGGGATAATGACGATGCCGGCGCGCAGCAGATCGAGGCTGGTTTAAGAGAGTTGGATGCGGCTGTTCTTCTTCCAAGCTTTGTGGAAGATCGCCTCTTTGCTATCGCCATTTTAGGCAAGAAAATTTCTGGCACACTCTACAGCCAAGATGATCTTGCCGCTTTTTCGATTCTCGCCAATCAGGCGGCGCTGGCCATTGAAAATATCCAGTTTTATCATGAAGCCCAGAAGATACAGGAAAAACTTTCCCACACCGAAAAGCTGGCTTATCTGGGAAAATTGGCCAGTTCGGTCGCGCACGAAATAAGAAATCCTCTGACCACAGTCAAGACCTTTATCGAAAGCGTTACGGCGAAATATGGGCAGAAGGAGTTTCGCGATAAATTTGACAATCTGGTTCCGCGCGAAATCAGTCGCATCGAGGGGATTATCGATCAGCTCTTGGATTTCGCCCGGCCGCGCCGCCTGACAGCTCAACCGGTCAATATCGTAAATACAATTGACGCCACTCTTGCTCTATTGGAAAATAATTTTAAACTTAAGTCCGTCGTCGCGCGCGCCTTGCACGAAAAACAGAATGTCTCGCTTCCCGCCGACGAAGATCAACTGCGCCAGGTATTTTTAAACCTGTTTTTGAACGCGATCCAAGCGATGGAACAAGGGGGCCGTTTGGGCGTTGAAACACGCGTTGTCGCGGAGGTTGATGGCTCAAAAAAATCTTTTCAGGTAAAAATAAGCGATACGGGAGTCGGCATTTCCGCGGAAAATCTCACAAAGCTTTTTACGCCGTTTCATACAACGAAAAAAAACGGAGTGGGTTTGGGGATGCCGATTGTGAAAGACATCATTGACGCGCATCACGGGACAATAATGGCGGAAAGCCAAGAAGGCGTTGGGACAACGTTTACGGTATGTTTGCCGATGGTTTTGACGGATAAAGTTGCAATCGAAGATACCCAAAAGGTTGTTGAGCATGCCTGATTCATTATTCCAATTTTCCAATTATCATTTCACCGCCCACGCCATTCCTGTGATGGTTGTTGGTTTGCTTATTTTTATGATTGGCTTGCTTATTATTTTTCAAGCAAAACGGACTGTTCGAGATATCGCGTTTTTTTTATTCTGCATGAGTTCAACCTTGTGGCTTTTTACCATAGGATTTGTTTATTCGTCTCCCGACCCGCAAACAGCCCTTCGCTGGTATAAACTTTTTACCTTTTTCGGTGTTATCAATCTGACGCCCAATCTTTACTTGTTTGCTGTTGCTGTTTCAGGCCTTTTGCGGCAACAGCTTAAATGGGTGATCCTGACTTATGCTGTGACATATGGCATTTATTTTCTGGCACTAACCACTAATCAATTTATTACCACTCCTCACCGGTATTATTGGGGATATTATCCCCATTACGAACCCCTGAATTACTTGTTTCTCTTGACCTTTGCCATCGTATTTTTCGCGAATCAATACCATTTGAAACTGGCCTATCTGCGTGAACAGGCGCCCATTAAGAAACATCAGATACGCCTGATTAAGCTAAGTCTTTTGTTTGGGTTGACAGCTTTTGTTGACTTTGGAGCTAAAGTTCTAATACTGCCTATTTATCCAACCGGTTTTATTTCGATGTTCATTTTAACCTCACTTCTGGCGTATTCTATTATCCGCTATAAGGCCTTCGACATTGAGACCGTTATCCACAAGACGATTCTTTGGGTTTCGTCTTTTTTCATTATCACCATCCCGATTTTCGCGTTTTACCGTCTATGTTTCCCATTCATGAAAGAATCTGTGCTTTTGCAAATGGCCTTTGGGGTCACAAGCTTTATTATCTTTACGGTTTATTTGCGGGTGATCCAGCCCAAGATTGACCATCTTTTCCAGAGGCGTAAAGCAAACTTGGAGGAAATCTCCAACCGGTTTATCGGGGATCTGGTTCATTTGAAAGGTTTTGAAAATTTGATCCGCATGATTGAAAAAACTGTCACCAACGCCCTCTACCCGCAATGGGTGGATATTTTTATTTACGACGGCAAAAAAAAGAATTATCACGCGGCCAATCGAGAGGATGCTTCTGACCGGATTTCCCATCTTCACGAGGGCGATGAATTTTTAAAATGGCTGAAAAAGAGTAACAGAATTGTTTACAGGGAGTTTGTGGAGATTGATCCCGCCTATGCGTTGATCAAGGACGCGGCCAGCCGGTATTTTAATACGACCAACGCCATGGTCGCGATTCCGCTTGTGTTAAACGAACGGTTGCTGGGAATAATCAATCTGGATAAAAAAGCAAATCTCAAACGTTACAGCGCGGTGGAGTTTCACTTTTTGACGACGCTCAAGAATCAATCCGCGATCGCGATTTCCAATTCCCTTATTTATCAGGATATCGAGGAGCAGGTCAAAGAGCGCACCAAAGAGCTGGTCGAAGTGCAGAAACAGCTTATCCAGGCGGAAAAATTAGCGACGGTGGGCACGCTCTCGGGCGGCGTGGCTCACGAAATTAATAATCCTTTAACCGCTATTTTAACCAATGTGCAAATGCTTTTAGCCTTGAGCGATGAGAAGGACGCGAAAATGGACAGGGAGTCGCTGGAGCTCATCGAGGAGGCGACGCAGCGCTGCCGGGACATTGTTAAAAAACTCATGGCCTATGCCAAAAAGCCGTTGGAATCTGATAAGATATCAGTTACGGATTTGTCCACTGTTCTTAAAAAGACGATTGTTTTTATTGGCTATCAATTGGAGCAGGACAGTATTAAAATTGTTGTCGAGGCCAAAGATGGTTCCTATCCTGTTTTGGGCAATCAAAACGAGCTGGAGCAGGTGCTGACCAACCTTATTTTAAACGCCCGCGACGCCATTAAAGAGGCAAAAAAGATCGGGAATGTTTACGTCAATTTTTCGAAAGAGGAAGGCCAAATAAAGTTGAAAATCAAGGATGAAGGCGTCGGGATTTCCAAAGAAACCATTCCAAAGATTTTTGACCCGTTTTTCACGACCAAAGATGTGGGAAAAGGGTTGGGCTTAGGGCTTTCCATCTGCCAGTCGATCATTGAAAAATACAAGGGAAAGATTATGGTCGAATCAGAGCTTGGAAAGGGGTCAGTTTTTACGGTGCAACTGCCGGAATACTCGATGGGGATTAAGGATGGGGCGCCGGTGGTAACGGCCACCCTTTCGCAGGAGGGGAAGTAGTCTTTTTAGAGAGTGCGAAGTGGCGGAGGAGGTTAAGATGACCAAGAAGATTCTTGTAGTCGATGATGAAGGATTGGTGACAACTAGTCTGAAGTTACTCTTAAAAAAATCAGGATATGATGTTGATATCGCCAGTGACGGCCGCGCCGCTATCGACAAAGTCAAAGAGCATGATTTTGATCTGATTATTTCAGATATTCGAATGCCGCACATGAATGGGGTTGAAGTCGTTAAAGAAATCAGGGAGCATCTTCGCCAAGCAGGGAAAGCGCCCATCCCGGAAATCCTAATTACAGGTTATGCGAATGCGGAGACTCTGGAAGAAGCGCAACGTTTAAAAGTAGCCGATTATATCTATAAACCATTCAACATTAAAGAATTTCTCGAGGTTGTTAAAAAGCACTTATAGTTTTTGCGATTGAATCGAGACATTTACCTTGCGGAAAGGGCAAATAAAATCATCGGATATGAGACAGAAAACCTTGAACGATATCGATAAAAATAAATCTCTTTCACAGCCTTTGATCCGTGAGTCGGATATTGCCGTTATCGGGATCGCCTGCAACTATCCCGGAGCGCATAATCCTAAAGAACTCTGGGAAAATATCCTTGCTCGAAGAGTGCAGTTTCGGCGAATGCTCGATCAAAGACTTCCCCTCAAGGATTATCACCATGAGGATCCTAAATTTCCCGATAAAAGTTATCTCACGAAGGCCGCCTTCATAGATGGTTTTCGATTTGAGTGGTCAAAGTTACGCATTCCCAAAAAGACGTTTGAATCAACCGACATTGTCCACTGGCTGGCACTCGATACGGCTTTAAAGGCATTTGAAGATGCCGGGTACCAATTTGAGAACATTCCCTTACATCAATTCCATAGCATCCCTGCTCAGAACACCGGCGTCATTTTAGGAAACACATTGACGGGGGAGCAGACGCGTTCCCTCACGTTAAGGTTGCGCTGGCCCTATGTTCATAAGGCTCTCAACGCCACTTTAGAAGGTTTTGGTGTCGCTGAAGAAGAACGAAGTCGTTTGTCAGAGGCGATGGAAAAGGTTTATAAATCGGCATTTTCCCCCGTTACGGAGGACAGTCTTGCCGGCGGCTTATCTAACACAATCGCAGGAAGAATTTGCAATTATTTAAACCTTAAAGGCGGAGGTTATGTTGTTGATGGAGCGTGTTCCTCGTCCCTCTTGGCTATCGCGACAGCCGCCAATGCTTTACGGTTAAAAGAAATGGATTTAGTTTTAGCCGGTGGCGTCGATGTTAGCCTCGATCCTTTCGAACTTGTGGGATTTTCCAAAGCAGGAGCGCTGGCTAAGGATCAAATGCGTGTTTACGATCAAAGGGCAAGCGGATTTGTTCCAGGTGAGGGTTGTGGTTTTGTGGTTCTGAAGAGAGCGGAAGATGCTCTAAGGGACAAGAATTACATTTATGCCGTTATTAAAGGATGGGGAATTTCTTCCGATGGAAAAGGCGGCATAATGGAGCCATCTTCCAGCGGCCAGGCAACCGCCATTCAGCGAGCTTACGCCCTGGCTGGATACACATTAGCCGATGTTGATTTTATTGAAGGGCATGGAACCGGAACAACAAAAGGGGACAAAGTGGAGTTAGGCGGCATTGCCACGGCTTTAAAGCAGACCCAAAAATCAACACATGGACGAATCTTGGGTGTCACCTCGTTTAAATCTATTGTCGGCCATACGAAAGCGGCTGCGGGGATCGGCGGTTTCATCAAAGCCGTGCTCGCCGTAAATCAAAAGGTATTGCCCCCAACGGCCAATTGCCAGCAGCCTAATGAAATTTTTGAAAATGAAGCCAAACAACTCTATCCCCTGATTCACGGGAAAATCTGTTCTTCGGGAAAAATTATTCGCGCAGGCATTTCCTCGGCGGGCTTCGGCGGCATCAACTGTCATATTACCATTGAGTCGAAAAGTGAACCGGATAAAAAGATAAAACCTGATATAGAAGAGCGTGCCTTAATGGCAAGCCATCAAAGTACAGAAGTTTTTGTTTTTGCGTCCAAGACCGTGACGCGATTGCAGAAATTAATTAAAAGGTTTAAAGAGGATTTGCGCAATATCAGCATGGCTGAGATGGCGGATTTAAGCGCTCGCCTCAACAAAAAAACCAAGCTGCGCGTTCCCATTAAAATAGCCATCGCGACCGACTCCCCAGAGCATTTGTATGAAGCTCTTTCTACCGTTGAAAGGGAGTTAGAATTGACTTCCTTACAAGAAGGGCAAATTCTGGAAGTCAAATCTTCCGACCCAACCACATACATTCTTTTGGGGAATCGCGTCCAAAAAAACCGTATTGGCTTTCTTTATTCAGGTCAAGGTTCACAACGCCTTAATATGACACGAACATTAGTGGATCGCTTTGATTGGGCCAGAGATTTGCTCAAGATAACAAATGTGCCTTTGGCTGACTATATTTATAAATCCGAAGACCAAGCACTGACAAAAGAAGGGCGTGAAGAGTTCCAGAAGAAACTTGCTGAAACAGAGGTTACGCAACCAGCGGTGACTTTCAGCTCGCTTGTCTGGTCGGAGTTCTTATCAAGAATGGGAATTGAGCCTGACGCAGTCGGCGGACATAGTTTAGGTGAGCTAGCGGCCTTTCATAAGGCAGGCGCTTTTGATCAGAAAACATTGCTTAAGTTCTCAGAATTTCGCGGTCAGCAGATGTCAGGGAGGAATAGCTTGGCCGGCATGGTCAGCCTTTCCTGTGATTTCAAGAAAGCTGAAAGCATTGTTAGCAAAGTTGGAGGCAAAGTTGTTGTTTCAAATATGAATAGTCCGAATCAAACCGTTGTTTCCGGCGAACTAAGCGATATTGAAAAGGTGATCACGATCGCCCAAAAAGAAAATATAGCTACTTATTTGCTCCCGGTTTCCAATGCCTTTCATTCCTCTTTTATGAATAGCGCATCAAAAAAAATAGCTTCAACGAGGCTCTTAAACGGTTTGTTTAAGCCCGGAAAGATTAGCCTTTTTTCTTGTGTTCATGGAAAGCAAATTAAAAGTGAGGTGCACTTAAGAGAATATTTCTCCAAGCAGGTTTTATCGCCGGTGAATTTTATTGGGGTTACGGAATCAATGTCAGAAAAGTGTGATCTTTTTATTGAAGTCGGGCCGGGCAGGATCTTGACCGATTTGGTCAAAGCCATCAATAAGGATAAAGGACCGCATTGCTTTCCTGTCGAGGGAACTCCCCAAAATGACCGGGATTTAAATATTGTTCTTGCTCAGCTCTTTGTAAGGAATGTCAAAATCAACTGGCAGGAATTGTACCGTAACAGGGCTATAAAGCCTTTTGTTCCGGCATCCAGAAAAAAATTTATTGAAAACCAATGCGAGCGGCCGCTTCTTAAGGGAGTAGAGCAAAAAGAAATATTTTTCTCCAACCTCGCCGCACCAATGCACGCTGAAGCGGCACAACGGCAGCCCTTCGATATAGATCAGGACAAGGCGCAATTACCCGCTCCGGTCATTTCGACTCCTGCACCCGCAAGTGCGGACTCCATCGCCAAAGTGCTTTTAGATCTAACCCATAAAATGACAGGTTTTGATGAGCAATCGTTGAATCTAAATTTACGTTTACTGGATGATTTAAACCTTGATTCCATAAAGGCTGCAGAACTCATTGCGGAAGCGGCCAAGACACTGGGTGTTCCCGGCGAAATTGAGCCGGCTCAATACTCTAATAAAACGTTAGATGAAATCCGTCAAAAGTTTGAAGGTCTAGTGGCAGATAGGAAAGAAGGAAAAAACGCCGCCGGCAGTCAGGTCAACATCCTTAAACGTTACAGTGATAAGGCCTGGGTAAGAAATTTTATCGAAAGATTTGAATCCAAACCGTTAAAGGAAGAGAAGGCTTCAAGGATATCAAAAGATATCCTTATCATATTTGAGGATAGCGAGGAGGAAATCGCGGAAGCCCTGAAGGAAACATTTAAAGATAGCAAAGCACGCATGGTAAGCGCGGATAAAATTGATATTACGGAAAAACCGGAATGCGTTATCGCAATCTTGTCTACTGGTCTTAACGCGCTAACAATGGAAAGCTTGCGCCAAAGAATGGAAACTCTCCATAAGATAATTGCGGTTGCGGCGAATTCAAAAGATGCCCTATTTGCGCAATCGGGTTCCGGCGATTTCAAAAAAGGATGGATTCGAGCAATCGCCTCCACACTTCATCTGGAACGGCCCGATTTACGCTTAAAAATCATTGATTTTAATAAAGGCCTGAAGAGTTCGTTCATTGCCAAGCAAATTGAGAAGGAGCTAAGATTTGCTGAAGTGTTTTCTATCGCAGGATATAACGGAAAGAGCAAGCGGCAAGTGCCGATTTTCGAACTTTCAAACCCGGTCTTATATAAAAAACGTGACATTCAGTGGTCAAAAAAAGACGTGGTTTTTGTTACCGGCGGCGCAAAAGGAATCACGGCCGAATGCGCGTTAGAATTCGGCCGCATGGCCAAGGCCGTCATGGTGCTTGCCGGCAGGTCCGCTAAGGATGATGACATTGAAAAAACACTCATGCGATTTAGGAAAGAGAATTTAACCGCTGAATATTTTAAATGTGATGTTGCGGATAATAATAATGTCAAGAAAACGATTGCGGAGATTGAGAGGCAATTCGGGCCCATTACGGCAGTTATCCATGGAGCGGGCTTAAATAACTTAAAAAGGCTTAAACAGGCCGATCTCGAGGATGTTTATAAAGAATCATTGCCTAAGATTATGGGCGCCGTTCATGTTCTTGAAGCGGTTCAAGGCGATCAGTTGAAACTTGTTGTTCCCATGGCTTCCATTATCGGGGTTACAGGCATGGAGGGAAGCGGTTGGTATGGTTTTGCGAATGAAGCCCTTATTCAATATTTAAGAGATTATCAAATTAAAAATAAAAGAGTTCAAATTATCGCGCCCGCTTTCAGCGTATGGCATGAAGTTGGAATGGGGGTAAGGTTGGGGAGCGTTGAGAAGCTATCCGAGCGAGGCATCGGCGCCATTCCGCTTTCGGAGGGAGTCAAACGATTTAGAGAATTGATTGCCCGCGATCCGCAGACTGATCAAGTGATTATTACTTCTCGCGTTCCGGGGCTCGATACCATGCAGTTTAAAGAATTTAAACCGCGACAGAGCTGGCGGTTTATTGAAGAAATCAAATATTATCTGCCCCAAGTCGAGCTAATCGCTCAAGCAAATCTGAATGTCAAAGATGACCCGTATCTTCTTGACCATAATTGGAAAGGGTCGTTGTTATTCCCAGTTGTTTTTGGCCTGGAGGCCATGGTCCAGGCAGTAGTCTACTTAACCGGAAGAGAGGCTCTTGATCATTTTATCATTAGGGATGTTAATCTTGAGAGACCAATTTCTGTTAATCCCGAATCAGAAACGATAATCGAAATCCACGTACAAGTTTTAGAACTAAATGGCCGGGATACGTCCCAGAAAATAAAAGTCGAGATCCGCTCGGAACAGACGAATTTCACGCAGCCGCATTTCTCGGCTGTCATTGAGTTGGCTGAACAAAAGCATGCCTATAAACTTGATAATACCCTCTTGAATCGATCGAAGAATATCATTGATCTCGACCCCCAGTTGGATCTTTATGGGCCTATATTGTTTCAGGGGAAAATGTTTCAGCGTATTGAGAAAATACACGAGCTTTTCTATGATGTTAAGACAGGAAAAGGCGAGTGTCTCTTTACTTCCGGGTTCAATCAATCGCCAAGCGGTTTTTTAAAGACAAGCCAGAAATTCGGCAACCGATTCTTGATAGGCGATCCGTTCTTTATTGATTCTGTTTTACAATCCATGCAGTTGATTGCCACTCAGGAGGCATGCTTACCCAATTTTATCGAAGAGATAGAAATTTGCTATTGGGACAGAATGAAAGCCAACGGAGAGCTCGTTGTAAAGTCCCGTCTTGAGAAAATCTCCGAGCAATTTCTAAACGGGAATGCCCAAACTTTTTATAACAACGATTCAGTAATGCGAATCAAAAACTGCCGGTTAAAAATCATGGAACACCTCTCAAGGAACCCTCTGGCAAACGATCTTGTTAATCCGGATCAGCGAGACAACAAGATTTTTAACGCTTTTATCAATAAAGTATCAACGATAGAGCATTTAATGATGCCTAAAATCTATTTTACTTTCTGGAGAGATTTCACAAATCAGAAGAAAGACCAGAGAAAGTTGATTATAAAACAGTGGTTAGAGCAATTAGGCTATAAGAATCGTAATGAAATTAATTTAGCGTATTCAAAAGACAATAAGCCGATAAATAAGTCTCCACGCGGTGGAATAGCTCAAATTTCTATTTCACACAAAGGTAATTATTTGGTTTTGTCGCTAGGGGAAACTTCACAAGGAGTTGATATTGAGGATATTCAGAAGCGAAATATTAATGAATGGCACAGCATTTTGCATGCGACCGGCAAATCAGTGCTAAATCAACTTCTTAGCATCGGGACAGATTTGAATGTTGCTGGCACGTGTGCGTGGTCAATTGTCGAAATTCTATATAAAGCTGTAAGTCGGAAAGAAGACGACATCAATTACGAAGGAACGCACAATGGGATTTACGTATTTTCATCAAAGTTATTAGGTAAAGATCGAAAGATTATAGCTGGCTTGCTTGAATTAACCCGCGGAGTACCGAAGATATGTACTTTTATTGCGGATTTTCAATCTATGATAGGGAAAAAAGTTGGTCTTCAGGAACAAATCTCGTCCGATTCGCTCAAAAGTTTAGGGTTTACAACAGCGGATTTGTGCGGGATTAATGCTGAGTATACGGGGCCCCAAGGTCAATTAGTTTTTAAATATCATTTTCCGGTTACGTTCAAGCACAATCAGTTGTTCAGTAAGAATGTTTACTTTACCAATTATTTCGATTTTTGCGGCACGTTGAGAGAATACAGTGTTTTTCCGATATTGAAAGATTTTCTCAATACCGCAAAAGATGGTAAAACATCCATGGTTACAAAAATGACGAGCTTAGATGTGCATAAACCTGTTCAAATTGGCGATATAATCGAAGGCAGGTTATGGATGGAAAGTTTAAAGGGCCAGAAAAAATCTACGATGAATATGTTTTATGAATGGTATGTTGTAAACAGAGGGAAGGTTTATAAAGTGGCAGATTGTCGGCAGGATACGATTTGGATTAAGCTTGACCACACTGGAAAAGCAGAAATTGATGAGTATCCGCCCTATTTAAAAAAGTTTGTGAATTTAATGGGGCCCAAAATTGTAGGGGGAACATTACCCGATCGCAAAGGCAATAAATCCTTTGATATTTATTCCGGAGAAGAGTTAGACATTTTGGGGGCCCACTTACCCAGCAAGTATAGGGTCAATCAAAAATTGTTGACAGCAACCCTTGAAAACTCGAATTTATTGTCGAATATCTATTTTTCGAGTTACGCCAAGTGGATAGGACAATTATCAGATGAATATTTTTATCAGTGTTTGCCGGATTTTTATAGCGATTATTCTGGTCGTAAAGAAATATTTTGCTCCCACTGCTCCATTGACTACACAAACGAGTGTTTTCCGTTTGATCAGATATTAATCGAAATGTTCGTAGAGCGAGTTTTTGAGAATGGGATTGAGTTGTATTTTGAGTTCCATAAAGTGAGGGATGATAAGAAGATACAAAAGCTCGCGTATGCTAAACAGCAGGTTTTATTTGTTTCAATTTTTAATAATGGAATGACTGCACTAAATACTCCCGATACGTTAATTAAACTGATCAAGGGGCTGCGGACGTGAATCTATTCGCATTGGCAAGTTTATCATTGGGAGTAATATGCTTTTTTCTTGCTTTTATTATCTTTATAAATGCAAAGAAAAGATTACATTTCATCTGGGGGTTTATGAATGTTGCCATCACAATTTTTGGTTTTGGAACTTTCCTCGTTGGTATTTCAAAGACTTATGATAGGGCCTTTCTAAGCTGGCAAATTGCTTTCCTGGGCATCCCTTACATTGCAGTTCTTTTTTATCACATTGTTCATGAATTTTGTAATCTGAAAAGCAGATGGTTCCTATGGTTCGCTCATGTGCACGGTGCATTGTTCGCTTTAACAGCGATTTCGACTAGATGGATAGTAAATGATTTGGAATTTAGATTTGGGCAACTATATTACTACGTAGCAGGTATTGGATTTAATTCTTTCTTCTTTTTCTGGATTATTTTTGTAATTAAAGGACTTTTTAATCTTTTTCGATTTAACCTCCATGCTCAGGGATTTAAGCATATTCAGGGACAATACTTTCTCCTGGGAACGCTGATTGGATTTACTAGTGGAGCAACAACAGCAATCCCATCATATGGAATCGATATTTATCCCGGTTGGCATTTTTTTGTTTGTGTTTATGCAACTATTCAAACTTATGCGATTCTTCGTTTTCAACTCTTGGATATTCGAGTTGCGGTAACACGAATCGGTGTTTTTGTTATCGTCTATTCTTTAATCTTAGGTATTCCTTTTGGCCTCTCTTTTTGGGGACGAACTTGGCTTACAGAAATATTTGGTCAAAATTGGTTTTGGACACCGATGTTAACCCTGCTTGTATTAGCCACCGCCGGGCCATTTATCTATCTATACATTCAAAAAAGAGCGGAAGACGCACTTTTGCAAGAGCAGCGGCGGTATCAAATGACTCTTCGCCAGGCATCATCGGGCATGGGGCGAATCAAAGATTTAAAGAAATTGCTCAACCTCATTGTCCATATTGTTACCCGCACCGTCCATTTGGAGCACAGCTCGGTTTATCTTTTTGACTCCAAAGAAAAAAAGTACCTTTTAGAAGCCTCCCGTAATAAAAAAAACATTTCAACAAACGGCGCTATTGGCCGGGAATCGGCGATGACAGCCTACCTCGCGCAGTCAAAAGACCCTATTGTTTATGAAGAGATAAAGCAAAGGACGCAGGATTACAGCGACAAGGAGTTGACAAAAGTGGAAATGGAGATGCGCGAGCTTGATGCCGCGGTTGTTGTGCCGAGTTTTGTTGAGGAGAGGTTGCTTGCCCTGATCGTCCTTGGAAAAAAGCAATCCGGCAAGCTCTACAGCGAGGACGATTTGGCGGTATTTTCCATTCTCGCCAATCAAGCGGCGCTGGCCATTGAAAACGCGCAATTTTATGAGGATGTTAAGCGCACGCAGGAGCAGCTTTTTCAAGCCGAAAAGATGGCTACGATTGGAACCATGGCCGACGGGCTTTCGCATCAGATGAATAACCGTTTGCACGCGATGGGCTTTATCGCCGGCGACGCGCTTGATTCTATTAAATCGAGAAATTCAATTGAGGCGCAACCGGAGTTAAAAGAGCTGTTGGACGAGGTGCGCCATTCCCTTGAGCGAATTCAGGACAATGTTAAACAGGGCGGAGAAATTGTCCAAGGGCTTTTGAAATACACGCGCAAAGGCGAGGTGGGCTTTGCGCCGGTTGATTTTGACCAGCTGATTAATGCCTCACTCGAAATGGCCCAGTATAAAGTCAAGCTCGATCAACTCTCGATTGCCAGAGATTATCCGTCGGATCTTCCCAAAATAAACGGCAACTTTACCCAGCTTCAGGAAGTTTTTTTTAACCTTGTTGATAATGCGTATGACGCCATTATGCAGAGGAAGGCCGAGAAAAATGAGCCGGGCTACAAAGGAAAAATATGTTTTTCGGCGCGCAAAAAAGACGACAAAATTGAAATCAGCGTTTTGGATAATGGCATGGGCGTCAAAGAGGACGACCAAAAGAAATTATTCACGCCGTTTTTCACGACAAAATTATCCAGCCGCAAAGGCACAGGTTTGGGGCTCTACGTTATCCAAAAGATTATTGATGAGAATCACAAGGGAAAAGTTTCCATGTCGTCGGAATACATGACGGGGACGCTGTTTACGATTGTGTTGCCTGCCATAAGTCTTTAGGTAAATAGGTCGTCTAATTCCATTTTTTCTACCTTATCAACGGTTCACGAGTAAAGAAAATAAGAACAAATGATTACATTTTGGGCTTTCGGATCTTTAGTAAATTTTATTACAAGCACTTCTGTCGGCTGCCTTGTCTTTTCAAAGAATAAGAGGCGGCCGTTAAACATTACGTATGCCTTATTCTGTCTATGTAGTTCAATTTGGAGTTTCTCATATTTTATGTGGCAAATTTCTAATAATGCCACTGGGGCGCTTTTTTGGTGTAGGAGTTTAATGGCGGGGGCAATTTTTATTCCCATCTTTTACTTGCATCATCTTTTGTATCTATTACATCTTACGGGTAAGAAAAAACGTCTTATTATTTTCAGTTATTGTTTTGGACTGTTTTATTCCGTGTTGAATTTTACTCCACTATTTGTAAAAAGCGTAAGCAAGAAAATGTGGTTTGATTATTGGCCTGATCCTGGCCCCGCTTTTTTCTTGTTTTCTGTAATATGGTTTTGGTTCTGCCTATACGGAATATGGGTAGTGGCGAAGGGGGTAGGATCGGCAAAAGGTATTTTTGAAGTACAGTTGAAATACGTTTTGATTGCTACAACCATCGGATGGGGTGGTGCTTTTACAAACTTTCCATTATGGTTTAATATTCAAATCCCGCCAGTTGGAAATATTCTTGTCTCCGCTTATCTTTCTTTAACAGCTTACGCGATTATTAGGTATCACCTAATGGATATTCGCGTAGCTATCACCCGTGCTGGGGTATTTGTTTTTGTTTATACGCTTGTTTTGGGCATTCCTTTTGGATTAGAGATTTGGGGGAAGGAGTGGCTCATTGGAAATTTAGGCAAATTGGGTGAATGGGCCCCCATGTTAATTCTTTTAGGGTTTGCTACAGCTGGCCCATTTATTTATTTGTATATTCAAAAAAGAGCAGAAGACGCGCTATTGCAGGAACAGCGCCGGTATCAAAGGACTCTGCGCCAGGCGTCGTTGGGCATGAGCCGTATCAAGGATATGAAAAAGCTTTTGAAACTTATCGTGCATATCGTGACGCGGACAGTCCATATTGAGCATAGTTCCATCTATCTTTTAAATCCCGTGGATAGGAAATTTCTTCTCGAAGCGTCGCGCAGCGCGGTCAAGTTGAGATCAGCCGGAGCGGTTGGCCAAAATTCGCCGTTATGCGATTATTTAAGCGAGGCCAAAGAGCCGATTGTTTATGATGAAATAAAGCAGCGCATGCAGGATTACGGCGATGTTCGGCTTGCCGAAATTGAGGCGCAAATGCGCGAGCTTGATGCCGCCGTTATTGTGCCGAGTTTTGTCGAGGAGCGGATGCTGGCATTGCTTGTTTTGGGGAAAAAGCATTCCGGCAAGCTCTACAGCCAGGATGACTTGGCGGTGTTTTCCATTCTCGCCAGCCAGGCGGCGCTAGCCATTGAAAGCATCCAGTTTTACCGCGTGGCCCAGCAGGCGCAGGAAAAACTTTCGCACGTTGAAAAATTAGCCTACCTTGGAAAACTCGCTAGCTCCGTTGTCCATGAAATAAGAAACCCTTTAACAACGCTCAAAACATTTATCGAGCACTGCGCGGCAAAATATCAGGACGCGGATTTCCGCGCGAAATTTCATACGATTGTGCCGGCGGAAATCAGCCGGATGGAGGGGATTGTTAATCAACTTTTGGATTTAGCCCGGCCGCGCCGCCTGATTTTGCGGGCAGTCAATATCGTCAATACCATTGACGGCAGCCTCGCGTTGTTGGAGAATAATTTCAAACTCAAAAGCGTTGCCGCGCGGGCCATGCACGCCCAAAAAAATATTTTACTTTCGGCCGACGAGGAACAGCTTCGCCAGGTGTTTTTGAATCTGTTTTTAAACGCTGTCCAGGCCATGGAGGGCGGTGGCCGCCTTGGCGTTGAAACGCGGATGGCGGCATCCGGCGCGGGCGCAAAAAAATATTTTGAGATTATCGTGAGCGATACAGGCGCGGGCATTTCCCCGGAAAACCTCGCGAAACTCTTTACGCCTTTTCACACAACCAAGAAAAATGGCGTTGGGTTGGGGATGCCGATTGTCAAAGATATTGTCGAGGCGCATCATGGGACGATATCCGTAGAAAGCCGCGAAGGGGAAGGAACGGTGTTTACGATTTGTTTGCCTGCTGGATAGACCAAAGACTCAAGAATAGGGTTTAGCGGTTAGGGTTTAGAAAATGAATAATTATATAATGTCGCATAAAAGGTGAGGAAATAATGCCAAAACTATTAATTGTCGATGATGAAGCGGATGTGAGGGAATTCGCGCGAAACTTTTTTAAAAGGCGAAACATTACGGTTTTTATCGCCGCCGGAGGAAAAGAGGCGCTGACAATTATCGAAAAAGAACGCCCGGATTTGGTTTTGCTGGATGTGCGCATGGAAGAAATGACAGGGCTTGAAGCTCTAAGAATCCTTCGCGGTAAAAATGATTCCACAAAGGTGATTATGGTGACCGGCGTTGAAAACGGCGAGTCTGTCAAAGAGGCGCATGATTTGGGGATGGCCGGCTATGTCCACAAGCCGCTGGTGTTGGATGAGCTGGAAAAGGTTGTTTTGGCAGAATTAAATAAATGAAAAGCCAGAGTCTGGGGTCTTAAGTCTGGAGTCTGAAATAAAATGCCCATAGATTATAAGAAAGAATTAGAATCCGCCAGCAAAAGCATGATTTTGATTCATGAGCCAAAGACCTTGATTCGGCTCATCGTGCGGATGATTGTGCGCAAGGTCCAAATCAAGCACGCGGCCATGATCCTTTACGATCCCAAGAGGGACGCGTATGTCCTCACGATTTCCCGGGGAGAAACCGGTGTTAAAATTCCGGCGGGTTTCGCCCGTTTTGATAAAAACAGCCCGCTGATTCGTTTTTTCAGCCGCAAAGAATACCGGGTTTTGCCGCTGACCAAAGGGGCGCTTATGTCGCATGATTTACAAACGATGCTTTGGCAGGAGAGTGTTGTCAGTAATGGCGAGGATACAAAAGAACTTTTACATCGAGTCGGCGATCAGATGCAGATGTTCAACGCGGTCGCCTGCGTGCCGGCGTATTTTCAAGACACCCTTTTGGCGCTTTTGCTTTTGGGGGAAAAAAGTGAAGGCGGCGGGTTTGAGCAAGACGAATTGGATTTCTTTTCGGCGCTGGCGTCGGACGCCGCGATGGCGATTAAAAACGCCCAGCTTTTTGAGGATGTTAAAAAAGAGGCCGAACGAAACCGGCAATTATTTTTAAATACGACCATTGCGTTGACCTCCGCGATTGAAGCGAAGGATGCCTACACCAAAGGCCATACCGAGCGGGTCACGAAATACGCTCTTTTAGTTGCGCGGCAAATGGCGGAAAGCGGGCTTGCCGAATTCTCACCCAAATTTTTTGACAGCCTCCAAATTGCCGGGCTTTTGCATGATGTCGGAAAAATCGGGATTCCGGAAGCGATTTTGCTCAAAACGGATAAATTAACCGACGAGGAATTTCAAAAAATGAAACAGCACACGCTGCGCGGCGTTGAGATCCTCAAGCATATTCCGGAATTTCAGGATTGTTTGGACGGGATTAAATATCATCACGAACGCTACGACGGCAAAGGTTATCCGGAAGGTTTAAAGGGCGAAAAGATTCCCATGATTGCGGCGGTTTTGGCCGTTGCCGATACGCTCGATGCGATGACCTCCGACCGTCCGTATCGAAAAGGTTTAAGCAAAGAAGTTGCCGTCGGCGAAATCAAGAAGAATTCCGGCGTGCAGTTTAATCCGATTGTTGTCCGGGCTCTGGAAGGGCTCTACACTGAGAAGAGAATTTGATGGAAGGGTAATTAACCAAGTATTTTTTTCACCGAATCCAAAATTTCTTTAGATTTAAAAGGCTTCACAATATAGTCACTGGCGCCCGAGTGGGAGGCCTCCATGGCGGTCTCGACGGATTTGTAGCCGGTTACAACAATCACCTTCACAGTTTCATGCCGCGTTTTAATCTGCTTTAAGATATCCAGCCCGTGCACCTTCGGCATTTTGATGTCAATGAGGACTAAGCTGATATCTTTAGCCACCTCCAGGCATTCAAGGCACTGCGCTCCATTTTCCGCTAAGATCAAATCGTAGTGGTCTTCGAGAATGAGCTTGAGGGATTCGCGGATTCCTTCCTCATCATCACAGATAAGTATTTTCCTATTCACCATGTTTTTCTCCTTAATTTGTAGATTACCTTTCCGGAACCCTCCCTACAACGACACCGGCGTCCCCACGCAAAGCACGCGGGCGGATGTTTTGCCGTTGTTGGCCATATAATAGGGTAGGGAGCTGTCGAAATAGAGCGTGCTGTTTTTTGCCAAAGAATAGCTCTTCCCATCAACGGTCACTTCAACATTTCCTTCCAAAACAAATATAAATTTCTCACTTCCGGTTTGATTTTGCTCGGGCGTGGTTTTACCGCCGGGCTCAAGCTTGAGCATGGTGGGCATCATTTTTTTGGCCAAAACGGATGCGGTCAAAAGTTCGTGGGTTGATTTCTCGCTATGGATAAAAAATTCAGGCGAACGAAGGCTGGATTGCGTTTGCGGCAGTTGGGGTAGGGGGGATGAGGCCTTTTTATCCTTAATGGTAATGTCGCGGTATAAATCGACAATCGAAATTCCAAGCGCCTGGGCAATTTTTGAATGGCATTCCAGGGTCCCTGTCATTTTGTGATTCTCAATGCGGCTGAGCGTTGCCAGCTGAACACTGCTTTTGGCGGCAAGCTCGCTCATGGTCATTTTCTGTGCTTGCCGCAGCTGCTGAATTTTCTCTCCGATTTTCATAAGGCCCCTCTGTAAGTAATATCGCTCAAGACAAATTTAACATGGTTTGACTATTTGTCAACAAATTTGTTAATTTATAAATTAAGTCTGATGCACCCTTTTCCGTCGATGTGAAACATGCTGATTTACTTTGTGTTTGATTAAAAATCAAATAACTTGACAAATAATTAAACATATGTTATCTTTACGCTGGAAATAAAGCGATGATTACAAATCCTCCAAATAATAATTCCGCAGCATCAAAAATCTTCATCCCAACCAACCTTACCATCAGTTATCTTTTGGCCGCAATTTTGATTTTAATAGGATGCCATTCGCTGTTCGCGTCCGATGAAACTTTTTGGCGCCGGATTCTTCCCAGCGATATCAAAGATGAAATTCAGTGTTTTAAAATCTCACCACAAAATAAAAATATCATTTTCATTGGCACAAGTAAAGGTGTTTATCGGTTTAATTCCAGCGATAAGAGCCTTCGGATGGTTTTGCCGTTGTATGGGCCCAAGTCGGCCGTGAATTGCCTGGCCGTTGGCGCAAGCGGTGAAATTTTTGCCGCGACCGATCAGGGACTGTATCAAAGCGCCGGCACAGGTGAAAGGTGGAATCAAGTATTTTTCGCGGCGGGACAATTGGAAAAACAATGCTTTTGGGTTGCAGCTCATGACGGTGAAATCTACATTGCGACAGCAGGCGGGCTTTTTTATAAGGGAAAAGAATCTTCGGTGTGGGAAAAAAAGAAAGATGAGCTTGGGCGCGCGGCGGTCTTTTTTGTGGATATTGTCGGCAAGGATGTTTACGCGGTTTTAAAAAATGAGGTTTTACGCCTTGATAAAACATCCGGCGAGATAGCAAAAGTGTTTTCGGTTGTTGCGGCGGCGAGTGAGGAAACGGCTCAAGATTCGGATATCGAAAGCGACAATGCCATTGAGGAGAAACAGATTTATTTTTTGACGCATGATAACCAAAGCGATGCGTGCGTCTATTTGGCCGCGGCAACGGGGATTTTCAAAAGTTGCGACGGCGCAAAGAGCTGGGAAAAGGTGGGGGCGAACGGGTTGCCTTATTCGGATGTGACGGCGCTTGCGGTGGACGCGGAAAAGGGAGTTTTTACGGCGACCCACAAGGGTGTGTTTCGGTATTTGGGCGGTCATTGGAGCCAGCTTTTTGAAGGGCTCGATACAAATGAGGTGAATTTTATCGCTACAGATGATGAAAAAAATATTTATGCTGCGGCGGGCAGTAATATTTTTTTTCTGGAAGAAAAGAAAGCGCTATCGGCGGCCCTGCGGGGGGGGCGCACGGTTGGTTTTGTGCCTCCTATTTCTCATGTTCAGAAAATGGCGATTGATTACGCGGAGGTTAATCCGGATAAAATCAAAGGCTGGCGCCGGGCCGCGCGTAATAAAGGATGGCTTCCCACCGTGAGCGTCGGCATGGATAGATCGGCCTCCGAGCTCTTGCATTGGGACTCGGGGCCCAGCCCGGACAATTTATTAAAAGGAAAAGATTTTGTGGATTGGGATGTGTCTTTGTCGTGGGATTTGGGAGATTTGGTTTGGAACGCGGACCAGACATCCATTGATTCGCGTTCGAAGCTTATGGTGGAATTGCGCGAGGATGTTTTGGATCAGGTGACGCGGCTTTATTTTGAGCGCCGCAGGCTGCAAAGGGAATTATTAATTTTGGAGAATATTCCGGAGGTTGAAAAATTGGATAAAGTTTCACGGGTGGAGGAGCTGACGGCGCTCATTGACGGGTTTACCGGAGGGGAATTTAGCAGAAAGATTAACAAAGAGAAGGATGTCCGGCATGATTAGCCTTGTAAAAGGCAGGTCAACTGATTTAAAGGCTCGACCGACAGCAAGTAGGAAGAAAGGAGAATGTTTTATGATGAGAAAGTATGTTGCGATTTTAGTGTGCGCGGTTTTTTTGTCAGCGGCGGTGACGGTTTTTGCCGATGATGTGTTTGCGACCGCTAACGGAAAAAAGTATCACGCAGAGGGTTGTCCGCTGGTTAAAAACAAAAATCCTCAGCCGATAACAAAAGTGGACGCTCTGGAAAAGGGTTTAACGCCTTGCCAGAAGTGCATGAAAGACGATGTGTCATCGCTCAAAGACGACGGCAAAACAAAAGTGGCCTCACGCAAAAAGGCAAAGAAAGAAGTTGATTAAGAAGTTGTTGGAAAAAGAATAACCGTCGGTCGGGCTTTTAAAAATTGATAAGAAAACTAACGAGGAAATTCACGAAGGAGGTTCTTGATGGGGTATTCAGCTCTTAATTTTCAGGTCGCGAGGATTCACAGATTAAAAGACAAGGGGAGAATAAAGGCGTTTGTTGATTTGCGTGTGGGCGAGGAACTTTTGCTTAAAGGCCTGCGCATAGTTGAGGGAAAAAACGGGCTTTTTATTTCTATGCCGCAGCAAAAAGGCAAGGACAACAAATGGTATGACACTGTTCGCTGTTTATCGCAGGATGTGCGGCAGCTCATTTCTGAAAATATTTTGGAGGCGTATGAATCACAGAAGGTCTAAATCAAGGAATAACAAGGCGCCACTATCCGTCCAAACCATGCGTGCGCATATCCATATGCGATGTATGAGAGCAATCTTGGGCCCGGCGCCTTTTAATTTTTTAGCTTAACGAACGGAGGTGCGCATGCGAAAAGGAACAGGGAAGCGTTGGGCACTTTGCTTTTCGTATTTCTTTCTTATCGTGTTTGTGAATTTTTCGCAAAACGCACGCGCCTCCGAAAGCCCGCAGGATTACTCGTCGACAAATATCGCGGCGCCTTCGCTTGACGACAGCGTCGAAGATTCAAGTCAGCCGAACCTGCCTCCCGCAACTCAAGACGCCTCAAAAAGTAAAGATGAAATTTACGAGCCCTACGCCTCAAATGCAAGCCAAAAGATCACCAGCAACCCGAACGATTATCATTCCTTTGGACTAAAGGCCGCCATTAATGTTGAGCCCTCCAGCGGCAGTGCCATAACATCCATGCCGATTATCGCGCCTTCCGGCCGCGCCGGCGTTGAACCAAGCCCAAGCTTTCTTTACAGCTCTCTTCTTCCAAACGGAATTTTGGGAATGGGATGGGATTTTGAAACAGGTTACATCCAGCGCTCCACAAAAAAAGGCGTTCCTAAATATAATTCTTCGGATAATTTTCTTCTTGTGCAAGCCGGCTCATCGCAGGAATTGGTTTTCGACAGCGCCGCCGGATTTTACCGCGCGAAAGCTGAAGGCGCGTTTATGAAAATGGAATTTTCTTTAGACCAGTGGATCCTCACCGATAAAAAAGGGATGCGGTATTTTTTCGGCCAGGACGGCAATTCGCGCCAGTATAAACCCGGCGACAGCAGTCAGATCTTTAAATGGTGCTTAAACCGCGTGGAAGATTTAAACGGGAATTATATGGCGGTTTCCTATGTAAAGGATGGAAACCAAATCTATCCCAATGAAATCAGTTATACCGGAAACGCGTCGGCGCCCTTGGCGCCTTTTGCCAGCGTCAAATTCGAATACGAACCGCGCCCGGATGAATCCACAAATTACATTCCAGGTTTTAAGGTGACAACATCGCAAAGGCTAAAGGCGATTGATGTCAAGGCCGACGGAAACCGTCTGCGCAAATATCAATTAGAATACACACAAAGCCCCATCACGAAAAAATCACTGCTAACCTCCGTTAAACAATACGGCCAGGATGGAGCGACGGCTTTGCCATCGTTAGATTTTTCCTATCAGGCAAATACATCGCCTACGTTTGGAATAACGACGATCAATAACGCGCCGGAGGCGGGCGACAATATCTGGGCGGAGCGTTTTGCCAGCGGCTTTGACCGCGGCCATGATAATTTTGGGGCTGTGCCGCCGCCGGGGTTTAATATTTCCTGGGGGCCGGTTTCCGCGCAATCTTCCGGAAACGGCACCTGCGGGTCGTGGAATACGGATAGCAACGGCAGGCTGAATTTCGGCAGCGGCCCAGACTGCGCCAACTGGTTTTGGACTTTTCTTTACGTCGATTCAGCAACGACTTGGCAAGGGCCGTATTCCGGTAATTGCGTGGATGGCACATGGATTAATGGGAACTATGAAACGCAGGCAGGGCACACCTGGAATTTGAGGCAAGGGTACAATTTAGTTGAGTTGACGGCGTATCATCAGCATGAAGGCTGTGGCATTGACATCGGTGCCGGGCCGGCCTCGGGTGTTGAAATTATGAATTCCACGCAAAAATTTTATCCGCAGCTTTCCGGAGATTTTAACGGGGACGGATTTACGGACATGGCGGTTTATTATGAAGCGGCGGGACGAGTGAAGGTCGCCTTGTCCAACGGCACGACTTTTTTGCCGGCGTCGACATGGATTAATAATTTTAATCCCAACGGAAAAATATTTTTGGGGGATTTTAACAGCGACGGGCTGACGGATATCTGCAGTTTTGATGAACCTAACGGCCATTGGAAAGTTGCCCTTTCAAACGGAACACAGCTTACCGATAACGGAACATGGTTATCGTCTTTCGGCGCCGGCGGGCAGCCGACGAGCGGTGATTTTAACGGCGATGGCCTGACGGATATCGCGGCATTTGATAAAACAGGCGGAGACTACCAGGCGCGTATCGCGCTTAATACGGGGACAAGTTTTACCGTAAGCGGGGCAGCACCGGTTGTTGGCGGCGCGACGAGTTTTCCCTTCGCGGCTGATTTTAACGGCGACGGCCTTTCAGATTTTGGCTGCATTCTGCGTGACAGCGGAAACTGGTATATCCGGCTGAATACGGGGGTTTTAAGCGGGGAATTTGATATTACCATTTTGGTCAACGGCTTTGGCGCCGGGAAAAATCCCGCCATCGCGGATTTTAATTCGGATGGGTTAACGGACATTGGTTACTTTGAAGACACCACCGGCAAAGTGAAGTATCGCATAGCCACGGGGAATGCGTTTAATGATGCTGTTGGCGAGCTGCCGTTTAATTTTAGTTCTGCGTTTAGAACGGCGTCGGTAAATATCCAATCCGCCGATTACAACGGCGATGGGTTGACGGATTTCACGGCTTACAATGGAATTGATTCTTTGGAGGTGGCCCGCTCAAGCGGGAAGGCGTCAGACATTCTTTCCTCGATTGATAACAATACCGGCGGTGTGACAACGGTGGAATATATTCCTTCAACTTCTTATGTGAATACATTTCTGCCGTTTGTAATCCAGAGTGTTAAATCCACGACGGTGAATGATAATCTCGGGCATTCGTATCAAACAAGGTACGCGTATGCCGGCGGATTTTGGAATGGCGCGCAACGGGAATTTAGGGGGTTTAAGGTTGTTAAAGTTGCTGACCCCGACGGGAATTATTCCGAAACACGGTTTTTACAGGACGATATTTATAAAGGGAGAGTGGAAAAACAGGAGACACATGACGCGGCGGGAAACCTGTACGCGAAAACTCTGAACACCTGGAATGTGCAAGCGGTCGGCGGCGGGGCGACTTTTGTTTTTCTCGAGACAAAAGATGACTTCGCCTTTGATGCCGGCGGCGCTGGAAAACGGACGCAGGAGAAATATTTTTATGGGGAATCGCCGCAGTTGGGGAATTTGACAAAGGCAATCCAATTGGGTGAAGTGGATTTAAATAGCGGCGCCGATATTACCGGTGACACGCGAACAGTTGAAACAGAATACCTTAACAATACCTCGTCTAATAATTGGCTTATTGGCGTTCCCAAACACAGCGTCGCCAAAGACAACGACGGAAACATCATCAGCCAATCGTGGTTGTATTACGATGGGCACGAAAGTGTTGATGACGCGCCGGTGAAGGGATTTTTAACAAAGAAAAAAGATTGGGGCGGAGATGGGGCGAATACTGTTCATCCGACCGTTCGCTATGTGTATGATTCCTACGGAAACGTTGTTGAAACAATTGACCCCAATAATAATTCGGCGAGCGTTTCTTACGATTCCACGTATCATATGTTTCCGCTTTCGGCGGCAAATGCTTTGGGACACGAGGTTGTTAACGAATATTATGGAATAAACGGTGTCGCTTTAGACAGCGGGGATGGTTACCGCGGGCTTTGGGGACAGTTGAAATCAACAACCGATCCCAATAATCAAAAAGGAAAACGCTCCTATGACATCTTTGGCCGCGCTGTGGCCATGGTTTCGCCGCTAGATTCGATTAGTTTTCCGACAACGACAACGGAATATGAGTTTGCCGGCAATTATGTAAAAGTGAAAACGCATCAACGCGAAAAAAGCGGCAAAGCGGGAACGATTGATGCGGTGCAATTTTATGACGGGCTGGGCCGTTTGATTCAGACGAAGTCTGAATCGGCTAAGCCCAGTCAATTCATTGTTTCTGGCCAAACCGAATACAATTCCCGCGGCTTGCCCGAAAAGAAATACATTCCATTTTTCTCATCCAACTCCATTGACACAATTGACACGATTGATACAGCGCGGCCCTTTTCAACGATTTCCTACGACGCGATGGGCCGCGCCATTCAATCCACCAATCCCGATGGAACTTATTCAACCGTTAACTACGAGATTGGAGCAACAACCGGAATTGATGAAAACGGGCATAAGCAAAAGTCATATTCTGATATTTATGGGCGCCTTATCAAAAAGGAAGAGTATTTGGGAGCGGATGGCCGAAGCCCGTATTATCCATCAGAAGCTTACACGCTTTACGCCTCAACGCGCTACGAATACGACAACGCGGGAAACCTAAAGAAGGTCATAGACGCGCACAATAACATCACCACGATTTCCTATGATATTTTGGGGCGAAAAACTTCCATGAACGATCCTGATATGGGAATTTGGCAATACGGCTATGACATCTTGGGGAATCTTTCCTATCAAATCGACGCCAAAGGCCAGCGGATTGATTTTACCTATGACGCGCTTAATCGGCTCACCAACAAAACCGACAACGCCACGCTTAACGCCGATTACACTTATGATGAACCTGTTGTCACCAACGCCAAAGGCAGATTGACAAAAGCCAATTACGCCGCGGGTGACAACACTCAATTCCGCTATGATGTCATGGGCCGGGAAAACAAATCCAGCAAGAAAATCGATAATTTGGAATACGATGTGGAGCGCAATTATGACGCCCTCAATCGCCTGGCGTCGCTTTCCTTTCCCGATCAGGCAAAGGCGGTGTATGCCTACAACGCCGCCGGGCAGATCAAAAGCGTGAGCAGTCAGCCGCCGGATTTTGTCGAAGATACCCACACAAAACTTTTGCTTCACTTTGATGGCTCTGACGGATCAAGTGATTTTACGGACGTTTCACCTTCCGATCATACGGTGACGGCCAACGGCAATGCCCAAATCGACACTGCCAAAAAAAGACTGGGGACAGCTTCCGGATTATTCGACGGAAACGGGGATTATCTTTCTATTCCTGATTCTGATGATTTTAATTTTGGGGCGGGAGACTGGACGATTGATTTTTGGTGCAGGCACACAGGCGCCGGCGGTTGGTGGTTAGAGCAATTTGCGAATATAAATAATTTCATAAGATTCGGGTTTACCGGAGGATCGCAGTTTGTTTTTCAAGTTAAATCCGCAGGCAGCGATCTCGTCAATGTAACGCTTGGGCATGAAATAACATTATCAGCAAATACATGGCATCATATGGCGATTGTGAGAAATGGCGACTTGTTTACGATATATCGAGACGGGGAAAACATCGCAAGCGCGACAGCCTCAATCACGATGCCGGATCTCGCGGCTTCTCTATACGTTGGTTACAGCCGGCAGAGTGGAACATACTGGAATGGATGGGTGGATGAATTTAGAATATCAAAGGGCATTGCGCTGTATACCTCGAATTTTACACCGCCAGGCACAACAGAAGATGTTTACACGAAACTAATGATTCACGGTGACGGTTCGGACGGCTCAACCGATTTTACGGATGGTTCACCATCGGAACATGCGGTCACGGCCAACGGCAATGTCCAACTCGACACTGCCAAGAAAAGACTGGGGACAGCTTCCGGATTATTTGACGGTGACGGAGATTATCTCTCCATTCCCGATTCTGATGATTGGAATTTTGGGACAGGAGACTGGACGATTGATTTTCAAATGAGGATAAATGCAATGCCAGCAAGTTCTGCGGCAATTTATCATCAATCAACGGATAACGATAATTATATTGAGTTTTATATAACAGATAGCGGGAGGATAGGCGTCCACAGCTATGTTTCTGCTGTTTTAGTAGCTAGTTATGTTACCCCTAATTCTATTTTAACAACAGCAACTTGGCATCATGCTTCCTTTGTAAGAAATGGGTCAAATTTTTATATTTTTGTTGATGGGGTTTCACAATCTTTAACTGCTGGGCAAGTCATTGGAACAAGTGCATTGCCTGATTTAACCGGAGGTATTGTTATCGGGGCTAGGTCAAATTTTAGTCAAGGGTATAATGGTTGGTTAGACGAATTTCGTGTGTCTAAAGGCATTGCCCGATGGACGGCGGATTTTACGCCGCCGGCATCCGCGCATTCCGTCGGCGATAAAAACGACGATACAATTAAAAATTCAGGCGATTCTGTCCGCCTGCGCAAAGATAATTTGTGGGAAACACTTAAAAACACGTTGAATGACATTTATCATGCCGGAGCTGAAATAGGATTGTGGGGTGTTAAAGAGGCGTACGCCGCTCAAGACGCCCTTGTTTCTTCCGGCGGCTCAACAGAAGTTTTGACGCCTCCGGTTTTTTCTCTTGGGACGCCTGTTTTAAACCCAACGACGGCGGGCAATGGACGGGTGTCTTTAAGTTGGAATGCTGTTGCGGGCGCCGCCGGTTACAAGATTTCCTACGGCACAAAAAGCCGAAGTTATCGAAAAACTGTTTATGTCAACAACGCGACCCGCCATTGGGTGACGGGGCTTTCCAATAATGTGAAGCATTACTTTGTTGTTCAGGCCTACAACTCTTCCGGTGTTGAAAGCGGATTTTCCAATGAGGTCAATGCGACGCCAAGAGAGGCCGTGCCTTTGGCGCCGATCCTAAATGCGCCTGTGGCCGGCAACGGCAAGGTGGATTTAAACTGGCAGATGTTTTTGGCAACGAGTGCTTTTTCTTTGAACTCGGATTCAACGTCAAGTGCTCAGAATTATAAAATCAAATACGGCACAACCGCTGGCGTTTATACGACAACGATTGACGCAGGCAGCGCGACCACATATTCGGTTGAAGAGCTGACAAACGGCCAAAGATATTACTTTGTTGTGACGGCGTCCAATACAGGTGGGGAAAGCGTTAATTCAAATGAAGTGAATGCGATGCCTGTTGCGCCGGCGCCTGTGGCGACGGTTCTTAATGAACCCGTTATTGGTGATGCAAGCGTTGTTTTAAACTGGAATTCCGTTACCGGCGCCGCTGGCTATAAAATCAAATACGGCACAGCCAGCGGCGCATATACCGCGACAGTCGACGCCGGCAACGTCGCGGGCTATTCAATTACGGGATTAACCAACGGCACAACGTATTATTTTGTTGTGGCCGCTTATAACTCCGGCGGCGAAAGCCCTAATTCAAACGAAGTCAGTTCGACGCCAGTTGCGCCGGCGCCGCAGGCGCCGGCGCTCTCCGCGCCCACTGCCGGCAATAGAACCATTACCCTTACCTGGAACGCGGTCGCCAATGCGGTTTCCTACAAAGTTAAATTCGGCACAACGAGCGCGAGTTATACCGTCGCCATAGATGTCGGGAGCGAAACGGAATATCAGTTATCCGATTTGACAAACAATACCGCCTATTTTATAGTGGTCGTGGCAATAAGCGCGGCAGGCGAGAGCCCCAATTCCAATGAAGTCAGCGCCACACCCGGCTCGCAAATCTTGCCGGAGGAGCCGGCAGAGTACATCACCAATGTCGATTACAATGCAATGGGGCAGATGACCAAAGTTCAATTCGGCAACGGCCTGATTACCGAATACACGTATCATCCGCTCAATTTTCGCCTCATGAAAATTAAAACAACCAATCCCTCCCAGGAAGTCATCCAAGAGCTAAGTTACAGTTATGATTCTGTCGGCAATATCTTGTCGATTACCGATGGTGTCCGCACCGCATCCCAAACCTTTCAATACGACGCGCTCAACCGCCTATCGCAGGCCAGCGGCAATTATGGTGTTAAGAATTATTCCTACGATGAAATTGGAAATATTTTATCCAAAGACGGCCTGACTTATACCTACGGCGAAGGGGAAGCCGGAGTGCACGCGGTCACATCCATGAGCGATGGGACAGTTTTTCAATATGACACCAACGGCAATATAACAAAGAAAACCAACGGCAGTTTGATTTGGGATTATTCGTATGACGCGGAGAATAGATTAAAGGAAGCCAAGAAGAATTCTCAAACGGCAGCGAAGTTCGAATACGACGGCGATGGAGGCCGCACCAAGAAAATCGCTTACAATACTAATCAATTGAATACAACCAATCGAGTGAAGAATCTTTTTGATTTATCCAAGTTTGCCAGCTACGATCGCCTTCCCACAGCCAAAGAATCCGGGGAGCTTTCCTCTTTAATAGCCAAGACGACAAAGTTTGTGGGATCTTTGTATGAAGAGGATGACACCTCTCAAACCCGGCATATCTTTCTGGGCGATACCCGCATTGCATCCGTCACCAACGGCCGAACTCATTACTATCTCTCTGATCATTTGGGGGGAACGAATTTAGTTACAGATAATACGGGAGCAATAAAAGAATTAAGCGAATACGAACCTTTCGGAGGATTTTCAAGGCACGAAAAATACGGCGACCCTCAAGCTACGGCCTGGTTTTATTTTACCGGGAAGCAATTAGATGATGAAACCGGCCTCTACTACTACGGCGCCCGCTACTATAATCCGTCGTTAGGGCGATTCATCACAGCCGATTCGATAACCCCAAATCCAGCTAACCCACAGGCATTTAATCGATATTCTTACGTTTATAATAATCCGCTAAATTTTACTGACCCATCAGGTAATTTTCCATGGTTAGCGGCGATTATTGGAGCCCTCATCGGTGGCGCCTCATCGGGTATTCAATCCTATCAAGCGACTGGGCAAGTTAATTTTTTGAATATCGGAATTGGTATGGTGACCGGCGCCTTATCTGGCGCAGCTTTGGGTACACCTTTTAGCTCAATAAAAGAGCAGGGATATTGGTGGGGACTGGCGCGCGCATCAGGGGGATTTAGTTTAGCCGGACAAGTTGCAGGGGCTGCAGGATGGCAAGATGGGCAGAAAGCTTTGAATTATGCAGCGATTGGAACTGGAGCATTGTATATGGGTGCTAATGTTGCCAAAGGCATAAAAGATTGGGCATATGAAAATCGGTTTGATACTTATGATGCAGTTTTTGAAGAGCCAGCATACGTACAGTCTGGTCAAAGTGTCCACGTGAATGGGATCTTGACAGATACGCCGAATGCTCTTAATGAAGCAAGATTCTTTAAGGCGGATATTCTTGCTAACAATCCTACTTCTGGTCCGATTGCTGACTTAACAGAAGCCCTCCTTGATAAAGTCGCGTTTACAAGTTCAGTTTCGAGGCAATTAGGGCAATCACTTTCTGGACTATCCAACATCTCTTTGTCTGGGTTTAGTCAGGGAGGTATGATCGCTAGCAATACAGCTCTGCAGTTAGGATTACTAAATCAAAGAAGCGTTATATCTCATCTCAACGTGGCATCATCACAAATTAGTCAAGTGAGAGTTCTTCTAAGTGGGGCAGCTGCGGGATTACCGAGAGCTCAAATTACTTATGGAGCTGGAAGTGTATTTGATTTTTCGAACTTCTTGGGGCCAAATATGAATCCAAAGTATTTTGCCGGCGGCGCTATTGGAGCAGGGATCTTCCCGGTGGGGGCAAGTCACCACTATTATCCGAATTTAAACTAGGCTGTTGATATCGATAAGATGTTAAAAATTATATTTATATTAGGAGTCGGATTATTCTTAATAAGCTGTTCATTTCTCACAGATGTTAATTTACATCCTCAAGCTCGGGAAAAATATTTTGCTATCTACACAAAAAAAGTAGAGCAAAAAAAGGAATCCGTTGAGAAATATGTAGGAAAATCAGCAGACATTCTTAAATTGAAGATGGGAGCTCCCACTAAAATATTAAACCATTCCGCCTTACGTGGTATTTCTTATGAAGAAGAATGGATCTATTATTATGAGAGGGGCGTCCCTTTAATAAATTCTTCTTCATATAGTATTAATTTTTATATCGAGGACGGGATTGTAAAGGCAGTGGACATCTTAGGGATGCCGTTTGAGTAGATAAGAGAAAGTGAGAAGAGAAAGAGAAGGGGGCAGTCCCCAAAAAGGGACAGAGCAATCAAGTCCAGTGTCCCCGGAAACTAAAGTAGAGCTCATCCACCGGAAGAAATTCAGGACCCGAGAGGAAGCAAAAAGAATTATCTTTGAATATGTGGAAATGTATTACAATCGCAAAAGGGCTCATTCAACACTTGGTTATCTGAGCCCCTTTGAGTACGAAAAGCGGTCGATTCTAACTTAATAAAACGTCCACTGGATTGGGGGAGGTCAATATGAAGCGATGGATTAGCGTAATGATAGCAGTTTCTCTTTTGATTGGTTGTGCTAATTTCTTAACAACAACTGCGACAAGTGGCACAAGCTTCGGTATGCGCAAGGAAGCCGTGCTCAAAGTTATAGAAAGGAAAGGTTACAAGATTGTTCGTCAGGATGAGAATGCCATTGTTGTTGAGGGCATGCAGGAGCAATTAAAACAGCCGGCAATAAAGACCTTTACTTTTGAGAATAACAGGCTTATTTCTGTTTCGGATAAAATTTTGGCTGGCAGCGTAGAGGGAAGCACCTTTAATTTTATGAAATGAGATTTAGAAAAAGGGACTGACCTTTTTCCTTTCTCTTTTCTCTCTTTCTCCTTTCTCGGAAACATTATTATTCTTTAGGCTTTTAATTATCTTGGGATAGCGGTAGAATACGGGTTCATGAGGGTAATCATAAAAAGGAGGAATGCTATGGGAATATTAAAAAAGTTTTACAAAAAATTATTTCAGGTTTTCTTAGTAACTTCTTTCATTTTATCAATGTCCTCGCTGACTTTTGCTGACAGTGTCGGGGTTAAGGGAAGTGTAACAAAGAAAGGAACTTATCGCCCACCTCACGTCAGAACCTCACCCAATAAAACAAAAGTAGATAACTGGTCAACAAAAGGTAACGCCAACCCATACACAGGGAAAAAAGGAACAAAGAATCCCTATGATAAGTAGTTTTTTTGATGCCCCACAGCATACGCTGAGATTAATTGGTTGATGTATATCGAGATTTCAGGGAAGGGGAAATGATGAAGAAAAATGTCTTCTCTTTAATGATCATTGTGTCTTTATTTTCCTTATTATCGCTTAGCGGGTGTGCCCTCTTACTTGTTGGAGCTGCTGGTATGGTTGTTCATAAAGTTGCGACTAGCGCTCCAGGCTTATCTAAAGGTGATGAAAGAGCGATGGAAATACGGATGATAAATGGTTCCCAGGATGCGGTATTTAATAATATTCAAGAAATTCTGGAAAGCGAGAATTTTGACATTGGACACGTTGATTATAAGAAATATGAAATTGAAGCAAAACAAAAAAATACTGGTTTGATTTTTTCTGGAAGCATAAAAGAGTCATCCAAAAATAATTTGGAAGTGAAAACAATATTTAAAAATGAGAACGGAATAGTTGAAAATAAAAAGTTATATGGAGACTTTTTTGACAAGGTGCTAGATAAAATAAAAACCTCAAGCGCAGAGGAAAAATAAATGAAGTTGAATAAGATTAGTAAATATATACCGTTATTGATGATAATGTTTCTTGCCGGATGTGAGAGTGCCATACGAATAAAAAATATAACATCGTTACCCGCTATTATTCCTAATAGTCACGAATCAAAACCAGTCATGCTGGCCAAGGTTGTCGTAAAGTTACCAAGAGGGCAAGTCATAGGTAGTTTACAGGGCGGCTGGATGTGCGTCCCTCAAGGGCAATTATATTGGAAGGGTGGAAGGGTAAACTTTGATACCGAAGAACTGTCTGAGGTTTTGAGGGATGAGTTTGAAAAAAATGGCTATACAGTAGTCGGAGATAGCAACGCTTTATTTGAAGATGAAACGCAGTGGAAAGCGGAATTTCTAATAGGAGCTTTGATCAAGAATATTGCAACAAACATTTGCTATCCCAACGCTGGATTCGGTAATTTCTCAGATTGTAGCGGGGAGATGTACATGGATGTCGAGTGGCAAATTAAAAGTAGGAGAACCAGAGACGTTGTTTTAAAGTTGGAAACAGAAGGAAGTTCTTTTGTAAAGCAAAGTATGCCTATGGGGCAAGTAGAAGTATTTAATCGTGCTTTTGCTCAGGCAACGAATAATTTGTTAGCAGATAGGAAATTCTTTGAACTGGTTGCCTATGATAAGGACATTCCTGAGAGAAAAAAAATAGATAAAAATTTTGAGCCCGTTAAGATAAAATTTAAAAATGTAACTGATTCGGATGTAAAAGGTAAATTTACGAAAGATAATATGGTCCAACAAATTAGAAATGCCACAGTTACAATTTACGCGGGTAACGCTCATGGATCTGGTTGGATAATCTCTGAAGATGGATTTGTTTTAACAAATGCGCATGTGGTTGGAGAGGCAAATTTTGTTCAAATTAAATTAGTTACGGGTAGCGAAAGGACTGGAGAGGTGATCAGAAAAGACAAAGAGCGAGATGTTGCCCTGATTAAATTAGAAGAAGGTTTATACCCATTCGCCGTAATCGGAAATAGCGCCAGTTTAAAAATATCTGATGAAGTGTACGCTATTGGAACACCGCGAGAAGAAGAATATTCGCAAACCGTCTCTAAGGGGATAGTAAGTAGTTTTAGAGTGGAAGACGATGTAAGATATATACAAAGCGATGTTAACGTACAGCCGGGAAATAGTGGAGGCCCTTTGGTTTCACCGGAATTTGGAGTGATTGGAATAACAGTTCAAGGTCTTTCAGGTCTTGATATAATCGGCAATAGATTGGGTATAGGATTAAATTATTTTATACCAGTTGAAGAAGCCATTGATGTTTTGAAAATAGAAAAAATTGAGAAATAAGTGACCCCTTCAAGGGTCGCCCTTCACATAGCTGCAAGGACGTCCCTAACGAGAAGGTAGCATCGGAGTGATGCTAGACAAAAGTTCTATTAAGTAAACTTTTGCTTGCTGAATTAATCTTTTGTGATATTCTTGCTGTGAGGAGGTAATCACCATGGATAAGATATCCTATGCGGTTAAAATCGAACCTGGGCTTGCTGAAAAGGTGCGGGCCTTTTGCCTTGAGCACGGTATGAAGCAAGGATTTTTTGTTGAAAAGGCTCTGCGCGAACAATTATCCCGTGAGGAGCTATCGGAAGATTTATTGGATTTAAAAAATTTACGGCCGCATGAATCAAACGCTATCAGCCTTGAAGAATATCTCACAAAGCGCGCCGGCTAATGTATCGGATATGAATCCTTCCTTCTGCAGAAAAAGATTTAGACGAATTTCCCTCAAAGGTTTTTAATCAAATACGAAATAAAATCTTCCAGCTAAAAGAAAATTCCCGTTTGGAGAACGGGTCAGACCCCAAAAAAGGACAGAGCAAAATAGGAAAGTGAGTTAACTAGTGGTTGCTCGATTGGCAAGGACAAATATTCTATCTGATGGCTGCTGCCTTCATGTCATTTCCAGGTCCATCCGAAAGCTTGAGATTTTTAGAGACGATGAAGATTTTGAAGCCTTCCGCGAATTGCTGATAAAAATCAAACAGGAGTATGGCTTAAAAGTTCTTCATTACTGCCTGATGAGCACTCACTTTCATCTCGCGATAAAGATCTCAACAGCGGAAGGCTTTATCAGAGGCCTGCAAAAACTAAAGAGCCAGTATGTTTATAAATTCCATTCGAAGTATCGGCTCAGCGGCCCTATTTGGCGGGAGAGATTTCGAAGCTTGCTTGTAGAAGATGAAACCTATCTTTACGCCTGCGGCCAGTATATTGAAAATAATCCGGTTAAAGCCGGCCTTGTCAAAGAAAATATGCAATGGAAACACAGCTCAAGCCGGCACTACCAGAACAGCATAATCGACCCGGTAGTTGATGGATATGAAGCGATAGGGTTACCTCAGCTGCCTGGGGATATTGATCTATCTGATAAAGAAATTTTTAAGTTCCGGGGACACGTACCTTTTGAGAGATAAATAAACCAATGACACCGCGCATGGCAAGAATTGTTGTTCCGGATATGCCGCATCACGTTGTTCAGCGAGGCAATCGAAGGCAAGAGGTGTTTTTTAGTGACGATGACC
>ORJL010540433.1_pt1 | contig 52291 bp, 59 predicted proteins | sample 1779941 | NCBI WGS metagenome assembly ORJL01 (sample SAMEA104232317, study PRJEB22302) | groundwater metagenome | biome: forest; feature: aquifer; material: groundwater | place: USA | collected 2011-08-07 | depth 5.8 m | reverse complement strand
TTCAACAATGAATCCTACGACGGTGCCGACGCTTCTTAAGGTTCTTACAGCAACGTCATTACTTGGAAATTTTGAAGAGACTTGCTTTTCAATTTGGATTATGTCAATATCTCTTTCATAAGGAACCGTCACAGTCACGCCTCCTTTCAATGAAACGTCTTTTTTTATGAAATCTCCTGTTGAATAGATTTGATAGCTTATTTGCATTAAGGCTAGAAACAAAATCAAAAATGGGATAATTAATAATAACTTGTACTTTTTGTCATAGATTTCAAAAAGGGTTTGCTTTACAGATTTTTTTTGCTGAATGTTTTGCTGTTTTTGCTCTTCCATAATTTAAACCACCAATGACTATTTTAAAGAAAAAAGGATGGTTAATAAAGGTTTTTGTTGGTGGGGACAATAATAGTATCACTATAAAATAGTTAATTTTAAAAAGCAATATTCGTTACTGCTTCATATGAGCACTGACAAAGCAACAATATGGACTTATGCAACATGTGCCAATGGTTTTTGTATATATGATGATGTCGGATTGAAAACTAACCTTCATGTTGAAGCAACAGCAAAAAGGACAAAAAATAAAGCTATTGTAATTCATAGTACATGAAAAGTCCCGTTGCCAACTGACGAAACTAACTTGATATACAAAATTAAAAAAGAACTGTTTCGTGATTTCAATGGGCAAATTCAAGGCGGTCTGGAACTTGACTTGAAGAACGATTTAAAGACTGGCGGCTTGGGAATTTCAGGCGCATACGCAGTAGCTTTTGTCGAGTTGGTGAACCGATTGTACGGGCTTGGCCTTACACAGGAGCAGAAAATATACTACGCTTCAAGAGGAGAGCCTAACAATCATTTAGACAATGTATTGCCATGTATGCTTGGTGGCGTAGTTTTTTCATATAGGGCTGAGGATGAAATGCCGGTTAAGTACGAAAGATTTGACTCGCCTTCTAATTTATTTAGCGCCCTTATCATTCCGCAAGACATAGAAAAAGCCGGAGGAACAAAGGGCGCAAGAGATGCCATTAAAGACCTCCATCATACTGATGAAGAAAAGCAAAGAGTCAGTCAGCTAAAAAAATTGGCTATTGAAGGGATAAAGAACAGCGACTTCCAGATTTTGAGGGAAGTTGCATCGGAATTCATGCAATGGGAAAGGTCACACACATACCAGAGGAACAATAAAAGGGTTTATCATGTCAATATACGTGCAATTAACAGGACTCTTCAGAGATATTATGGCGACAAAGTCATATTAACTCCAAGCGGAGCTGGTACTGCCATGTTGCTCCAAGGGGAAGAGCCCGAGATTCTGGAATTTGCAGCAAAAGATGTTGTGGATGTGTATGCAAGAAAATCCCATAAAGCAATAGTATCTCCAGTTTATATCAGGGATCAAGGCTCCATAGATGATTTTGTGTAAATGGCAAATAAATTTTTTCATTCATTAAAATTTTTGCAATATTTTTCATAAAACTGCAATATTTCATTAGTCTTTCTTGAATTCAGATAATAATGTATTTCACCAGTTTTCTTTGCAGGGATAACCCACTCATCTTTTACTAATCCTTTTAGAACTTCTTTTACAATCTTATCACCAATCAAATGTTTTGGCAAGCCTTTTAAAATATTTTCAGTATGAGTACCTCCCCATTTCTGCCATCTTACAAGTTTTCTTATAATTCTGGCTTTTATATCGAGTTTTGATAGCATAAAACAAATTGGAATTATGGAATTTATAAATAGTATTGTGGTATAAACTATATATTCCGTTATATACAAAATGATACAATATTGTCTCAAAATAGACAGATTTAAATATTAATAACCTATCACATAGATAGTACAATAAATAAATATATAGATACGTAATAATCAAAATGCCAAAAAAATCATTATTTATAGAATTGTTTGGAGATTACCCAACAATAAGGGTAATGGATTTCCTATTAACGGAACGAGAATTAGATTTTTCCATATCCGACATGGCAAGAAACTCAGGGATAGGAAGAGCTACTTTATACAGAATCTGGGAACAATTGATAAAGAATGAAATTATTATACCAACAAGAACAATAGGCAAATCTAAATTATACAAATTAAACATTAAAAACCCAAAAATAAAAAAATTGATAGAAATAGACGATATGCTTATCCTTGAAGAATTAAGAAGCAAAGCAGAAAAACAAAAGCCCAAAATTAAAGTTGCTATTTAATCATTCTTCTTTTTATTAAAGAATCAATAAACTCCGTAATCTTATTTATAATACAGAAAATATTTCTTATCAAAACATTTATAAAGTATGATTAATAAGATAGGTATTACTTTATAGAAATGCCAAAAAAAGGAATTACAAAATCAAGAATTAGTATTACAATAGACAAGGAGTTAGTTGCACATCTAAACAAGGAATGCAAAGATAGGACTATGAAACTTTCAAGCTATGTAGAAAAACTAATCAAAATTGGGTTGAAAAATGAGAAGTAAAGGGCAAATTACAATTTATATATTCCTTGGATTATTAATATTTTTTGTGGTAGGTATTGGGGTTTATTTTATAATGGATATCGGTAAAGATAAAATCAAAACTGAAAAAATTGACAGCGATATCTTACCAATTAAAACTTTTGTAGACGAGTGTATAAAAAAAGCTTCTATAGAATCTGCTTATAAATTAGGTTTACGTGGAGGATATTACAAACTGCCTGAAGAATTTTTAGATACTGGATATGTTAATTTACCCCATTATTACTATAAAAATATAAATTTAATGCCTTCAAAAGAAATAATTGAAGAAGAGTTAGACAAATACATAAACACTGAATTAAATAAGTGCATTAATTTTTCTATTTTTGAAGAGCAAGGATTTAGTATTTTTACGGATGCCAAAAAAACAAAATCTTCTATATTGAATAATAAAGTAATTATAGATTTGAATTTTCCATTAACAATAAAAAAAGAAAATGTAGTACATCAAATATCTCATTTTTCATATGAATTGCCAATCAGATTAGGGCATATATATGACATTTCAAAAGAACTAATAGATAAAATTGTAAAAGAGCCATATTATATTGATTTGACTTTTCTGCTTAGTCGGGACTTGGACTTATCTGTTATTCATCATGATAGTTGCACAGATATTTATGTTATTCTGGATAATTATTCAAAAAATATTATAGCTGATGATTACTTATTTTTATTTGCAACAAAAATAGATGAAAAATATTGTAAATTTGGAATAAATGAAACATTTGGAAGTAATATCTCTGAAACTTCCATTGAAAATAACCAACCTATATTAGGATTGATTAATTATTCTATTGCTTACATAAATAAAAATTTTGAGTATAAAGTAACAGCCTCTGATTTGGATAATGATAAATTATTCTTCATAGATGACACTGACTTGTTTAACATACACCCATTGCTTGGAACTATACAGTTCACACCCAAAACAGGTCAAGAGGGGCTTTATCAAATAAATGTAACAGTTGTGGACATTAATGGAGGTTTTGATAGCCAATGGTTCTATTTGGAAATAAAATGATGAATAAAGCATTTTCATTTATTGTAATTTATTTGATTATTTCAAGTTCAATTGCTATAGACATTAAAGCTCAAGAACCTATAGACTGGAACGACCCTAAAAAAATTGAGGAGGCACTTAAAAAAGACCCTGTTTCTGCAATTAATCAAAACCCTCAAATGGCTTTGGAGTTTATTAGAAATAATCCCGATTTAGTTTTAAAAAATGAGAATATTGCAAAAGCCTATTTTGATACAGTTGGGGTATTAACAGATTTAAGAGACAAAACGTTGGCAGAAAAATACTTGAAAACTCAGACTAGTAAAACTTTTTATTTAAGTCAAGGTAAATTACAGATAAGTGATGGAAACATAATTGATGAGCGTGGAGTAAAATTTGTAATAAAAGAAATCCTGGCAATGGCTGATGTTATTGGAGTAAAATCATTAAATGGCGGAGGCTTGCAGTTTCTATTCAAGCAAAAACTCAAAGTTGATATCATTGAAGCAAAAAATATACAACAAAATAACAATAATTTGATTGTTGATGGTAAAGGCATTTCTTTAACGTGGGGAGAACAAGAATTAAGCATTACCTCTACTAGTAAGAAATTAGTCATTAATTGTCAATTAGAGAACTGCAATTTTGAAAGAAACAGCTTAAAAGTTACTTTAAATAACGGCCGCTATGAAGAAGTTGATAATTTAATAAAAACAGAAAAAGCAATAGTTAATTCTAGAAATGACAAACTTTATGGCAATGCAGAATTTTATTATAATGAGCAAGGCATAGATAAAACAAAGCCTATTTCATTAATTGGAGAAACAAGTTCTGCTTTTATTGACGGGCAACTGCATCGAGCTACTCCGAAAAATTTACCATTGGGCCCTTCATTCAAAGACAAAGTTCTTGATTCTATGTCAAAGAATAAAGAACTGCTTGATGGAATTTTAGATCCTAAAAGAAATGCCATTACTAAAATATGTACTCAATGCGATGTTAGTCTGAAAGAAAGCTTTGACAAAGATTTAGCTTCTGGAAAAATATCTGGTTATGCTTTTGGATTAAATAATCCAATATCCGGCAAACAAGTCATGTTAAACAAAGGAGAAGTCATTTCGAAGTATGACGATAGTTTGGTTATAGGGGCGCATAAATCAAGCGAATACAGAATAAATATAAATGAAAACAATATTATAATTGATGGCCCACATAGCAAAGAAAAAAATGCCTATTTGGGTTCTGTAATAGCAAATAACGGAAGAATAGACCACTTCAATGAAAATGGAAAAACAGTTTCAAAACAAGATAGGCTTTATAAGTTTGGAAATGTTGCAACAACAAGATTCTTTTTTCCAGAAGCTGTCGATGAAAATATAAGAAGATTAATTCCATATAACAATTTTTTGAAAGCATCAGAATATAACTCTGGCAGTTCAAGCGGTCTTATTGCCGTTAATCGCTTATTTGGAGGCAGCAATGTTGGTTTAATACAAGATCAAAAAATAAAAAAGGCATATTCTGATTTGGCACAATTGCTACAAGAAGAGAAGGAAAACAAACAAGTTGCTAATTTGAACGACGCCTTCATTAAAGACCAGCGAGTTACAAATTTGTATTTGCTTAAGGCTGGCGGGGACGTTAAAATGTCCCAGTCTGGTGAAAATCATGAACTATTTAAAGTAATTGCAAAGGAGCAAGCTTATGATATGTATCTTTCCGCTTTAGCCAAAAATCCCCAACTAGCTAACTACCCTCAAATAATCAGCCAGTTACAAAGGCTTGTAGAGTTCATGGCTTGGAAAAATACAGAAGTTCATCAAGCTGCTGCTAGGTACGAAAAATTGACAAATGTTTGGGGTTATATACCACTAACTGAATTTAATCCATATCTAAGAACAAAGGCATTCTTTTCCAGCGAAGACGAAAATCTATTCAACAAAATTGTTGAAAATGACAGAGCGCAAGAAGGTTCACAAGCAATACTTTCTGAAATGAGGAAAGGATTAACTCTTAGACAAATAAGAGATTTGGTGCCTTTAGGCTCTGACACTAAAATGGAGTTAGTTTTTGATGACCCTGGAATCAATGCCAGACTAGAGATTGAGAAATTAGCTCAAGACATTAAAGACTCTAAGAAATTTAGTCAAGAAAAATTAATGATTTTGAGGGAAACAAGTGAAACTTATAAGGAACAGAATGAGCCAGAGCAAGCATTGATATTTCAAGCTGAAGCTGTAAAAGAGGATTTTGCAGTAAAGTATGGCAATCAAGCCGAGGGCATTTATCAAAGATTGTTTAACCAAAGAGGCGAACTTTGTGATCCAAGAAATGGATGCAATGGATTATTCCAAATTATTGACACAGGTAAAATAAGAACTGGACAATTACAATCAATTCAAAATAGGTTAAGACTTGGGACTTATGAATATACATATCCTAAGGATTGGTCAAAAGAACTTGTTGCTGATGTTGAAAATCTATTTGAGATAAATCAAAAAATTCAAGAAGATAAAACAAGAAAACAAGCTAGGGAATTTGTCGAAAGTTTCTTTGATGCGGAACAGCTTGCAATTGGATTTGGAATATCAGCTGGAACTGGTGGTGTATTAAAAATTATTAGTAAATTTGGGTCGCTTATAAAATCAACACCAAGTTTGGCAAAAAAAGGCCTGTATGCAGCTGAAGCTGGGGCATTTCTAACAGAAGATACTGTTGTTGGGATTAGCAGTGCATTGGTTGATAAATTATCGATTAAGGTTGTAAAGACGTATTCTGCTGAAGACATAGGAAAATTATTTGAAAAGCGAGGTCTGAATTTGGATTTGATAGGACAAAACTATGAACAAAAGATTGTTGAGCGCTTAAATCAAAATAAAATAACAATATCTGAATTAGAAGATTATATTGAAAAAACAAAAGATGTAGAAATCACGAAGAGACACTCCTTAATGTACGGTTTAAGTTTAGGCAGTTTCAATACCGATGATGTGGCTAAACTCAGAAGAATTGAAGGATTTGATAGTTTGGATTTAGGACACACAAATGATATTCTGGAAGCTTTTAATAAAGGTAATGTGAAACTGGATGAAGTACCAAATCTGCTTAAAATATTAGAGGGCATCAGCGACAAAGTCGACACACGGCAAGCAACCGCTATATTAACTAGAGGGAACCTAAAGGTGAATGAAATTCCCGAGTACCTAAAAAGCGTCGATGGATTACCTATACAATCTAGATTTGTCTTAGATGAGTCCTTGAATGAAGGCTTCATTGATATAAATGGTTTTAGAGATTATGCTGAATTCCTTAAAGAAAACCCTTTATTAGCTTACAGTTCTAGAGAAGTAGCAGAAAAGCTAGTTGCCAGTGTGTATAAAATCGAAGATTTCACTAAAATTAAAGGTGTAGATGGATTTTCTAATTTAAATTCTCATGCTCAATCGAATTTAGTCCAAATGCATAGTAAAGGTGATTTGACTTTGAACGATTTGACTAGTTTTGTCGAGTCTATGAATGGCGTAGACAATGTTGCTGTAAATCGTCTTACAGAGGCATTGTACACTAGACATATTAATCTTGATGATGTACAAATTTATCGTAAAATTGTCGACGAATTGGGATATGAAAATCAAATTCGAATTGCTTCTGATTTGGCTAAAGGAATATACGAAATTAATGATTTAAAGATCGTTCTGGAAATTGAAGGTGTTAAAGAATTAAGCTTAACATCAGCTCTTCTGGCTGGAGGCGTGAAAAAAGGAGTTATAAGTATTGACGATATCCCCACCTTTGTCGAAGTTGTTAAAGGCTCAAGCAACACTTACAATATTGCCGATGGCTTATTACAAAGAAGATATGGAATAGAGGACTTAAAAGGGCTTTTGGAAACTAAAGGGGTTGAGTTTCTAAATCCGTCTTCAATACCAGACTTTGCTGAGGGTGTGGCTAGAGGCTCTATAGATTTAAATGTCTTGGAGAAAATTTTAGAATTTGAACAAGTTAGAAATTTACGTACTTCCCATCAATCTTCGAGCTATATTCGTACTATTTCAGAAATTCTAAGCAGTAAGACTTCTAGAACTACTATAACTGTTAGTGATGTCCCTAAGCTACTTGAAAGCATTAAGGACTTTGATTACTCAAATATAAATCGATTTTTAAACGAACTGGATGAGGGTAATATTGATATCTCGGTCATCAATAATTTTGGGTATATAAAAAGGCAGCTTAGTACTAGTCAACAGGATGTACTATATTTTGATGACATTTTAGAAATTGCTAAAAAACTTGAAAATAGGCAGGATTCAGCTAGATTAATTAAGGAAAAAATAATTTCCAAGCTTCAAGATAAGTTTCCATCCCTTCCCGCAGGTTTCTTAGGGACTATTGATACTCGAATAATCTACAGTACTGATAACGAATTGTTGGATTTATTGGCGGAAGCATCGAAAGGAAGAGAAAACTATATGAGTTTTGTTAAAAATTTAGACCCAGAGGCATATAAAAACCTAGAAAATAATGGTTTAAACTTAGATATCTATCATGGAACATCCACAATTCAACATCAATCATTTCATATTGATGAATCTGGACTTAATGTCTTAGTTGATGAGAATTATATCGCAGAACTAAAGAAATCAAGTTCTAATGCTATATTATCTGATATAGAAGAACTCCTCATAAGCAATCAAAATAGTTTATTGAAAACTCCTAGTGGATTGTTAAGGAATATAGTAAAAACAATCAAAAGTGATGGTATAAATATTGCGGAAGATAGTTTAGAAGAAGTCGCAAAAGTATTGAGTCAAAACCCAGAAGAATTGAGTAGAGTAGGAAGCAAATTAGGAAAATGGATTCAAGATAGTTCCATCATTCAGGGTAAAGAGAATCTGGTTAGGGGTGTACTTGGTGACATAGAGGCACACACAAAAGTATTAAGCGGTATAGAGAAAGGAAGAGCTTTTTCGTTATCTGGGGAGAAATTAGAGGAGTTTAGTTTTAGAGTTAATGATAAATACTTACCTAATGTTATAACTATAGGTAATGATGGTGGCTGTTGCATTGCCATGGGAGGGGCTAATGAAAAATTTGCAAAGAATTTTTTTCTGGATCCCGATGTATCATTCATAGAAATAATGAAGGAAAAAGACAGAATTGGATTTGCGTTGGTTTTAGCAAGTAAAGATAGTAATGGGTTGCCTGTCTTGGGTATCAATTCAATTGAAATTCCGAAAAGTGTTAGTGGCGGCATAAGAGAAAAACTTGTTGATGAGACTGTTAATTACCTAAGAGAATTTGCTGAAAAGAGTGGTTTCAGATATTTGGTATTCTCTGAGTCATTTAAGCCGAATCAGGTATTGAAAAGATATTCAACTGGAGAAAAAGTAACAGTTACTAAAATTAATCCAGCAGAATTATCGTTGTACAGAGCTGAATACTACACAAATCTGTTTAATAATCAGCAAGGTCAATTAACAACAGACAATGCCCTCATTATAAAACTTAAATAATTAGTTTAAAATTAAATTGTTTTATCTCCCGCACGCTTTTACATGTCGGAAATCGCAATGAATACATTAAAATAGTTACGATTTCCGAGCACACTCAAAAATTGCAACTATTTTATAATTAATTTTTGCAATTTTTGATAAACCCATAAAACAATGGCGATGGATTTCCTAAGCGAGATTTGAACTCCGGATGGGCTTGCGTTCCGCAAAAGAATTTCAAGTTTGGCAACTCAATGTACTCCATCAATTTTGTCTTGTCCGCCCTATTGTAATAACCAGAAAACACCATTCCATTTTTTTCCAGCAAATCAACAAACTTTGGATTTACCTCGTAGCGATGCCTGTGCCTTTCCAAAACAACTTTTTTGTTTTTTTCTAATAAACCAATCCTGAAAGCTTGTGATTTGTCTTTCATCAAATCGTTTATTCTTTTTTCATCCTCTTTTAACCTTCCAGTTTCTTCATATAATTTCAAAACTTTGCTTTTGTCTTTCATGACAGCAGCGTAAGCTCCAAGGCGCATTGTCCCTCCGTACATACTCTTTTCCAATATTTCCTTTTGTGCAGGCTGGACATCAATTACAGGCGATGATGTTTTGGGATTGACCTCTGTTGAATGCGCATCTTTCAAATTGCAGACATTCCTTGCAAACTCTATGACAGCAAGCTGCAATCCGTAGCACAATCCAAGATAGGGAATTTTATTTATTCTTGCAAAATTGATTGCATTGATTTTTCCCTCAACGCCGGAAGCGCCAAAGCCGCCGGGCACAATAATGCCGTCGTAGTTCCTGAGTTCATTTAAATTTTTTTTATTGTTGTCAAAAATACGTTTGTGTTTTTGAGCAGTGACATGCGAGAGCTCGCTTCGACGCTCTCGCTCGTTCATGTCAACGGAAATCGCAGAGCGATTTACCGACATTTCAAACATTTTTGAATCAAGCCAGTTTATTTCTATTCCTGTATTTAAGGAAGCGCCTGCGTGCATTAATGCCTGATTAATTGAGATGTAAGAATCTGCCAAGTTATAGTCGCCAATGTCAATGTATTTGCCGACAATTGCAATCTTGATTGTTTTTTTTGGATTTAATATATTATCAACTAATTTTTTCCATTCGTCCCAGTTTGGCTTTTGCTTTGGTTTCATCCCAAATTCTTTCAATAATTTTTCCCCTAGTTTTTCTTTTTCTAAATCTAAAGGAATCTGGTAAACAGTTTCAATGTCAGGCTCTGAAATAACATGCTCTGATATTATGTTTGCATATGTTTCAATCTTCTTTTTTCTCACGACATCCAATGGCTTTTTTGCCCTGCATATTATAAAGTCAGGAAAAATGCCAGACTCGCTGAGCAACCTTATTGCCTGCTGTGTTGGCTTAGTTTTCATCTCTTCGATATGTGTCGGTATAGGCAAATAAGTGACAAGGACATAGCTGAGGTTTTGCTTTCCAATTTCCCTTTCAAGGCTTTTTGCGGCAAACAAGAACGGGATGTTTTCATAGTCGCCAATTGTGCCACCAACTTCCACAAGCACAAAGTCAAAGTCGTTGCTTGCTTCCTTGATTCTTCTTTTTATCTCATCCGGAATATGCGGAATGAACTGGACAGTCTGGCCAAGGTACTCGCCTTGGCGTTCCCTGTCAATAATGGTTTTGTAGATTTGCCCTGTTGTCAGGTTATTCTTCTTGGGAATGTCTGTGTTGAGGAATCTTTCGTAAGTGCCCAAATCCTGGTCAATTTCTCCGCCGTCATCAGTAACCCATACTTCTCCATGTTCGGTTGGGCGCAGAGTGCCCGCATCATAATTCAAGTAAGGGTCAATCTTTATTGCAGTAACTTTGTAGCCGTGCTCCTGAAGAATCTTGCCGATTGAAGCGGTTGTGACTCCTTTTCCTACGCCGCTCATTACTCCGCCAGCAACAACAATGTATTTAGGCATTTTATTAAATGATTTTTTGAATATTAAATAATAATTCAAGCCGTTCGCTTCGCTCACAACATTTTGTGCTCGGCATCGCTTTCCTGCCATATCGCGATGCCTCGCCTATACATTTCAATAAAACACTAGTATGCGGGGCACCCATATCACTAATACTTTTAATGGGTCGCAGATTTTTTAAATTAGAATGAATTTTATTGAAGAAGAAAACAACTTCCGTAAAGATAGTATTATTAACCCCAAAATTTTCTAGTTGCATTAATTGGAAATGAAACACGTCTTATTTATAATTTATGGTTTGATGAATAAATTGGAGTTGTGTTCTATATGGAAGAAAAATATTAAGAAAACACATATTTATATTTTGGATGATATTTATTTTTATTATGCACCTAACCCAAAAAAAATGCGTTCCATGCGAAGCAGGAACTCCTCCATTGGAAGAAACAAAAATAAATGAATTGCTGAAAGAGATTCCAACATGGCAACTCAAAGACGGGCATCTCTACAAAAAATTTAAGTTCAAAAATTTTGTTGAATCAATTAAATTTATAAATTCTGTTGCTGGAATAGCAGAGCAAGAAGGGCATCACCCTGATTTTTGCGTGCATTACAACAAGGTTGAAGCTGAGCTTTGGACGCATGCAATAAACGGCTTATCAGAGAATGATTTTATTGTTGCTGCGAAAATAGACAAGATTCTTAATTAAATGATACTATGAAATACGAAATAAAAAGTGCAGTAATGCCGCTTATTGCGGCAAATGTCGTGTTATTTATATTGCAGATGACTGTCAAAAATTTTACAGAATCCTTTATTTTGGTCGGGAATGATGTTTTTTCCAGGCCTTGGATTTTGCTCACTTCGATGTTTTTGCACGGCGGCGTTTACCATTTGCTTATTAACATGTATGTATTGGCGATGTTCGGCAGCATCCTGGAACAGAGAATTGGAACAAAAAGGTTTGTTTTGCTTTATTTTTCATCTGGATTGCTGGCTTCATTTTTGTCCAGCTTTTTTTATGCCAGGGCATTGGGTGCAAGCGGAGCAATTTATGGAATAATAGGCGCTTTAATAGTGATTATGCCTGAACTTCAACTATTATTTTTCTTCATTATACCAACTCCATTATGGCTTGCGGGAATAATCTATATTTTAATTGACATATTGGGGGTATTTTTTCCTTCTGGAACTGGAAACATAGCGCATCTGATTGGAATTGCTTTCGGTTTAATTTATGGTTTATATCTTAAAAAGCAATCAGTTGAATATAGAAGAAGATTTGCGTCTAAAAAACATCTTAATGAAAATGAGATTGAGGAGTATCTGAAAACGGGCAGGATATAATTTTATTTCCAATAGATAAAAAGATTAATATATGATGCTGCACTTTATGCTTTTATGACAGATTTGATTGCCTGCTTGTCATCCGGGGAGAAAAGCTGGGTGCATGTTTCCAGGCTGATAAAAGAGCAGGGCTGGAAAAAGATATTCTTGATTACAAATGATTTCGGCAGGCAGAACTTCAAATGCGAGAAAAATGCAGAGTTCATAGTTGTTGATTTCCAGAAGCCGGTTTCTGGATTGATTGAAGACATAAGAAAAGGGTTGAAAGGTAAAATTACGGATTTTGAAGTGGCATTAAACATAGTCTCTGGCTCTGGAAAAGAGCATATGGCTATTCTCGCAGCTTTGCTAAAGCTGGGGGTTGGAGTAAGGCTGATGGCTGTGACGAAAGATGGGGTTAAGGAGCTGTGATTATGAAGAATGAAAAAGAAAATGTGAAGATAGCAGGTATCGATATTCAGCAAATTAATGATACTCATAAATCAGTTATATTAACATTCAAATCATATGAAAAGGAACTAGTTGATTTTTTGGTTGAGGATGCTTTAGATAATCAAAACAAGAAAATCTCTATAACTTATTTATGGTTTTACAAATCAAATAAAGCACTATGCGGCTACGTTACTGTTTTAGCTGACGCGATTAATTTACAAGGTGAATTAAAGGACTATTTCAGACAAGAGGGAATTTTCTATAAATCACTACCTGCTTTAAAGATAGGTAGGTTGTGTGTTTCAGATGATTACTTAGGCAGAGGAATAGGAACTTTAATGATTGAGTTTGTAATAGTTTTGGCTGAGAAAATTGGTACAGAAATAGGTTTGAGATTTATCACAACAGATGCAAAAAGAAATCCTGACCCAAAAAAAGATTCTGTCCACTTTTACAAGAAATTGGGATTTGAAGTTTTAAAGCAAAGAGAAAAAGGAACTTTGCCGATGTACAAAGATTTAATTAAAATTAAGAAATGACTCAAAATATTTTCTGTTTTTGTTAATATCAGCATAAAGCATTTTATCTATTTGTGACATTGGAGATTTTTCTCTTTTAATCATTGAATCTACAAATTTTCTTGCTTCTTCTCCCCTCAAAGTTGGAGTCGCTCTTATTGGTTTTGCCATCTTAATAAGCAATAATATTAAGATAGTATAAAAATGTATTTATTTTCTGTATTGAAAATATTGACTTTGAGTATCATTGCTTAAAGCTTGGAGTTGGTGTTAGATTTATGGCTGTGACGAAAGATGGGGGTTAAGGAGTTGTAAAAATTTTATTTCTTTGATTTGATTTTGCCAGCTACCCATCCTATTAATGCTCCACTTCCGAAGTAAAAAATGAAAATCTCAATAGGTATAAAAAAATTAAGAATAGTGGTATTTTTCGTAAAGGAAAATAATAATGCACCAAAAAGAAATGCAGGTAAAAAGCTGGGTATTTGCCATGCTGCAACACTTGGGTGACCTCCAGTTTCCCCAAAAGGTAATAAAATTAAAGTTAGAATTGCATAAATACCTATTGCAATAATTCCCCCTTTTAGCCAATAAGGCCAATCTTTCCATCCCATATTATGAATTTTTGATTATCTGTATAAAAACTTACTCATCTTTAACGCCCATATAAATCCAATACCCTCCTTTCTTTGCAATTACTTTAACATTCCCGAAAACTTCCTCCATTTTCTTGCTTAATGTTCCGCCGCCCTTGTTGTGCCGTGCAACCAACTGCAAATTGCCTCCGTCTTTTAAGTGATTTATGGACTGCACTATCAATTGAAAACAAATTTCTTTTCCGGCTGTCTGCGGAGGATTTGACAGCACAACATCAAAATCATTTTTTTTGATTTTCTCGTAAAGATTTCCTTGATAAACTTCAGCTTTTACATTGTTCAACTCTGCATTTTTTCTTGCAAGCACCACTGCCCTTTCATTGACATCGCTCATCACAACTTCTGCATTAAAAAGCTTGGCAGAAACAATGCCTAGAATTCCAATGCCGCAGCCAATGTCAAGAACATCTGAATTTTTATCAATAATCATATTTTCCGCTAAAATTAATGTACCTTTGTCAACCTTTTCTTTGGAGAAAACTCCAGATGAAGTGTAGAACTCGAATCCAATGCCTTTTATTCTCTGCCTTATTTTTTTTATGTTTAATGGCGATTCCTGTTTTTTGGAAAAATAGTGTTCCATGTTTATGCTTCTTCCTGTTCCATTATTTTATACAAATTGTATAAAATCCTGTCAACCCCCTTCACCAAATCAAAGCCATTGCCTTCAACAACAATGCAGTTATTGTTATAATAAGTCCTGAATCTTGAAGACTCCTTTATGTAAAGAACAAGCTTGTTGGCGTTTTCGCAAGTGACAATTGGTCTTGTTTTGCAAACTTCTGTTTCGTTTCGATCGCATGCTGCAATTGGATTCTTCTCAAAAACCTTTGACATGTGGGTGCTGAAGTCAGCAACAGCCAGTCCAACATAAGAGAATTCTTTTCCGGTTGGATTAAAAGTTACATAGAACTCGCTCTGGCTGTCAAAAAATCCGCCATCAAGGCTGCCTTCTATGACAATGTCCTTTAAATCATTCGGGGAATAACGCAAAGCCAAGCTGTATATCTTGGTGCCTTTTGGCGATGTAATTTGTGTGTACCATAAGTCTTCAAGTGTTATAAAGCTGTAAACTCCTTTGTAAACATAGCCTTGCTCTGCTTTAAGCTTTCCTTTAAGGTTCAGCACGTGCAGATCCTCAAGCGTTTGGGGCTTTGGCTTGTTAAGAATGCTGTAAGCAAATACAGCTACAAAAAGCAGGACAACAACCCCGATGCCTATTATCAAAGCTTTATCAGTCGATTGTGAGCGAGTTCGCTCGAGCTCACTCGCATTCGACGATTTTTTTGGTTCTTCTTCGCTTGGTTTGTTTATTTCCTCGACTTTCTTGTCAAATTCCTTTGCATCAGGCTCGAGCTTCTCCTTCCACTTCTGGTACTCTTCTTTGTCTATTACTCCTGATTCAAAGCTTCCTTTCAATATATCCAGTTTTTTTCTGGGCTCCATTATTTTATGACTCCAAGCATTCCATATAATAATCTATCCTTAATCCTTATAAAGTCTGCATTCGTTGCAGCTTCTGCAATTATGCAGTCATTGTCTGCATGTATATTAGTTGTATTGCCGTGCTTGAAATAAACAACTGGCACATTTGAAGTTGCATCGCTGCATGTTACAACCGGCAGATTAAATGTATTGTTTGTTGTGAATCCCTTTCTTACGTATAAATTATATTGCGCCAAAGTCAGCCCAATCTGATGCTGTGCAAGCGCAATTGATTCCTTGAAAGTGCTGTTTAAGTCATAGGTGGCATCTATTTCTATTTTTCCCTGCAGCCTTGATCGGAAATCATCAAGTACGGGGATATTTTCCACTTCACCCGGCAGGAAACTGAATGCAGCTTCCCTGCCATTTATTTTGGCAATCCAGATATTTTGGGCAGGATTGTTGACGAATTTTATACCGTTATATTTCACCACTTCATCCTGCTGGATTCCGAAGAAAACAAAGCTGAAGCTTGTGCCAATCATTATGAACACAATAAATATGATTAGCCACCAATTTTTCCTTTCCTTGCTTTCTTTCATCATAGTTGCGAATAAATGGTTGTTTTTAAAAGTTTTTGTCAATGTTCAAATGCCAAAACAAAATATTTAAATACGGATATATCGCCACCGATATATCGACTGCGATAGATTGAATCAACATTTTGAATAAAATGATGGCTGGCTATTTAAGGCTGATTGTAATGAAGACTCTGGCAAACAGGAAACTGTCGGGTTATGATTTGATAAAGCAGATTGAAAAAGACACTGGCACGTGGAAGCCGAGCTTCGGCTCAATTTACCCATTGCTTGAAAAATTACTAAAAGAAAAACTTGTCGAGGTTGAGGTTCAAGGCAGGAAAAAACTTTACTTCTTAACAAATGAGGGCAAAAAGCACCTGCAAATGATAGACAAGAGCAAAAATACTTTTGTTGACAGGATGATCGAGCATTTGAATGTGTTCAGCAAGATTACCGACAAAAGAGAAGCTAATTTCATGCTTGAAATTGTGAGCAGCCTGAGAAAAGGGCATCTTCCTCTCAAGGAATTAAATCCTGAAATAAACGAGTTCAGGTCCATGATATTTGATGTTTACTCAAAAGGAAAGGACAGGAAAAAAGTGAAAATAATACTGAGGGAAACTGTCAGGAAATTGAAGGCAATAAAATGAAGAACAGCATAATAAAGCTGGAAAATGTATGGAAAATTTACAAGATGGGGCATGTCGAGGTCAATGCGCTTCAGGGCCTCGATCTTGACGTTAAGAACGGCGAATTTGTCGCCATAATGGGTCCATCTGGATCAGGAAAGTCAACTGCTGTCAATATGATTGGCTGCCTGGATGTGCCGACAAAAGGAAAGATAATGCTTGAAAACCATGACATATCAAAATTAGGCGAATCAGAGCTTGCGCAGATAAGGGGAAGAAAAATTGGGTTTATATTCCAGCAGTTCAACTTGATACCTACGCTTACTGCATTGGAAAATATTATGCTGCCAATGATTTTTCAGGGAATAGGCGAAGAAGAAAGAATAAAGAAAGCCACGAAACTGCTTGAGCTTGTCGAGCTTGGCGACAGGATAGGCCATAAGCCAACAGAGCTGAGCGGCGGGCAGCAGCAACGAGTGGCAATTGCAAGGGCATTGTCAAACAACCCTGATGTTATACTGGCTGACGAGCCTACAGGAAACCTTGACAGCAAGACGGGGACAAATGTTTTGGAATTTTTGCAGAAGCTCCACAAAAAAGAAGGAAAGACAATAATAATGGTAACCCACGATGCCAATCTTTCAAAAGTTGCAGAGCGCATAGAGTTTTTGAAAGACGGAAAAATATTAAAATCTTTGAACAACAGAAGGTGAAAACATGAAAACGATAATTTTATTGGTGATGTTTGTTATGCTTGCAGGATTTGCAGGCGCAGCAGTAAACACGCAGTATTTTGGCAAATCGCCAAACATAATAGTTTCATTGATAAAGCAGGATCCTGACCCTGTAGAGCCTGGCAAGGAAGTTGAAGTAACTTTTAAGCTGGACAATAACGGAACTGCGGCAGATAAGGTAACGTTCGAAATATTGCCGGAGTATCCATTTTCTTTATTGCCTGGGGAAAGCCCTTCGCAATATGTAGGTATTCTTGGGACTTCCCAGGAAAACAAGCAGGCTGTGAATTTGAAATTCAAGCTTAAAGTAGCGCAGGAAGCTGTTGACGGCAATCATGAAATCAAAGTTAGGTATAAAAGCGATAATTTTGATTCATGGGTTACAGTTGAAAACCTGAAAATAAAAGTACAGACTCATGACGCAATACTTGCAGTAGAGCAGTTTGCAACGCAGCCTTCGGTCACAGCTCCTGGTTCAAAGACAAAGCTGACAATAATGCTCAAGAATTATGCAACTTCATTGCTCAAGGACATTAAAGTCTCGCTTGACCTTGGAAAGAGCAGCGACACAACAACCCCTTTTTCACCTGTAGGCTCCACCAATGAGAAAGTTGTTTCGTATATAGAGCCTCAGGGAACAGTGCCATTGGAATTTGAGCTTCTTGTTGACCCTGACGCTGTTTCAAAGTCCTATAAGATACCAATAAGCATAAAATATTCAGATTCTGTCAACAAAGATTACAATAAATCAAACATAGTTACAATAGTTGTGGGAGATGATCCGGATATTTCGGTTGGAATAGACAGCGCCACAGTTTACACAGCCGGCTCTGCAGGGGAAGTAACTGTAAAAATTGTCAACAAGGGCTTGCCGGACATGAAGTTTGTAAATGTTTATATTGCAAAAAGCGACAAGTACATGATTGGGTCTCCTGCTGAAGTATACATAGGCAACATAGACTCTGATGATTATGAGACTGCTGACTTCAAGCTGTATGTTGGAAGAACATCCGATAAAAAGGTTTTATTGCCTTTGACTGTTGAATACAAGGACGCTAACAATAAGGACTACACAAAGGTTGTTGACCTTGAGCTTCCGTTGTACAGCTCTTCTGAGGCAAAGAAGCTCGGGCTTGTAAAAGGCAACGGCAAATTTTCATGGCTCTTTGTCTTGATTTTGGCTGTTGGCCTGTATTTTGCATACAGGAGATGGAAAAAACATAAGAAGCATAATTAGGAAAAATGCTCAAGGATTATGCAGCTTTCTCTTTTAAGAGCCTTAGAAGCAGGAAGCTAAGGTCATGGCTGACCATGATTGGGATATTCATCGGAATAGCCGCAGTTATTTCTTTGATAGGCCTTGGAGAAGGGTTGAGGATTGCAATAACTTCGCAGTTTGGATTTCTTGGGCCTGACATTTTAAGCGTGCAGGCATCCGGGGTGGCTTTTGCAGGGCCGCCAGGCAGCGCTGTTGCAAATCCGTTAAGCGACAATTTAGTCGGCAAGGTAAAAAATGTCAATGGAGTGGAAGCGTCATTTCCAAGGTATCTTGAAGCAGTAACGTTTGAGTTTAATAATATCCAGGATATAATAATGGCTGCTTCTGTTCCTGAAAGTGCTGACAGGAAAACATTTGAAACTATGATCAACTTAAAGGCTGATGAGGGAAGGCTTCTAAAGGATGGCGACGGCAAAAAAGTGGTTCTTGGGAATAATTTCAAGAAAGATGACAAGTATGGAAAGAGCGTAAAAGCAGGCGACAGGGTTCTTATTAACGGCATTGTATTTGAAGTTGTCGGAATTCTTGAAAAGAAAGGCAGCTTTATTTTTGACAACAACATGCTGATGAATGAAAAATCAATGATAGACATTCTTAAGACTGACAAGAGCAAAGTTGATGTGATAGCAGTAAAAGTCAAGGACAAAGACAAGATACAGGAAACAAAACTGGACATTGAAGAGCTGCTCAGGAAAGAAAGGAATGTCAAGAAAGGCGAAGAAGATTTTCAGGTCCAGAGCCCTCAAAACGTGCTGCAAACGCTTAATTCAACTTTGTTTGCAGTGCAACTTTTTGTCTACATTATAGCAGCTATTTCGCTTGCAGTCGGCGGCATCGGGATAATGAACACGATGTATACTTCTGTTTTGGAAAGGATGAAAGAAATTGGAGTGATGAAATCAATTGGAGCAAGGAACTCTGCGATATTCACCATATTTTTTATTGAATCCGGGTTTTTGGGAATGACTGGAGGAGTGATAGGAATAGCGCTTGGGATGATTTTTGCATACGGCTCTTCATTTATCGGAAGGATTGTTCTTGGCTCTGATATTATACAGGCAAGCATCAGCCCGTTTTTGGTGTTGGGTGCTTTGATATTTTCTTTTATCCTTGGGACTTTGTTTGGAGTATTGCCAGCTTATCAGGCATCAAAGCTAAATCCGGTTGACTCACTGAGGAGCGCAAAATGAACATTTACGAGATAAAGTATTCGCTGCAGAATCTTCAAAAAAGAAAGCTCAGGAGCTGGCTCAGCATCATTTCAATACTAATCGGAATAACTTCCATATTTGCATTGCTTAGCTTCGGAATTGGGATACAGAATTATGTGAACGCGCTTGCAGAGGAATCCGGCGGAAACAAGTTATTTGTTCAGGCAAAAAGCGTTGGCGCTCCAGGAACTAACGAGAATTTTTTCCTTTCAAAGGATGATGTTGATTTTGTAAGCAAGATAATAGGAGTTAATGAAGTAGTGGGCATGTATTTCAAAACCGCTGAAATAAAATTTGACAAGCAGAAGAAATTTACTTTTGTCATGGGAATGAATGTCAATAACGTTGACTTTATAGAGGAAACTTTCTCAATAGATATTGAAAAGGGAAGGAAACTGAAGAAAGGCGACTTGGATAAAGTTGCGCTTGGCCATAATTACCAGCTGGAAGACAAGATTTTCAAGAAAACTGTGAAATTAGGCGATAAGATAGAGATAAACGGCAAGCCGTTTGAGGTTGTAGGATTTTATGATGAAATCGGAAATCCTGAAGATGATTCGCATGTTTACATAACAGACAGGACTTTTGAGCTTCTTTTCCCATCTTCAAAGGACAGGTTCGGGTTTGTGATGCTGAGCGCGCAGAAGGATGTAATTCCTTCAGAGCTTGCGGAAAAAATAGAAGAGAAGCTGAGAAGATTCAAGAACCAGGATAAGGGCAAGGAAAACTTCTTTGTGCAGACTTTTGAGGATGCAGTTGCAACATTTTCCACAATAATAAATGTGATTAATGGGATGCTTGTGCTTATTGCTTTTGTTTCTCTTATAGTTGCTTTTGTCAACATAATGAACACTATGTACACCGCAATAATTGAAAGGACAAAAGAAATAGGAGTGATGAAGGCTATTGGCGCTAAAAACTCAGATATCCTTATCGTGTTTGTCGTTGAATCCGGGCTTATAGGCCTTATTGGTGGGGTGTTGGGAGTATTGCTTGGGTATATTGTGTCAAGCATTGGCGGCTCAATAGCTGCTGCCTCTGGATTTGCATTGCTTAAGCCCGCTTATCCTGTTTCTCTTGTATTAGGCTGCTTGTTTTTCTCATTGTTTGTCGGAGCTGTTGCCGGGTTCTTTCCCGCAAGAAGAGCTTCTAAGCTGAAGCCGGTGGATGCACTGAGGTATGAGTGAAAAAACCGAAAAGTTTATATATTTCTGCGTATTTTTACGTATTTATAAGTATGAGGTGTAGGATATGGGACTAAAACAGATAAGCTTAACAATGCCTAAAAACCTGTTTGATGCTTCCAAGGACTATTCAGAGGAATTTGGATACAGGAACCTTCAGGAATTTATAGTTGACTTGGTAAGAAGAAAAGTTATTCTAGAGAATATTGAAAGGTATAAAGGCATAGAAGAGCGCATGAAAAAAGGAATTGGCGTGAAAAAGTTCAGCCAAAAAGATGCTGTAAAATACCTGAAAAGTTTGTAATATGGCTTACAGCATTGAATTCTCTGTTGAGTTTGAAAAATCAATGAAGAAGCTGAAGAAAAAGGACAACGCCTTATTCGAGCATATCCAGAAAAAGCTTATCGAGCTTGTGCAGAACCCCGAGCATTACAAGCCTCTTAAGAATGTTCTAGCTGGATTCAGAAGATTGCATTTTGGCAATTTTGTGCTGATTTACAAAATAGAAGGCAATAAAGTCATGATAATTTCACTTGAGCATCATGAGGGGGCTTATTGAGATGTTTGGTTATGTACATTAAAACTGCGTTAAATAGTTGTGGTCCCGATATGTTAAAATCAATTATTACTCGGGGCACACTCACGTTAAAAGTTACAGAATCAGGGGCTTATTTCAGACTTTCTTCAATAATCTTCTTTTCTTTGTCTTTATCAATACAATATAATTCGTAAAGAATTTCATTTATTTGAAGTTCAAGAGCATCTATCTGCCGACAAATCATATCCTGTTCACCTTTAAGTTTCACTTGATTTAGCTTCTTTTTTAGTTCAATAATATTTGCAAGTGCTTGTTTTTATTTTATTATTCTAATTTTTACCTTCCCCCTTTTCCTCAACTCTTCCTTCAATATCTTCCCCATTGTGTTTTTTGGCAAAGCGCCAATGAACTCAACAAATTTTGGCTTTTTGAATGAAGCAAGCTTATCCTTACAGCAAGAAACAACATCATCTTCCGTTAATTTTGCATTTGGCTTTAAAACAATGTAAGCTTTTACTGACTCGCCAAATTCTTTGTCAGGCACTCCAACAACAGCGCATTCAAGAACTTGAGGCATTTCCTCAATCACATCTTCTATTTCGCGAGGATAAATATTTATGCCGCCTGATTTAATGACATCCTTTGACCTGCCTATAATATAAACATAGCCTTTCTCATCAATCTTGCCAACATCTCCCGTAATAAACCAATCATCCTTGAAAGCGTGCTTGTTGTATGACGGCTTATTCCAGTACCCCTTAAAGACATTAGGACCCTTAATAAGGATTTCGCCTTCTGTGCTGGCAGGCACGTCATTGTAGTTCTTGTCAGTGATTCTTACTTTTACTCCAGGCAAACAAGGGCCTACACTGCCAGGAACTCTCTCACCATCATAAGGATTACTGAAGTTCATCATTGACTCGGACATGCCAGCTCTTTCCAGAATATCATGCCCGAAGGTTTTCTTAAGCTTTTGAAACAAGTCCTTTGACAAAGGCGCTGAGCCTGAAACAAAAAGGCGCATCGATGAAACATCATATTTTTCAATGCCCTCCACCTCAAGCATCTTGAAGTACATGGTTGGAACCCCCATAAACAGGGTAACTTTTCTTTTACTTATTGTTTCAAGAACTTCCTCTGCAACGAATTTCTTTTTCAAAATTGTGAAGTTACCAACATACAATGAGCCGCATAATGCAACTCCAATACCATGTATATGGTATAAAGGCAGCGTCAAAAGAAAAATATCGTCTTTTGTCCACTTCCATACCTGCTCAAGAGCTTTTATGTTGGATGTTATGTTTGTTTGCATCAAGGCAGCGCCTTTCGGCTTGCCTGTTGTTCCGGAAGTGTAAAAGATTATTGCGTAGTCATCATCCTTTATTATTGTGTTCTGCTCTTTTTCTGAAGCGTGTTTAAGCAATTCATTGAAGTTGTGGGTGTTCTCTTCCTTGCCGTCAATAAGGATTATGCACTTCAATTCAGGAAGCTTGCCAAGGACGTTTTTTACAATCTGAAGCCTTTCCATGTCTGTGATCACGGCTTTTGCTCCAGAATCACTTAAAATGTGGTACGTCTCTTGCTCCTTGAAATTGGCGTTAATCGGCACGATAATGCTTCCATTTTTAAAATTGCCAACAAGAGAATAAACAAGCTCTAAGCTGTTTGGCATGAACTGGGCAACCCTATCTCCTTTTGTAATGCCAATACTTTGCAAAGCATTAGCAACCTTATTAGCTGTTAGGTCAATTTCCTTGAAAGTAACTCTTTGCTCCTCAAACTCGATAGCCACTTTATCAGGCAATTTCATAGCTGTCTGCTTAAACAAAGATGCAATATCCATACACAAAAGCCATTTAAGAGTGTCTTTTTAAAATTTGTTCAAAAGTGTATTCTCAAGAATATATTTTTCAATATGGAAAGAAATTAAAAGCCTCTGAAGGGATTTGAACCCTCAACCTGCGCTTTTCTTGCTAATTACGAGAGCGCCGCTCTACCAGATTGAGCCACAGAGGCAATAAGGTTAGAATATTGTCATTATTTTAAAATATTCTTAAAAAAAAGAGTTATTTCATTAAAAAACAATAATTAAAAAACACGTCGCTTCCCAGCATCTGCATGCTAAATATGGGAGCCCAGCTCAGGAGAGTGCGCCTTGTTGTCTCAAATAAATTGGCACGGAGGAGAAACACAAAGGATGGTTATTTCCACAGCAGAATGCCGACGTGCCAAAATGTTGCGAACGAAGTGAGCGGATTGAATTCAAAAAGAAAAAATACTATTTCATTGCCTCCAAAATCTCCTCTTTATTCTTGAACTTTTTCTGGCACTCGAAGCAGACTGAATGCAGTTTGCCTTTACTATCTTTAACATGAGTTCCAATTATCTTGTTCAAGAAAGTTATTTCAATGGTTTTATTGCAAATTGAGCATTTCATAAGGTTGTGGATTTTGGATTGTTTTTATAATTATTTGTTTATTGAGCTGTTTTTTCCTAACTTCCACAATATTTAAAAACTATAGTTATTTTTTAATGTTTTATGAATTATAGTACATTAAAAAACCAAACAAAACAATTTTTCTAGTGACTTCTAATTAGACTTATCTACAAAAATGACACGAATAGCTATTGTTGACAATGAGAAGCTTAAGGACAAGCAGCAAAATCTGTACATTCAAAGTATTTGTCCTGTCAATAGAACAGGCAAGGAATGCATCAAAGTAGAGGAAGATGGAAAGCTTACAATAGACGAGCATTTATGCACAGGCTGCGGGATTTGCCCGAAAGCCGCTCCTAATGCAATAAAAATAATTAATCTGCCAGAAGAACTAAAGACAGAGCCAATCCATCGCTATGGAGAAAACAGATTTGTGCTTTACTCGATGCCGACTCCAACCTTTGGCAAAGTGACTGGGATTCTTGGCGTAAACGCGATAGGAAAATCAACAGCAATCAAGATTCTTGCAGGAGTTCTAAAGCCTAATTTTGGCAATTGGAATTTGAAGGATACGGATTATGATGAGCTAATAAAATTTTTCAAAGGCTCGGAAGCCCAAGGATTTTTTGAGAAAATAAGAGATGGAGAAATTAAAGTTGCATACAAGCCGCAGCAAGTTGACTTGATACCAAGGACAACAAAAGGAAAAGTGATTGATTTATTGAGAAAAATTGATGAAAAAAACGAACTGAAAAAAATTGTTAATGAACTGCAGCTTAATGAAATTTTGAATAATGACATAACAGAAATTTCAGGAGGGGAACTGCAGAGAGTTGCGATAGCTGCAACTGTGCTGAAAAATGCTAACTTATACATATTTGACGAGCCGACAAGTTATCTTGACATAAAGCAAAGAATAAACATTAGTAAATTCATCAAGTCTTTGGTCAATGATAATAATTCAGCTTTAGTTGTTGAGCATGACTTGATAATCCTGGATTATATTGCTGATTTAGTCCATTTGATGTACGGCAAAGAAGATTGTTATGGCATTGTAAGCGGAGTGAAGCCAGTAAGAAATGGCATTAATGTTTACCTTTCCGGCTACGTAAAAGAAGAGAATATAAGATTTAGAGATTCTACGATAAAGTTTGCTGAAAAGCCTCCTGTTAAAATAAAGCATTCGAAAGAAGCAATTACATCATGGCGCAATATTGAAAAGACACTTGGAAATTTTAATTTGAAAGCGCATGAAGGCTCTATACATAAAAATGAAATAATTGGAATTTTGGGAGAAAATGGAATTGGAAAAACAACTTTTGTCAGGATACTTGCTGGTGTTTTAAAGCAGGACAAAGGCGGTATAACACAAAAAGTGAAAGTTAGTTATAAGCCGCAATATTTGGAGCAAAGTGATGACTTAGTTGTTGATGTACTGAAAATTGCATTCAACAGATATGCAAATCAAATAATAAATCCGCTTAATTTGCAGCCATTATCATTGAATAAATTGAATGAATTGTCTGGAGGAGAGCTGCAGAAAATTGCGATTGCACATTGTTTGCAGCAAGATGCTGATTTATATTTGCTAGACGAGCCTTCTGCTTATCTTGATAGCGAGCAACGCTTAGTTTTGTCAAAAATAATAAGAGATTTTGTTGAGCAGAGAGAGGCGTCTGCATTAATTGTCGACCATGACTTGTTGTTTGTTGACTACATAAGCGACAGATTGATTGTTTTTGAAGGCAAGCCTGCAATCGAAGGAAATATCACAGGGCCATTTGAAATGGAAGAAGGAATGAACAAGTTTTTGAAAGAATTGGGAATTACAGTAAGGAGGGACCCAGAAACAAATCGCCCGAGAGTAAATAAATTGGATTCAAGGCTTGACAGGGAGCAGAAGGAAAGCGGGAAGTATTATTATACATGAATAAAATTATTTTTTCTTCTCCATCCTTTCCATCACAGCCTTCAGAATTATTGGCCATGCGATTGTTGCATCTGCAAGAACTTCTGCAAATCTGCCGCCTTCGCTTTCTGGCACAAACTTGCCCCATGAAACGCTTTCAGAGTAAGTACAGCCTGACAATCCTCCCCAATGAGCTGGCTCAGGACAGATTCTTACGCCATACTGAAATCTTTTATAGCCACCTCCTTGTCCAATTCTTTTATCAATTATGTCAAGATAGGGAGCAACTTGCTGCGCCCAGTTTCTTGGAACACCGCCACCGATTGTGAAGATGCCTATTTTCTTTGTATTTCTAATTTGCTCTGTATAATGCTCTAAGTCAAGAAATGGGTTAAACTGGAATGGCTTTTCTCCTTTTATCATTTGCTTTCTCATGTAAATTCCCAAGTCAAGTCCCAGCTCAGAATCTGTAAAAGCAGGAATATAAACAGGAACTTTTTTCAGGTAAGCTGATTTTAGAATTGCTCTTCCATTTGCATTTTCATTGAGATACTTGCCAAGAAGATGAGTTATTTTATAGCTGCACAAAATTTCATTTCTTTCAACTTTGTCTAAGACTCTTGTAAAAATCTCTTCTGTATCATCAAGATTTTTCTCAAGCTCCAAAGTGTCATATACTCTATCGTAGCCTTTTTCATACAGCAAAGTATCTTTCATGCTTGGATTATGCTTGAAATGCCTCATCCCAACACTTTCCACAAATCCATGTGTCATTAAAGCGCCTGTGCTTATAATTGCATTCAACATTCCCTTGTCAATCATGTCGCAAATCAACAAGCCCATTTTAGCAACAGTCATTGCTCCAGAGAAAGTTCCCACAACAAAGCAATCCTTGTCAGAAATCATCTCGTAAAGGACATCAGCAGATTTGCCAATTTCTCTTGCGCCAAATGCAGTTTTCGACATAGCCTTTACCATGTCATCAAAATTTCTTATTTTGCTTAAATCCAATGCTTCCAACGGCTCAAGATTATCAGAAAAACCACTTGCATATTTTGAAGCATCTCTTCTTTTAGTCAATTCATGAGGCTTTTCTTTCATTATTTTTTCCATTTTTTTAAAGTTTTTATTTGCTTCGCGCTCCGCAGTTGATGTGTTTGTGATGTATGCGCAAATAGACGAAATTAGGGTTTTCTACCTCTTGTATCACATACCTTCATCCCGATTATTCCTGGTATAAACATAAACAAAAAGTAAATCGGAATTCCAAGCGCATTTGGCAATGGCGGGTGTCCGCTACCGCCGCCCCAAAAATAGGGATTCAACAACAATAACAACGCCCCAATAACACTTGCTTTTAAAATTTCTTTGAAAGGTCTTTCTAAATTTTCTTTTGAAATAAGATAACCCATAATTATTGAAAAGACTGCAACCGCCAACCAAATAACTAAGCCGAATTCAGAATCTAGCCGCAACGCTTCAACAATAAAAACCAACAAAGATATAATAACAGCATTAAAAATTGCGAAGATGACTGCTAGTTTGTGTATCATATGTTTAACTCCAACATGATGAAAATTGTTTTTGTTTATAAAGTTTGTTGAAAGTTTTTATTTTTTTATTTTTATTCAAGCTCTTCCCTTGCTTTCTCCAACTACAACTCCAGAAGCGATTAAATGCGCCAATCTTATTGGCTCTGGAATCAAGCTTCTTGTACAGACAATTTTGAGAATTTTCTTTGCGTCATCTAAATCAATGCCTGTTAACTGAACAAATATTTCGTCAATCTGAACAACATTCCCAGCTTTTTCAATTAATTTAATCTTCTCTTTTTTGTTTATTTTTATTAATGTTTTTCTGATGTTTTCAATGTCAGGCATTCTTCTAATTATTATAATAACAGGCAAATTAGTTTTTTTATTCAATTCCTTAACATCAATCACATTAAATCCAGCAACTGCAATTCCATTAAGAAAAATACATTGGAGCTGTAGCTTGAACTTGCATTTGTTAATCATTTCAATGAGCTTTTTTGTTGCATCATTACCATCAACAGTGACTTTTGTTGACAAAATCCCATCAATCCAAGAGCCGCCACGCATCACAACTCCAATAACAAGAACCTTTTTGTCCTTGAATTTGTTGAAAGGGCTGTCGTCAATTCCAATAACTCTGATTTCTTTTTTGAACATTTTTACTATGAATAGGCGAGCAATGTAGCGAGCCAAGATTTTGCCGAAGGCGGATTGAAATTATTTTTCATTATTAATTTTCTGAATATTTTGGTTAATGTAAAATTGATGTATTAGTTTAGGTTTTTGTTGATTTACTAACGCATTAAATCTAAAATAATTTTTAAAAAACCTATTCCCTGAACTCAACATCATCAACTATTCCATCAGAATCCATGTCAACGCCTTCAACAACTTTTGCCTTTATGCTTGGGTTATGCACATTGCCAGCAGTTATTTTCTTGAATCCTTTTAAGCATGCAATTATTGCAGCTCTTGTGCCGCTGAATCTTTTTCCAGCGACAACTAAAACATATTTGTCCTTGTTGAAAGGACTTTTTATTTTGACAATCAAGCCGCATTCATCTTGAGGGTAAATTTCATTGGATATGTCTGATTTTATGTTGCCGTTCTCAAATTTTACAGGAAGTTTTGGATTCACTTTTTCGGTTATTTTATTGGTTACTGGGCCTCCAATTAAAATTAAATTATTTTCCAAATCGTTTTCCCTAACTTCTGTGTCCAGCTTTACATTAAACACAGGCACATAGTTCAAAAAAGTTCCGAGAAACAAAGCCAAGTCAATGCCATAATAGCCGTCTCTGCTTCTTGCCTTGTCTTGCCCATGAGGATCTGGCGAGCCAACAATAATTAAAGCATCCAATTGCCCATTTTTGATAAAAGGCTCGAGGAACTCCGACTCGTTTCTTATTTGCGCAATTTTGCTTGTTGTCTCGAAGTTCTTGAAGCGAATTACAAATGCTGGCTCAGTCAAAGCATAGAAGTTAGCTGTTGCTCCTTGCTTTGTTTCCTTTTTGACAACTTTTATAATTCCTGCTTTCTCAAGATTATGAATGTGGTAATAAATTTTCTGCTCATGAACCTTTAATGATTTGGCAATGTCTATGGGGTACATCGCCTCTTTTGCCAATAAGCCGAGGATTTTTTGGGCTAATTCAGAGCTTACACATTTTGCATGCCCTGCGCTTATTTCTTTTGCTGGCAGCGAAAAGACTTCGTTTTTCTGCTTGTCTACTATGAACATAATATGAAGAAAGTGGAACTACTATAAAAAGTTTTTTAATGGTATTATAAATTTAGTGTTGATAAAGGTTAAGATTTAAAAACAATTCTTATTTCCTAGCACTAAATGAATCGAATAACTTATGGAGCAATTACACTCTTGATACCGGAAGGAAATCCTGGAGATCTGTCTAATGAGACTTTCACTATTAATCTTAGCGGAAGCAAAAGTAGTGAAAACAACCACAGGAAAAAGAGGGCTGAAATTGTCAGTGGAATAGTATATCCGGAAATTATAGGGTTGGGCTACGAAGATATAAGCCAATTGCTATTGTTCCCAGAAACGCCATCCTATCCTCTTCAGTCTTTTAAAAGGGAAGGAGAAATCAGGGTTGTATGCAGGGGGTTGCGTTCTGGAAAACCATATTTAGCTAGTACAAATTCGTTAGATGATATGGTAACTGGCTCAGAAATTTTCGGCGAAGATGATTTTAGGTATATGCTGTTTGGCTCCAGACACAAGCAATGGCTTTCTGATTTGTTGGATACAAAAATAATGGGACAGCGCTATATAGAATTTCTGGATGTCCTGAACAAGAAGTTAAAGGGAAAGTTAAAAGAAGACTCAAAAGATGCTAAAATGTATATAAAAGAGTATATAAATATCATTGGAAGGATGGATTGGTTCTACAGGGAAATGTGGAGTAAATCGTGCAGAGCGCCTTTTGGCTACAAACAGAGGATAATAAATATGTACAGAAAATTATTCCAAGAAGATCCTCTTATTTTAAAGCATATACCATATTGGAAGTGAATCTCTTAACCAAGCTATTAAAACTTTTTTTATAACACTCCTATAATTTTTTTAATAACATTTATAAATAAGCTGTGCTCTACTAGTTACCTCATCAGATAAACACTCCAAGTGCATCTCTTTTAATCCTCTTTTGAGGGATGCACTTATTTTTTAAAAATGACATCTAAATTTGTAAAGGTAGTTTAAATGTGCGGAATTGTCGGATTAGTATCAAACAAGAATGTAAGCCACAAGCTTTACAATGGCTTGAAGAATCTAGAATATCGCGGCTATGATTCAGTTGGAATGTGCTTTCTCTACAATAATAATTTCCATCTCAAAAAGGGAGTTGGCAAGCTTGATGAAGTCCACAAAAGAGTCAATTTCTTAAGGTTTAAAGGAAAGGTTGGAATTGCTCATTGCAGGTGGAGCACACATGGCGGAGTTACAGAAGCAAATGCGCATCCTCATTCTGACTGCACAAACAAGATAAGCGTTGTGCATAATGGGATTATTGAGAATTATTCTGAGCTTAAGGAAGAATTAATCAAAAAAGGGCACAAATTCAGCTCGCAAACAGACACTGAAGTTGTTGCTCATTTAATTGAAGAATATATGAACAGACATAAAATAGAAAAAGCGTTGGAGCTTGCACTAAAGAAAATAGAGGGAAGCTATGCTTTGGGGATATTGCATGCTGACAGCCCTGAAAAGCTTTTTGCAGCAAGAAATGAAAGTCCTTTGATAATTGGAGTTGGACATGATGAGAATTTTATTGCTTCTGATGTTCCTTCAATATTGAGCTACACAAATAGAGTAGTTTATTTAGACGATAAGGAAATTGCTGTTTTGACAAAGGACAACTTTAATGTTTTTGATTTAAATGGCAATGAAAGGCACAAAAAAGTGCATACAATCAACTGGAGCAAAGAGGCTGCTGAAAAAGGCGGCTACAAACACTTCATGCTCAAGGAAATCTATGAGCAGCCCAGAGCAATAGCCGACACTTTGAATGGAAGGCTAGCAAACAACCATGTTGTTTTTGAGAAAGAATTTGGGCTTAGCAATGATTATCTGAAGAAAATAAAAAGAATTGTTATTGTAGCTTGCGGCACTTCATGGCATGCCGGCTTAGTAGGGGAGTTTATGCTTGAGGAGCTTGCAAAAATACCTGTGCAAGTTGAGTATGCTTCTGAATTCAGATACAGGCATCCATTATTGGATGAAAATACTTTGGTTATTGCAATATCACAGTCAGGAGAAACAGCTGATACAATAGCTGCTTTGAAAGAGGCAAAGAAGCATGGTGCAAAGACACTAACAATATGCAATGTAATTGGCAGTTCAATAACAAGAATATCTGATGGGATTATTTACACAAGGACTGGGCCAGAGATCGGTGTAGCGTCAACAAAGGCATTTACAACTCAACTTGCAGTTTTATATTTGTTGACTATTTTATTGTCAAAAATAAGAAGAACTTTGAATGAAAAGCAGATTAAGGATATGATAGAAGGCATAAGAAGAATACCTTTGCAGTTGCCTTCTGTTCTGCACGAAGATGGTGAAATTTTGAAATGCGCAGAGATTTACCACAAAAAAACAAATTCGCTTTATCTTGGAAGGGGCGTTAATTTTCCAATTGCTTTGGAAGGCGCATTAAAATTGAAGGAAGTAAGCTACATTCATGCAGAAGGCTATCCTGCTGCTGAGATGAAGCATGGTCCAATTGCTTTGATTGACAAGAACATGCCTGTTGTTTTCATTGCTCCCCATGATGTTTATACTTATAAAAAAGTTCTTGGCAATATTGAAGAAGTGAAAGCAAGAGGCGGGATTATTATTGCAATTGCCTCAGAAGGTGACAAGGAAATTCCAAAAAAAGCCGATCATACAATTTTCATTCCAAAAACTTTGTATACTTTAAGCTCGATACTTGCTGTTGTTCCATTGCAATTGCTTGCTTATCACATTGCTGAAAAGCTTGGATATGACGTCGATAAACCTCGCAACTTGAGCAAAACTGTAACGGTGGAGTAAATTTAAAACACTCGATGATATAGTTCATTATATATAATCTCTAAATTTCTTTCTTTAGACAGTATAGGATCTTTCCAATCTATTATTTTTAATTTTTCAAAATATTCTTTAGTTCGTTCCCAATCAGTCCTATTGTTATATGCTGGTGCATTTGGACGTCCGCCTGATGACGACCTCAATACAATTTGTGAAATTATCTTTCCAATAGCACTAAGTGGATGATGTTTACAGAAATCCATTGCGGTATCTAAATCTGTTTTCAGATAGGGTTTTAAAATTTCATCAATAATAAATTCTACAATTTGTTTTACATTTTCGTATTCTTTTTCTCTTAGATTTACAAAATCTTTAATTGGCTTATTAGAAATAATAAGAAACATTGGCACATTAAAAGACAAAATCTTCGTCCACTACCCAAAAAGGAGAAACTTATTAAAAGAAAGGCTTTTAAATACTGCTTCTGTAAAGTTCTTATTAGGCGAAAATAAGAAAACTTCAAATTGGTTAATTGGGCAATTTAATGAAATGGGAATTTTGGATGGTAAAGGAAACTTAACAGATTTTGGAATTAAAATAAAAGAAGATTTAAGAGAATTTTTGTATGAACAAAATGTTAAATAAAACAAAAAAGAAAAACTTATTGGATTTAGCAGGTGCTTGGAGTGACTCGCCAGAAATGGATGATATATTTAAGAAGATTTTTGAAGAAAGGAATAAAATTAACTGTAGAAAAGGTTCAAATTATAAATATTTGTAGATTTTAACAAAAAAATGCTAATAAAACCGCCGCATATCGCAATAACGCTTTTACTGCTTTCATGGCTAGCCAAACAACTGTTTCCAACGCTGAGCATTATTTCTGCTCCTTACAATAAAATTGGATTAGTTCTTTTAATTCTTGGCCTATCGGTAACATTTTACTCGTTTTACCTCTTCAAGAAAAACAAAACGCCAATAATCCCAGGGCAAATGCCAAAATTCATGGTTGCAGAAGGAATTTACAAGTTTACAAGAAATCCAATGTATCTTGGAGTGACAATTGCATTATTGGGTGCTTCTATTTATATTGGAAATTTGATTTCATTCTTGTCTCCAATAATATTTTTTGTTATAATGAATTATTACTTTGTTCCTTTCGAAGAGAAATTATTGGAAAAAATTTTCAAAAAACAATATGTTAACTACAAGAGGAAAGTCAGAAGATGGATTTAAATTTTATTTTGTAAATTTTACATTAAAATTGTAGATTATTTAACATAATAAAGTTCATTAGAAAAAATTTAATAATATATAAAATGACAATCCGCAAATCAATTCCAAAAGATGCAAAAGACATTGCAAATGTTCTTGTTCAAAGCTATAACATCAAAGATTTGAAAGAAGGCATAAACACTTTTAAGAATGAAATAAAAAAACAACATAACTATATTGTCGCTGAAGACAAGGGAAAGGTTATAGGAATTGTTACATGGATTATGCATGGCTTGCCAAAGCATCAATTATGTGAGTTGGATAGAATCGCAGTAATTCCTGAATACAGGGGCAAAGGAGTTGCAAAGAAATTATTTCAGGCATTAATCAAAGATACAAAACAATTTTATAAAAAAAATAAATCGAAATTAAGAAAATTATATTTATTGACGCATGCAGACAACACAAGGGCGCATAAGTTCTATGAAAAGCTTGGATTTAAGCATGAGGCAACTTTGAAAGAGCATTATTACAAAGGTAAGGATGAGTATGTGTATAGTATGTTTTTTGATTAGAGATTATAATAAAGTAATAGCAACGGATTACTTTTATCACTAATTACTTTACAAAGTCGTTCTAAGTTTTTTAATTATTTTTTCATTATTTGGTCTTTGTAATGTTTTATTGGAGTTAAATTAATGTTTGTATAGAATGTTCTTTATCTTAACAGAACGCAATAATTTTTAATTTAAAAATAGCTTAAAACATTCCCAATAAATTCAAAAACTGCTCTTTTGTTTCGCATTTAAAATATGGATTGTTCTTTTTCTCATTGCCTATTGTTGAAAAGGGAATGTCGCCATAGTCATGCCCTGGGTAAACTTCAATCTCATCATTAAGTTTTTTTAATTTCTGCAGGCTTTCAAATAATTTTAATGAATCTCCACCCGTCAAATCGGTTCTTCCGATGGCGTTTACAAACAAGGTATCGCCTGTCAATAATTTGTTCTCAGCAAGAATGCATATGGCTCCATGAGTATGCCCCGGAGTATGTAGAACTTTTATTTTTACGCTTCCAACTTTGATTTCATCATTATTTTTTAATTTAACAATCTTTATGTTTGGGTTTTTGAGTGATTTTTTAATTTCATTGTAGTCGTCTTCATGAAAATAAACTACAGCATTTGTCTTTGATGCTAACTCATCAACTTTCTGCACATGGTCATAATGGAAATGTGTCAGGATTATTTTTTTAATCTGAAAATTTTCTTTTTTTGCTGTTTCTATTAATTTATCAATTTCCCAGCCTGCATCTACAACAGCAGCTTCTTTGCTATTTTCATCTCCGATAATGTAGCTAAAATTTTGCATTGGGCCGACTTTGAGCTGTTTGAAGAACATATTATTTCACTTTCCTCGCAAAGCTCAGGAATCCAGAATGCCCTATGCCCGTGCTTTTTGGCCTTACCCTTCTTTCCTCGACTTCCCATTCTCTTTCAATGATTTCAACTGTTTTAAGGTAAACAAAGCTTTCATTTTTTCTTACATCATTCACAAAATCAGCGACTTGCGGAACAGAAGGGCTGTAAGAAACCAGAAAGCCGCCCGGCTTCAGGGCTTTTGAGCAGCTTTCAAGGGCTTTCCACGGCTCCGGCAAGTCCAAAACAGCAACATCAATGTTTTTGTCATCAATTTCATTGTAAATGTTATTCTTCTTTATTTTTATATTTTTCAAGCCGAGAAACTCAATGTTGGATTTGACAATTTCTATAAAATCCTCCCTTATTTCGTAAGTTACAACTTCTTTTGCAATGCCTGCAAGAAAGCAGGCCAATGCTCCTGAGCCTGAGCCTGCATCAAGGACTTTGCTGCTTTTATTTATGCCTGTTTCTGCAATTATCAGGCCAATATCCTTCAATGGTATTATTTGCGCGTCTCTTTTTATTTTTCTGTATAAGTCAATGAAATGAGGATTGAAAATAAAGAATTCCTTGCTTGTGTTTGATTTAAGCAAAGAGCCTTCTTTCGCTTTCTTTAGCTCTTCCTTTTTTATGAAACCGTATTGCGTATGCAGGTCCCTGTCAAGCTCATTTGCATAGAACTTCCTTCCCTCTTTAGTAATAAGGACTTTTTTGATGCTCATAAATAAGCATAGAAAAATCTGTGCTATAAAAATTTAATTGTAAATACGGGCTTATTTCTTGCCTTTTTTCATCTCTGCCTGGCAATGGCTGCATGCGGGCATCGCCAATTTCATGATGCCTTTCAGCACAACCAGCATACCAATAACAACCCATACATCCCATTTGAGATAGAGCTGGTTCACAATCAAAATAAGACCAAACACTATCCACTTGCCTGCATGGCATTTCCCGCACATACCGTCATGACATGTTGCGTCCATTATGACACCTCCTTTGATTTATTAACTCTGAAATCAGGAGTATAAAAACTTTGCTATTTGTTTTAAGATACCAAAACCGAAAGCTTTAAAAATAGTGAATATTAGTTCTAAATAAAAGTATGTATATTTAGATATTACTAACTAAAAAACTAAAAAAATAATAAATTAAATATAAAAAATGTATAAATAATCTTTAAAATAGTATATAAAATTGAAAATAATAGTTAAATATTTTAAAATAATAGATATATATTAAGTAAAAATAAACAATGCTGTCGCTTTCGGACAATGAATTTAGTGTAATTAGCTTTCTGGTTAGAAACTTCACCGAAAAGCTTACAATAAGGAATATTGCGCAGCGCCTTGATTTCAGCGCTGCCGGGGTTTTTAACATATTCAAGAAACTTGAGAAGCAGAATATTGTCACTGGGCAAAAGCTTGGAACAGGAATGTTTTATGCTGTCAATTTTGAAAATGAGATTGCTGTGCATCTTGCTGAAATTGTTTTGCTGTATTCTGATAAAAAGATTGAATTGGAGATTGAGCAGATAAGGCAGGCAAAAGCTGCTATTTTTGACGAAAAAACTTTGCTTCTCATAACTGACAATATCACTGCACTTGAAATCACAATTCCAAATACAGTGGTAATTATCAAAACAGAAGATGAGGTTGTTGCATTGTTAAGGAAAAAAGACCCTGCAATTCTGCAATTGCTGAGAAAGGGCATTGTATTTTTTGGAGAAGAAAAGGTTGTTGATATAATAAAAAATTGCGTTACAAGGTTTTAAGATGAAAATAAACAGAAAGTTCAACATCGCATTAATTCTTGTAATTATGTTAGTATTATTATCAACAACAACTTACGCTAAACCCTTCACAGACGCATTTACAGGAGGGCTAACTGAGATTAATAATTTCTTTGCAAATGAGCAGTACAAGCCTTATGCCAAGACAATTGACTTCTTCTTTTTTGCATTATTGTTTATTGCAATTTATATGATGGGCGTAAGGTACGCATTCAAGGAAGTCAAACGTCCAGAGCAGGTTATTGCAATCCTGCTTGGACTAATGACGGCATTTTTGCTTGTTTTAGGAGGATTTTCAGCTACAATATTGCTGCCTTACTTACACTGGCTGCTTTATACTTTGTTGTTTATTTTATATTGGTGGCTATTGAAAGGGATAAAGAACAAGTTTTGGAGATTTGTGCTTGCCTTGCTGTTAACTCTGCTGACGATTGCTTTGATACAAGGTTTGTTTGGCGCTTTGACAGCTCCAGAAATTGGAGCACCTGACACTACTGGAATTGGAGGTACTGGAATTGGAGGCTTCTTCAAATCTTTTGGAGACTCGTTTAAGGGCATTGATTTTGGAGGCATTGGAACTCCTGGCATTCCATCATGGCTTAGCGATTTGTATGGGGCTCCTGGAGCAGCTGCGCCTACTGGACCGAGTACTTTGCCGAGTACGACAACTCCCGGTGTTACAACTACGCCGACAACACCAGAAACAGGATTTTTTGGAAGGAATTGGTGGTGGCTGTTGCTTTTGCTATTGTTGTTGGCGCTTGCCGTTTGGCAGAGGGATAAGATAAAGGATTGGTTGAAGACGAGAAGGAGTGGGCAGAGTGGGGAAGGAACTACACCAACAACGCAGGAAGAATTGACTATACAGAAGATTATTGAAGAGATTAGCAAATATATCAAGAAAAAACTGGAGATTCTGAATAAAATAAATGAGATTGTTGCAAGGAAAAAAGCATTGAATAAATTACAGCGAGACTTATATTACAAGGCAATTGAGTTTGACCAAGCTTATTGGATTGATCCTGACTCTGAAGCGAATAAACTATTTGAAAAGCACGGAGAAACACTAGGAGCGCTTCTGAAACTTGAGCTTGAACTGGAAAAAGAATTGAAAGGATTGATGGATATAGAAAAGGAACTTGTCGGTGTTGTCGGTGAACGATTTGGTAAATTGGTTATAAGTCCGTATAAACGTGGCAAGGCAGGCAGATGGATTATACTTCTTGAAGGTCCTTTTGACGAGAAACGTTCTAAAGAAATTGCAGATGAGATTGACAAAATTGAGAAATTAACACCATTGCTATGGCGCGAAAAATTCTTGGACTTGGTTTACAGGCTGCTTAATGTGAAGGAAGTGCCTGAATGGTACAAAACTAGATTCAAGCAGATAACAAACTTAATTGACGAACTGATAATGACATACCAGTGGGATCCTCAAACCATGCGATTCATAATAAGAGAGCCACAGCTTATACAAAAACCAGACGGAACAAATGAAATAGCAAGAGATGACAAAGGAAGAATAATCTGGACATACCCATCAAATGTGCCCGGCCAGCCAGGAACAATAACGCCAGGCGGCAGATACGCAAGGTGGATAATAAATCCTGATGATATGAAGATTTTGCAAGCAGGCTGGTTTTCTGACAGCCCGAGCATTTGCGAAGTCGTGATGAGATACATAAGTTATTATCTGCTTCTTGCGACGGAACAAGGCTATAAGCAAAAGGCTTGGAGAAAATTAGTACATCCAAAGCAATTGGAAAAGGTTGTGAAGAACAAGGACAGATGGAAGGCAATCAAAAAATTATGGAAAGGCAAGCCTCAAGAAGAGATTCCTGACATTTTAATGAATCATTTTAAAGAAGAAGACGAATTCTTTAACACACAATTTAAGCCTGCTGTTTACAAGGAACTTCAGCATATGTACAAAATAATCAGGCATCTAAAATATTTAACAAGCGAAAGGGAAGAAACAACAATGCAGGAATTAAGGGTTGAATATATAGATGCTGCAGGAGAGAAAAAGGAGTATTCAGAAGGGCAATTAAATACTCAAAGACATCCTAATTTTGTTTTGCCAACAATACCAAGGGACAAATTTATCAGAGTTTATACTTTGTTGGCTACAGGCAAGGGCCCGAAATTTAAGCTGGCTTGCTCTGTTAGAACACCGCCTGATAATCCCCAAGGCGGGCAATTTATTAGGAGTAACGACTTGGTTAGAGGTGCTACAAACAGGTACTTGCCAAAAACAAAACCGTATGAAAAAACAGAAGCGCATCCAATCTTAGAATGGAAATCAGAAGAATTCACTGACAGGTTTGGCGACAAGCTGACAGATGGAGAGCATGAAGTATATCTTTACCTCGTTGGGCCAAAACCAGCTGAAACGCCTCAAACACCTATAGCACAAAGTTATAGGGACTTGAGGGGTATAAAGGTGAGGATTGGAATAATGCCTACACCACAACCAACAGCTCCTGTCAAACTTCTCAGAATAAATAGACCTGCACCAAATTCTGAACATGAAATTGGCAAGTATATTGAAGACCTTGCAGCAGAATTTGTAAGCCCTAAACCTAATTTAAACCGTCAAATTAATAGTGGCGGTGTCGCTTACATGCACTTTGAATGGTATGTTGTACAAGGGACGCTTACCTTCAGAATCCATTTAGGAAGAACTGGTCCAAGAAATTTTGTTTCAACTCCAATTCCTAATAATTTTGCTCCGGGAATTGCACAATTACTTGTTAAGTTATATGATGCTGATGCAAAACAATATATTCCAGGAGCAGAGGCAGATATTCCTATAAGATTGATAGCGGTAACCCCAACATACGAAGTCTATATCCAAAATCCAAGAGATGGTACTTTCAATAAAGGCGAGGTTATACCAGGACTTACAGCAGTAGTGGGTGACCAAAATGGAAGTATAGTGAATCCTACGAATATAGGGGTGTCTTTGAGGTGGTTTATAGTGCAAAGAGGCAAATCTCCACAAACGATTATGGATAGCAGTGGGGCATATCCGATTGCAGACTACTTTGACGAAACAGCTGCCCAACTATTTGTAGCTTTGGTTGATGGAAAGGGGAATACGATTGCTACATCACTTCCTGTAAATATAACTATTGGACATGCTCCTGAAGAAGAGGAAGAAGAACCACCACCAACACCCCAAAATAGAGATTTAAAGCTTATTGAGATTGATAAATACCTAAAACTATGGCGAGTTATAGGCCATAGCGTACATGGTATGTCCCACATAAGAAGAGGTCATCCAAATCAAGATTATATCTCAGCACTTGCTGGAAAAGACGGATATGGCCCGCCAATAATATTAGCGGTTGCAGACGGTGTATCCTCTGAAGCTAGAAGTGAACTTGGAGCGCAGTTCGCCACAGAATCAGCTATTGAAGAAATTAAGGAATTGCTGTCACTTAAAGGTTCACCAAAAGAAATAGAGGAAATTATTATAAAATATGGTCCTAAAAACATTGTTTCAAGATGGCACACAAAGGTACACGAGCATTACACTAAAAATCCTTTTGATGATAAGAATTTATACGAATATTACAAAAAAATACAAGACCTTGATTCTTATATAAAGAGAAAAACAGAGCAAAACAAAAAATATCCTGCTTCGGCTTATCATTCTACATTACTATGCGTAGTTGTTACAGAACACTTTATAGTTTGCTTGCAAATTGGTGATGGTGACATCTGCATAATCAAAAAAGATGGCAGTTTGGAAAAGCCACTAAAAGATGATACAGATACACTTGGCACTGAAACACATTCGATTGGTGAAAAAGACGCTTGGGATGAATTCAGAGCCAAGTCACTTGAAATGGAGTACATAGATTACATTACGGTTAGTACAGATGGCTTGTCAACTTCGTATAAGGAACCAGAGAAATTTTTAATAGAAGTTGGCAAATGGATTACAGAAGTTGGAATTGATAAAGCTAATGAAGAGTTAGAGGAGTTATTGAAAACTGCAGCAGAAAAAGGTGGTGACGACACTACGCTAGGAATTATTTGTCGTTTAAAAGAGCTAATAAAACCAAGAACTGCTGAATCACAAACAGCTGGATTTTTAACACCAATTAATAGCATGCCAAGTAAACCTATCGCTATTTATGGGATTTACCATGCTTCTGGCGAAGCTGTATTGAAAATCGGAAAAAAGGAAGATGATAACATAATAATTAAAGATAGTGATGTTGATATTCTATCCACGCAATTTGTTATTATGTTTGTTCCTGAAAGAAATAGATTTATCATACAAAAACATCCTGAAGCAAATATTATTATTAATGACAAAACTGGGGATTTAATAGAATGGTTAGATGAAAAGAAGATGACAACATGGTTAGATAAAAATGCTACACTACAATTAAACAATTACTTATTCAAATTTAATTTATGGCCCGTGCCAACTTCAGAATTAATAGGGGAGGATGAATACAAAAAACAATTTGACCCGCCTATTATTTTAAGGTTGATTCAGCCATTACCTCTCCCAATACACCCACAATCACCAGAAAAAACAATTGTTAAAAGGGGAAAAAAGCAATTTGATAAAAATATATTCAATGAGGTAAAAAAACGACAATTTGGTAATATAAGAATTACTACAAGTGGTGGAAGAGTAAGCCGAACAACTATATCACCCGATTTACAAAGAAAAAAAATGAAAGGTGGACCAGGAAGACAAAGAGGATGGACAGGAAAAAATTTCGATAAAAGAGGAAAATAATAAATTTAAATAAAATTTTTATTTTATACACCAAAATATCGTTGTGCAAGCCTTGCACTGATTTCTCTAAGCAGAGTATCTTCAGGCAATCTTGATTCATTAGGTCTATAAACTGCTTTTCTTATTGAATTTTCTAATGGCGATGTTGATAAATTTACTTTTTTATGTGGTTCTTTAGTATCTGTTTGATAGCTACTTGTTGGTCCTTGCTGTGATGTCGATTGCTGTTGTGCTTGTGAAGCTTCTTTCTTTACTTTATAATCTTTAAGTGTTAATTTCTGTTCTGGATGTATGTAACCATCTTTGCCGCCATCAACTACACTGTCTGGTGCATCAACTACTGCAAGGTCTTCGTTTGTATAATCACCTCTACCATCAGCTGTAGGATAGCCTCTTTTGACGAAATCAATGAAAGGAAGCCCTTTGACTGAATCCACCCTTGTCGAATTCCCTACTGGCGTAACAGCGCGATTGTCAACAGTAAGATTGTTTGCTTGGGCAACAGCATTAATTTGATTGTTAACTGTAGCTCTTACTATTTGATAAAGTGTAGCTCCTTCTGCCACTACATGTGCTAGTTTGTCTTTCTTTTTGGCTGCATTATATTCTTCTTTTGAAACTACCGCATATTTAACATTCCACGCACCACCTTCGTTACCTTCACCAAAAAACATTGGAACATAAACTACTTGTCCTGCCTTTAATTTAGAATCTGCAGGCAAAGGCGCATATTTGCCATCCTTGTATTCAGCAACTTCCTTCATCAATTCTTGGTCTTTCTTGCCGCTGAAATAATTACTTCTGATTATTCTTTCCAAAACATCGCCTTTTTCTACTTCATAGACCTTATCCGCATATTCTACTTGAGGGACAGAAGGTGTAACTTGTGGAGCAGGTACAGAAGGGGCAATTTTTGATGCATCCGCTAATTTTTGTTCGAGTTCTTTTATTGTACCAGCATATTGATTTAATTGATTTTGAGTTAGATTTCTATTCCAATATTGGTAACCATTTCCTATTAAAGAAGCCAATGCCACTAAACTAACGCCAATTGTACCATATCTCCAATTTCTATCCCTCCTGTTGGATTGATTAACTCTTGGGTTAGCAGTTTTATTAAATCTAATATTTTTTTCATATACTTTTTTTAACGCATCAGCAATCAGAGACATTTAAATCACCTTGAATCATTTAAAAAATTTTGACCTTATTAAGGATTTTATTTAATAGAGAAGAAATAACTACTCCTTTATAAATCTTTCGATTTTGTTGTTACTTTAAAATAGTTACTTAATTTCGGCTAATAAGTTATTTCCCCCTAAAAACCTCAGACTCCAAAATTCTTGCAGGCATTAAAATCGGAATGTCAAAAACCACCAGTCAAAGACTGGTGGCATGTTGCTATCGCAAAAGTGATTCGTGGTTTTTGAGCACGCTCGGAATTCCACGAATGTATTTGTGGTTGAGTTTACGAAACCACCATTCATAGAGATGGTGAAATTCCGACGTTTCAAGATATTTTATGTTCCAGCTGTTAAGGTATTCTCTAACTTCCTCAGACTCTTCAACCGAAGAAATTATAATTCTTTCAACATTTTGCTTAACCTCATCGTATGTTATAGCAGGCCAAGCTAAAGAAAATAATATGCTCTTAGTCAGTACAGACAAAACATTTGAAAAAATAGGCGATATAAATAAAATAATTTTGGAGTAATTGCATAAAAAAATAGAAAACTTTAAATATTACTTCTTATGGATTACTTAATATATGGAATCCATAGAATTAGCAAAAAAACTTGAAGGCATAAATACTCTGGAAATGGTAATAAAAAAGCTCAATATACGTAAGTCTACAGCTATAAAGATGATTAGTATCTTAAGAAAAGAAGGCTTTGTTGAAACATCAGGAGGAGGCAAAAAGCCAAGACTATATACAATAAGCCCAATAAGGATTGCTGGAAAAGAGCATTTGGGTCTTTACGATATAATCAACAAATACTCAAAAATAAAACTTTTTAAGCCTTTTGAGCATAAAGTTATGGACAGAAAGTTAAGTATTGAAGAAGCAATACCAATGGCTATAAAAGAGGGCAATTTCAGGTTAGTTCTTGCATCACTAGGATTATTTAATTTTGTTAAAAACTGGTCAAGACTTTGCTACTATTCAAAGAAATACAATGTAGCAAGGAGACTAGGCACCCTATATGATGTTACAAGAACAATTATGAAAACAAGAAAAATGGATAACAGAACTCGAAAAGCTCTTTTAAAAGGAAAAGATAAAAGCAAATTCATCATAAAACCACATAAAGCAAAAGATTTTAAGGATATAGGGAAAAAATGGAAAGTTTATATTCCATTCAATAAAGCAGACTTAATGAGGTACAAAGAATGACGGGTATAAAAGAGCAACAGGATATTTTTAATCTAATAGGAACTAATCTAAAGAAAAAAATAAAATGCTTTGTAATTGGTGGCTCTGCGATGCTCTATTATAAGCTAAAAGATGCAACAAAAGATATTGATATTGTTCTACTTAATGAAAATGACAGGCAATATATTCTAAAACTTATGAAAAATCTAGGCTATACAGAAAGAAATTCAAGAATACTTTATGTAAATAAGAAAAATATTCCAATACTATTACAGCGTGAGCAAAATAGGTTTGACTTATTTAGCAGGACAATAATAAACTTAAAATTTAGCGATAATATGATAAATAGGTCAAGGATATTGTATGAATATGCAAACTTAATTGTTAATGTTGTATCTCCAGAAGACATAGTAATACTAAAATGCGCAACAGACAGGGCAGGCGACAGGCTTGATGCCGCCAATATAATAAAAAATACTAATGTAAATTGGGATATTTTGCTGGAAGAATCAATAAATCAGATGACATTAGTTGGAGACGTCATACCTCTTAGTTTATATCAATTTTTGCTTGAATTAAAAGAAGATTTAAATGTAGAAGTGCCAGATGATATAATTAAAAAGCTTGAAATTAGATGTGAAGAAATTTTAAATAAAAAACTAAAAGAAGGCAGAATAGTTAGAGTCACTAAATACAAAAAATAAAACCTTTATATACTACCTTATTTTAAATTTATAAATGAAAAAAATTGCGCCGAAAGATATAACAAAACTAGAATCATTATTTGTAAAAAGCTTCAGGCTTCTTAAATCAAACCCGAACAAAGCGGGCTTGATGATTTTGTTTGATGCTCTGTTTCTGGTTTCTGCATTTGGACTGCAGATTCTGTTCAGGTACATTGCACAGAGCCTTAATATATCCATTGCAATGCCGAAAACAACAGCAACCGCATTTGCTTACATAACCTTTTCCCTGCTTTATTACCTGATTGTGTTATTTGTGTACTCATTCTTTAAATACTGCGTCTTGGATTTTATAAAATCCTTATATGAAAAGGCAGAGTTTTCATTCAAAAGGCTTGGGCAATTTTATTCATTAAATCTTATAATCGCGGGCATTTTTTTTGCAGCAATGATTGCATTAAATTTTTTATTGGCAAGCATCAAGCCAAATTACCAGCCATTTGTTTTCATTTTTTTGGCAGTACCATACGCATTATTCCTGTACATTATAATAAATATATCCCATTCATTATTTTACGGAGGTGCTTTGATAAAGGATTCTATTAAGAACAGTTTCAAAATAACATTCACAAAAATAAAAATTTATAGAGAAACAATTTTAATCATGATTTTATCTGCTCTCGTATTGTGGCTTTTGTTTTTCGGAAGCGGATACGTAATAAGGCTTATTGCATCCAGAAACTATAATCTGTACTTGAATGCGTACGCATATTTCAAGCAGGCATCAATCATTGTTTTTGATATTGCCTTTTATCTGGTAATCCTAATAAACAGGGTTTCCTTCTATGCAGCAATAAGGGAAATTAAATAAAATGTTTTTTCATAATATAAGTCCGGTATTGCTTGAGATTGGCCCTTTTCAAATCAGGTATTATGGATTATTCTATGCGATTGGCTTTATAATAGCCTATTTCATGATTTCTTATCTTGCAAAGAGAAAACAACTGCCAGTAACAAAAGACGATGTTGCTGATTTTTTGTTATATGAAATACTGGGGGTTGTTTTGGGCGCAAGGCTGGTTTATGTTTTTGTGTACAATCCATTGTTCTATTTGCAAAATCCCTTTGAAATTGCAGCAGTTTGGCACGGCGGCTTGAGCTTTCACGGAGGCTTGACAGGAGCAATAATTGCCCTCTATTTATTCTGCAGAAGGAAAAATATTGAATTTTATGATTTAGCCGATATTGCTGTTATTCCGGTTGCACTGGCATTGGCTCTTGGCAGAATCGGCAATTTTATTAATGCTGAGCTTTATGGCAGGTTAACAAATGTTGCATGGTGCGTTGATTACACAAAAAACCAGTTTGTTGAAAAAATAAATGGCTGCAGGCACCCTTCACAGATTTATGCCTCCATCAAGGACTTGACAATCTTTGCTGTTTTGTGGTTTATTAAAGACAAAAAGCTGCCAAAAGGATTTATGTTCTGGAGCTTTGTAGCTTTATATGGCTTATTCAGGACAATTGTTGAGTTCTTCAGGCAGCCAGACGAGCAGATTGGGTTTATTTTTAACTATTTTACGATGGGGCAGTTATTAAGCTTTCCATTGTTTTTAATTGGATTATTCATGCTGTATAAAATAAATAAAAAGGCGCAATAAAATGAAAAAAGAGCTTGAAAAGCACCAGGAGGAAAGGCGCAGAGGATTAAGCCGCTCAAATATAAGGGATTTTATTTTGGGATTTCAGGACGGGATTGTCAACACTCTTGGATTGGTTTTGGGAGTCGCCAGCGCAGTCCAAAGCTCCAGATTAGTGCTCATTTCAGGATTGGTAACAACATTTGCAGAGTCAATTTCAATGGCAGCGGTTGCTTATACAAGCACAAAGGCTGCAAAAGATTTTTATGAAAGCGAGCTTGAAAGGGAGAAAAAAGAGATAAGGGAGATTCCGCATATGGAAGTGCAGGAGATAAGGGAGATTTATTACAAGAAAGGGTTTAGAGGCAAGCAATTGGAGAGCATTGTGAGGAAAATAACATCAAACAAAAAATTGTGGCTTGATACAATGATGTCAGAAGAGCTAAAGCTTTATCCAGAGGATTATGAAAAGCCGGTTAAAAGCGGCTTTGTTGTTGGCGTGTCTGCTGTTATTGGCTCTTTAATTCCTGTGCTGCCTTTTTTCTTTTTGGATGTAAAATCAGGAATGGCATATGCTTTAATATTATCTGTAATTACATTATTTATAGTTGGCAGCGCTAAAGCAAAGGTTACTATCGGAAGCTGGAAGAAAAGCGGCTTGGAAATGGTTGTTGTCGGAACAGTGGCAGCTTTGGCAGGCTATTTAATCGGCTCTTTGCTTGGGGTTGTTTATGGAGAATAGCTTATTTCACAACATTAACCGGCTTTTTCTTCAAGAAAGAATTTATGTTAAGAATTGTTGTATCTAAAATCCTGTGCAGGGCTTCCCAGCTGTTAAAGGCGTTATGTGGGGTAATTATCACATTAGGCTGCCTCAGCAAAATATGGTTTTGCAGGACTGTTTTTAAGTCGCATTCCTTTAAGAAATGCCTTGACAAGATTTGCTTTTCTTCCCTTATGAAGCATTCGCCTTCCAAAACATCCAGGCCTGCTCCAGCTATTTTGCCAGACTGCAAGCCGCCAAGCAGTGCTGTTGTGTCAACAATGCCCCCTCTTGCTGTGTTTATCAAAAGCGCTCCCTTTTTCATTTTTGAAATCGCATTTTTGCTGATTAAGTGATGTGTAGCTTTACCATACGGAACGTGAAGGGTTATAATGTCAGAATTTTTTAATAAATAATCCAGACTAACGTGCTTAAACCCAAGCCTTTTTGCTAATTTTAAATTTTTGAATTTGTCAAATGCAATGACTTTCATCTCAAATCCTTTCGCAATCCTTATCACATGCTGCCCGATATTGCCAACACCTATTACGCCAATGGTTTTGCCCTGCAAGTCAATTCCTCTTAAACCTCCAATAGAGAAGTCTCCTCTTATAGTTCTTTCATAAGCTTTATGCATCATCCTTGTTAAATTTAAAATCAAAGCGAATGTGTGCTCTGCCACAGTATTTTCGCCGTAATGTGGCACATTGCAGACAGCTATTTTTCTCTTTTTGCATTCTTTTAAGTCGATATGGTCAAAGCCTGTTGACAAAGTTGTTATTAACTTCAGATTTGGCAATTTATCCAATATTTTTCTATTAACAGCAGAATAAATAAAAATTCCGACCGCATCGACATCTTTTATTTGGTTTATATTTTTCTCATTCAGATGATCATCAATAAACTGCATATCGCAATCCTTTAAATTTTTTAATAAATATTCTTTTTCCCACGGCTCAAGCTCGAAGAAAGCTATTTTGAAGGCATTTTTAGGCATGGTGCTTTTGTTTTTATATCAGTATTTATAGTTTTCTAATCATTCAAGCTTTACTCGCTTTTCTTCGCAATCAACATGAATATCATAGAAACAAAAAATTTTGAGGATATGGGAGATTTTAAAGAGAACAAGAATGGAATGCTGGGTAAATTTTCTTCGATAATCAAAAGAATAGTTGATTGCTGCAAGGAGTAATCATTTTGGCTTAAACATTTTTGCGCAATGCGAGCAGCAGAACTTCATGGTTTTTCCTTTAACTTTCTCAGTATGCCCGCCAGAGTAAATCATGCAGCCGCACGGGCATGTTGTTATTCTTGGCTTTATAGCAATGCTGATTAAATCGCCAAACTTGCTGAACAGGTGCTTTGTAAAATTTTTACCTTTCTCTGTAAGGATATAAACTTTTTTGTCTCTCTTTCCTATTTTGCCGAATTTTATAAGCCTGTTTTTCATTAAAGTTCCGAGGAATGGGTAAATGTTGCTGGCGCTTATCTTCCTTCCAAGTTTATACTCTAGGTCTTTCATAATATCATAACCGTGCTTCGGGCCTGTTGCAATCATGCACAAGGTGTAGAATTTAACCATGTTGTTTATTTTTATGTCTGCCATAATTGGTGCTTGGAAGAATATATATATATAAAAACTTTTCTAATTTGGATATATCGAAAATGGATATAAATCGAAAAATTTATATACTTGTTTGAGTAGTATACTAGAAATGTACCTATTACAAACAAAAATCTTTAGAAATGATGTGGTGGTTACTGATTATGGTACCAAAAACAGTACAAATTTTACAGAGCCATAACCTACGAAAGTTTCCAGAGATACGCGAGGCGAGGTGCGCCTATAAATAGGTGCTGGGCAGGGCATCAGGTTGGTGATACGGGTTTTAGAATTAGAAATAGGATAATGAATTGGGTAAAAAATGACAAAGCTGGAGAGCATGGCAAATATGAAAAAGTTGTTTCGGTTATTGGAACCTTGGACGAGTTTTGTGAGGATGGTGTTGAAAAAGGCGTCTATCACAACCTTGTGCGTATAACTATTGATAGAATTATTGAAGAAAAGCCTGAAGATTATATTTAATGTGGTTAAAAATGAAAAAATTAATTATTTTTGTATTAATATTTATTTTAAGCATTAGCTTTGTTTTTGCAGACGCAGAAGAATTTGCAGAAGCCAAAAAGTTAATCGATGCAAAAACTCCGTGCAGCAAGCTGACAGAAAACCAGCTTGAGATTATCGGCGATTATCTGATGGAGCAGATGCATCCAGGAGAAGCGCATGAAGTAATGGATAAAATGATGGGCGGGGAAGGCTCTGAAAGTTTGAGGCAGTTTCATATTGCGCTTGCAAAAAGGATTTACTGCAATGATGCAAGCGGCATGATAAATTACGGAATGATGTTTGGCAAAGGAACAAATTATGGAGGTATGAGAAATATGATGGGTTACAACTTTGGGTATGGAATGATGGGAAACATCAGCTATGGATATTGGGGCTTCCTCAATTTCCTGTCGTTAGTTTTGGTGATAGGGCTCATCATACTAGTGTATTTATGGATTATAAAGCTCTGGAGAGACGTGCACAAAAAGTCAAAATAAAAAATATTTGAGGTGAAAGTATGAAAAGACTTGAAGGAAAGGTTGCAGTTGTAACAGGCTCAAACAGGGGCATTGGAAAAGGAATTGCGGTTGCGCTAGCAAAAGAAGGCTGCAAGGTTGTTGTGAACAGCTACAGGGAAGACGAGGAAGCTAAAAAAACTGTGGAGGAAATAAAGAAGCTTGGCTCTGATGCGTTTTTTATCAAGGCAAATGTTACAAGGGAGATTGATATCAGGGATTTAATTGAGAAGGCCGTTAAAAAATACGGAAGGCTTGACATTCTTGTCAATAATGCAGGGATTCTTGTTTCTGGAACTGTAGTAACATTGACAGAAAAAGACTGGAACAGGCAGATGGAGGTCAACTTAAAGGGAGTTTTCCTCTGCACGAAGTATGCGGTGCAGCAGATGATTAAGCAGGGAAAAGGCGGCAGGATAATAAATATCTCTTCAATAGCGGGATTAGTTGGATTTCCGGGCATAAGCGCTTACTGCGCATCCAAAGGAGGGGTAACTGAATTTACAAGAGAAGTTGCCTTGGATCACGCAAAAGACGGAATAACTGTGAATGCAATCAATCCTGGTGTCATAGTAACTGACATGACAAAAGGAATGCTTGACGACGCTGCAACAAGAAAAATGCTGCTTGAAAACACTCCAGTCGGAAGATTCGGGCAGCCAGAAGATATTGGAAATGCTGCTGTTTTCCTAGCACTTGACGAGTCAAGCTTTATAACAGGACACAACCTTGTTGTGGATGGTGGGTGGACGACAAGGTGAAAATGTACCAGTACAAGAAAGAAATAGGCATGAGCTACAACGAAGCAGTTGCCAAGGCAAAAGAAGAGCTGCAAAAAGAAGGATTTGGAGTCATAACAGAAATTGATGTCAAAGCAACATTAAAGAAAAAGCTGGGTGTTGATTTTGACGATTACATCATTTTAGGCGCATGCAATCCCGGAATGGCACACAAGGCTTTGCAAATAGAACAGGACATTGGGGTGCTGTTGCCATGCAACGTTATTGTTTATTCAAAAAAAGGCAGGACATTTGTTGCGGCAATAAAGCCAAGCGTACAGATGGAGAAAATCGGAAATCCAGAACTTGCTGATGTTGCTACACAGGTTGAAGAGAAAATGAAGAGGGTTGTGGATTCAATTTGAAATGGAGGGCAATAAAATGAGAAAGGGAAAAGACAAAGGATGCTGTTAAAGTTTTTGTAGTCAATGTTTAAAATATAAAGGGTGAAAAAATCGCAATAGAAAGATGCAATTGCGGAATTAACTGCAAGTGCGCACAAACGCAAGACTTTGAATTGATGGACTTTGACAATTTGGGTTATGACTTGATGTCGGATTTCATTGAAAAATAAACTAGGGGGGCAAAATGGAAAAGCTAAACCAAAATGCTGTTGCTTTGGCATTTGGCATTACAGTGGCATTAGTGTATGTTGTGTGTCTGATTTTTGTGGCAATATTCCCATTGCAAACGGTAATAACAATTGGCAACTACTTTGTGCATGGCATTGACATTTCGAGCATAGCCATAAAAAATATAACATTCGGACGCTCAATAACAGGGCTTATCGTTGTGTCATTAAGCAGCGCAGTTATCGGCTATGTATTTGCTTATTTATATAACTGGATTGGAGAGAAAGTTTAGGTGAATGCATGAGCAACAACACCGATTACAACAAATATGCATTAATAGGGCTGTTTGGGAGCGCATTGCTTTTGGCTTTCTATTTTATAATTGCTTCTCTGCTTGGAGGTGTTTCTTTTGCACTTGACAACTTTGTAAAGCTTAGGTATTGGATGATTCCGCTAGTTGTTGGATTTGGAGTGCAGATAGGAATGTTCTTTTATGTCAGGCAGGAGATGCACAAAAAGGCAACTGGCACTGCAGCAGCGTCAACAGGAGCATCTGCAACTTCAATGGTTGCATGCTGCGCCCATCACATTGCTGACATTGCGCCATTTCTTGGCATTTCTACTTTAGGATTGTTTTTAACAAAATACCAGTCGACTTTTCTTTTAATTGGGATTTTATCAAATGTATTGGGGATAACGTATATGGCAAGCCTAGTGAATGCAAAAATTTCAAAATCAAAAATTAAAACAATGTTTTATTCATTGCTGGTTTTATCCATCATAATTGTTTTTATATCATATTATTTTATTTCAAAAAGTGAAAGCCCAACTGGAATCAGCAAAAATATCAATCAAATCCCATTTGAAACTTTAACTAGCAATGAAAATAATGTTGAATTCCAAGTTACTCCTTTAAGCCCTTTAGAATTTCAGATTGTAATCGACACACATTCCGTTGACTTAGATTTTGATTTGACACAGATTTCAATACTATACGACGATATTGGCAATGCGTATAAGCCATTAAGATGGGAAGGCTCTGAGCCTGGCGGGCATCACAGGAGCGGAATTTTAAAATTTCCTTCAATAAATAAAAATGCAAAATCTATTATGCTTGTTATAACTGATAGCACAACAAGAGAGTTCAATTGGAACCTGAGGTGAGGTGGAAAATGGCAAAAGACCCAATCTGCGGAATGGATGTTGATGAGAAAAACGCTGAATTTAAGATAGCCAAAAACGGCAAAAATTATTATTTTTGCAGCAAGAACTGCTATGATGAATTCAAGAAAAAATAATGAGGTGGGAAAATGAAGCAAAACTTGGGCAAAGTGGACAGGATTTTAAGGTTTGCATTAGCGTTTTGGTGGCTTGGGCCATGGGCTCCGCAGTACAGCGCAGAATGGGCAAACTGGCTTATATTCATTGTTGGCTGGATTGCATTAATTGAAAGCTTTTTTGGCTGGTGCTGGATTCATAATATTTTGGGAGTGGACAATAAAAACCAATAAATTAGGCAAATGGCAAAAGACATTATTTGCGGGATGTATGTTGATGAAAGCAAAGCTAAATTCAAAACCATTCAGGACAAAACCCCATATTATTTCTGCAGCAAAAACTGCTATGAAAAATTCATAGAAAAGACAGGCAAGAAACCTACAGCAGAAGTAAAATCCGATTCAAAAACGGAAAAATGCACAATCTCCATTTTAGGAATGCACTGCGCAAGCTG
>ORJL011702909.1_pt1 | contig 52522 bp, 38 predicted proteins | sample 1779941 | NCBI WGS metagenome assembly ORJL01 (sample SAMEA104232317, study PRJEB22302) | groundwater metagenome | biome: forest; feature: aquifer; material: groundwater | place: USA | collected 2011-08-07 | depth 5.8 m | reverse complement strand
GAAATCGCCGACAGCCTGACAGGGATGTTCGATATCATCGAGCGCGTTGACAACGGGGCACCACATGTGTTTGCCGAGATCGACACAATTACTGTGGGCGTAGGTGCGAATAACAACGGCATCGACCCAGCGTTCCAAATTTTTTGCTACATCGTGAATGGATTCGCGTTTGCCGAGATTAATACCTTGCTGGCTGAGGTAGATTGAATGTCCGCCAAGTTGATAAATACCGACATCGAACGTGACGTGGGTGCGAAGTGATTGCTTTTCAAAGATCATGGCAACAGATTTGCCCTTGATGGCATCGGAATAGTTAGCGGGGTACTCTTTCATTTTGAGAGAGAGTAAGAGGATCTGCCAGAGTTCGTCCGGAGTCCAGTCGGCAATGCTGATAAAATCTTTTTTCACAAGGAGTTCCTTTATTTTGAGTTCGTTGAGTAAGTTGAAGAAATAGTTAATCGAAAAGAGTATAATAAAATGACAATCTAAAATGAAATGCGATATACAAAAAATGCATTTATCTGAGTTGGTTTTACCACCCCCAACCCCTCCTCAAATGAGGAGGGGAGGATAGATGGATGTAACATCAGATAGCTATTACACAAACAGATTGTACTATTTGTTATGTTTCTCAAGAAATTTTGTAAGTATTTCCTGTAAATCCGGCTTCGCAATTTCATCAAGCTCGTAGGTAACGCGAGTTGAGGGTTTATTGATTTTAATAATACGTCGTAAATCGATTGGTGTCCCGATGATGACTGAGTCACAATCAACGGCATTAATTGTTTCTTCGAGATCATGAATTTGTTTACCGCCATACCCCATAGCGGGTAATAACGTACCGATATAAGGGTATTTCTTGAATGTATCGGCAATAGAATTTACAACCCAGGGGCGCGGATCAACGACAGATGCGGCGCCGAATTTGCGTGCGGCAATAATTCCAGCACCGTATTGCATTTCACCGTGTGTAAGGGTGGGTCCATCTTCGACAACGAGAACACGTTTTCCGTGAATAACACGTTCATCATCGACTGTGATTGGTGACGCGGCTTCGATTACTATTGCCAAGGGATTCACCTCGCGAATGTTTCTTCGTACGATATCAATGTTATCTCTTGTTGCTGAATCAATTTTATTAATCACAATAACATCGGCGAGCCGGATATTCGCGGCACCGGGGTAGTACGATAATTCATGTCCGGGGCGATGCGGATCGGCGACGGTTATTGTAAGATCGGGTTTGTAGAATGACATATCGTTATTTCCGCCATCCCATACAATGACATCGGCTTCTTTTTCGGCTTCCCGTAAAATTTTTTCATAATCAACACCGGAGTAAATGACTCCGCCGTTGACAATATGCGGTTCGTATTCTTCCATCTCCTCAACTGTGCATTCGTATTTCACAAGGTCATCGAGCGTGGCAAAACGTTCGACGACTTGTTTCATTAAATCGCCGTAGGGCATCGGGTGCCGGATGGCAACAACACGTTTTCCTTGTTCGCGTAATATTTTGCAAACCTTGCGAGATGTTTGACTTTTGCCCGATCCTGTTCTGACGGCAACAACAGCAATGACAGGGACTTTACTCTTTATCATTGTTTGGCGTGCGCCAAGAACTTTAAAATCGGCTCCTGCGGCCATGACTTGAGAAGCCATGCTCATAATATATTGATGAGAGACATCGGAATAGGCGAAGACTACTTCGTCAATTTCGTGTTCGCGTATGAGGTTGTTAAGATCTGATTCGGGGTATATAGGAATGCCGTTCGGGTATAATTTCCCGGCAAGTTCTGATGGGTATTTTCTTCCGTCGATGTTCGGTATTTGTGTTGCGGTAAAAGCGATCACATTATACATGTCGTTATCTCTGAACACTGTATTGAAATTGTGAAAGTCTCTGCCTGCCGCTCCCATAATAATGACGTTCTTCCGTTGCATACATTATCCTTATTGATTTTCGGTTTCCGTTAGCATGTAGAATGTCTCTAACGGTCGTTTTTAGTCTTTAAAAATAACGAAAACGGGCTAGAAAGGCAAAATTAATTGCTTCAATTGGATAGATTTTGAGATGAGAATGCTCAGATTGCCCTTAGAAGCATTTAACAGTCGATTTCACATGAAAGAAAGATTGTATAAATTTAAAGGGAAGGAGAAATTATCGTTTCGGAATGTGAACAAACACCGATGTTCCTTTTCCCTGCGAGGAGGATATTTTAATTGATCCTCCGATTAGTTCAGCCCGCTCTCTCATGGTTGTTAGTCCGACCCCTGATGTGTAGGCATTGATATCGCGATTCATTCCTTTTCCATTATCAATAATATTGATGGTCATAGTGCTACCATCATCGGCATATTCAATAACGACTTGAGTAGCAAGTGAATGTTTCTCGATATTGTTCAACGCTTCCTGAACAATTCTGTAAAAGCAGAGTTCGAGTTCGGAGCTGAACCGTTCTTGAGGAAATCCTTTTACGGAAACGGCGATGTGGGTTCGTACAATGAATTCATCTGCCATGCTGGTAATTGCCGATGCAAGCCCAAGTTCATCCAGTGCGCTTGGGCGAAGATTGCGAGAGATGCGCTGGATTTCCTGCATTGCCGTTTTCAAGGGATTGGTAATGGGTGTTAACGAATCAAACCCACATGCGGGAGTTGCACAGATTTTTCGTTCGAGCGTTTCGACCTGACCTTTGACATTAAATAATATTTGGTTGACCCCATCATGAAGTTCGCGTGCAAACCGTCTCCGCTCGTCTTCCTGCGCCGAAATTATTTTTCGCGGTATTTCGCGAAGTGTTTCTTCTGCCTGTTTTGTTTTGGTAATGTCGCGAAGAACAATTAGATCGGCTTGTGTATTATTATAGAGGATGGGAATTGCCGTCATTTCTACTTCCAGTACGTTGTTATCGTGAACAACGAGAGAAAGTTCTCTTGGAGATACTTGCTCGTTTTTTTTGATGATCGAAGTGATAAGTTGATGAGCGGGAGTCATAAATTTGGGAGATAAAAATTGCATGACATTCTTTCCGAGAATATCGTTCGCATGTTCAATGTCCATCAATGACAGCACTGCGGCATTTACATACGAAATGATTCCATTGACGGAAACAAACGTCGGTACAGGTGTTTCTTCAACAAGTTTACGAAAACGTTCTTCACTATTGCGGAGAATATCAAGATTTTTGAGTTGTTCTTTAATAAACCGTCGTTGACTATAGACGACAGCAGTAATCAATCCTATACATAGAATAAGGGAGACGGATGTTCCTAAGATGAGGATTTTAAGGAGTTCAGTATTTTCTGTTGGCATAGAAATCCAGTTAAAAATAGCATAAAGGCAATGTTGCCGATGATATTATGATATACCGTGGCTAACTTTAAGGCATCCATTGAACCTGAAACAAATAATTGTAGCATTATAAATAGCTATCCTCTGAGTCATTTACCGTGATGACCGGTGGTGGTGTGCCACCCATAATACATTATTAAATAGCTGGGAAGACTGTAATCAGTCTTTCCGAAAGAACCAAGGGAAATCATGTTCCTACGATGTGAATGTTGAAGATTTCAATATTTTTTGTTGGCGGAGAAACGCAACCAAAAATAACATATAAGCAATGTTACCGATGATATTATGATATATAGTGGCTAACTTCAAGGCTTCGATAGAGCCGGATACAAAGAGTTGCAACATTAAGAAAAACGTAGCGTTTCCGCCGGTATAAATAATTAATCCTGAGCTTATCCAGAACCGGGGTTGTGACGTGACGGGAGTGGACGTATCCTTAAGAATAGTTACCAGCACATAAACGGAAAACAAGAGAACGATGGTAATGGAAATCGGTAACGAGATCGAACTAAATTTGAAAAAATCTTCAATTGTAAGGAATAATATGACACACGTAAGAAAATAGGCGGGGATAGCATAGAAGAAAATCTTTTTCATCCGGACATTAGATACCCAATATGATAATGCCAGGGTATATCCGGTGAAGGTGATCGGGAGTTGTATATTGGTCATGAACAGATTGTGTATGCCAAATTTTAATAACACGTATTCCGTTACGGAGAACAAAACATCAATAGCAAAATAGATTCCAAGTACTTTCATAGGTTGAGGCAAAGACTTGTAATTTCTTTTTGTAATAACAGCAATCGATCCCGCGTAGACAATCAGGAGTAATCCAAGTGTGATATACAATGTTTTCATAAATAAAAAAACAGGTTGAAGTAAACATATACGGATTAATGAGTAATGTCCGTATAAGGTATATAAATCCCGCCATAATGGAAAATATTATAGCGGGAATACTGTAGACAATCAGCTACCTTGCTAATGGGCTGTTTGATGTGACGGCATCATCGCACCAAGGGGGACATAGTGTCCCAAATTCTGCAAGAACGCCGTTATATATGTCGTTTCCTTTATTATCGACTCCTGTAATAACAAGCGTAGGTGTGCCGTCATCATTAAGAGCGTAATAGCACCGGATGCCTTCACATCCGTTTTGAGCGAGCATTTCGTCAATAATACTGCGGCTAAACGCGACAGCTTTTACTTTTGGTCCCGGAGGATTATCGCGATATGCTTTTGTTAATTTTGCCGCATCAGTAAGAACAATATGATGATCTTGGGGTGGATATGGTAATGCCATAGGGGTGAGTCCTTGGTATTGTTGTGAATGGATAGTGAATTAAAAGATAACGTTATACTAAACTTATATATTTCAATAATAGTTACGGAGAATGAGTCCTATGTAATGGAACGAATCTTGATTCCCAGAGAGCACAAAAATGATGGCTTGAATGCTTTATTCAACAATAAATAATGTAATTCATTTCATGAATAAAAAACCCCGGTTCCTTTTGCAAGTGACCGGGGTAATAAGGGTGAAGGTGAGGGGTAATCCAGAACCAGCCGGTGAGGATATCCAATCACCTTCATTTCAAAACCCCCTGTCCGATTTTTTTATTTCTTTCCCAGTTGAAGTCTAATCCACTTTGCCTTGGATTTTTTATGTGAGGTAAGATGTGGCAGGTTCCGGTACAAAGAAACGAAATTTTGGAGTTGTAATCAATACAGTGGACTACGCTATTTTTTTGATGAAGTAGGAAAACCGTGTCGGTAACTACGTATTTTTGGCTTTTTTAGAGCGTATTGATGATATTTTTTGATGAAAAAATCTTCAGAATTGTCGGTTTTGTGTCAAAAGTGAGTGAAAAATTGAAGTAAAATAGTGTTTCGGTGAAGAATTCTTTTATAGGAAAGAAGGAGAAGCGGAGGCTGTTTAGAGTTTGAGGAATCCTTTTTTGATAGCGTATTTAATAAGTCCACCAAGTGTGTGAATATCAAGCTTTTGCATAATGTTAAATCTATGCCGTTCAACCGTTCTTGTGCTGATGAAATATTTCTCGGCAATTTCTTTGTTGCTGTATTCCAGAACAATAAGTTTCAGCATTTGAATTTCATTTGAAGTCAACTCCGGGATTTCTTCATCAGTGGAAACCGGAGTGAATAATTCGGTTGAAGTTCGTGGAGGGGCCGTTAAAACGCCGTCTTTATGGACGATTTCCCATAATTTATCCAATGCATCGGGACTATAGTAAGCGTACCCGCGGTACACAACTTCAATCGCTTTGAGGATATTATCCTGCGGTTCGTTTTTAAGGATATAGCCTTCTGCGCCGAGATTGAAGATTTTTCTGACATATTCCTTATCGGGGTGCATGGTGAGGAATATGATTTTTGTATCAGGGAGTTTTTTGAGGAGAATTTCCGCCGCTTCAAGGCCGTTTTTTTGAGGCATAGTAATATCCATCAGGATAATATCCGGGCGGTAGATCATCGCTTTTTCGATTGCCTCATCTCCGTGGTGGGCTTCATCCACAACTTGAATGTGCGGATGATCGGCAAGGAACATTCTGATGCCGGCAATAACCAACGGATGGTCATCGACAATAAGCAAACGAATTGTATGTGTGTGGGGCTCCATAGTCATAACTACTCCATAAAAGTAAGAAAAGATTTGGTCGTTATCAAGTTGGAGTTGTGTACGCTTTCTTGTATTTTGAACGTAGTTTACAAACTATTTTCATTAGCGAATACCACAGGCAATGGCTTCTATTCTCGCAACCGATACCCAACTCCGTTTACCCGATTGCACGATTGTTACAGCATCGGCAGGCTCGGGAAAAACATATACGCTTACCTTACGGTATGTTCAGTTACTTCTCTCTCAAAGAATTCCTTTTAATAAACTTAATAATATCCTTGCCATAACATTTACCAATAATGCCGCAACGGAAATGAAACAGCGCATTTTGGAATATTTGAAATGCGCCTATCTGGGAATTGACAGCCCTGCTGTACGTGATTTGAAAATTCTTGTAGCTCTGGATGATGAGTCGTTCCGCCGAAGAGCGGGAGAATGTATTACCGATATTCTCAATCATTATTCAGATTTTCAGGTTCAAACGATTGATAGTTTCATTATCAGGTTAATGAAAGTTTCGGCAGTGGAGTTCGGATTCAGTCCGCAGTTTGATGTTTCGTTCAACATTGTTCCTATTTTTGATGAAGCATTGGGATTGGTAACGCAGGAGTATTCGCGTAATCAACAAACCCGCGAAATGATAGATGGGGTGCTGGCGTTGCTTGATGAAAATCAAGTTGATTCTAAAAAGTTTTTATGGAATCCATTCACAACGTTATTAAAGGGATTGACTGAACTTTCCGGGAAAATAGGATCACACAGAGGAGAACCGGTAGAAGAAGAATGGAGTGGACAAAAAACAGAAGCAGCGCGACAATTAATCAATACAGTAAAAGCGATTGATGCAATTGTGAAGCAGGCAAACCTCACGCCGACTTCAAACTATGCGAAGATAATTGATTCGGCGCATAGCAGTGATGTTGAATCGTTGGTGAAAAAGTCGCTTACCCAAAGCGCCGTAAAGAAGGGTTCCGGCGCGGCATACGAGAGCGCGGTCGGACGTATTGCATCATTACAGAAAGAAACCGGAACGTACGTTGAACAATACCTCGAGGCGAAAGCGCGAACATTTTATTTGCCGTACGTGCGCGCATATAGGTTGCTTTCACAAACGATGGAAGAGATACACCGCCAACGGGGTGAGTTAAATTTAGCCGAGGCAAATAAAATATTGGCAAATAGAATCAGAGAAGAAATAGTCCCCGAAATTTATTTTACGCTTGGTGAACGGATTCATCATTACTTGATAGATGAGTTTCAGGATACCTCGCCGATTCAATGGTCGGCGTTGCGTCCGTTGATTGAAAACGCCCTTTCCGAGCAGGGGAGCTTGTTTTTGGTAGGAGACACGAAGCAATCAATTTACTCCTTCCGCGGGGCTGATTGGCAGATTATGGCGCGGATGATTCAGCGTAATGAATTTCCCTCGGTGCATAGCACAATCGGATTACTGCCCGTAAATTGGCGCAGTACGGAAATGATTGTCCGTTTTGTAAATCATGTATTTCAGGATATTATTCCCCAAACTCCTGCCGGAGATGCGGCGAAATTAAGCGGCTTAACCTCGTTTGAGCAGGAAGTAAATCCCGAAGCAACCGGAACGGGATATGTTGAAGTGACGAAATTTGAAGTGGAAGCTAAGGAGCAAGTGGAAGAGGAAGAAGCCGGTGAACGCGAGCGAAAAAAAGTTCTTGCAATCATAAAGGATTGTCGCGAGCGAGGATTTGAATACAGCGATATAGCAATCCTTACGCCTAAAAATAAACACGTCATTGAAGTGAGCCGGTGGTTAAATAACGAAGGAATAAAATTTCTTTCTCATAGCAGTTTGGATATACGAACGCGAACGATTACAGGTGAACTGCTTGCGTTGATGAAGTTCCTTGATTCGCCGATTGACGATGTTTCGTTTGCCGCGTTTATTATGGGCGATGTGTTTGCTCATGTTGTGAAGAAAGAAAAATTTATTGATGAGATGCGTTCGTTCGTCTTGAACGCTCGAATCGAATATAAGAACAATGTTCCGCTTTATACATTATTCAGAAGAAATTATCCCGAATTGTGGGGAACATATTTTGAACATTTGTTTAATCTTGTTGGGTATCTCCCTGTTTATGATCTTATCGCTCAGATGTACACGGCGTTTAATGTGTTTACGCACTCTATCGAAGAAGAAGCGACTCTTGTAAAGTTGCTTGAAGTAATAAAGAATTTTGAAGACAAAGGAAATAATAGTTTGAAAGATTTCCTCCTGTACTCAGAAGAGAGTGAAGATGATACCGATTGGCAAATTGAAAAATCAAACAGTGCAGACGCGGTAACGCTGATGACAGTCCATAAAGCAAAAGGACTCGGTTTCCCCGTGGTAATTGCATTATTCTACGACAGTTTGCCCCGTCCTGATTCACTTTCGATTATCGATAACGGTGAGACTATTCAAGTGATGCGTACGACGAAAGAAATGGGAGAAAAATGCGGAGTCATTGAAGATGTTTATAAGAACCATGCGATACAAAGAAAAGTTGACGATCTCAATAAGCTTTATGTGGCATTAACCCGCGCGCGTGAAGAGTTGTTTGTTATCAGCGTGAAGGCGAAAAAAGGGAAAGAGCCTTCGATGTATTTGCCTGAAAATGGTTGTGTTTTGGGGAGGAAAACAGCAAAAAAACAGGCAGAAAGGAAAGCGGAGATGGAATCACCCCAATTGCATGTTCCGACCCGGGGATTGGCAAAAGCATCCAATATCGCGTTGGTGGGGAGAGAGGAAGTGCATCGCGGTGAATTGATTCACGCTGTCCTCTCCATAATTGATTGTATTGATGCAAATGTAGCCGCAATAATGCGAACAACGCTTGAACAATACGCATTACGAAGCAGAGATTATGTTGACGTGGAAATGATTACATCCTTAGTCGGGAAATTTTTACAACGCGAAGATGTAAAACAATATTTTGCACCCGTTGAGGGGCGCATGATCATGAATGAGCAAGAAGTCGTTGGGGGTGATGGTGTCTTGCGCAGGATGGATAGAATTGTTGTTGATAAGGATACGGTGACAGTTGTCGATTTTAAAACAGGGAACGAAAACAAAGAACATGATAAGCAGGTAAAGGATTACATGGAAATCATCAAGCCGTTGTATCCAAATAAAACGGTGAGCGGTATATTGCTTTATATAGACAAAGGCACATCGCGGAGGGTAGTATGAGTACGATAACAATTTTAGCTCCGCATGAAGAGTTGGTTGACGAGTTAATTTCGCGATGCACTTCCGAAGGAAATGATTACTCGAAGAACACCATCGTGTTTCCGGGAAAGCGTCCTGCCCATGTGTTACGAAAAACACTTGCAGACAAGTTGAAGACAAGTTTCATTCCTCCGAAGATTCACTCCATTGATGATTGGGTAGAATCGTTGTATCGCGAGTCGTTAGGATTGCATAAGAAGAAACTTGGAATAGCGGATGCACTTTCCGTGTTGTATGATGTTCATTCACAGGCGACGGATAAAATAGGTGAGAGTACATATGCATCGTTGGATGCATTTATTCCCGTAGGCATAAAATTGTTTGGTGAGCTGGAAGAGGTTGCAATAGCGGGCATTCCCATGAAACGGATAAAATCTGTTCTGGGTGCGATTCCCTACCCGAAGTTCCATGCATTGGCAGAATACTATGAACAATTTTACTCTATAATAGAGAAAGAGGGACTTGTTACCCGTTCTGTAATCTATAGAACAGTAGCCGACCACATTAAAGAAATTGATTTGAACTCTTCGGGTCAATTGTATTTAGCAGGATTTTTTGCCTTTACGAAGGCAGAAAAGAAGATTATTGAGAATATACGTGAACGGGAAAACGTTCATCTCTTCTTCCAGAACGGGACAGGATTGCGGGAAAAATTAGCTGATATCGATATTCACTTTCAGGAGGGAGAATATGAAGGGACTTCAACACCAACAGTGCATTTTATCACTGCCCCTGACCTGCACGGACAGGTATTTTCCCTCGCGGCAAAAATACAGGAACGTATCACAAAGAACGAGCCGATGACTCATCGCGTTGCGATGGTGTTACCGACTTCGAATGCGGTGTTTCCGTTGTATCATCATGTTTTATCACTGATACCGGATGAGCAGTATAACATTGCATTGGGGTATCCCGTAACAAGAACACCTGCATACGGATTTTTACTCAATTTGATGGATCTTGTCGGATCAGAAGTTGACGAAACATATTCATCAACGGAGTATATGAAATTTCTCCTTCATCCGTATGCCAAAAATATTAAGTTGGGAACGCGTTCCGATATTACGCGTATTGTTGTACATACGATAGAAGAATATATTGCCGAGCGCGGTATTATGCGCGTGCGGTTGAACTCACTTATTGCCGATGATGCATTGTTTGAACGGATGCAGAAAATTGTATCAAGAGTCGATAACGAAATAACAATTGAGAAATTACGCGAACATGTAACAACCATTCACGAGAAAATAATTTTACGCTTTACGAAATTTGAATCGGTGAAAGATTGTGCGTTGAAGGCATCGGAGATATTAGAATATATTTTTGAGCATAGCACCGCACGATTGCATCCCTATTTCAGACCGTATGTAGAACGGCTGATTGATGCGCTCGAAGATACATCAAAATCATTATTGGCGGATAAATATTTTACCGAGCCAGCGGGGTATTTTTCCTTCTTACGTCATTTGTTAGCGGTGGAATCAGTGCCGTTTTCCGGTACGCCGCTGAAAGGCATACAGGCTCTCGGCTTATTGGAAACGAGAAATCTTTCGTTTGATACGTTATATATGCTTGATATGAATGACGAGATTGTTCCCGGAAAACCCGATGCGGATTTACTGCTTCCCCAGCATGTGCGGAACATGTTAGGCTTGGAAACATACCGAGAGAGAGAGTCGTTGATTGAATATTATTTCAGTTTGGCAGTTTCAGGGGCAAAAGAGGTGTTTTTCTTCTATTCCCAATCGGGTTCCGGAAAGAATGAACGGAGCAGGTACATCGAGAAACTTCTCTGGAGTGTTCAACAAAAAGACGGAACAATTTCTACCGAGAACTATGAACTCCCTGTAAAATATCAGGTTCAACTCGCAAATGAGCGACCGGAACCTGTTGCTAAAACGAAGGAGATGGTTGCATGGATGCATGAATCGTTGAAGATGAGTGCGACAACGTTGGATACATATAATGCCTGTCAGTTACGGTTTTATTATCGCTCCATCTTGCGCCTTGATGAAAAGGATGAAGCGAAAGATGAAATCGACGCGCCCCTTGTCGGTAAGGTGATTCATGGAATATTGAACGAATATTTTACGCCATGTATCGGTGTACCGTTGAAGAAAGAAATGCTAACGATAGAACGGTTGCAAGAAGTGACCGATTCATGTTTTTATGAACAGTTCGGAGAAACGTTAACAGGAACAGCCGCACTTTTCAAACAAAAGGCGTTTGATCATCTGAAAGAATTTCTGGAAGGGTATCAAATACCCATGGCGGAGAAAGAGGAGATCGTTATTATTTCCTTAGAAGCACCGGTGAGCGTGGAAAAGAACGGAATACATTTTAACGGACGGATTGATCGCGTTGAGATGCGAGGAAAGAAGTTTCATATTCTTGATTATAAAACGGGAGCCGACGATAAGCATATTCGCATTCGATTGGATTCACTAATTCCTGAAGACAGGACAACATGGCGAGAAGCGATACGTTCGTTCCAACTGCCTATCTATATGTTATTGTATAACGAGTTGACGCAGAAGGGGATTGAGAATATTATCCCTTCGTATGTCTTTCTGGGTAAACCGGAATTGAATGATGAGATTGAAGTTGGTATCGCAAGTGAAGATGCATCTTCCTCTGATGTTTATAAACAAGTAGAACCCATCATGTTTAATATGATACGTGAGATTTTGGATCCCACGAAAGAGTTTGTGCCTACGAATGAGATTGAGAAGGAATGCCCGGGGTGCGCTTATCGCGTGATTTGTGGGACGCAGTGGGCGGGGTAGTTTTTGTTTCCCGTTGCATAAATGCAACGGCAATAGATGGGGGTTGTAGTAGCCTGTCACCAGACAGGCAATAATTATTCGTTTCATAGATACCGCCGATCTGATGATCGGCTACTACGAGAAATAACTCTTTGTAATACTTTTCCTGCCAAAACCATTTACCCATGCCAGACTTTTTTGTAAAAGCCATAATCAGCGTGAAAAAGGCATTTTAGTAGTTTTATTCTAGGCTTTGCCAATTTTATTTTGCAATGATGAAACTTATTGTTATATTAAATCGTACAAAACGAATATAACGGACATAACAAAAATGGCATCAGCAATATTATCTACACAGGAAGTCGCTTCGATGATTAACGTCACCGAGACGACTGTGAAACGTTGGGCAGACGAGGGTAAACTTGTTTGCGCCAAAACTATGGGCGGTCACCGTAAATTCATGATGAAGGATATTGTCGCGTTTGCTGAGTTGAACGGGTATCCTTTATCAGGTATTACTCCTCCCCCAATGACCCGCGAACAGCAAGAGCAATTACAATTCGGCGTTGTTACCCGCAACTATAAGAAAGTAGCCGACGTTTTTTTAGAAGAAGCATTGCAGGGAGATGCGAACGGATTACAACAATTGCTCCAGTATCTGTATAAAAATCATATCAGTATGGGAAGTATTGCCGATGAAATTATTAGACCCGCATTGGTGCATATCGGAGAAATGTGGTATACAGGGAAAATAGGTATTGAACAAGAACATATTGCATCAAATGCCATCACTGAAGCGTTGATTCGTTTCGCTCCGGAAGTTCATCACAAATCAAAAAATGGATTAACGGCGTTATGCGCGTGCCCCGAAGGGGAATACCACGAAATCGGTTTGCGGAGTTTTTCGTATGTGTTGGAAAGTGAGGGATGGGGTGTGTATTATGTCGGTGCAAATACTCCGTTCGATACGATTCAATCATTCATGAAAGCGATGCAACCGAATGTTGTCTGTTTATCATTCACCGTTGCTAACAAACAAGAGAATTTTTTTCATCGAATGAAATCGCTGGGAGCGTATGCTCATTCGTATCATGCTCAATTTATTGTCGGGGGATTTTATTCGGCAAATTATACGGAATCGGATTTTGAATGTAACCGAATCATTGCATCCTCAAGCGATGCAGTAGCATATTTGAAAGATGTGTTCCAATTAAAGCCCGGTCCTAAAAAAGTTTCTCCAGATTCAAGAAACGGGCAATTTGCATGAGTGCAAAATCCAACCAACGTGTTATCGTCTGGATTAGAAATGAATTGCGTGTTCAGGATAATCTCGCGTTGTGGAATGCCTGTGCCGATGCAAACGAAGTAATACCATTTTATATTATAGATAACACATTCCGTTCGTATTCGCCCGCAAAACAGCAAGTGGTGTTAGACGGATTGCGGAATATGAGACAATCACTGCAACGCCTTGGCGGAGAGTTAGTGATACGGGAAGGAAATGCAGAACAAGTTTTGTGTGAGTTTATTTCAACAACTGAATCTGATGGTATCTATTATGCAACATCGTTAGAGCCGTATGCAAAAGAACAAGAAGATCGACTAAAATCTATACTTGAACAACAGGGAAAAGCATGGGTGGGATTTCAAGACCATCTTTTGTTCGACCCCTCGTCAGTATCAACACAATCGGGAACGCCGTATCTGGTGTTTACCGCATTTAAGAACATGTGCCTGAGTAATCTCAACAAACTTTCTCCACTTCCCCCTCGATTGAGCTCAGTTCAAACACCAAAATTAGATTATGGTGTGATTCCCGGAGATGTTGTTCAACTCCCGAAGATTAGTAAAGGTGGAGAGTATGCGGCGCATAGCGCTATGAACGAGTTTCTTGACCGGAAAGTGAGAAGGTATCAGGTTCAACGCGATATCCCCGCTGAAGAAGGAACATCTCGATTGTCTCATCACCTTTCCTGTGGTTCGTTGAGTATAAAAAGATTGTTTCATGAGACACAAATCTGTTTGGAACAACATCAAGAATCAGGCGGTAATGATATTCAGACGTACAGGAACGAATTGTTGTGGCGAGAATTTTTCTATCATGTCATGTGGCACTATCCGCATGTGGTTCATTCCTCCTTTAAGAAAGAATTTGATCGTATTGAGTGGTCGGGGAATGAAGCATGGTTTCAGGCATGGTGCAACGGGCAAACAGGATACCCTATGGTGGATGCCGCAATGAGACAATTGAATAGTGAAAATTGGATGCATAACCGTGCACGAATGATCGTGGCAAGTTTTTTGACAAAAGACTTGCATATTTATTGGAGAAGAGGAGAAGAGTATTTCCTTTCAAAACTTGTTGATGGCGATTTGGCATTAAACAATGCAGGCTGGCAATGGAGTGCGGGAACAGGAACCGATGCTCAGCCATGGTTTAGAATATTCAATCCTGTTTTGCAAGGTAAAAAGTATGATGTATCGGGGAATTATGTACGAAGATATATTCCTGAATTACAGAACGTGCCGGACCAATATATTCATGAGCCGTGGTTGATGCCTCCCGTGTTACAGCGTCATTTGAATATATGTATAGGGAAAAGCTATCCTGTGCCGATTGTGAACCATGATGAGGAGCGGAAGAAGACGTTGGAGTTGTACGGGGTTGTTAAAGGTGATAGGTTGTAGGTGTTTGATGTTAGGTAATAGGTAAAAGTAAAAAACTGGATTAGAAGAAGAATGAAAATACATACAATTAAACGAAGACAATTTATTGCACGACCGCTCAGTGAGGTATTCAAGTTTTTTTCAACGCCGGAGAATTTGGCACTGATTACACCGCCGGATGTCGGGTTTGTAGTGTTAACTCCTTCGCCGATTGCGATGAAAGAGGGAACACTTATTGATTACACGATTTTGGTGATGGGAAAACGACAACGATGGACAACGCTCATCAGCGAATATGCGCCCATGCATCATTTTGTGGATGTGCAATTGAAAGGACCTTATTCATACTGGCATCATAAGCATGGATTTATCGAAACGGATGACGGGACAATTATTGAAGATGAAGTTCGATATGTGATGCCATTCGGCTTCCTTGGCGAAATGCTTCACACATTATTTGTAGAGAAACAATTAAAGGGAATTTTCGATCACAGGGAGAAAATTATTGAACGTTTGTTTCCAGGCGATGCGCGAAATACAACAGTACGTATGGAAAAATTAAATTAAGGTTTAGGAAAAGAGAAGAATATGAAAATTGTCATTAGCGGCGGATCAGGATTTATCGGGAGCGCGTTAATTCAACGGTTGTTGTCAGAGAAGAATGATGTTGTGATGTTAACACGGCATTTAGGAAGCAGTAATTTTGAACATCAACGATTACGATCAGTGCAATGGGATGGAATAATTGTAGCAGAATGGGCTCGCGAGATTGACGGGGCGGATGCTGTAATTAATCTTGCAGGAGAGTTAATAGCAGGCAAACGTTGGTCTGCCACGCAGAAGAGAAATATTCTTGAAAGCAGGATTAATGCAACGCGTGCTATCGTAAGTGCGATACGACAAGCAAAGAAAAAACCTGAGGTGTTGGTGAGCGCCTCTGCTGTAGGGTATTACGGCGATATGAAAACAAAAAACGTAAGTGAAGGGGTAATAAAAGGAAAAGGGTTTCTTGCCGACGTATGTGAACAGTGGGAACAAGCGGCAAAACCGGCGGCAGGATTGGGTGTCAGGGTTGTCAATCCTCGAATTGGTGTTGTTTTAGGCAATAACGGTGGCGCCTTGCCGAAAATGTTAATACCATTTAAGATGGGATTTGGGGGATGGATGGGCTCCGGTGAGCAGTGGTTCCCGTGGATTCACAGAGATGATGTGGTTAATGCAATACTATTCGCAATCCATAATAATAAGATAGATGGAGCATTAAACCTTGCCGCTCCAGAATCAGTATCCATGAAAGAATTTTGCAAAGTACTTGGAAGTGTGATGCATCGTCCCGCATGGGCTCCTGTACCGGAGTTTGTATTAAAGATTGCGTTAGGCGAGATGTCGGAGATGCTACTTACGGGGCAGAATGTCATTCCGAAAAAATTGGTAGATAACGGATATACATTTTTGTATCCCGATTTGAAAAATGCACTGAGTTCGATTGTTGGGAAGAAGTAGCGAGGTGATTGCTTCAGGATGGTGAGAAGATCGGAGTGGAATGAAAGCAAGTTACGCCATCACGCTTCGCTGTACTCACTTCCTGTTGTATAGTGTCTGGACAAAAGCGGTTGTTAGCCTTCGTCTCCGCTCGGGCTGACGAACCTAAGTGGTGTATAAATTTAAAATAAAATTGAATTAAATAATTAAAAAATGAAAATGAAAACAGTATTTGTAATAGTATTAACTTTGTTTGGAATGTTTCAATTGTTTGCTCAGGAAGAGCAAGTGAAGAAAGGTGTTATAACGGGAACCGTTGTCAATAGCATGACTCAGGAAGTGTTACCGGGAGCGAACGTTGTTGTTGTGGGTACAAAGTTAGGGAGTTCTACAGACGAAAATGGAAAATTTAACATTCGTGGTGTAGAAGTAGGTACCTACAATGTCAACGTTTCGCTTTTGGGATTTGAAAGTGCGATCATTACTGATGTTGTTGTTAGTACAGCAAAACCAACGGCACTGACAATATCATTGCAGGAATCAAAAATTCAACTTGAGGGTGTTGATGTAACGGCAGGCTATTTCCGAAAATCATCGGAGACTCCCGTTTCCACACAGGAGCAATCAGCGGAAGAAATACGAAGGTTGCCGGGTGGGTTGCAGGATGTGGTGAGGGCTATTTCAATTATGCCGGGAGTTACCCAAGTGCAAGCGGGAAGAAACGACCTTATCGTTCGCGGAGGCGCACCATCGGAGAATTTATTTTTAATCGATAATTTACAGGTGCCGAATATTAATCACTTTGGTACGCAAGGGGCGAGCGGCGGACCGTTAAGTTATGTAAATCTGGATTTTGTTGATGCCACTTCATTTTCAACGGGTGGGTTTGGCGTGCGCTTTGGTGATAAGCTTTCATCGGTACTCAATATTAAGCTAAGAGAAGGTAGAACCGACCGAATTGGCGGGAAATTGACACTTTCTGCTTCTCAGTTTGGCGTGAACGCCGAAGGACCGATGGGTGAGAACGGAACATTTCTCTTCTCGGCAAGGCGAAGTTATTTAGACTTTATTTTTAAGGCGGCAGGATTCGGGTTTGTGCCGGAGTATTGGGATTTCTTTGCAAAGGCAACGTATCGATTAGGAGCGAGAGATAATATTTCGTATGTGGGTATCTCTGCACTCGATAAAATTAAATTCTTTAATGATACACCGGATCACCGATATGACAATTCAAGAATATTAGGATCAGATCAAGATCAGTTTGTTAACGGCCTTTCATGGAAACATTTGTTTTCATCCGGATATACTATTGTCTCAATTGGGAACAGGTACAATACATACGATTACCGGCAGAATGATTCATTACTTCAACCGATATTCTTAAGCAAAACAACGGAAAGGGAAAATTCATTATTTGCCGAGGCGGTGGTTGAACTTTCTCCCACATCCGAATTTTCTTTCGGCATGGAAGGGAAGATGAATTCATTTAATACCGGGATCGTGTTGCCGCAATATCAAACAACGTTCGGGCAAACTATCACTGTCAATAGTTCTGAGGATACAACGGCATGGAAATCTTCTGCCTTTACTCAACTATCACAAACAATTGACAGGTTGAGATTGACAGCAGGTTTGCGTGCAGATTATTTTTCTTTAATAGAAGTACCATGGGTTGTATCACCAAGGTTGAGCGGTAGTTATCAGCTTAGTCAATCGACGACAATTAATGCGAGTATCGGGAAGTATCATCAAGCGCCGGCAGTAATTTGGTTGGTATCAAATCAGTTGAATACCTCATTAGATCATATCGCTGTCACACAGTACGTCGCCGGGATAGAACATCTGTTACGCCCGGATTTAAAAGTAAGTGTGGAAGGATACGTAAAATCCTATTCGAATTACCCTTCAAGTTTAGACCGCCCGTATTTAGTTATGGTGAATACAGGTGCAGGTTTTGGAGGTTCGGAAGAAGGGTATGCCTCGTTTGGCGTTGACCGGCTTGGCAGTATCGGTACAGGGAGAGCACACGGGGTAGAATTATTTTTACAGAAAAAAATGTCTGAAGTTCCGCTCTATGGTACATTGAGTGTAAGTTATAATGAAGCAATATTTTCAGGACTTGATGGGACCTCGCGCCCCGGAAGTTTTGATCAACGATGGATTGTGAACGTTGGAGCAGGTTATGTGATGAATAGTGATTGGGAATTCAGTGCGAAATTCAGGTTCGCTACCGGAAGACCGTATACACCATATAATTCGGATGGTACGCAGGATTTATCTCTCTATAATACAGAACGAATTGGCATCAATCACAGTTTAGATGTTCGCGCAGATAGGCGATGGTCGTTCGATAATTGGTCGTTAGTAGCGTTTTTGGATATCCAAAATATTTATAACAAGAAACCGATTGATGTTCCAAGGTATAATCGTCGTTTGGGGAAAGTGGAAGAAGATTCGGGATCGATAGGGATATTGCCGTCGATTGGTATATCTGCCGAATTTTGATTTTGGAATATTGAAGAGAATTTGGATTTTAGATTTTGGATTGCAGAATACTATGAGTGAGTAAGTAGTTTTAATAAGATCGGGAGTAGTGCCCATTACTATCAGGTTAAGAAAAATCTTTAATGAAATAGGTTGTAATTTTCTATGTATCAAATCCGCATCCCGATAAATCGGGACGCTACATCGAATAAAGCCCTGTAAACGGGGCTTGTTCTATAGTCCGATTTATCGGGCTTTGTGCGTAATAGCGTGACCATTTATGGTCATGCGGGATTCATCGTTAACCTCACAGCTTTAGCATCTACGCTCTCAACGTTAATTTTTCAAAATCTATGATGTATTCTTGTAAAGGGGGGAGAAAATAGATACTATAGTAGATACTTGAATGGAAACGATGATGGAAGAAAAGACAATACAGCAACTTACGATACGAGTGGGAATCAGTCAGTGCTTACTGGGTGAGATGGTACGTTATGACGGCGGGCATAAACGCGATTTGTATTTGACAGATGTGCTGGGCAATTATTTTGATTGGGTTGCTGTCTGTCCTGAGTTGGAAGTTGGTATGGGTGTGCCTCGTGAGTCTGTGCGTTTGGTATTGGGTAGCGATGGAGTGAAGATGGTTGGTAATAAATCGGGGGAAGATTGGACAAAACGAGTTAATACGTTTTCCGAAAAGCGCGTGAAACAGCTTGCGGAACTTGAACTGTGCGGATTTATTTTTAAAAGTAAATCACCCACATGCGGAATGGAACGGGTTACGCTCTATACAGAAAAAGGGATGCCAGCGAAAAACGGAGTCGGGTTATTTGCAGATGTATTTATGAAGACGTTTCCGCAAATACCAACCGAGGAGGAAGGAAGATTAAACGATGCCCATATTCGAGAAAACTTTATTGTCCGCATATTCAGTTATAGTCGATTGAAACATTTGATGGCTAATTTTAGCAGGGGGGCGTTGGTTCAATTTCATACCATTCATAAATATTTAATGCTTGCCCATAGTGAACGGCATTACAGGGAACTTGGCGTTATCGTAGGCAACGCAAAATCCATGAAACCGACGGAATTGAAGGCGAAATATTCGGAGTTGTTTATGGAGGGGTTATCGGTAAAGGCGACCACCAAGAAACATGTTAACGTATTAATGCATATTCTTGGGTATTTCAGGGAACATCTTTCAACGGAGCAGAGGGCGGAAATACTTTCGGTGATAGAGGATTACCATAAAGAGTATGTACCGTTAGTTGTTCCTATTATGCTTATCAATCATTACATCAAATTACATAAGGTAGAGTATCTGTGCGATCAGGTATATCTGCATCCCCACCCCAAAGAGCTTATGTTAAGGAACCGAGTCTAAGTTACAGTTGTTTGAAAAGCGGGGAACGTGTTGTAACTTTGCCGATTTTTGGTTATACTTAATGCTAAATTTTTCCTTTTCCATTTAATTTTTAAGCGTTTTTAGCGTTATTTGGGCTGATTACTATTGTTAAACGGAAAACGGAAGGTATGAAGTTTGTATAACTTTGGGGTTGCCCAAAACTCTCTCTTTTATCCATGAGGGGAGATAATAGATAAGTTCAGTCTTTTTTATGAAGGATAAGGGCTTATTGTTGATTTTTTAACGCCATAGGTATGGCGATGGTGTAATTAATTACTTATTATTTCGAAAGGATTTACCCGAATGAACAGTGTGTACCGTCTCATTCTTATTAGTATAGTTAGTGCAATTCTTCTTTCATCATGCGGTGATAAAAAAGAAGACCCTGTTGTATTGGAAGTAGGAGCTAAAAAGGTTGGAATCAGTGAGTACGAAACCTTTTTTGCAAAAAATACGGGCGGATTAGACTCGGCAAGAAAAAGTTCACAGCAAGATCGTGAGAAATTTCTTGATCTTCTTACCAATTATAAATTAAAACTTCAAGATGCATACGATCGCGGGTATGAAAGTGACCCTGAAATTCAGATGGAGTTGAAAGAATACCGATCGAGCCTTGCATCTTCTTTCCTTGTTGATAAAGAAGTGACAACGCCGGGCGTAGAGCAAGTATATGCACGCAGAAAAGAAGAGCTCCGAGCGCAACAAATATTGATTGCGATGAAACCGAATTCTCCCGCCGAGGATACATTAAAAGCATACAACAAAGCATTGGATATTATCAAACAGGCAAAGAGCGGGATGTCGTTTGATACACTTGTGTTACAGTACTCCGAGGATCCGTCGGCACGCTCTATTATGGGTGATGTCTACTATTTTACATCTGGACAACTTTCAGGAGCGTTTGAGTCTGCCGCTTATTCGTTAAAGAAGGGTGAAGTGTATAGCTTACCAGTTCGCTCGCAAGCCGGATTCCATATCATAAAACTTATAGATAGAAAACCATCACAGTACATGATTAAGGTTCGCCATATCATGGCGCGCTTTAACGTCTCAGCTACAGATTCTGCAGATACGACAAATGCGTTAATACGAGTTCACGGATTTCAGGATAGCTTGAAAAAAGGATGGAAATTTGCAGAGCTTGCAACTAAACTTTCGGAAGACGCCGGAAGCGCACCGGAAGGAGGCGATCTCGGATGGTTTGAACGACGACGCTGGGTGCAACCCTTTGATGAAGCCGCGTTTAATCTAAAAGTGGGTACAACATCCGAAGTCATAAAATCTCCGTTTGGTTTCCACTTATTGTATTGCGATAGCGCACGTAATTTACCCCCGTTTGCAGAGGTAAAAGAGGATTTTAAGAAACGGTATCAGCAAACACGTTTCAATGAAGAGTATGACACATACGTCAAAAATTTGAAAGTAAAGTACAACGTCAAATTTAATGATGATGTGTATAATGAATTTATTGCGGGACTTGATTCGACCTTTACGGTTGATGACAGTGGGTGGTCTGCACCGGTTCCAAGCACAGTATTGGCAAAAACAATGTTCTCGGTGAATGGCAAGGGGACAATTGTAGATAGCGTCATTGCGTTATTTAATAGAAGAATTGAATATCGCGGCACATCGCTTCGCGATAACGATTTACGTCAAAAGATTGATCGCATCATTGAAGGTCTTGTCCTTGATGAACATTCAATCGGGTTAGAGAATAAGTATGCGGATTTTGCATCATTAATGAAAGAGTACAAAGACGGTATTATTTTGTTTAAGGCAGAACAACAAGAAGTATGGAATAAAGTAACGGTAACTGATTCTGCATTAAAAGTATTCTACACGAAAAACAAAGAACGTTTTCGATTCCCGAATAGGATTGCATACAGTGAGATTGAAGTCGATTCCGATACACTTGCACTCATGATTTACGATTCGGTTACCCATGGCGGTGATTTTTCAGACTTTGCTGAACGGTACAACACCGATCCTGAAATTAAGGCAAGGAAGGGTGCAAACGAGTTAGCTCCTATCGATCAAGATGATTTTACGCGATTTGCCGATTCAATGCAGGTTGGGGATGTTTCTCAACCTCAGGAAATGACAACGGGCGGATTCATTATTATGAAAGTTACGAAGAAAGAATCCGAACGCATTAAGACATACGAAGAAGCCGGAGCGGAACTTTCCAATGCATTTCAGGAATCAGAATCCAAGCGGCTTGAAAAAGCATGGATTGATAAAGTGAAAGATACATATCCCGTGAAGCAGTATAAAGAACAACTTCAGAACGCGTTTTTACCGGATAAAAAGTAGTGAATCGTTTCGGCATTGTTACAGCGCTCTTGATTGTTTTCATTGGCTGTCAACAAGAAGCCAAGAAAGAACAAGTAGTAGCGCGCGTTGGTGATGCCGTATTAACGGCGGAACAAGTTCGGGCGGCAATTGATACGACTCGCGAATCGTATGAGGTTCAGGCGCGGAAATATGTTTCTGCCTGGGTAACGACTGAATTGATGTTTCAAGAAGCGGTGAAGCGCGGTATCGATCAGACAAATGAATTTCAAAAACAGCTTGAACAGGTACGAAGAGATCTTGCCGTACAAGAATTGCTTCAATCGGTTGTGTACGGCGATACGACTGCAATCCCGGCAGATACGTTGCTGAAGTATTTCGAGCAACATAAGGACGAATTTTTCGTTCAAGAAGATATGGTCAAGTTAAACGTTATCGGGTTTACGACTCGCGAGCGGGCAGGTTCATTTGCGGCAGGAATAACACGTGGTTCAACCTGGGAGGATGCGTATGCATCACTCACAACCGAGCCTTCTGTTGACCAAGAAATAGTGCTTGTTTCGAAGGGAAAATACTATTCCCAGCAAATGCTGATGTTTCCCGAATTATGGAAAGTTGCTCAAACATTGCGGGAAAACGATGTTTCGTTTCCTGTTCGGACAGTTTCGGGGTATTTTATCATTCAAATGCTTGGATCGGTGCGAAGCGGTTCTACACCCGTTTTTGAATTAGCTGAACCTGAAGTGCGGGCACGGGCGTTACGGGTGCGGGAACAAGCCCGGTACGATTCGCTTATTGGAACTCTTAGACAGCGATATTCTGTTGAAATAGTATTACCACCGGTACAGAACGCAGATTCGACCCGGCGGGCGTTACATGAATGAAAGAATTTTTAAACAATATACCGGGGGATACTAAAGCAAACTTCATCGCTCGTTTGAGTGGCGGAGTTTACCCTCGTCCGCCTTTGGCGGAAATAATAATAATTTTCAAAGGAATGTATTGAATACATCATATCGTCGGAGTATCATACTCCGTTTTTACTTTCTTCTCCTTGTTCTTGTTGCATTGCCGTTATCAGTATCGGCGCAACAGGAAGTGCTTGATAAAATTGTCGCTGTTGTAGGAAAAGAAACTGTTCTCCTTTCCGAGCTAAGTGCGGAAATAGAATTTTATGCATTTAATATGCACGTTGAACCTTCGACACCGGGCCTTGCCGAGAAGACATTGGATGCCTTGATTGATCAGAAATTGATTCTGGCGAGAGCGCAGGAAGATACAACACTGATGATTTCGGAAGACGAAGTAGATCGCTCGCTGGAACAGATGATTGGACAGCGTGCCCAGCAAGCAGGAGGACAGCAACGGTTGGAAGAAATTTACGGAATGCCGATTGCCAGAATGCGGCGTGAATGGCGGGATGATATGAGGAAATATCTTCTTGCCGATAAACTTGCCAAGAAAAGAACCGCCGATGTTCAGGTATCAAAACGGGAAGTTGAAGAATTTTATACGCAGTTTAAAGACAGTTTGCCTCCGGTAAAAGAAGAGTTAGAGATTTACCACATTTTCAGGGAACCGGTGATAGGAGATGCAGTACGGAAAGAAGTGAAGGATATAGCGCAGAGCGTTATGGATTCTATTAAAGCAGGGGGTGATTTCGGCTCGTTTGCAAAACGCTACTCTATTGATGGCGGTTCGGGCGCGAATGGCGGAGATTTAGGATGGGTTCGACGCGGTGAGTTTGTAAAAGAATTTGAAGAAGCGGCATTTGCACTGAAGGATAGTCAGTATGCAGATTTGGTGGAGACGAAATTCGGTATTCATATTATCCAATTACTTGAGCGTCGCGGTGAGTCCGTTCATGCACGACACATTCTTTTTAAAATGGAGCGTGATACTAATTCGGTGAATGAAACGCTGAACTTTTTAAAAGGATTAAAAGATAGTGTTACAAACGGCGCTAACTTCTCTGAACTTGCAAAGAGATACTCTGAAGATAAAGAATCGGCTATGATGGGTGGTTTGTTGGGGCGATATACGGTAGATCAATTTGATGAAGCGTTGGTTGTTGCTGTCTCTCCCATGAATGTTGGTGATATCTCAGACCCGATGATCGTGATGAGCGGGAACACCAAGGGATACCATATCGTATGGTTAAAGGACAGAGTAAAAGAACATCCGATGAATTTGGCGGAAGATTGGAAACGAGTTGAACAATTAGCAACTTCATATAAGAGCAGTATTGTGTACCGTGAGTGGATTAAACAATTACGCACACAAATTTATTGGCAAACACGGTTGTAGGTTTATAACCGGCTGACGGATGAACGGTTTTTGAGACCGCCCCGGATAGATTCCGAAATTTGACAATGTTGTTTGATAGATGTAAATAACATTATTAAAGGAACAAGGGGACAAACATTTTTATTAGGGAAACAACAAGGGTTTATTAAGGAAATTATGGCAGAGAAAATAACAGCAATGAACGACGTCGAAGCGGTAGCCTCTTTGAAAAAGGGGTTTGATTCGATGCGGCAGGAAATCGGTAAAGTGATTGTGGGACAGGAAACAATTGTTGATCATTTGCTTATTGCAATGCTCTCGCGAGGACACTGTTTACTTGTAGGAGTGCCGGGTCTTGCAAAGACCTTGTTAATTAAGACACTCTCGCAAGTGCTGGATTTACAATTCAGCCGTATTCAGTTTACTCCTGATTTGATGCCAAGCGATATTACCGGAACGGAAATTATTGAAGATGACCGCGCCACAGGGAGTAAAACGTTTAAGTTTGTCAAGGGACCGATTTTTGCAAACATTGTTCTTGCCGACGAAATTAACCGTACTCCTCCTAAAACGCAAGCGGCATTGCTCGAAGCGATGCAAGAACATCACGTAACGGCGGCAGGACAAACATACCGTCTTTCGGAGCCATTTTTTGTTCTCGCGACACAAAATCCAATTGAACAGGAAGGAACCTATCCGCTTCCGGAAGCACAGCTTGACCGTTTTATGTTTAATCTCTGGTTAGATTATCCTTCACACAAAGAAGAATTGGAGATTGTGAAGGCAACAACGAGCATGCATGTTCCAACGCTTAATCATGTTCTCAGCGCAGATGATGTCAACGCATTTCAACAGTTGATTCGCCGGGTTCCTGTCGCCGATCATGTTATTGAATATGCCGTGAGTTTAGTTGCCAAGACACGAACAACATCGCCAACTGTACCACAATTTATTAAAGATTGGTTAAGCTGGGGCGCAGGTCCGCGTGCTTCACAATATTTAATTTTAGGCGCCAAAACGAGAGCGGTATTACAGGGCAGACATACTCCCGATATCGAGGATGTGCGTGCTATTGCCATTCCTGTTCTTCGTCACCGAATTGTTCCGAATTTCAATGCTGAAGCTGATGGCGTAACATCAATTCAAATTGTTGAAAAACTTCTTGCTGCCGGTTAAAAGAATTCGCGTATGCGATGGACAACACTTTCTGTTTTATGCTTCACCGTTGTGGTGATTGCGGATGTTTTTCATCCGCTCTATGCACAAGAACAGAAAAAATATTGGGTCTATTTTACTGATAAAGGGACGAGTGTTTCAATTGCAGGCGTGTTGAATAAACACACGAATGCATATCGTGATGCGCTCGCGCTTATTTCCCCCAAGGCATTGCAACGCCGTGCAAAAGTATTACCTCCCGAATCTGTTGTCGGTTTTTCCGATGTGCCCGTCTATGAACCTTACCTCAAACAAATAGAACAAACAGGCGGCTCTATTCAACAACGAAGTAAATGGTTGAATGCGGTGAGTGTTCTTCTCACGCTAGAGCAAGTTCAACGTGTCTCTTCGTTTTCTTTTGTGCAGAACGTAACCCCTGTTTCCATTTATTATGGTAAACCGCTTCCTCAAGAACAACAACAGGCGTTGAGATCGTTAGCGAAAACAACGATTGTTGATTACGGCGGATCGTACACACAGATGTATTTAGTTGATGCCATTAAATTGCATCAGGCAGGGATAACGGGAAAAAATGTACGTGTCGGGATGCTTGATTCGGGATTCAGATGGAAGATTCATGAATCGTTAAAAGGGCGTACTGTGGTCGGTGAATATGATTTCATACGTCACGATTCAGTCACATCGAATCAGCCGGGCGATGCATCCAATCAAGATGCCCACGGAACGCACACAATGTCTGTGCTTGGCGGTTATAAAGAAGGTGAGTTAATAGGTCCCGCATATGATGCGGAATTTCTATTGGCAAAAACCGAGTATATACCCAGCGAATCGCAAGTAGAAGAAGATTACTGGGCGGCGGGGATAGAATGGCTTGAAGCTAAAGGCGCGGATGTAGTGAGTAGTTCTGTTGGATACGATATTTTTGACGGTGGTTCAGGATATACATGGGAGAACGGAGATTTTGACGGAAGAACAACTGTAGTGGCTCGTGCGGCAGTTCAAGCAGCGCGGTTAGGTGTGCTTGTATGCAACTCGATGGGAAACGAAGGAGCCGGGGACGGTATTGAGGGAACATTGTTAACACCCGCCGATGCCGATAGTATTTTATCGGTTGGTGCGGTAAATAATAATAGGCAAATTCCATACTTCACTTCTACGGGACCAACGAACGATGGTCGTTTTAAGCCTGATGTTGTAGCTCCGGGTGTAAGCGTGTATTGTGCTACTCCGGGAAAACAAAACTATCAATTTTTACAAGGAACATCGTTAGCAACACCTCTTGTTGCAGGATGCGCATCATTGGTATTATCAGCGAGACCGGAATTAACACCCATTGAAGTACGCGATGCGATACGTAATGCCGCCGATACAGTAAACAATACGCCTTATCATTATTTTCCGAATAATTTTATCGGATGGGGATTGGTTGATGGTTTTAATGCCGCGTTATCATTCGGTCCTATTTTCAGTAATGAACCGACTGTATCAACAGGAAGTCCGTTGACAGTGACCACGAATGTTATCAGTAAATTCGGAATCAAACCGGATTCTGTTATTCTGTATGCAAAAGAGAGTGGCGCGAGTAATTTTACAGCCTTTCCCATGCAGTTCGATTCTTCGATGTTCTTCCCAAGTTCGGGAAGATACAAAGCTGAATTATCAGCTTTTTCAAACGGTTCCGTGATTGAATTTTATATTGACGCGAAAGATAGTTCGGGAAAATCGTATCAAAGTCCTGCGCCTGTGTTGAATAAACAGTGGCAAGTCTGTTGCGGAACAGCCGGGGTATGGAGCGGTTCAGGTGTTCCCGATGAAACGTTTTTGTTACAGAATTATCCTAATCCGTTTAATTCCACCACCACGATTACATTTCAAATGAAAAATTGCAATCAGGCAGATATCGCGGTTTATGCATTAAACGGTGAAAGAGTGAAATCGTTATACAATGCATTTACCACTCCTGATGTTATGCACGTTCGCTGGGATGGCACGAATGACGACGGGACACCCGTTGCCACAGGCGTGTATTTTGTCAGGTTGACAACTCCTTCATTCAGTTCTACAAAAACAATGTTGTTACTTCGCTAAGCTATGATCATCGGAGATCTTTCGTTTTCTATTCAGGGGAATTATCTATTCCTCAGTATTTTACTGTTAATCGGTATCGGGCTTGCGTTGCTGTTTTACAGGTACACATTGCCGCCTTTGCCTCCCGCCCGTCGTATTGTGCTTTCTTCTCTCCGGGCATTGACTCTCTCGTTATTGTTATTACTCTTTTTTGAACCAGTTCTACGCCTTATTAACAGGAATGACGAGCCGCCAACGATTGCCGTTCTCGTTGATAATTCCCAAAGTCTGACTTTGCGCGACAGTACGGGAGAAAGGGGTGAAGCAGTTCGTTCTTATCTTAAAACAGAACCATTTAAAAGCATTGCATCGCCTGCACGTGTAATGACCTATGCTTTTTCATCAACATTGCCTAAAGCTACTCTTGAATCTGCAGATGCATTAAAGTTCGATGGTGAAACAACCAATCTTTCGGAAGCGGTTGCTCAACTACAAAAGAGAATGGTTGCCGATAATATTCAATCGGTGGTGTTTGTAACGGATGGGAATTTTACGGTTGGAAAAAACCCGTTGTACGATGCTGAAGCGATGGGGATTCCGGTGTACACCGTTGGCGTTGGTGATACGATTGAAAAGAAAGATATTCTTGTTGCGAAGGTAGTTACCAATACGATTGCATACTCCGAGACAAAAGTCCCCGTTGATGTAACGGTAAAGAGTTCGGGATACGGCGGAGAGAATGTAGAAGTAGTTCTCAAAGAAGGATCCAATGTGCTTGATAGAAAAGTGCTCACACTTGAGAACGGCACACGTGAATATCAAACCCACTTGACGTTTGAGCCGAAAGAAGAGGGAATGATGAAGTACACGGTAAGTGTTTCCGATCTTCAGGGCGAATTGACTGCGAAGAATAATACACAGACGGTGTTCGTGAAAGTATTGAAAAGTAAACTGCATGTGCTTATACTTGCCGGTGCGCCGAATCCCGATGTTGCGGCAGTACGACAGGCATTACTAGAAGATGAACATTTCTCGGTACAGGCGCGAATACAGAACAGAGAACAGGGATTCTACGAAGGAACAGTGACGCGACAACTGATGGATAGTACCGATTGTTTCGTGCTTATCGGATTTCCCTCAACAACAACTCCCGCAAGTGTATTGCAAGAACTTAGAGGCTCGATTGAAGCAGGGAAGAAGCCTGTATTATTTGTGAACGCGAGAACAACCAATTATCAAAAATTGGCTCAATTGGAGCCATTATTGCCCTTTATATGGCAACAAGGCGGCAATACGGAAATGATGGTATTTGCAACCGTTCCCGACAGACAAAAAGTGAATACGCTTGTACGGTTAGACGGAACAATCACACCGGAAACATGGCAGTCAATGCCTCCGATATATAAAATGCAGACGATATTTCAGTTGAAGCCTGAGAGTGAAATGCTGGCGGCGGTACGGGTGCAAAATATTGAAATGCCGGAACCTCTTGTTACTACGCGTAATGTGAACAGGATGAAATCGTTTGCGATAACGGGGTACGGAATTTGGCGATGGCGTTTACTTGCCGATGAAGAGAATGAACAGAACGGTTTCCTGAGTATGTTGTTAACGAATGCCGTGCGATGGTTGACAACAAAAGATGAAGGAAAGAATGTTCATGTTACTCCGACGAAGGAAATGTTTACAACATCGGAGCCGATTGAATTTACAGGGCAGGTATATGATAATCAATTTCGTCCTGTTGATGATGCTGAGGTAACGGTAACGATTCAACGGACGGGAGAAACGAACGAGATTGCTTTGAATGCCGCAGGGAATGGATTATACGAAGGGGCAAGTGAAAGCGTCGGTGAAGGGGATTATACCTACACGGCAAAAGCTGTAGTTGACGGCAGAACAATAGGCGAGGACAAAGGAAAATTTACTGTTGGTTTGATGAATGTGGAGTTCATTGAAACAAAATTAAATAAGCCGTTGCTTGAGCAACTTGCATACAGAACGAACGGGAAATATTATCATATTTCTTCTGCACAGCGGTTGGCGGATGATATGAAAGCGGATGTGCAATTTGCATCGAAGGAAGTTGTACAATCTTCCGAGATTGAGTTATGGAACTGGTATTATCTTGCCGGACTGATAATTCTTCTGCTGGCAGTTGAGTGGTTTTTACGGAAACAGAGCGGGATGATTTAACTTCCTTCAGTAGCCGGTAATTCAGTAGTCAGTATGTCAGTAGTTATTTGTTATTGGTCATTTGTCATTCGTTATTTTGGTAAGAGGATATGAGTTTGGAGAAAGCCCATCAAGGTTTTGGGAACCTTGATGGGCTTTTTTTGTAGTATTATCGTATCAGAAGCATTTTTTTTATATCAGAAAAGGTATCACTTTGTAGTCGATAAAAGTAAACACCTGTTGGAAGAGCATTGGCGTCAAAACGAACTTCTTTATATCCACACTCTTGTATTTCATTAACAAGAGTTTTTACTTCCTGTCCCAAAATGTTGTATATCTTTAAGGATACCCTCATCCTCATTGGTAAAGAATACCTAATAACTGTTACCGGGTTAAAGGGATTGGGGTAGTTTTGTTCAAGTTCAATTTGATGAGGAAGTTGAGACCCGTGTTCAATTACTTCTGTGACCGTTGGAAAATTCATTCGAGCAATATTGGCTGATGGTTTTGCCCCTGCAGAATAAATTTTGCCACCTGCAAAAAGACTTGTGGAAGTCATTGCGATTGAATAAATGTAACCCCAAATACCTGAGCCGAGAGGAGACCATTGTGTGCCATCCCATTTTGCAATATTTTTTATTGTTGAGCCTCCGGAAGTAGAAAAACTTCCTCCGGCATAGAGATCGTTTCCATTAATGGAGAGAGAATGAACGTAAGTATAATTATCATAAGTATGTATCGGGAAATTCATTGGGGACCAATTTGTACCGTCCCACTTTGCTACATAGTATGTTTCCATATCTCCCGACTTGGTAAAATATCCACCTGCATAGAGTACTGCTCCCTTTAGCGCAAGAGTAAAAACAGCCCTATTTAAACCTGATCCAAGTTTTGACCATTCTTTACCATCCCATTTTGCAACATTGTGTACAAGTGAATCACCTGCATGATTAAAATTACCTCCTGCGAAAATTTCATTGCCTGATACTACAATAGTGTAAACGGCATTATCGATTCCCGTGCCTAACGGTAACCACTCTTTGCCTGTCCATTTCGCAATATGATTCAAACTATCTCCCTGAGAGGAAAAAAAACTACCTCCTGCATACACATTTACTCCATCTGTTGCTAAGGATAGTACCTGAGCAACTAATCCCGAACCAAGTGCTGACCATTTTTTTCCATCCCACTTAGCAATGTTGAGAGCAGGCTCACCCCCGGCAGAATCGAATGCCCCTCCTGCATATAAATCTGCTCCGCTAAACACAATAGAATTTACTCTTCCATTGACCCCAGATCCGAGCGGACTCCAGTATTTTCCATTCCATTTACCAATGTGGTTTAATTTTACACCACCGGCATTTGTAAAATCACCACCGATATAAACGTCTCTATCATCAGAAGCAACACAATAAATGACATTGTTAACACCATTATTGGTGCTTGAGCCAATTACCGGCTCCCAGGTTCCGTGGTTTGACAATTTTGTAACACAGGGAAAAGCATAACCATCGTCGGTATAATAATCTCCGCCAACATAGATTTCGGAATTAATTATGGTTAATGTGTAGACAAATCCGAATTTTTCTGAATCCAGAGGTGACCAGTTACTACCATCCCATTTGACTATATTTCTTATTGCCTTTCCTCCAACAGAATCAAAGAAGCCACCTACATAGAGATCGGAATTATATGCAGCGATAGTACTCACATACCTATTAATTCCTCCACCTACTTGAGACCAATTGTTTCCGTCCCATTTAGCAATATGTAATGCGGGTTCTGTCCCCGTAGAATCAAATCCACCAACAACATATAAATCTGTACCTATGATTGCCATCGATTTGATATTACTATTTACTCCCGATCCAAGAGCGGACCAACTCGTGCCATTCCATTTTGCAATATTCTGGGCAGGTATGCCACCGGCAGTATCGAAGTAGCCTCCGACAAAGAGATCTGTTCCCATAACAGCCATAGAATGGATGCTGCCATTTACTCCCGACCCAAGGGCAGACCAACTTGTACCATTCCATTTTGCAATATTTCGCGTTGGAAGTAGTCCGGCAGATACAAATCTTCCTCCGGCATACATATTTGAATCAATGAAAATAATTGAATACACTTGCCCGTTACCCCATGGATCGTAAAGCCCTCCACCAAGTTTCGACCAATTTTTTCCATCCCATTTAACAATATTTGTTACAGATATATTTCCGGCTCTTGAAAAATTGCCGCCAATATACAGATCAGAACCATGCAACGCGAGAGATTGTACTGTTGCATATCCACCTCGTATACCTGTACCAATAGCTGACCATTTATTATCCCTTAATTGGGCGATTCCATTTGTTGGTATGTTTCCGGTAAATGTAAAAATGCCTCCGACATACAATACAGTTTCATCTCCAGTGATAGCATAAATAGAATTATTCATTCCCGGAGCGCTGAATTGATTATCCCATAATGTATCATCGGTGTTTGTTAAAATAGTAGATGGGGTAAAAGATGGAGTTCCATCGAGTGATGTTTGCATACGGTAGCCTTTGCCGTTAAGGCTTCCCTGATACATGTGCGGTGTCTGCAACTTGCTCTCTTTATTGAGATATTTTTTGAGAGGAACTAAATTCTGTTGTGCACACAGGGTGTTCGTAAGAAAAAAGATTAAAACAAAATAATAATAAACGTTATTCACAGTTGCCTCTATGCAATTGTTATTATTAACAAAAAGTATTTGTATATAGTAAAAGATATATTTTTCCTTTGAAGAAACCAATATTGCGGGTAGGTCCGCGGTAAAATTATTGTAAAATTATACTTAATTTAGGCTTTTTTCCCATTCCCCTTTACCCCCGTCACAGGAAAAGTCAGTTCTTTTCTTTACATTATAGTACATTAAGAAATCTATCAAATAATTATTGTAATTCAGCTCAAATTAAGCCTATATGCGAAAACTATCTCTGTACTCCTCACTTACACTTTTTATAGTGTTATTTTCATGTTCTTCATTATTACATGCTCAACCCTGGAAGGATAAACTGGGTGATAATGAACGTAATTTGTATAAAATCCAAAGCGAGTTTAATAAAGTTTATGAAGGGAGAGAACCGGCACGCGGCTTGGAAGAAAAAGAAAAAGATGAAGAAAATAGTGCAGGTTGGATGATCTATAAACGCTGGGAATGGTTTTGGTCTCAGAGAGTGTATCCTACGGGAGACTTACCTGCGCCGGATATACTTCAGACACGGATGAAAGAGTATGAAGATAAGTACGGTAAACAACCGACAGGCGCTATCGGGTGGTCGTTGATTGGACCGGCAGTAATTCCGACGAGTGCAGGGGGTGCGGGAAGAATTAATTGCGTTGCAGTAAATCCTGCTGATACAAATATTATTTTTGTGGGAACGGCTTCAGGCGGTTTGTGGAAATCAACCAACGGCGGATCGTCGTGGTCAACCAACACCGATGCGTTTGGTACGTTAGGCATTACTGCAATTGTATTTGATCCCGTCGATGCGAATATCATGTATATTGCAACAGGTGATGCAGATGCAGGCGACACTTATAGTGTCGGCGTGTTGAAATCTACAAATGGCGGAACAACGTGGAATACAACCGGACTCAATTATTCCACTTCATCAACGGTAACAATACGTGCCCTTGTCATTCATCCGACAAACGGAAACATTCTTCTTGCAACAACAGGAAGTGGAATTTATAAAACGACCAATGCAGGAACAAATTGGTCGTCGGTTGCGTCCGGCAATTTCCGCGATCTTGAAGTGAATAAAGCTGACCCAACAATTTGGTATGCGACAAAAACGTATGTTGGTGTTTACAAATCAACGAATACCGGAGCATCGTTCTCCGCTCTTGCAGGCGGGTTACCTTCGGTTGTAGCGGGGAGAGTGGCTATTGCCATTGCGGCATCATCTCCTTCCACAGTGTATGCAATTTTTGTAAATGGAGCCAGCGGCTTTGGCGGTTTATACCGAACAACAGATGCAGGTACGACGTGGACTTTGCAATCGAACACACCAAATATTCTTTCATGGGATGGTACGGGATCTGACGGACAGGGTTGGTACGATCTCGTCCTTGATGTTGACCCGACAAATCCGGCGGTTGTGTATGTGGGTGGTATTAATCTTTATAAATCATCAACAAGCGGCAGTTCATGGACAAAGATTACTCATTGGTATTCTGGTGCAGGGTATCCCTATATTCATGCCGATCAGCACGGTTTTGCTTTCCATCCGGGCAAAAATACAACAATTTATGCGGCAAATGACGGAGGGATTTTCCGTTCAAGGAACGGCGGTACATCGTGGACGGACATAAGCAGTGGTTTAGCAATTACACAATTTTACCGTCTCGGTACATCACAAACCAATCCGAATAGAATATATGCAGGTGCACAGGATAACGGCACTGATGCTTATATTAATGGAAACTGGGATAGGATTATCGGTGGCGACGGAATGGAAGCCTTGATTGATTATTCAAATGAAAATATCGGTTACGGTGAATTATATTACGGCGCAATCAATCGTACAACAGATGGCGGCAATTCTTTTTCAAGTATTACCAATGGTATTGGTGAAGACGGGGGATGGATTACTCCGTATGTTATTAATCCTATTAATCCCGCAACACTGTATTTAGGAACAACAAAAGTTTATCGTACAAGAAACCGCGGCAACAGCTGGACAGCAATCAGCGGCGCGTTAACAGGAAATACGCTTTATACACTTGCCGTTGCAAAAACAGATACGAATACAATTTATGCAGGTGATAACAGCAATCTTTTCAAAACAACAAATGGCGGTACAACATGGACAAATATTACATCGGGTTTGCCGGGCGCATCTCAAACATACGTTGCCGTTGATCCGACAAATGCACAAGTTGTGTATGTCACCTTCTCAGGCTATGGAAGTCAGAAAGTATATAAAACAACAAACGGCGGTTCATCATGGACGAATATCTCTACCGGCTTGCCAAGTATTCCTACAAACTGTATTACCATTCACCCTACAACAACAACGAATCTTTATGTAGGAACAGATGTGGGAGTATATAACTCTTCCGATGGCGGAGCAACATGGCAATCATTTTCCGTCGGGTTACCGAATGTTGTTATTGATGAGTTAGAGTTTTACGCGGCAGGAAACAAACTTCGTGCGGCAACATACGGGCGCGGAATTTGGCAGATTAGCCTTGGTGCAGGAACAGGTAGTATTTCCGGAACTGTATTCTTTGATGAAAATAATAACGGCGCTCAGGATGCAGGTGAGCAGGGTTTACATAATTGGAAGGTGCAATTAACCGGCGCAAAAACAGATTCCCTGCAAACGGATTTCAGTGGCAACTATATTTTCGCTTCGTTGCCGGACGGGCAATTTACCGTTAGTGTGCAGCCACAAAATGGTTGGACAATGACAACACCTGTAAGCGGTTCTTACACGATGACCATTACCGATGGAACAATGTACTCAGGGAAAAATTTTGTCCAATTTGTACCGGGAATTTATGAGAGTTTTGATGGCGGTTCATTCCCGCCGACGGGATGGTCAACTAACGTTGTGTCGGGAGACTCAAGCTGGAGAAAGACAACTGTTGCGCCGCGAAGCGGGACAACAGCAGCTTATTCTCATTATCAGACAATCGGCACGGCTGGTAGTAAAATGCTGATTTCGAAGCGTTTTGCTTTTTCTGTTGGAAATAAGGAATTGCGCTTTTGGGCGAAAAGAGATGGCGCCGTTGACAAACAGCCTGATACTTTGAAAGTAAAACTTTCACTGACTGATAGTTTACCGGGTAGTTTTACAGAAACGGTCTTTGCATGTTATTCGGGAGATACAACACTGGGTGATCCGAATGTGTATTCGACAACATATAAAGAGTTTGTTGTTTCATTGAATGGTTACTCCGGTCCGGCGTATCTTGCTTTTGTTCATGAAGACAATAACGGACAATCATTAACTCTGGATGATATTATTATTAATGTCGGTTCGGTAGGTCCGGTGTTCACTTCAACTCCCTCTTCGATCTCTTTTGGAAATGTACCGAAGAATTCAACAAAGGTAGATACGCTTACAATAACGAATATGGGGTCTTCTACGATGACGATATCAAATATCGCATCAAGCAGTAATCAGTTTTTGGTCTCTCCGTTAAACGGAACGATTGCATCCTTTGCATCTAAGAAATTCTTTATCACATTTTTCCCGACTTCTGCGGGGGCAAAATCGGGGTATATTGTATTTACAAGCAATACATCCACTTCATCCGATTCTGTTGCTGTATCGGGGGTAGGCGCGGCTCCGTTGTTTGAAATTCAACCTACCACAGTAGCATTCGGCAATGTCCTCTTCGGGCAACCTGCTGTAGATACTGTCACTGTGACGAACGTTGGGACTAACCCTCTCATTATTTCATCCGTAACAACGAATAATGCACAGGTAACGGCATCCCCGACGAGTGCAACAATCGCCGCGGCTGATTCTCAAAAATTTGTTGTAACGTTTACTCCGCAAACACTCAACTCGATTTCAAGTATGGTCTTCTTTTTCCATAATGCAGTCGGGTCACCTTCGTTTGTGACTGTTACGGGCGCGGGAGCGGTTCCGGTATTCTCAGCATCGAAGGAAAGCATCACGTTTAATAAACTCCTCATCGGGCAATCATCGGAAGATAGTCTTGTTGTGACAAACACGGGTGGAACCGATTTACATATTTCCTCGGTCAGTTCATCCGATGCTCAATTTGTTATATCACCTATGAGCAGTACGATTGCTCCTTTGGCAACGGAGACATTTTATTGTACGTTTACTCCTGTTTCCATAGGCGGATTTACATCAAATATTATATTTACGCATGATGCAAATTCAGCATCCGATACGATAGTAGTGAAAGGAAATGGGGCTGATACGGTAAAGTATCGCACGTTTAAAGCTGATACTGCTATTGCGGCAAAACCGTTAAAAATAAAACCCGTAAAAAATAAAGCGGCATTTTTACCCAATGTTGCCAACTGGCGTGATACGGTTGTTATCAAATACAACAAGAGCAAAGGGGTTACAGTTGGGTTGTTACTGCCGAGCAGTCTTGCAAAAAATTCAGGCTGGATACGGTTTGCCAAGGGAACGGATGTCGCGAAGTTTTATAAAACCACTCAGACCAATCCTGCGTATGATGCGCCGTTTGATACGGTAAGAAAAGAAGGCTCAAGCAAGAAAAAGAAATTTGTCAGAGAATTACATCCAACATCGGAAGCATATACGAATCCGTTAGCGCAAGCGTTTACTGTGTTTAAGTTGAACTTGTATTCAAGTAAACTCGGTATCACACCGAAAGGATTAGATTCGTTAGTATATGTTTCTCCGGGAAGCCAATGGAACGGAATGACATTAACACAAATTGCAAACAGAGTTGATTCGGTTTTGACGTTGTATCAATCTGTTAAATTGCCGGGGGGTGCGTATGCAACTGTTGGTTTATCACAACTTGAAGATTTACGTACATTGCTTAACAATGTGAATAATGCATTTTATGCGCCAATTGCACTTGTCAATGGTGACTCGGTTGTAACGGGACAGGGATTGAGATTTGCCGGTATGGTTGGTATGCATACTATTTCCTTCTTAGATAAATCGAACGGGAATTCAATGGTAGCATTGAACGAACCGAATACTGCGTTTGCTGAAGAACCGACAGAATTTTTATTGCAACAGAATTATCCGAATCCGTTTAACCCTGTAACGACGATAGGATTCAAGATTCAGGATGCAGGATTAGCAACACTGACTATTTATGATGTGTTGGGAAGAACCGTTGCTACTCTTGTTCATGAACAATTGGAAGCGGGCGAATATGAAATTGAATGGAATGCAGGAAGCCAACCGAGCGGCGTGTATTTCTATCGGCTTACCTCAGCAACAAGTGGCGGTGGACAGTTTAGCTCTGTGAAGAAGTTGTTGTTGATGAAATAGTTCTTTTACTATGACAGTAATCAGTAGACAGTAGACAGTAGTCAGTAGTCATTGGTTATTAGTCATTAGGTTGTAGAACACTTTTATTGGTGATGAGAAAGCCAATTCTGCTTCAATAACATTGAAGTGGGATTGGCTTTTTTGTTTTGGGTTGATAATGACGAACCCCGAAATTTGATTATTACAAAAACGTTTCTTATACTTTAGTATTATGAAATTCGGACGATTCTATTATTATTACTTTTACTTTAGCCCAGGCTCTTGCCCGGACATGGAACGTCTTTTCTCTTAAACGAATATCACAAGAATTGAACAAACCCTGCCGAGCAATCAGCGGGGTTTTTTTTTACAGTTTTTTATCAAACGATAGTTCTTTTTATCAACAACCAATGTAGAAGGATTCAATCATGAAACTTACACAATTGATACCGATGCTGTGGGTTCCCGATGTGAAGGAAGCCATTCAATTTTATGTAGATATACTGGGATTTGTTTGTTCAAATTACGTCCCGCAGGTAGGCTGGGGAATTGTGCGCCGCGATGGTGTTGCAATTATGATTGCCCTGCCGAATGCGCATACTCCATTTGCAGGGTCGCAATTTACGGGTGCATTCTACTTTAACACCGATGATGTTGACGGGCTATGGGAACAGCTAAAAGATAAGGTAACCATTGAGTACCCGATTGAAGATTTTGAATATGGTATGCGCGAGTTTGCCATTCGCGATAATAATGGTTATTTGCTCGAGTTCGGGCAGGAAATTATTCGAAAATCCTAAATCCTAAAAAAGTAGTGCTCCGTTTTTTTATCACCAATCCATTGTTTGTACTTACGTTAACAAGAAATTATTAGAAAGAAATTAGTCATGGTTATAGTAATGTCATCACACGCCACCGAATCGGATGTTCGCGTTGTAACGGAACATGTTGAAGCGTTGGGTTTACAAGCGCATCCTATCATCGGTACCGAACGAATTGTTATCGGTGTCATCGGCGATGAACGGCTTGTTCAAAAAGATCAGCTTGCGCTCATCCCACATGTGGAAACGGTTATCCCGATTCTCAAACCGTATAAATTGGCAAGCCGTGAATTCAGGCAACATGATAGTGTTGTTGATGTGGCAGGAGTGCCTGTCGGCGGAAAAGAAATTATCACGATTGCAGGACCATGCTCTGTTGAAAACGAGGAACAACTGCTTTCCACTGCATGGGCGGTGAAAAAAGCCGGTGCGAAATTGCTCCGCGGCGGCGCCTATAAACCACGTACAAGTCCGTATGCATTTCAAGGATTGGGCGAAGATGGTTTAAAGATGCTGAAGAAGGCAAAAGATGAGACGGGACTTGGTATAGTTACTGAAGTGATGGAAACAGCCGATCTCGATCTGGTTGCAGAATATGCCGATCTCCTTCAGGTGGGGGCGCGAAACATGCAAAATACCCGACTCTTGCGTGCACTCGGCAAGGTGAAGAAACCGATTCTCTTAAAACGAAATTTTTCTGCAACGTTGAATGAGTTTTTAATGAGCGCTGAATATATCCTTTCTGCCGGAAATGAAAATGTAATATTGTGTGAGCGCGGAATCCGCACCTTTGTTGAGTACACACGAAATACACTTGATTTGAATATTGTTCCTGCCATCAAGCAACTTTCCCATTTACCGATTATTGTTGATCCGAGTCATGGAACGGGTAGACACGATTTAATTATCCCGATGAGCCGCGCATCAATAGCCGCAGGGGCGGATGGGTTAATTATTGAAGTGCACCCGGATCCCGCAAAAGCATTTTCCGATGGCGAGCAATCGCTTACACTTGAGGCGTTTCAAACAATGATGAATGAAGTGGGCATGATTGCAAAGGCAATGGGACGTTCATAAATTTCTAAAACCTAATATCGAAATCCTAAATCCTAAAGACAACTACGTAATTTTAGAATTTAGATTTTAGTTTTTAGAATTTTGACACAAACGTATACGGTTGTATTTACTTGTAGAATGAAACTGATTTCTCGACGAAGAATACAGAAATGGTTTATCATAAAAAATTTGATTATACTTTTTCTCCATCAACTATAGCATATAAAGGATATTCACATGATCGTTGTAATGAAATCCGGCGCGAAGAAGTCGGAAATTCAAGTTGTTCTTAAAAAAATTAAGGAAATCGGGCTAAAACCCCATACTTCTGCCGGTGTTGAACGTACCATTATTGGTATCATCGGCGATGAACGATTGTTCAAAAAAGAGCAGTTTTCCATGTTACCCGGCGTGGAAAATGTTATTCCTGTGCTCAAGCCGTATAAGCTGGCAAGCCGTGAATTCAAAAAAGCGAATACAATTGTCGATGTCGATGGAGTGAAAATCGGTGGGAACACTATCGTGATGATGGCAGGACCCTGCTCTGTTGAATCGAAAGAACAATTAATGCAAACAGCGCGTATTGTAAAACAATCGGGCGCTCAGTTCCTTCGCGGAGGAGCGTATAAACCGCGCACAAGTCCGTATGCGTTTCAAGGACTCGGTAAGGAAGGATTGAAATATCTTGCCGCGGCAAAAAAAGCGACAGGACTAAAAATTGTTACCGAGGTGATGGAATCTCAGGATGCAGAATTAGTTGCCGAGTATGCCGATATGTTTCAGGTTGGCGCACGTAACATGCAGAACACAAAGTTGTTACGAACCCTTTCTAAGATGAGAATACCTGTCCTTTTAAAAAGAAACTTTGCGGCAACATTGAATGAATTTTTAATGAGCGCGGAGTATCTTCTTTCCGGCGGGAATGAAAATGTTGTGTTATGCGAACGCGGTATCAGAACGTTTGTTGAGTACACACGCAATACATTTGATTTGAATATTATCCCTGTGATAAAAATGCTTTCTCATTTACCGATCATGGCAGACCCAAGTCATGCAACAGGAAGACAGGATATTGTTATTCCGATGAGCCGTGCGGCGATTGCGGCAGGTGCGGATGGTTTAATTATTGAAATGCACACCAACCCCGCAGAAGCATTCTCCGATGGGGATCAATCGATTACGCCTCCGATGCTAGATCAATTGATGGATGAGATTAAAGCAGTTGCTATGGCTATTGGCAGGGAAGTGGCTTAGGGTTTAAAAACAATCTCGATAGTTTGTCATTCCCGCAGGATTTTAGCGGGAATCTTTCTTCGTGGTTAATAAGATTCCTGATAGAAGGCGTTCGGGAATGACAATTTTAAAAAAGGGCAGGGAGACCCTGCCCCTACATTCTATTATTTCTTCTCGTAACTCTCAATCGGAGGGCAGGCGCAAATTAAATTCCTGTCTCCGTGGGCGTTGTTAATTCTTCCAACAGAAACCCAGAATTTTCTTGATTGGTATGTTCCAGCGATGGGTTTTATACCCATCGCATTGCCCATTACTGCCGCCTTTTCTCTCGTGTACGGATATTTCCAATCATCGTTCATTACCATTGCTGAAGTATGCGGCGCGTTCTTCAAAACATTGTTTGCTTTATCATATTTGCCTGATTCGATCTCGCGAATTTCTTCACAGATGGAAATCAGAGCGTCGCAATAACGATCAAGTTCTTCTTTCGATTCACTCTCTGTCGGTTCAATCATTAATGTACCCGCAACCGGGAAGGAAACTGTTGGAGCGTGAAAACCATAATCCATTAATCTCTTTGAGATATCTTCCGCTTCTACCCCGCTTTTCTCTTTCACGATTCGCGTATCAAGAATAAATTCCTACGCTACATGTCCGTTGAGTCCCTTATGCAATATGGGGAAAGATGCTTCCATTCGTTTTGCCATGTAATTTGCATTCAGTATTGCGACCTGAGTAGCCCGTTTTACTCCTTCAGAGCCTAACATTGCAATGTACGCCCATGAAATAGGCAAAATACTTGCACTTGACCAAGGAGCCGCTGAAACAGGACCAATTGCTTTGCTCCCGCCGCATGGGATGACCGGGTGCGAAGGAAGGAAAGGCGCAAGGTGATCCGCTACGGCAATGGGACCCATCCCGGGACCACCACCACCATGAGGGATTGCAAATGTTTTATGCAAATTGATATGGCAAACATCCGCGCCAAGTTCTGCGGGGCGACATAAGCCCACCTGTGCATTTAAGTTTGCTCCGTCCATATATACCTGTCCGCCATTGCGGTGGATGATAGCGCACATCTCTTTTATGCTTTCTTCAAACACACCATGTGTTGATGGGTATGTTATCATAAATGCGGCAAGCGTACCCGCATATTGTTTTGCTTTCGCTTCAAGGTCAGCCACATCTACGTTGCCGTTATCTTCACATCGTACAAGCACAATGTTCATTCCTGCCATCACTGCACTTGCTGGATTTGTTCCGTGCGCCGAGGTAGGAATTAAACATACGTTGCGGTGTTGCTCATTTCGCGATTCATGATATTCACGAATAACAAGTAACCCTGTGTATTCACCCTGTGCGCCGGCATTGGGTTGCAACGAAACGCCGGTAAATCCTGTTACCTGTTTCAACATTTCTTCAAGCCTGTTAAATAATTCCCGGTATCCTGCCGCTTGTTCAACAGGAACAAAGGGATGTAACCCGCCGAATTCTTTCCATGTAATTGGCAGAAGTTCTGTTGTTGCGTTTAACTTCATCGTACATGAACCGAGGGGAATCATGCTTGTGGTGAGAGATAAATCTTTTGCTTCCAGCGAACGGATGTAGCGAAGCATTTTTGTTTCGGAGTGATGCGATGTAAATACAGGGTGAGTCATAAACGAACTTGTTCGTTTCATTGCACCTGTATATCCGTGTGTTTCTTCTTTGGCAATCTGAGCCAGAGTGATATCATGGTGAGTGCTACCGGAAAATATCTGCCAGAGTGTTTCGATTTCTTTCGCAGTGGAACATTCATCAAGAGATACGCCGATTGAACCGTCTTCAAAGTATCGGAGGTTAACATGGTTCGCTTCTGCGCGCGCTTTAATTTGTGCTTGTGTTTCTTTATTGGATTGAACATTCAACGTATCAAAATAATCATGATAGACTATTGAATAACCGATTCGGTTTAATCCGTTAGCAAATATTTTTGTAAGATTATGTACACGTTCGGCAATCTCTTTAATCCCATTGGGACCATGATAGACTGCGTACATGGTTGCCATGATAGCCAATAACACCTGCGCTGTGCAAATGTTGGATGTGGCTTTCTCCCGGCGAATATGTTGTTCGCGTGTCTGTAAAGCCATACGCAGTGCGGGGTTACCTTGAGAGTCGATAGAAAGTCCGATGATACGCCCGGGGACGTTGCGCTTGTATTCATCCTTTGTTGCAAAGAATGCCGCGTGAGGTCCACCGTAGCCTAACGGAACTCCAAATCGCTGTGTGTTGCCAAGCGCTATATCCGCGCCAAATTCTCCCGGAGGAGTGAGTAATGCAAGGCATAAGAGATCAGCCGCAACAGCTACCATTGCCCCTGCTGTATGCGCACGTTCTACGAACGAACGGTAATCGTTCACAACTCCATTCGTTGTAGGGTATTGTACAAGCGCACCAAATACATTTTCAGAAAACCGGAACTCATTCCATTTTCCAACGACAAGGGAAATGCCCAATGGTTTCGCTCGTGTGTGAAGCACACCGATTGTTTGCGGGTGGCAATCATCTGCGACAAAAAATTGTGCGTTGGTGTGTTTCCCTTTTATGTTGAACATCATAATCATCGCTTCAGCCGCGGCGGTTGCTTCATCGAGGAGAGAAGCGTTTGCCACAGGCAAGCCTGTTAGATCAATAACCATTGTTTGGTAGTTCAACAATGCTTCCATGCGTCCCTGAGAAATTTCCGCTTGATAGGGGGTGTATTGTGTGTACCATCCCGGGTTCTCTAAAATATTCCGTTGAATAATTGTCGGGGTGAGTGTATCGCTGTATCCCATACCGATTAATGAGCGGTATACTTTGTTCATCGATGCAATGGATCGTATTTCTGCAAGCGCATCGGATTCACTTAAAGGCGCCGCGAGTTGCACCCCAACGGTTGTTCTTAATTGTGAAGGAATAACACTCTTGATAAATTCGTCAAGAGATGCTGAACCGACAACGGCGAGCATTTCGTTTATCTCGCGTTCGTTCGGTCCTATATGTCTGGTATGAAATTGGTGTTTGGAAGATAATTCTATTGGCATAAAAATTCGTGGTCAAGTTAGTTTAGTGACTGAAGGGGATAAAAAAGAATTCCGCATTGTTGGATGCGGAATTCTTCGTAAAACTTATTTACCGATTAACGCTCTATATTGCTCGGCTGTAAGAAGCGAATCAAGCTCTCCGCTGTTCGCTACAATTATTTTTATCATCCAGCCTTCGCCGTATGGGTCACGGTTTACAACTTCCGGTTTCTTCTCCATTAAGGAGTTAAGTTCAGATACAGTGCCGGAAATTGGTGAAAACAGGTCGGAAACAGCCTTTACGGCTTCTACTGTGCCGAATGTATCTCCTTGTTTAAATTCTTTTCCTGTTCCGGGGAGTTCAACAAAAACAACATCGCCCAGCTCGCCCTGAGCATATTCGGTAATTCCCACTGTTCCGATATTACCGTTAATTTTTATCCATTCGTGGTCTTGTGTGTATTTTAACTCTTCGGGGATATTCATTTTCGTTCCTTTGTGACTTCTGGTTTTTGTCTATTATTGTATTTCGGAAACCGATGAATCGGTTTCGATCTTATATTCTATCGTTGCCCCACAACTGAAGTTGTGGGCTGGAAACCCATTCCACACGTACAGTCTATATTGGGGTTTAATTACTTTTTCATTTTATCGAGGTAACTTGTATCGTAGTCCGATTTCCTGAACGTTTCATCCTGCATCACCATTTTATGAAATGGTATGGTTGTATGAATTCCTTCTACGGTAAATTCTTCCAATGCGCCGGATGCTTTTCTGATTGCTTCTTCACGCGTTGGTGCATAGACAATCAGCTTGGCGATTAATGAATCGTAGTAGGGGGGAATACGGTAACCGGTGTAACAATGGGAATCAACACGTACGCCATATCCGCCGGGAAGGTGAAAACTTTTAATTTCACCGGGTGACGGGCGGAAATCCATTGCGGGATCTTCTGCATTGATGCGGCACTCGATTGCATGACCTTCGGGTTTAAATTGTTTTTTTCTGATGCGTGAACCCGCAGCAATTTCCAATTGCATTTTGATGAGATCCATTCCTGTTACCATTTCGGTCACGGGATGCTCAACCTGAATACGGGTATTCATTTCCATGAAATAGAAATTCCTGTTTTTATCTACTAAGAATTCTATGGTGCCAGCGCCTTCGTAGTTTACCGACTTTGCGCCTTTAATTGCCGCTTCACCCATTTTCTCGCGAAGTTCGGGAGTGATAATCGGTGAAGGACTTTCTTCAATTAATTTTTGATGACGGCGTTGTACCGAGCAATCGCGTTCATTGAGATGAATGACGTTTCCGTACTGATCGCCGAATACTTGAATTTCGATGTGTCGCGGTTCTTCAACAAACTTTTCGATATACACATCCGAGTTCCCAAATGCAGAGCCTGCTTCGCCGCTTGCCATTTGAAATGCTTTTTCGAATTCGCTTCCTTCGCGAACGATGCGCATTCCTTTACCGCCGCCACCAGCAGTCGCCTTAATGATAACGGGATACCCGATACCATCGGCAATTTCTCTTGCTTCGTTGATATCGCGAACAACGCCATCACTTCCGGGAACAACGGGAACGCCTGCTTTGCGCATGGTATCTTTCGCGGCAGATTTATCGCCCATGGAAATCATTGCTTCAGGGGAGGGTCCGATAAATTTCAGACCTTGCGAGGCGCAAATTTCAGCAAATTGGGCGTTTTCTGCAAGAAAACCGTATCCGGGGTGAATGGCTTCCGCATTAGTAATTTCAGCCGCCGAGATAATGCGCGGCATGTGCAGATAGCTTTCTTTACTTGAGGCGGGTCCGATGCAAATAGCATCGTCGGCAAACTTGACGTGAAGTGAATCACGGTCTGCTTCGGAATATACTGCCACCGTTTTAATACCTAATTCGCGGCATACACGAATTACCCTGAGGGCAATTTCGCCGCGATTAGCAATGAGAATCTTTTTGAACATAGTTCGTTAGAAGCTTCCAAACGTTCGTTGGTGTTGCGCGACGTTTAATTTATTTCAGTGGCTCAATGAGAAACAACGGTTGATTGAACTCTACCGGTTGCGTGTTTTCAACAAGTATTTTTACTATTCTTCCTGTTACATCCGATTCGATCTCGTTCATTAGCTTCATCGCTTCGATGATGCAGAGAACTGTTCCCGTTTGAACAAGTTGACCGACTTCCACATAGGGATCTGCATCAGGTGCAGGCGAACGGTAGAATGTACCCACCATCGGAGATTTTACTTCATGATACGTTGCTCCCGGGCGTGCCGCGGGCGCATTTTCCTGAGAAACTGCCTGAGGAGCAACCGGTGCAGGAGCCTGAGGCGCCGGTTGGGCAACCGGTGAGTATGGAGCCATCACGGTCGGCGCGTTTTTCGCGAGACGGATTTTTGATCCTTCTTCCTCGATCATTATTTCATCGATGCTACTTTGCTCCAGTATGCGGACTAATTTTTTGAGGTAATTTATATCCATGATCTCACCTGTTCCTATGTAGTTGTTATTGTTTTACGCGTTCGAGGTACTGACCTGAGCGTGTATCAATTTTAAGTAAATCGCCTTCATTGATGAACAGTGGTACGTTCACCGATGCTCCGGTTTCAACCTTTGCAGGTTTTTGTGCGCCTGTGGCAGTATCGCCTTTTACGCCCGGTGGTGTTTCGACCACTTTAAGAACAACAGTAATGGGTACTTCAACGGCGAGCACATCGACATCATTTAATAACATTTGAACGCCTTCGCCTTCTTTTAAGAAGCGCGCAGCTGTCCCGACTAATTTTTCTTCGACCGTGATTTGATCGTATGTTTCTTTATCCATGAATACCAACCCTGAACCGTCGGTATATAAGTATTGGAACTCTCTATTTTCTACTCGAACTTGATCTACCGCTTCGCCGGCGCGAAACCGTATTTCGACTACTTTTCCCGACTTAATATTCTTAAGTTTGGCGCGAACAAATGCTCGCCAGTTGCCCGGATTGACGTGTTGAAATTCGACAACCGTCCAGATGTTGCCATCCATTTTGATAGCCATGCCCGGGAAAAAGTCTGATGTTGAAGCCATAAAACTCCTTAGATTAGAACAAAATTGCAGATATTATTTATTATTGGCTGAAAAAGATAGGAAGATTTGATCGGAAAAGCAAAGAGTAGGGAAAATGAACTTTTATCGATGTGAGATCAGGGATATGCGTAGGAGCGGAGGGGCAGAGGAGCAAGGGAGATATGCAAACTTGGGGATGCAGGATGCAGTTGAAGGATGTGTGGGGGAGGGGATTTTTGAGTGGGAAGTGGAGCGGTGTTACTGAGAAATGTAATCAGTAATCAGCAATCACAAATCATCATTTTCTAGAAAATCCGCGATATAATTGCCAAAATCGCGTTAAAATAGGTAATGACGCGATAAGTGTCCATATTGATATATCAAGTATTGGCACGCTGAACCCCCTCTCTTCAAAGGCGATCCCGATTACAATCAATGAGATTGTTAAAGAGGGTCCATCCCGTACCGCAATCCCACAATAGTGGATTGTCAGTCTTTCCCGAATTATACATGAATCATTTTCGATGAAGCACGCACACTTGCCGAACCAATTACCATCACAATAAAGAGATTAATGAAACCATACGTAGCACCCGAAATTTTAGCAGAGATCAATCACAATATTCTTAATGAAACCGAATGGCAGAAATGGCTCACTGACTACACAACGTTACGCAGTGAAGCGTTTTTATCCATTCTGAGAGCCAGAGAGAAGAAGAGCGTATCATGAAACAAACACGTGTTGTTTCGGATGCGAGCGCCTGCTATATCACGGTGACACACGACGATAATGATCCGGCAATGTGGATTGTTCGCCGGTGGAAGAAATTTATGTGGTTTAAAAAACGTATTTCAAGTAATTGGTTTACAGGGCAGGAGCAGGCAATGACATTTGCCGCTGAGATGAAACGTCTATCGGACGAAAAAGACAACACCTATTTAACACAACGAAAGCAATAATATGCTGAACATTTATAATCACCAAAAACACTCGCGCGGGAGTTTTTTATCCGACAACGAGTTACACGAGGGGCAGAACAATACGGTAAGAGAATTTCGCTCAATACGCGAAATACCGAACGAGCAAGAGGGAGAACAGATGAAATCGTTATTCTCCGCTTCTGCACCGGTTGCCGAACATCTCACCGATGAAGCAGGACACTGGCAGGATGACGGCGGAAAGAGCTGATAAGCTCATACAGACGAGAATAGAGTCACATACATAATATTAGAGACGATATTTCTACACACCTTAAATAAACAATTATGAATAACGGAATATTTTCTACCCCGACATTTCGCATTACCAGAGTACGAGTCTGGCCCCCCAATAAAAATTTAGTGTTTACATTGTATTGGAAGAGAGTGATGACGGCATTGAAAAAGATGGTGAAGAGGGAGTTTAGTTAAGTCATTTCGAAGCCTCACGCCAACACAGATCAAGGCGGGAGGGTGAAGTCCCAAAGGGATGGCTTTACCACAATCTCCAACCATGTAGCAATGCCTCTGGGGATTGCTTCGTCATCACACCATGATCCATGAATGTGTGATTCCTCGCAATGACACGTTTAATGCCAAAAAAAAGCCGACCCTCTTCAATTGGGCCGGCTTCCGCAGTTGCCTCCGCTGGTAACAGATTGATAGTTCTATTTAGTGTGATTAGGGGGAATATGGTAGTCTCCTTGCATATTCTCAATAGATAACTATCAATCGTACACTTGTTGTTCTTGCCTTCCGATGTTCACTAATACTAATTTTGTTTGTAAAAAAATATTTTCAATCGCCTTTGGTATTGAATAGATGCACTATTCCCGTTTCGTCAATCGATATATGTTCGAGGGATGATGAATATTTTAATCTTAAATGTGTTGAGATTCCTCACCCGATAAAGCCGGGATTCGGAATGACAGAAACGTTGTTTGGTTGTTGTAATCCTTTTGAAGCTGTTCAGGTGGCGCTTCAGGATTGTGTGACTATTGTCTCGGAAGAAGTGTGGCTACTAATTTTGCCTCGATGCCTGTTAACAGGTCGGGAGGCGGTTGTAGTGTTTTCGGAAGGCAGTGGAGCTTGACTATTATTGTTCTGATTGAATCTACTTCCTTTGTACAAGTAGAACATGTTGTCAGGTGTTGCTCGACTGCCTTTCGTTCATCCGGTGGGAGAGTCCGGTCGAGGTAGTCATTAATTCTAGTTTGAACATGCATGGAAATCATGATTCTAAAATCTTTCTGAGAGTTAAGCGTGCTTGGTGTAAATGTGCTTTGGATGTACCGACCGCGATGCCCAGCATGACGGAAATTTCATTATGCTGATAGCCTTCAATATCGTGAAGGACTAAGACAGTTCTTGCCTGTGTGGGAAGCAAAGCTATTGCATCTTCAAGGTCGATTGAGAGTTCTGGGGAACCGGTATGTTGTCTGAAGTCGTAATGTTCCACTTCATCGGTGAATTCCACAGTATCGGTGAGGCGATGGCGCGACCGTAAATAATCTAATGTGATGTTCACGGCTATACGGTGAAGCCATGCGGAGAATGGGCACTCTCCGCGGAAGGTGTGAAGTTTTTCCCATGCACGTATTATTGTTTCCTGCGTGGCGTCTTTTGCTTCATCTTCATTTGCCAACATGCGAATACTTGTTGCATAGATCATCCCGCAGTGCAAGCGGCACAATTCTGTAAACGCATGAGCGTTGTTTGCTTGCGCTTTGAGGAGGAGTTCAGATTCTTCATCGTACAGAGGAAGCTTCTGTTCTGCCCGCAATTGATATATGGAATGGACTGCTATCATACTCGTTCTTATAAGGAGGACGACACAGAAACCAAAATGGTTTAGTTACCTTCTTTATTTAATTAAATATATTATGGCAAAAAAGCAAATTTTGTAAAAAGAACCTCTAATATGTCAATATTATAATTTCGGAACAGAATTATAGGCTAAAGTAGGAAGTTGAGTGAATGCTACATATTGTTAGAAAAGCCTAAAAGCACATAATAGTTTTAATTATTTCTTATATTGTATAACAATAGGAGATAAAAGGGTGTGAATTTGTTGTAAACAGAACAATCGTATGTATGTCATTATCTATCTTAATAGCAAATAATTCACATTATAGATAATCTAAGTATTAGATTTAATTAAGAAGAAGTCAAAATAAAGCAAGTCTTGAATAATGTATAAAGAGTCTTTACCAGTGGATTGTCCACCGACAGAAGCAGTCGAGATGGAGAAAATTGCATATAGAATATTTAAAGGAGAAGAACTCAAGGATGATGAGTTCATACCTCACGTAAAATTGTTCCCAGATAATTTACGGTATAAAACAAAATGCGATGCTCATGCTATTTCTTTTTTTGATACTGCCGATAAAGCAAGAGAAGTATATAAAGAAGGTTTAGCTCGAAATAAAAATCTTGGCAATTTTATTGCAGAGGTTGTAATCAAACAGCAATCTGGTAAAGTGTTATACACAATCAGTTCAGGACATTTGAGCCTTTGGATGTATGCAAATTGGAATCCTGAAATGTTTGAAATGACTGAGTTGGCTCCAATATCATGAAAACCGAAAATTTACATAAACTTCCGACTAATGCTCTGGAACTAGAAGTTGTAGAACTTTTAGATTTCAAGGATTATCCAATATTAATCGTAGAAAAAGACATAGTTGGTACATTATATCTTTCCTATCTTGCATGGGAAGAAGAATTAATTGAGCGAAGAGTAATTATTCCAATTAGCCAAGCTAGGCTCAACGAAATCTTAGCTGGTACAATTATAGTCAAACAAGCGTTTGATAAACCTGAAAGTAACTCAGTTTATGTTTGTGATTTTAATAAATACGATGGAAAATTATTGGAAACATTCCTTGTTCCATCTGAAAACTTTATTAAAATGAATCCCGTCCCCTCAAGTTATAAACTGTTATATGAACCGAAGTTGAATAAACCAACTCTCGATTCATCAGGCTTATTAGCTAATGCAATAAACAAAAACAAAGTTTTAATTGATCTTTATTTACAGGGTCCAAATCTGATAAATAGTGTGAAACCGTATGCGTTTTACAAAATTATGACTCCAGTGGTAGAAATTCTTAAATCTCTTCTAGATTTTGATGATAAGTCTGTAGATAAGTACATGGCATTTTCAAACATTAGACAAAGCTCTCTTGGAGTTACAATAGAAGTTAATAGGTCAAATGACATGTTTCTAAGTTTTGAAACTTTGGAAGTTCCGAAGTTAATGGAATTATTTGCCTGTGATTCAAAAGAAAAGTTTGAAATATTTATTTCAAAAACTAATAATGAAAAATATTTAGCTCAGTATTCCAAAATTATCAAAGCTATTATTACTAATAATGCTACTTTATGGTCTGCATATGCAAATCCTATTGATAGGAAGGTATTGAGTGCAACAATATCACCCGATAAAGCATCGAGAGTGGCAAAAATAATAGATGAGACTTTTGATGAAATAGTTGATATTGAAGAAGTTGAAGGTACTCTTGAAGAGATTGACATTGCGGTTCAACGACCAACATTTAAAATATTTGCAAGTGAAGAACAAGTTATAATTAAGGGGTTTTTAGATAGCTCTCTTCTAGAAATAATAAAGGCAGATAAAATAAACCTTGGGAAAGAAAAATACCGTTTCACTTTAAGAACTACTTATCATCCCAAAACTATAAGTAAGGCAGAAAAAACCGAGAGGATTTTGACCCTCTATAAACAAATTTGAAATTTTATATTTTCTTTTTCTCGACGACGTTGTTCAAATATATTAATTCAATGGTTCTGTTTAACAGCAAAAACGGTCGTTTTCAGAGGAATATAGCTACTACTTGATGTTTTAGATACGGGAAACTTCATCCATCGCATGTAGTCAATAACACTTAGGGATGGTGTTCAAAACAACCCCAATTGAATGAGAAGAGCGGGAAAATTCGCGAATTTTGATTTAAACAGGATTTTTCGTACTATTACTTCTCATTTTTCGAGTCAATTTAGGCTTTTCAAGGTAAAAATCACATGATTGCAATTGTAGAAATTGCCGGAGTACAACACAAGGTAAGTCCGGCTCAAAAAGTTTTTGTCCCAAAGCTGGCTGAAGCAGTCGGCAACAAATTAAAGTTTAGCAACGTACTTTTGGTTGCTGACGATAAGGGCGTAAAGGTTGGAAATCCGACCATTAAGGGTATTTCTGTCGAGGCTACAGTCCTCCGACATGCTAAAGACGAGACAGTCATCGTTTTTAAGAAGAAACGCCGAAAAGGGTACCGTGTACGTAACGGTCACCGT
>ORJL010963112.1_pt1 | contig 52603 bp, 48 predicted proteins | sample 1779941 | NCBI WGS metagenome assembly ORJL01 (sample SAMEA104232317, study PRJEB22302) | groundwater metagenome | biome: forest; feature: aquifer; material: groundwater | place: USA | collected 2011-08-07 | depth 5.8 m | reverse complement strand
GGGTCCGGCCCGAAGGCGGAGAAGAGCGGCCCGGCCACGGCACCGGCCTTGAGCACACCGAAGATTGCGAAGTAGAGCTCCGGCACGCGGTCGGTGAACAGGAACACGCGGTCGCCCTTGGCGACGCCCAGTCCTTTGAGTACGTTGGCGAACTTGTTGCTCTCGCGCTTCATGTCGGCGTAGGTGTAGCTCTCCGAATCGCCGTTCTTGCCCTCCCACAGCATGCCGAGCTTGTTGCCATTGCGGCCGTTGGCGTGGCGGGCAATGCACTCGTGGGCCTTGTTGAGGAAGCCGCCGGGGAGCCAGTCCAGCTCACGGTACATCTGCTCCCAGTCAAAGGCCTTGCGCGTCGCCTCGTACTTGGAAAGGTTGGGCTTCACCTTCATTTTCGAGATGCTAGGCTTGTCCACCACATGATGCGTCATGACCGCCTCCTGAGACTGGTTCCTGTAGCTGATGTTAAAGGACAAGTCTAGTACGAGTAATCGCAAGGGGTCAATGAGCCAGGGGCTTCGGACTGGACGTGTCTGGTAAGAGAAGCCTGCTTGGGTTACCATGACAGAGTCTTCGTCAGACCACCAATCAGAAGGAGAGCAAATGCCAACTTACATAACCCTGGCGAACTTCACCGACCAAGGCATCCACACCATCCGCGAGCTGCCACAGCGTATCGAGAACGGGAAGAAGGCCGCCCAGGCAGCTGGAGCATCGGTGCAGTACTACCTCACCTACGGCCTATACGACATGGTGCTGATCACGGAAGCGCCCGACGACGATGTGATGGCAACGCTACTGTTGACAGTGGCCAGCGGTGGAAACTTCAAGACCATCACCCTGAAGGCATTTGACGAGCGGGAGCTGAAGCAGATCGTCAAGCGGATGCCCACTGGGTAGGCGGAAACGATCCTCAGAGGTTCATGCGGCAGGGATGACCGGCGCAGACATCACTCCGCCTGCCTTTGGCCGGTCATCCCTCTCCGAATCGGAGGGGGTTGGGGGATGCCAACCGCTGCCGTAACAGTCGCCCTTGAGAGGCCGCGTCGCAATGTTTACAGGAAAGAGGCAAGGAAGTATACTTGCGCTTCAGTCCGAAATGCTGTAATTCATAGCTGTTGGGCCATCATAAGTCGGAGGTACAGCGTTGCAACGTACAGAGGCTCTTACTCTTGCCGACGCCGTGTTCCCACGGCTGAAGACTGATAGCAAGGTGGCGGCCTGGGCCAGAGATATCGCCCTGATGGTGGGCTTCGCCGGCTTTGTGGCGGTGGTCGCGCAGATAGCCGTGCGGCTGCCGTGGACTACGGTGCCCATTACAGGGCAGACGTTCGCCGTACTGGTAGCGGGCGGGGCCCTGGGCGCATGGCGTGGCGCAGGCTCCATGAGCATCTACATGCTCTTGGGAATGGTAGGCATTCCCGTTTTCGCGCCCGGCAGCCCGGCGCTGACCGGTTCGTGGGGCGTCCATTTCATTCTGCCATGGCAAGGCACCGCTTCCCTGCCGTGGGACATAAGCAGCGGTGGCTACATAGTGGGTTTCATCTTCGCAGCTGCGCTGGTGGGCTATCTGGCCGAGAAGAAGCAGTGGGACCGCAAGCCGTGGATAACCCTAGGCATGCTCCTGGGTAACGTGGCCGTGTACATCCCAGGCGTCCTGTGGCTGGCCTACCTCATCGGCAGCGGATGGGTGCACCCGGTAGGCAAACCTCTGGCGGACCTGATTGCAGGCACGGACACCTGGGACAAGGCGCTGAAAGGCGGCCTGTACCCGTACATAGTCGGGGATCTGATGAAATTGTACCTGGCCTCCCTGACGCTGCCGCTGGCCTGGGCCCTAGTACGAAGGGGCAAGAAGCAAGGATAACCACAAAGTAGCGCGTAGCACGGCTCCTCAACCCCCCGGCTTCAGAGTCGGGGGGTTGCTCATTACTACGGGTGAATATTGGCGATAAGGCCACAACTTAGAGGCTGGAAAGGACTGGCATGGAAGTAGCGGATGGAGTGTTGCAGTTCAAGGTTCCCAGGGCCCCGAACCCACGTATCCCGGACGGAGGCCTGCTTTACACGCTGGTGTATGTGGTCGATACCCCCCAAGGGCGTGTATTGATCGATGCAGGCGACGACACGGACGAAGGGTTCCGCGTCTTTCAGCGCGACCTTGCCGAGGCAGGACTCGCGCCGTCGGACATCAAGCTTATCGTCATCACCCACGGCCACTCGGACCACGCAGGGCTGGCCAACCGAATCAAAGAGATGACCGGCGCACGGCTGGCTATGCACCGCCTGGACGCCAACGGAGGAGAGTTCTTCCGAAGGGCCGGTGCCTTCATAGAGAACCCGGAGGCTGCTCGCCAGTGGGCGCATCGGAGCGGCATTCCGGATTCGGAGATAGACGACGAGTTCACCAATCGCGGACGCCACGGCGCAGGCGGCCACGAGCACGAGGCGCGGCAGTGGCGCCGCTCTACGCCCCAGGTGGACTGGCTTTTGGAAGGCGGCGAAGAGCTGGTGAAAGGCTCGGGCCTATGGACCATATGGACGCCGGGCCACTCGCCGGGGCACGTGTGCATCCACGACCGGAATCGCCGACTCCTGTTCTCCGGCGACCACATCCTTCCAATCATCACGCCGCACGTCACCTTGTTCCCCGGCGACGAAGGCAATCCCCTGGCGCTCTACCTGAAGGCCCAGCACCAGGTCCGAGACCTGGATGTGCAGAAAGTACACCCGGCGCACGAATACTCGTTCCCCGGGCTGAGGCAGCGGGTGGACCAGATCCTTGAGCACCACGAAGAGCGGCTGAACGAGATACTGGGCCAAGTGAAGGACGAGCCCAGGTCGGCGTACCAAATCGCGGCTGGGATATCCTGGAACGTAGCGCCATGGGAGAAGCTGAACACCAATACCCGGCGAGCGGCGCTGATGGAAACGATGTCGCACTTACAGCACCTGCTAGTGGAAGGCAGGTTGGTCAGGCAGGAAAGGGACGAGGTAGAGGAGTACGCGCTGCCATAGGGGGATGGTTGAAGTCTCACCCATCCTGAGTCCCGATGCAATCTGGATCGAAGGAAATGAGCGGGACTTTTGCTCCGCTCAAATGGTTCCACGGCCTTGCTTGTCATTGTACCTAATAGCTAGATGACGGGACATCAGCCGCAATGCAACAGCCAGCTTGACAAGTTCGATACACGGTGATCGCCTCAGCACACCTGTTGCGTAGCGAGATTGCCAATGAGACAAGCGCAGGACCTCTGCGGGCTCGTCTCTGCCTAGTGCATTTGACGGAAGTTAATGGTATACCTTTCTTGCTGTACCCTTGTTTATGCTGAGTGCCACGTCACGCAAAGATATGCGACCTTGGTGCCCAGCTCTTGGCGTCCTACTCAGCGTTGTCTTCAATATCGAAAAACGTCTGCTGAGAGGTGAGTGGCACCAGGAAAAGTCCTTACGACCAGGTACCGGACAGCCGAAAGAATCGGGGCTGGCCAGCTTGCGGTCAGGCATAGTATTGCAGCGTGGCTGTTCGCAAGCGCATGCTCTGCTAGAACCAACGTGTGATCACAACCTTGCGGTCGGTGAAGAAGTCGATTGCGTCCCTTCCCTGGCCGTGCAGCGTGCCCAGGAAGGACTCCTTCATCCCTGCAAAGGGAAAGAACGCCATAGGCGCTGCCACGCCTATGTTCACCCCTATGTTTCCACACACTACACGGTGCTTGAACTCCCGGGCCGCCTTGCCGCTGGCGGTGAAGATGCTGGCTGCATTGCCGTAGGGCAGCACATGTATGTGTTCGATGGCCTCGTCCAGGCTCCTGGCCGGTATAATGGCGGCCACAGGTCCAAAGATCTCCTCCCTGGCTATGGCCATGTCCGGCTGTACCTGGTCAAATAGACAGGGTCCCACAAAGTGGCCTGGCAGTTCCCCTTCATTGCGGGCATTGCGACGGTCCAGGATGAGCTTCGCGCCTGCCTGAACGCCCTTGTCCACATATCCCAGCACTCGCTCCACGCTGCGGTGTGAGATCAGCGGCCCCATTTGCGTGGCTTCGTCCAGGCCGTTGCCCAGCCTCCAGGCCCGGGCCGCCTCGACCAGTCGCTCCTCCAGAGGCTTCGCCACGGAGCCAATGGGCATCACCACCGATCCAGCCAGGCACCGCTGTCCCGTGCTGCCAAAGATGGAGTCCATCATGGCCTCCACAGTCGCGTCCAGGTTGGCGTCGGGCATGACCACCAGGAAGTTCTTGGCGCCGCCACCGCACTGGACGCGCTTGCCGTGGGCCGACGCCACAGCGTAGACGTGCTTGGCCACGGGCGTGGACCCCACGAACGATATGCCTTTCACTTCCGGGTGCTCCAGCAAGGCGTCCGCGGCGTCCCTGGCCCCGTGGACAATGTTGAAGACGCCGGGCGGGAACCCGGCCTCCTGGATAAGCTCGGCGAACCGCACCTGGGATATTGGCACCTGCTCCGATGGCTTCACCACCACGGTGTTGCCGCAAGCGATGGCATACGGCGTGAACCACGTCGGCACCATGAGCGGAAAGTTGAATGGCGCTATGACGCCAAAGACGCCCAGTGGCTGGCGCACCGCTTCCTCGTCAATGCCCTTGGCTATGTCCTCCAACCCGTATCCCATCATCAGCGACGGAATGCCGCAAGCCACCTCCACGTTCTCGATGGCGCGGCGCACCTCTCCCCGGGCCTCTGCAATGACCTTGCCGTGCTCCTGGGTGATGGTGCGGGCCAACTCCTCGAAGTGCTGCTCCATGAGGTCTTTGAGGGCGAACAGGTGGCGGACCCTGGCCACTGGCGGCGTCTCCCGCCACGCCGGGAACGCAGCCTGGGCTACCGTCACCGCTTGCTGCACGTCCGCAGTGCTTGAAAGCGGCACCTGTGCAATGACCTGGGCTGTGGCCGGATTATCCACATCCATGTAGTTGCCTGTGGATGGCTCCACCCACTGCCCGCCGATATAGTTCCTCAGGCGCCCGTAGCTGGGTTTAGGTTCGGATAGTACCGTCATGTCTTTGTATACGCTCCTGTGCGTATGCTTTTTCTCTATCATACGACATCTGGAGCCCGTTGCTGTGCCGGGTCAGGACATAGCGGCTCTAACCGGGCAAGGTGTCGATCAACGCTCTTCGCCGAAAGGGTAACGCCCCCTTCCGGGAGCGCCTGAAGTTGTTCTCCTTCCCAGCGAGGGTACTGTTTTCTTTTCTCGTCAGCCTGTCCCGACCAGTGGATACCTTATCCGTGGCAAAGCTGCCCCCCATCCACCGCATATACTGAGGCTGTAACGTATGCGGCGCTGTCTGACGCCAGGAATACCGCCACCGGCCCCAACTCTTCAGGCTGGCCACGGCGGCGTAAGGGTATGAAGTGGGGCAGGGGGTCTCCCTGGCTGATGTCGTCCCACCCTTCGGCGAACCAGCCGGCTGCTATAGCGTTCACCGTGACCCCGGTTGCCGCCCACTCCACGCCTAGACTTTTGACGAATTGAAGGATTGCTCCCTGGCTGGCGGAATATGCCGTCGTATTGGGTACTCCCCCTATACCCATGGTGTTGGCCAGGACCATGATGCGTCCCTTGCCTTTTGCTACCATCTCTTTGCCCATCACTTGGGAGCATAGGTATACAGACTTAGTATTCACTGACATTACAGTGTCCCACTCATCTTCCTGGGTGTCTCCCAAAGGGCGTGCCAGAACGGCATCCTCACCCGCTAGAAGAATATCTATTCCCCCAAACCGCCGTGTGGCTTCCTGCGCCACACGGCGCACATCGGCTGCGCGCGTCATATCGGCAATCACCGCCAGGCTCTGCCGCCCGTGCCCGCGAGCGGAGACAGCGAGGGCCTGGGCTGCTTCAGCCCGGTGCGACACCGCCACCACGTTTGCACCTGCCTCTGCCAATGCTTCGCCGGCGGCCCGGGCCAGCGGATTTCCTGCACCTGTTACCACAGCTACTTTGTCTTGTAGGCGAAAGAATTCCGGAATCATTGCCGTCTCCTTATTGTCCAGATTAGTGTCGAGTCAAAGGTACGGTGGGGAAGTAGTTAATGGGTGCAAGGCCTGAAGGCTGCACGCCGCCATCCAAGTAGAGTATTTGTCCAGTGATATAGTTAGAGGCGTCTGATGCCAGGAATACCGCCAAAGGGCCCTCATCGGGCGCCTTTCCGAACCTCTTGGCTGGTATGAATTGAGCACGATACTCCCCTGGCCCCCCTGCATAGCGTGGCCCCGACTCACCTGTTTCAAACACGCCGGTGCCTAAGACATTGATCTGGATGTTGTCCCGCGCGTGTTCCATAGCCAGAGCCCGGGCCAAGCCAGCGATTCCACCCTCTGCCATGCAGTGTATGTAGAGATGCCTTCCACCCTTGTTCCACCAGGCTGCGGACCCATCGAATATGATCTTACCCGCATGACGCTCCACCATGTGTTTGAGTACCGCCTGCGCGCAATAGAAGTGGTTCAGCAAGTCCCACGTTAGATTGGGAGCCAGGTCCTTCTCAAGGTCGTTGTCCCAAATGGGCTTCTCCGCCCCGCGGGCGTTAGCGTTGCCGAGGCTGACCAGTACGTCCACATGGCCAAACTCGGCTATGGTCTGGTCTACCATGGCCTTTACCTGCGAGGGTACAGTCACGTCGGTGCGGATGGCCAGGGCACGCCGACCAAGAGCCCTAACGTTCTGCGCCACCGCCTCGACGTGGGCCACGTTGCGAGCGGCGGCAACAATATCTGCGCCAGCCCTGGCCATGTGCAAACACATCTCCGGACCCATGCCGCGGCCTTCGCAAACTACTATGACCACTTTGCCTTCCAGGCTCATTTTGTCTAGCTGACTCATTTTTTCTCTTTCCTCCTGGCGCCTATGTGACTCCCTTGCATCAGTGCCATTGCAGACGCATTGATATTTTTGCATCCATCAAGAGCCGTCTCGCGGCAGTAAATCACTCCTCTGCAGCCCATCTGGGCACCTTAGTGGGGTTCGACTTCGAAGGCAATGCCACAACTGCAGTGCCTATCATGCTGGTCCCCCGCGCGTGCGCAGATTTCATATCCAGCTCGACCAGGTTCAGGTCCTTCTCTTGCCACTTCTTGGCCACTTTGCCGCTGACAACTACAGCATCGCCCGCTGCGTTGAAAGTCACATTGCGAAAGTTCACCTTTTTGATGCGGCCTGCCGCACCGATCCAATCCGTGATCACCCTCTCCCACATGGCTAAGCACGAGTCGGCGTTCGCGTGCATATTTGGGGCACCATCGGCTTGTCCCATGGCAGTGTTGTGGTGGTGTGCAGCAAAGTCCCGGTTCGCCCCAGCAAACATCACCAGTCGCTGAATAGTCAGATTAAACGTGACTGGGTGAACCTCCTCACCCTCCCGTACATCCTCCCAACACAGTTGTTTTCTCGTAGTGGTCATGTTTCACGTCTCCCGTTCATCAGCTTTTGCATGCTTAATCTTTACTTGTCGCGGTTGTAAGAATACGACGTGTTTCTAAGCCGAGCGACAAGCTGGCCTCGCTGGTTATAAATGCGGCGCTCCCTGGTGACGAAAGCACCGAAGCCGACACGAGTCCGCTTTGGGATCACATTGACCAGCTTGTCGCCTCGCGTGGTCAGCCTGTCACCAACACACACCGGCTCGAACAGCTCGATTTCCGTATCTGTGTGAACGGAGTAGAGGTGTAGTGGGATCGGAAACTCTTCGGCGGTATGCTAATAGCCGCCTGGATGATAGGTTACATTGAGCTCTGGAGATGGAAAGCGCGTCTCATCTCCCGGCCTCCACTGTCCCTCGGCAGAGAAGGGGTACCGAAGCGAGCTAATAGGAGCCACTACCCCACGATAGCCCAACTGTTTTGCGGTTTGCTCAGACCAGTAGATAGGGGTGCCTATCTCCCAGGGCTCACAGCACCGCACGATGCCGGTATACTCAATGGCTTCGCCTGCTACCTGCTCAATGCCGCCTGAGAAGTCTCGTCCGATGGCAGCGACAGTATCGTCCCATGTGTACTTCGGGTTACCTCCACGGTTCGAGGTTATCTTTTCTTCTGTCATTTGTGCCTCCTTTGTTTTCCTATGCCGGTTGTCCCGTGATGGATAGCAGGAAAGCCCGCTCTAGGCCACGACTTTGCTCTGATGCAGCCGTGCTATCTCTGCCTTGTTGTATCCCAGGCTTGAAAGTACCTGATCGGTATTTTCCCCGAACTTGGGCGCTCGCCGGTAGCTGCTTCTGCCTGGGGTCTTGCTCAGTTTGAAGGGCGTCCCATACTGTATCTCTCGGTGCCCATTATCTCCCACCACCTCCACGTGCATCCCACGAAGCTTCACTTGAGGATTCTGGGCTGCTTCATCTATGGAGTTGACTTTGGCTACCTCTGTGTCCCAGTGAGTGAGGTGTGCGAACCATTCGTCCCTGGTCCTAGTCTTGAACACCCTTTGGAATGTTTCTGCGATTTCCTGGGCACGCTGTCCGGTGGCGTCGTGCTCTTTGGCCAGTTCCGGCACACCCAGACCCTCACACAGGTTGGCCCATTGGAGTTGCTCTCCCGCGGCGGTGGCTATGTACTTCCCATCCTTGCACTCATAGACGTTCGTGCTAAGCCTTTTCGCCTCAAAGGTGCCGTCTCCTCTGCTTGGCGTTCCCTGCTCTCGCACGGCTATCACGCCATCAAAGAGGGCCATGTCCAAGTGCTGCCCAACTCCCGTCTTCTCTCTTACGTAGAGGGCCATGAGGATTACCGCCAGGACATTGGACGCCCCTTTCATATCAGCCAGGTTGAAGTAGTTGACCCACGGCCTGCCGGTGTAGTCGCCACCCATGTTGCCATAGCCCTGTCCCTGAGTTCGGAGCCAGCCCCCCGTAGCCTCCCAGACCAGGCCGTGGCCGGGGAGCATTTTGTAGGGCCCTTCTTGCCCGTAGCCGGTGCTAGAGCAGACGATGATGCGGGGGTTTATGGCTTCCAGCGTCGCGTAATCGAACCCCAGACGTTTGGCCACACCCGGCCGGTTAGCTTCTATGAGGACGTCCGACTCTTTGGCCAGCTTATGGAGGACTGTCCGGGCCTCTTCTGCCCTCAGGTCGAGCACAATACTGCGCTTGTTTCTGGAATGGACTGCCCTTGCGGCTCCGCCCTCTCGCCAGGGCAGGGGCTGCGCCTTGTTAGTGGGGGACTCCACCATGACCACGTCCGCACCCATGTCCCCCAGCCACCCAGAAGCGTCGCCCGCCGGACCGTGGGTGCCCATTTCTATGACTTTCAGACCCTCTAAAGCTGTTGCCAATTTGTCATCCTCCTTACGTCTCCGTGCATCCTCTTACTGATCGCTCCAAAGCCGATCGGCTCTGTCAGAGCCATACGCTTCTCTATAGTTGGGTATAGTGATGCTGGGCGTCAGTATTTCCGGCGTTTCCTTAGCGGCATCCTGCCTACTGATGGCACCTACTTGACATGAGAAGCGTACTCTGTACCGATATGCCCCCCCTTTACGAGGGCTTCGTACTCAGCGTCGCTGACGCGCAGAACCTCTTTGTAGACGTACTCGTTATCTTCTCCCAGTCTTACAGGCCCACGCCACACGTAGGAAGGTGTCTTGCTCATCCTGGCAACGAAGCCAGGGTACATATGAGTCCCCACGTCTGGGGAAGATTCCTCCACAAAGAACCCCCGAGCATTCAGGTGAGGGTCCTTGCATGCGTCCTCGTCATTCAGAACAGGCCCAGCGGCTATCCCTACCTTTTGCAGTAGATGCATCACCTCGTAGTCTTCATGACGCTTGGTCCACGCCTCCACCAGCGGTTCCAACTCGTCCTGATGCTTTTGGCGGCTCAGGACGTCTTTGAATCGCTGGTCGTGGACCCATTCCTCCCCCACAACACGCCCGAAAGCCTCCCACTCCTCGTCGTTGAAGATGCTGATGCTGACCCACTTTTCATTGCCTTGGCAACGGAATGCGCCGGAGGGCGCTGCGATCAGGTCTCTGTTGCCCAGCTTGCCGTGAACCCTACCGTTCATGGAGTAGTCCATGAACGCCTGAGGCAGGGAGTTTATGCCTACCTCCGTCAAACAAAGGTCCAGCACCTGGCCTTTGCCAGTGCGGCTGCGGTAGTTAAGGGCGGATATCATGGCGAAGGCGCTGGTAATCCCCAGTAGAGGGTCTTCGAAGGCACAGCTATCCATGTTGGTGGGGTCCAAGTCCCGATACCACCTCAACGAAGAGTGTCCGATGGGGTGGTCAGCGCTCATAGCCAAAGCCCGGTAATCCCTATATGGTCCCGTGTCTCCATATCCTGACAGCTTGGCGAAGATGATGTCCGGCTTCTCTTTCTTCAACATCTCGTAGGTGACGCCTAGTTTGTCCATCACCTCCGGCACAGAGTTCTCTATCACTATGTCACTGATCCTCACCAGCTTTTTGAGGACATCCATACCCTCCGGCTTGGTGATGTCTACCGTCATGCTCCGTTTGTTCCGGGCCATGGTGTTGAACATGGGGTATCTGTTCCAGGGCCTCTTTCCTGGGTCGTTGTCAGGATATACGTTTCCTTGAGTGGGCCTGAGAAACTGGCCCCGAGTGTTATGTGGGAAATGCTGGATGGACTCTACACGAATCACCTCTGCGCCAAAGTCCGCCAGAAACATGGTAGCGTATGGCCCGGCCAGGACCACAGTCAGGTCTACAACTCTGATCCCTTTCAGCGGAAGGGCCGCCGAGTTGATTTCTTTCATTCCTCTTGCATTGCTCTTGTTCTTAGCAGTCATATCGCCCCCACCTCCCGAAGCGTCACCATATCTTCTGGAGTGTAACCTAGGTCTCCATACACCTCACCGTTATGCTGGCCCAGGAGAGGCGCAGGCCTGCGCAAGGCCCAGGGAGTCTCCGGCATGACAAATGGCCTACCGGCAAGCTTCACCTTCCCAATCACGGGATGCTCCACCTCCGTGAAGACGCCCCGGTAGTTGAATTGGGGGTCTTTGAAGACCTCATCGATGGTGTTCATAGGAGCAATGATGTTGCCGAGTTTCTGCCCCATCTCGAAGATCTCCTGCTTGGTGTGGTCCATGCACCAGTTCAAGAATATGGCGTCGAACTCCTGCCTCAGCTCTTCATCCAGCGGAGCTTGGGGAGTGTGCCACTTGGGGTCCGTAAGCTCCGGCGGGTTTCCCATCATCTCCGCGGCCTTAGAAAGGCCGGCGTCGCCGATTGAGGAGATCACTATATACCCGTCGGCGCACGGAAACACTCCGTGGGGGTACCGCGATCCCAGCCTGACGCCACGCGGATTGGACCGGCCATTATACCGATAGGTGGTCAATGCGTAGGCCCTTCGATTCACACTAGCTGCCTGAGTCTCCATGATGGATATGTCTATGTGCTGGCCTACGCTCAAATTTCGGCTGCCGTAGAAGGCCGCTGCCGTGGCCATAGCGCTGAATATTCCGGCATGATAGATAGATATGGTGTCTGCGTATTTCAGAGGCTCACGTTCCGGCACGCCGGTGGAGTACATAGGCCCGCCAGTACCTACAGCGATAAGTTCGGTAAGCTTGTAGTCCCGGTATGGCCCGGTTTGTCCGAAGTTGCTGATAGAGGTCATCACCAGGTTGGGGTTAAGCTCCTCCAGTTCCTGGTACCCCAGCCCCAGTCGCTCCATCACACCTGGCTTGAAATTCTCCACCACCGCGTCGGCCTTTTTGACCAGCTCCCGGAAAATCTCTTTGCCCAGCTTGCTCTTGAGGTTGAGAGTTATGCCCCTCTTGTTGGTGTTGAGATAGAGAAAAAGACCGCTCTTCTCTGGATGCGGCTCGTCATGGTAGAAGGGGCCCATATTCCTCGCCCCATCTCCCACCCCAGGACGTTCGACCTTGATGACATCAGCACCGTAGTCGGCCAGGAACTTGGTGCATACCGGCCCCGCTATGTAGTGGGTCAGGTCTATTACCCTCATGTCCGACAGTGCCTGGTCTGCCATCTGAGAACTCCGCTCCCTTACAGAATGTCAATCTTGGCCCACGTGCTCTGTGGTGCCCTACTGTGTATCAAAGATGGGCTATCCTTGTCAATTGGCAGTGTATGGCACCAAGACCATAGAAAGTGGACTCCAACGGGTATTGAGGTCGAAAATCGTAGTAATACCTGGTGCGTAAGGATGCATCGTATTGACAAGAGACTTCCGATATAGTAGCTTGCGCTACGCGCTGTTCCAGCGCCAAGGCTTGGCAGAGTCCGATTACAACCCTGGCACAAAAGAGTAATTCCAATATCAGAAGGTCCCGATTCTCCCTTTGTAGTAGCTAAGATAACGGCTACAGTCGGTCACTAGAACTGAGGAGGTCAGTATGTGGATAGGACATCTGGGTAATGGGCACCGCATCATCTGGAGCATGGGTCTTGGTGTAGTACTCCTCGGCTTGTTAGCCTTGGCTGCGTGTGGCCCTGGGGAAGCTCCTAAGCCCACACCAACCGCTACGTCAGTCGCCAAAGTAGCTACTCCGTCTCCGACGGCGACGGCGGTGCCTACCCCAACGCCGGGACCGAAAAAGGGAGGGATCCTCAACAAGTTTAATTACAGGGATACTATGAGTGGTACCCTGGACCCGAACTTGGATGCCTCGGCCTACAGTGTTGAGATAGTTGGCAGCATGTATAACCAGTTGCTCAGGTATGACCCTCTAGACTCATCGGAGTTGGTTCCAGACCTGGCCAAGAGCTGGAAGATATCGGCGGATGGAAAGAGTTACGTTTTCACATTGCGGGACGATGTCAAGTTTAGCGATGGCACTCCGGTAACGCCTGAAGATGTCGTATATAGCCTGCGCAGGATTGTCGGAGAGCTGGGCGCGCCGGTAATGAGTAAACGCATAGGGCCCAACCTTAAAGCAGTCTGGGGTGGGGCCGAGGTCACAGGCCCAAACGAAGTCACTGTTCGGATCAAGGTGGCATCGGCGATGTTCCTGGGACGGTTGGGGAGCGCTTACGTCAAAATTGTGCCCAAGCACGTACTTGATGCCACCGAGAAAAAGCAGTTCGACGGCAATCCTGTTGGAGCAGGGCCTTTCAAGCTGACCAAGTATCAGAAGGGTGTGGTGGTGGAGCAGGAGCGAAATCCCGGGTACGCGACTAGCTACAAAGAAGGGCTGCCATACCTGGATGGGCTGCGGACGTACATCATAAAAGACGTGAACGCTCAGATCGCAGCTATGAATGCAGGGCAGGTGGACCTCTGGGTGCAATACCCGGCCCTTGATGTTACCCAGGGGCAGTCGATCAAGAACTTCTTGGGCGACAAAGTGGTCGTCGACAAGTTTCCTGCGGCAGCTATCGTTGTTCAGCCGATCAATGTAACTAGAAACCCTGTTTTCAAGGATCCCAGGGTCGTCAAAGCCTTCTGGATAGCTATGGACAGGAAGACTCTGAACGAAAGGGTTTTCGAGGGTGGTCTTGTTGTTGGCGCCATTCTGGACCCCGAAGTTTACCCAGAAGCGGCACTGCCATTGACCGAGCTGTACGCTTATCCAGGCATCAAGGAACCAGACTATGCTCTCGCCAAGAAGCTCCTTGCGGATGCCGGGTATCCCAACGGCATCGATGTGGGGGAAATAGTTTCAGCTGGGAGTTGGCTCGAGGATGCCGCCACAATCCTCAACGCGGGGCTTGCAAAAGCTGGGATAAGAATGAAGGAAGAGGTACTGGACTCCGTAACGGCAGGAAGCAGAACAGACGCCGGACTTTTTGACCTGGCATATGTATTCTCTGGAGGAATGGATACCCCTCAAGTCTTGGAGTCGTTCATGGCCGTTTATATAACCGGTGGTACACGCAACAAAACGTACTCGGGGGATCCGGAAATAGACCGAATGATCTCCGAAGCAGAACAGACACTTGACCCCCAGAAGCGCAACGAAAAGATTCGCGAAATCCAACGCTACATCTATTCCAATATGTCCCATGGAGAGGTAGCAATTGGCGTGCCAAAGAACACTCTTGCATACAGGACCTACGTGAAAGGCTATCGTCCGTCTCTGACTTATACCGATGCTTATAGTTTCGACACGGTCTGGCTGCAGAAATAGGTAAAAACGCAAGCGGTACATGATATCAACAGTTCCTTTTGAGACAGGAGAAGCGGTCTTGCCCTGCCTAAAACGCGTTTGTGTCTTGTGATCTCCACGAGAGCAAGGTACAGGCACAGTCATGCGTGATTACATTCTCAAGCGTCTGTTGCTGATTGCACCATCTCTGGTTGGCGCCTCCTTAATAGTGTTTACCGTTATGCAACTCATCCCCACCGACTTCGTGGACGCCGTGTGGGCTAGCCAGGTCAATGGAACGCCTGCTGAACGGCAAGAGGCCGTAGCACAATTGCGGACGGAGTTTGGACTCGATAAGCCTGCGATAGTGCAGTACTGGAGTTGGGTATCGGGATTCTTCACCGGCAATTGCGCTGATAGTCTTCTGCAGCGAAGGTCCGTATGTACAATATTGAAAGAGCGAGTTGTTCCAACAGCGGAGATAGCTATAGGGGCTATTGTGCTCATGGTCTTGTGGGCTGTGCCCCTAGGCATACATTCCGCTATAAGGCAGAATTCGCTCTCAGACTACGCTGGTAGGATATTGTCCATATCATTGTTGAGCATACCTGCGTTTTGGCTTTCTATTCTGGTTCTCCTCGCCCTCCTCAAATTCACTGGCTCGGGCCCGCCTTTGACGTACGTCCATCTCTGGGACGATCCCATGACCAACTTGTCGAAGATGGTCTGGCCAATACTGGTGCTCGCACTTCATGATGGCGCTCCAATTGCCAGGATAACGCGCTCCCAGATGCTGGAGGTGATACGCGCAGACTACATCAGGACGGCGCGAGCAAAAGGCCTACCCGAGGGGGTGGTGCTGGGTAGACATGCTCTCCGAAACGCCCTTATTCCAGTCTTGACCTTCTCCGGCTGGCGGCTCGCAAGTTTGTTGGGAGGTACCGTTATTGTCGAGTTCGTTTTCAATGTCCCTGGCATAGGTTCGGCAATATACGCTGCGATTGCTGAACGCGACCACATCTTGCTTGGTACTTTGGTGCTCTTTATAACTCTCGTCTTCTTGAGCCTCACCCTCGTCATAGATATCCTCTACTCTGTGATAGACCCGAGGATTAAGTATGAAACCGCCGGCTAATGCGGTTCGGCCCGTGTACCGCGTTGCTGGACGCTCTTTTCGGAGAGCGGTTAAAGCAGCAGCCATGTGGACAAAGCTGCAACCACTTGGTGCGGTGAGTGCGGTGTGGATACTCATGACAATTGGGGTAGCACTCTTGGCACCAGTACTGTCGCCCCATGATCCAACTGATCTGATTGGGAAGAAATATGAGTCGCCCAGCCCAAAGTTTCTGCTGGGGACTGATCACCTAGGCCGTGACGTTTTGAGTCGACTGGTCTATGGAACTAGGCCCTCGGTATTTGTAGGAATCTTTGCCATTTCGTTTGCGGTAGTTATTGGAGGGCTATGGGGGATAGCCGCGGCCTACATTGGTGGCACTCTTGACCTTTTGACACAACGGCTGGTTGATATTATGGGGGCTTTTCCACCTCTGCTGTTCGCTTTGGTGCTGATGTCTGTGCTGGGCGCTGCTGTTGGGAACGTAATCATGGCGTTAGTATTTACATTTGCGCCTTCAATTGCGAGGGTTGCTCGATCGGCGGCGCTCAGCGTCAAGACTGAGACGTACATAGACGCTGCTAGGGCCATGGGTTGCAGCAGAACGCGGATACTCCTGCGACACGTGGTACCGAACTGCCTGGCTTTGTTGATCATCCTGTTCAGCATTTACGTTGGAACCGGGATCATCATTGCCGCGACCTTAAGCTTCCTTGGCGCTGGTATTCCTGAGTCGGTGCCGTCCTGGGGCGGTATGTTGAGCAAGGCAGTTGGCCAGTTCCTGGGAACATCCCCTTGGCTGGCAATCGTCCCAGGAGCGGCGATAAGCCTAACAGTCCTGGCGTTCAATCTTCTTGGCGATTCTCTGAGAGACACGTTGGATCCGAAGCTGAGGGGATCCCAGCAAGCTTCAACCCCTGGACGTTGACGACATGAATGATGGGTCTGTCAAGTATATAGTTCCCAAACGTTGGCTCGTTGCATGGCGTTCAAGCGAGTGGCCCACGAATCTCTAATTCCCTAAACAATTCATTTGACATCCCGAGGAGTCCTTCAAATATGTCAATGTTGTGGTGGCCCATCCCGTACCAAGGACCCTGCAGCAACGGCGTCTCCGAAAGATGAATCACGGCACCCGGATACTCAACAAATCCTGTACTAGGATGGTTGATCTCGACGAAGTAGTTTCGCTGCCGAAGGTGAATGTCGTACAGCAAGCGTTCACCGTTTTGAACTACGCCAGCCGGCACCCCTACCCTCTGCAACATACGCATCACTTGCACAGAAGTATGCTCTTTTGTCCAAGCGCTTATCTTGGCATCCAATTCGTCATGATGCTCCGCCCTGCCTTCCAAGGTTGCGAACCTAGGGTCTTGTCCCATCTCAGAAGCATCAAGAACCTGGCAGAGGCTTTGCCATTGTGCATCGGTTCGAACGCTAATGACGCACCATTCATCAAGACCTTTGCACTGGTAGCAACCCTGGGGAGCAAGATGTGAAGCGCGATTCCCTTGAGGCGGGTCGGTCTTGCCGTTTACGGTATAGTTCAGATACGCAGGCCCCATTAGCGTCGCAAGGGCCTCAACCTGTGGAACCTCAATATGCTGGCCCTGGCCCGTACATTGGCGATGAATCAACGCGGCGGAGAGTGCCGTAGCTGCCATTCCGGCGGCGACGTAGTCGGAAATTGCGCCGGTCGGAGCGGCCGGCTCGGGATCACCCCAATATGACCACCAGTTGTAGAGTCCAGTAAAGGCCTGGGTAGTGCTCGCCGCACCTATGTAGTCCACTCTGGGACCTTCCAGCCCAAACGCAGGGAGACTTACCATGATTATGTCCGGCCGCACAGCTTTCAGATTCTCGTAGTCTAGCTTCCAGCGCCGCATTACACGAGGACTAAAGTTCTCAACGACAACATCACTGGTCCTGACAAGGTCAAGAAATACTGCACGTCCCTCCTCGCTGCCCAGATTGATCGTACATTGCCTCTTTAACCGGTCGTAATCTTCGTAGGCAACCACTCGTTGCAGGATCGTGCGGGCGTCGGCGTGAGTAAGGCTCCCACGCTGCTCTCTTGCACTTGACTCGATTCGGATGACATCGGCTCCCGCTTGGGCCAACAGGTAGGAAAGCGCTGGACCTGCGACCGCCATGCCAAGATCAAGCACCCGAAATCCCTGCAATGGAAGTTGGCCCGGTGGACACACCATATTTGAAGGCCAGGAGGGCTTGGCCACGGCAGTCCTTGAGTTACCTTCTAAGACTTCCTCGGTATGTTGACCCAATAACGGGGCGGGACGATTGAGAGCGCATGGTGTCCTATTCAGGCGATACGGGAAGCCCAACGACTGGTATGAACCAAGAATCGGATGCTCAACGCTTTGAAGGAAACGGCGAAACTGAATCTGTTGATCCGCCAGATAGTCTTCAGGCTTGTTGACAGGCACGATGGGAATGTGGCGCTTTGCCGCTTCTTCGAAAATCTCTTGCTTTGTGTATCTAGCGGCCAATTCCAGCACGAAAGGTATCAAGACATCTACGTTTGCTGCCCGGAAATGGCGGTTCTCCCACATCGGGTCGGAGAATACCTCGGGCTTGCCCATCCATTCATACAAGTCGCGCCAATGACTTGGGGAAAGTATAAAGAACTCCACATAGCCGTCCTTGCAGGGATAAGGACCGTGAGGGGCGGAGCCAGACCGTGCAGAACGGCTGCCTGCCCTGCCCAAGATGTTCTCCACTGCTGAATAATTCACTACCATCCACTGCTGAAATGCCAATACCTCTTGCGCAGAGATGTCAACATGTTGGCCCGCCCCGGTTCGACCTCGGGCGAGTAAAGCTAGCAGAATGCCAAACGCTCCATAGACTGATGCAAGTTGGAAACAGAAATCATATGGTATGGCTAGTGGTTCTTTATCAGCGTCACCACAGATGGACATGATGCCGCCCATAGCAAACACAACGGCGTCTTCGACAGCGTACTTGGCATGTGGACCCCACTGGCCAAAACCAGTAATAGAACAAAGGACTATGTTCGGGTTCACTGACTTTAGATCTAGAAAACCAAGGCCCCATTCAGCCATCTGCCCAACATCAAAACTTTCTATGACCACGTCTGCGGTCTTTACCAAAGCCTTGAATCTGAGTTGCCCTTCCGACGAAGCCAGATCGATTACTACGCTTCTTTTGTTAGTGTTAAAGTGATGAAAAACTAAGCTAGCCTCACGGCGGTCAGCAACATGTTCAGCGAAAGGTGGTCGCAGTCGGCTGGCATCTCCTTGAGGAGGCTCAATCTTGAGGACTTCGGCACCCAGATCTGCCAGAAGTTTTCCACACAGATGTCCCCTATCCGTCGCCAGGTCTAGGACGCGCAGGCCGTCGAGAGCTTGGCCGTTTGTCATAGATGCGAATCTCCCCTTACCCAAGACTGTTCGTTGAAGCCACTAATCGTCACGAAGGCAAATGCCCACCCCAAGTAGGACTCCCGCTTGGCGGTCTTGGCCCTCCAAGCTTCGACCTATGGGATTGGTACCGTTCTCCTTTGGTACGATCCAGGTCATTGTCACATCCAAGAATGTATGCACCGCAGCTATGTCTTTCGCGTGTTTTCCCCTGGTGCATCGCTGGTCACACCTTCGCTGTACAGCTTGGTGACCTCTTCGTCAGACAAACCAAGAATCTCGCGAAACACATGATCGTTGTGTTGTGCAAAACTGGGAGAAGGCGACGGAGTTCTCCAAGAGAATCGACTAGATATCCACGGTTGTCGACTGAACGGAGCGTTTTTTTCTCGCGAGAAAAGATCGTCTTCGGCAGAAGACTCGGTATCTGAAGCAAGATCCGGAACCTGAAAGTAGCCACGTTGTTGCAAATGCTCATCATTGATAAGATCCTGCGCAGTGAGTACTGCACCTGCCGCCACTCCGACCTCTTGCAGCTTCCTCTGAATTTCAAATCGATCGTGCTGCTTTGTCCATTCCTCTATCAAGTGATCAAGCTGTTCGCGGTGTTGCCATCTGCTGAGGGCATCTCTGAACTTGTCCTCTTGAGACCAAGTAGGATTTCCCATTACCTCAACCAATCGATCCCATTCTTCGTCACTGGCAGCGGCTATGGTCACCCATGCGTCAGATCCTTTACACCGGTAGCATCCATGTGGCGCTATGAACGGATGATCGTTGCCCATCCTGGGTATCACTCTTTTGTTCACCATGTATTCCATTAAAGAAACGCCCACTAGCTGGGTCATCGCCTCGCGCATGGGAGCATCGATATGTTGGCCTACCTCATTCCTGCGACGCGAGTAAAGGGCAGCCAGTACTGCAAGAGCACCGTTCACCCCAGTGGCAATGTCAGGGTAAGCGCCGCCCATCCCGATTGGCGGACCATCTTTATAACCTGACAGGGCGGTTAGGCCAGACGCGGCGTACACGACTCCGCCATTTCCCAAGTAGTTTCGGTAGGGACCCGTGGCACCAAACCCGGACATTGAGATCATTATGATCTTGGGATTGACTTTTTTGAGCACCTCGTAGTCAAGTCCAAACTGGGGCATCACCCTAGGGGTATATGACTCTATTACCACGTCGCTCTTGGCCACTAGCCTTTTGAACACATCTACTCCAAATGGCTTAGTCAAGTCGAGAGCAATTGCAAGCTTGTTGCGACCCAATTCTCTAGCCCATACGGCTAGCCCTGTACGATCACGGCCTGGCATTCTGGTAACGTCGTACCGGATGGGAGCTTCTACCTTGATCACTTGTGCCCCCAAGTCTGCCAAGATGTGCGCAGCAGTGGGCCCAGCGATCCCCATAGTCAAATCGATTACTCTTACTTGGGTAAGTGGAAGCTTATTCATTCTTGACTCTCGTGATCCTTTCTAGGAATTGAAATTCGATGCTAGATCACGTTCATCTGTCTCAACCTTACTATGTCCGCCTGACCGTAGCCCAGTCGCTGGCCTAGAATTTCAACATTGTTTTCGCCCAGCATCGGTGAGCGACCAACCAGCCAAGGAGTTTCACCGAGCTGAAAAGGAGCTCCCACCATAGGCAGCTTCCCCAACTCTGAATGATTGACCTCTGCAAAGATTCCTCTTTCCTTGTGTTGCGGGTCTTCCACCACCTCATCCGGGTTTAACACCGCGGCAATTGCGAGTCTAAAAGCTTGACCCAACTCGAATATCTCCATCTTTCCATGTTGCATAAGCCATGGCTCCATCAAGGAGTCGATTTCGTCAGCGTGACCCCTAGGGGTCTGCCTAATCGCTGGGTCATTGAGTCGAGGTTCTTCCATCATTACAGCTAGCATCTCAGGCCCGGCCCCTGACGTATGTACGAATACGTGACCGTCTTTGCAAGGACGGACAGTAGAAGGGTACTGGCTCTGCGGTTGAGGGGTGTAGAAAAGCCTAGAACCGGTCCTAACGTACGTTTCACCGGTAACGTAGTAGGCCTTCGGTGCGACGGCAGTCAACGATACGACGCTTTCCATGATGGAAACATCAATATGCGCTCCCTTGCCCGTCTCAAGCGTGTCGTACAATGTTGCCATGGTTGCAACGGCTCCGTGGATTCCTGCCTGGTACAGGCCTTGGTGATCGAAGGGATTCGAATTGAGCGGCTCTCGATCAGGATCACCATTCAAGTACATGTAGCCGCCCAGCGCGAATAGGTTGATTGCGAAGGCCTCGAAGTCTCTGTATGGTCCGGTGGCACCAAAGTTCGAAATAGACGTCATTATCAGCTTAGGGTTTATGCTTTCCAGCGCTTCGTACCCCAGCCCCAGGTTAGCCATTACGCCGGGACTAAAACTCTCGACGAGCACATCTGCCTTGGCGACCAGTTCCTTGAGTATGGAACGTCCCGCCTCATTTTGAAGGTCAAGGGTCATGCTTTTCTTGCCTGCGTTTAGGAACATGAATGGCACCGATTTCTCCGCAGAAGGTGTACTTTCAGAGAATGGTCCGATCCGCCTCATGGGATCTCCACCTGGGGGCTCGACCTTGACCACCTCTGCGCCTAACCCCGCAAGTAAACGCGTGCAAAACGGTCCCGCTACATACCGCGTGAGATCAACTACACGCACGCCTGACAACGGTCCTTCCATACCTTGATCTCCTTGTATGCCGCTGGCTGCTCTTCAAGTGCACTCTTCGGCTGAATCCCTTGGTTTCAAACCCCTGCCCGGTCGACTATGAAACTGGTTAGAGAGACACCTCTAGATTCGTCCTCGTCCTCCCCTTAGCTTTGGGTCTAAGGTATCTCGTACTGAGTCACCCAGGAGGTTAAAGGCCAACACGGTTATGCTTATCACTGCACCTGGCACGACCGCCAGCCACGGGGAAGTAACCAAGAACTCCCCCACCGCCTTGCTCAACATTCCACCCCAAGAGGGGACTGCAGCAGGGACTCCTGCGCCAAGGAAGCTTAAGGACGCCTCAATGAGAATACCACTACCGACGTAGATGCTGAACAAGATGATCACTACAGCCATGCAGTTCGGCGCGACGTGTCGCAAAAGCATTCGTGTCTCGCTGCAACCTACAGCTCGAGCGGCCTCTACGTACGGTTCAGCCTTGACGCGAAGCCCCGCGGATCGCACAACTCGTGCGACCGAAGGAGCAAAGGTGAGCATTAGCGCTATGATCACGTTGCTGACAGAAGCGCCCAACGCAGCCATAAGCGCCAAGGCAAAGAGCAGAGAAGGAAAAGACCCCATAATGTCGACTAGACGTTGCGTCAGGAGATCAAATCCACCGCCGATGTAGCTGGCCGCTATCCCCCATAGCCCCCCGATGACTACAGCAAGCGACACAGACAGGATACCAACGAAAACTGAGGGCCTCGTTCCCCAGATAAGGCGGCTCAGCGCATCACGGCCCAGGTGATCAGTGCCCAATCGAAACTCCGCGCTGGGTGACTGATATGTTGGTCCCTGCAACTCATATGGGTCATACGGCGCCAGCACTGGTGCCAGGACTGCGACTCCGAGGATCAAAACGATCCAGGCCGCACTGATAGCACCCAGCGGCTGCTGCCTGGCCCACTTAGCGGATGCCCTCACGCCATTCTGAACGCGGCCGCCAGCCACATGGCTCAGGAGCTGAACAACACTATGCGGTGCTTCCATACCTAATCCTTGGGTCTATTACCGAATAGAGGATGTCCACGATTAGATTGATGCTTAGAAAGGCCAAGGTTATGAACAAAACAAAAGTGCCGAGCATCACATAGTCGCGGCTACCGATCGACTGATATATCGCAGCACCCACACCTGGGACATTGAACACGAATTCTACAATGACGGTTCCTCCTAACAAGTGCGCCAGCCGCCAACCTGACAAGGTAAGAACGGGAATGAGAGCATTTCGCAGAGCGTGCCTAAACAATATCGCCCTGCTAGATAGTCCTTTTGCACGAGCGGTCCTTATGTAGTCCTCACGAATCACCTCGAGCATCTCAGAGCGAGTTATCCTGGCGATGGGAGCGCCATCATGAAGAGCCAGCACCAATATCGGCCAGACCATCTTGGACAAGTTGTTCAAGGGGTCGTCCCAGAGAGGGACATACTTCAAAGGCGGGCCTGAGCCGGTAAATTGCAGCAGAGCGAGAAGGATAAGGATGGAAATCCAGAATGATGGTATGCTCAGCAACGCTACCGACACGATCCGTGCCGTGTAGTCTGTAAACGAGTTCTGCTTCACAGCGGAGAGCACTCCCACCGGCACGGCCCATAAAACCAGAAGCACAATTGCACCCAGAGCAATCTCCGCGGTCGGAACTATTCGCTCTTTCAGGATCGTACACACAGACCTGCGGCTCACGAAGCTCTGCGGGCAACTACCAGTGAAGAACCCCGCTATCCATGCCCAGTACTGGGCTACTGCCGACTTGTCGAGGCCGTACTCTGCCCGCAACTCTGTCAATGCTTTCTGCCGCTCCGCTGGTGTATTAGCGACCATGACAGTGTCATCGCTTGCGAGAATGGAATCAACGTAGTCACCCGGAATAATCTGCATTAGTAGAAACACCATGATGGAACAACCAACTAATGTTGGAACAAACAGCACAACCCGCTTGATGACATATTCGCGCATCAGCGCGCCTCCAACCTACTGGTACGCACCTGAGAACCAAGCTCTTTTCGGAAAAGGCTTGCAATTCCCAATGGACTAAGCCAAAAACAAAAACCGTCCCAGCTACCTATCCAGCCAGGCCGTGTCAAACATCGCACTCTCAAACAATGTCTTACCAGGCACGTAACCCTTAACGTACTTCATGTGTGCTAGAACGACTTTTTGCACACCAGCCGGTATAGTTCCATGGGACATGTTGGAGTAGATGTAGCGTTGGACCTTGCGCACTGCCTCGTTGTGCTGGGCGGGATCCAGCGTCGTTTCTGCCTGCTTCAGGAGTTTGTCCAACTCCGGATCGCTCCATTTGCCGTCGTTACCTGCGCCATTAGTCGCCCAAGGTCCCAACAGACCTTCCAAGGGCTGTGGGCTGTTGAACCCTCTTGTCGCAATTGGATTCACGTCGAAGAGTCCAGCATCGTGTCTCTGGCCTCCTGCTGTAGAGTCCAGAACCGTGTGCTTCACTCGGATCCCTGCTTTGGCGAGGCCTTGAATAAGGACATCGGCCGCGTCTTCATACCAGTTCACTTTGCGGGTAACAAACTCTATATCGATGCCGTTAGGATACCCCGCATCCGCAAGGAGCTTCTTTGCTAGAGCGTAGTCTGGCTCCTTAACCCCCGGGTAAGAGTACACTTCGCTCAATGGCAACGCAGCTCCTGGAAAGACATCGGGATCCAGAATGACGCCCGGTACTATAGTGCCATCGAATATCACGGCGTTCAGGCTCTTTCTGTCCATGGCGACCCACATGGCCTTGACAACCCTGGGGTCTTTGAAGGCTGGAGTCGTTGAGTTGAGTCTCTGAAGCAACAACCCTGCGTCTGGGTATTGCGCGACGACTACCTTGTCGCCCAGGGAATTTTGAAGCGCTTTCGATTGGCTGGGAGTCAGGGCAGGAAAGCGTGGCCATACCGACACCTGGTCAGCCTGGAACGCCGCTACCTGGGCGCTTGCGTCTTTGATGATGTAGGTGCGCACTCCGTCCAAGTATGGTAGGTTCCCACCTTCTGCATAGCTCGTGACGTAGCCAGGGTGCCGTTCATACTCCACCACCACGTCTCTCTGCCATTTGGCCAGCTTGAAAGGCCCCGAACCAATAGGCTTGTCGGTGACCTTGTTCCCACTGGCCTCCAGTACATGTTTGGGCACGATTTTCACAAGGCCGCTTGCCAACTGTCCTAGGAATAGAGCGGATGCCTCCGTGGATCGAACAGTGACCTCGTTTGCCCCGGTGATTTCTACGCCTCCCCAAAGAGGCTTGAGGGAAGGGGCTACCCGCGAGCTAGCTACCTTGGAGTCTACTTCTCCAACAAGTCTGCGCAGACTGTAGACGACATCTTCAGGCGTTACCGGCGTGCCGTCGTGGAACTTGGCATCCGTCCTAAGCTTGAAAACGTAGCTCTTTCCGTCGGACGATATAGTCCAACTCTTGGCGAGGTCTGGGACAATCACATTCGAGTTAAGTGGATCGTATCTGATCAAGCCGCTGAATATAGGGGAAACGATGTACACGTCCCGAGATGAGTTTTCTATGTTCGGGTCCATGCTACCCTTGCCGGTGTCGGTGGCATTGAACTTGTTAAGGATTCCACCTCTCTTGGGACCGGGAGTCGGGGTCGGGGGGGCCACCACCGTTGCGGTCGGAGTAGCTGTAGCTAGCAATTTCGGGGCTGTTGTGGCTGTCGACGTTGGGCTGGGAGCTGCCCCAGGACCACACGCAATAACAGCAAGCAAACCCAAAACTGCTCCGCAGGCAACGACTCCACGAATTACGATGCCTCGACGATTGGTATCATGCCCATGCCTCATGTCGTCCCTCCTGTGTCTCTACCTAAATCTCCTGATGATAACGCATCTCCACCACCACAACCGACACGCCTGTGCCCTTGATGGCTACCTTTCGGAAGGGCACAATCACTTGGCGAAGAGATTCTTAACGACGGGCGCATTTCTATCATTAGTGCACAGCCTTGTCAAGTGGTAAAAAGGCAAGACGTCAAAGGCGACTGCTGGATAAGGCGCTTTCATAGCGGGAACCAACTCACAGCCAGCGACTCCTGCTCAAGAATCGAAGGCAGGCTAAACCTATTGGCTCCATGAGACCTCCTGCCACTTCGATTAACGTAGGGCACGGAGGCGAGGGCATTGACAAGGTCATTATGCGATGGATAGACTACCGCCTGACTGGTAAGGTGCCGCCGATTGGAGGGTTATTATTCACTCTTTTGAGACGGGCACTCTGAACTGATGGTTTACAAAAGAGCCTGAAACGGGACAAGACGAGCTAGCGCTAATATGCACATCAAATAGGGAGGCAACCCATGACAACTCAGAGGGTGGACATATGGCAGCAAGGGACACTGGGTGGCGAAGATCGGCAGGTAACGGACGAGGCCATTGCCGGTGCCAGGGAGCGTATCGGAATAGAGATCGTGCATCTTGACCCGTTCAATGAGTACGGCACCAAGGACGCCTTCAGGAAAATGGCTTTTGGTGCTGGTGATCCAAACCCGCTGTGGCAAGACGAAGAGTACGCAAGCAAAACTCGATGGAAGGGTGTCATTGCCCCTCCCAGATTCTATCGCACGATGGGAGTCAGCGAGAAGAAATCGTATACTCTTGAGGAGCGTAACTTGGGGCGTCACGGTCTTCAGGGGGTTCACAGCTGGGGCTCCGGATTCAAAACTGAGGTGTTCGCACCTATCCATGTAGGCGATCGCCTCACTATCAAGAGCTATCTTGACGATGTGATAGAGAAGCGTAGCCAGTTAGCAGGAAGGATGGCGATCTCCTATACCACGAGTGCATGGACTAATCAGCGGGGAGAGTTGGTCGCAATAGTCAGGAGCCAGCTGCATCAGGGGGGACGCCAAAAGCAATGGGGCGAGCGGCAGAAGTATGCTGAACTTACGCGCCCGGTCTATAGCCCTGAGGACATAGCCCGCATTGATGCCGACTACGAGAGGGAGGAGAAACGGGGAGCCACTCCTCGTTACTGGGAAGACGTCAACGTAGGTGATGATCTGATTCCCGTAGTAAAGGGGCCTCTTACCATTACCGACGGCATCAACTTCCTCATAGGAGATGGCCTCAGATTCTACTCACCTGGGGCCCACCGCATTGCCTATGAGAACCGCAAGAGACACCCCTTGTTCTGGGCTCTCAACTCCTACGGTGTCCCTGACGTCTTGGAGAGGGTTCACTGGGAAGACGAGTACGCTCAGAAGACGGGCAACCCGATGTGCTACGACTGGGGCTCCCAGCGAGAAAACTGGCTTTGCCATCTAGTAACCAACTGGATGGGCGACGACGGGTGGCTTTGGAAATGGTTTGCCGAGTGGAGACGATTTGTTTACGTTGGAGACACCTGCTGGGCCAAGGGAAAGGTTACCAAGAAATACATCACCAAGGGCAACAAGAGCGTGGTCGATCTGGATATATGGGTTGAAGACCATCGAGGTAGGAACGTGGCGCCCGGCAACGCTACGGTTATTCTTCCTTCAAGGGAGCGCGGGCCAGTGCAGATTCCGGTAGTGCCGGAGGAAGATAGCTTGAAGCCCTAGCGGCCATCCTGGGAGAACTGAAAGAATACATGAGTGCCTGTAACTGTTGTATGTAGTAAAGAACGAGAGGGTGAATATGACAACAGAAAAGGTGGACATATGGCAGCAGGGGACGGTGGCGGGCGAGGAGAAGCAAATAACGGACGAGGCCATTGCTGGCGCCAGAGAGCGTATCGGGATAGAGCTAGTTGAGCTCACCCCTTTCAACGAGTTTGCGACCAAGGATGCAATCAGGCATTTTGTTCAAGGGGTTGGTGACATCAACCCTCTGTGGAGAGACGAAGAGTACGCCAGCAAGACCCGGTGGAAAGAGATCATCGCGCCCCCAACCTTCCATCGTACGATGGGGGTTAGCCAAAAGAAATCTTTTACTCCGGAGGAGCGAAGGTTGGGGCGAAGCGGCCTTCAGGGGATACACAACTGGGGGTCTGGAACTGCTGTCGAGCAGTTCCAACCCATCTATTTGAATGATCGCCTAACTATCAAGAGCTACCTGGACGACGTGGTAGAGAAGCGCAGCCAGTTCGCAGGAAGGATGGCGATCTCATACACCAAGCACATATACACCAATTCGCGAGGTGAGTTGGTCAAAATCAGCAGAACCCAGGGCCATCAAGGGGGACGTCAGAAGCAATGGGGCGAGCGGCAGAAATATGCCGACCTCACGCGCCCGGTCTATACGTCTGGGGACATAGCCCGCATTGATGCAGCTTACGAGCGGGAGGAGATCCGAGGCTCCACACCCCGCTACTGGGAAGATGTCAATGTAGGGGATGAGTTGGTCCCCCTAGTGAAGGGACCGCTCACCATCACCTCCTTGTTCAACTTCAAAGTGGGAGAGGGAATGGCGTTCTACGAAGGGGCATTCCGCTATTCCTACGAGAACCGCAAGAGGCACCCCTTGTTCTACGCGGTCAACTCCCACGGCGTCCCCGACGAGATTGAGCGGGTCCATTGGGAAGACGAGTATGCTCAGAAGACTGGCAACCCAATGTGCTACGACTACGCTGGTCAGCGTGAGTCCTGGATGTGCCAGTTGGTAACGAGCTGGATGGGCGATGACGGCTGGCTGTGGAAGTATTTCGACGAGATGAGGCGTTTCCTTTATATTGGTGACACAGCTTGGGTTAAGGGAAAGGTTACCAAGAAATACGTTACCAAGGGCAATAAGAGCGTGGTCGATCTTGACGTATGGGTTGAGGATCAGCGGGGTAGAAATACGGCACCCGGCAACTTCTCGGTCATCCTTCCTTCCAGGGAACGTGGACCTGTGCAGATTCCGGTGTTGCCAGAGGAAGACAGCATGAAGCCTTAGTGCTTTTCCTTGCGGGAACCGAAGAGGAACTTAGGCAATCATAGCTTGTGAATGGAGAGGATTTGCCAAGTATAGCGTTGAGATAATTGGGGGCTCTCCCTTTTCCAAGTATGTAGAAAGTTCGCTACCACGCATCCTCGAACGAGGATTTCTGGTAGTTGGCGTCGAGTTGGAGACTTTTGCCTGCTTTGAATACCGTGCGCGTCTTCTCGCGTGCGTGGTGGGCGGAGCGAACACGGCTCCGATAGTGGGGAAGGGCGTCTTTGCAAGCTCTTGATACGCAAGATAGCGCAATATGAAACCGTTTTCCTGGCCTTTGGATGGCGTCAAGATCGTGGAGTATGCCCAGTTCGTCAGCGGTCCGTATTGCGGGAAAATGCTGGCTGAACTGGGTGCCGAGGTCGTCAAGGTGGAGCCACCTGAAGGTGATGAGTCGCGTCGCCGAGGGCCTTTCCCCGGAGACACGCCGCATCCCGAGAAGAGCGCCCTCTTTTTGTACTTGAATACGGACAAGCTCGGCGTCACGCTGAATCTTGACAACTCGGCGGGTAGAAAACTCTTCCTTGATCTCCTCGGCGATGCAGATGTCCTGATAGAAGACTGTGCGCCAGGATATCTGGACAAGTTGGGCATCGGGTTCGCGACATTGGCGGAACGGAGCCCAAAACTTGTCATGACTAGTATCACGCCATTTGGGCAGTCCGGACCTTATCGAGACTATAAAGCATATTATCTCAACAGCTTTCATGCGGGGGGAGAAGGTTACTGCTTGCCGGGCGGTCAGAACTGGGCTCTAGACGCCAACCGTGAGCCGCTACGAGTGGGTGCTTTCGCTGGCGAGGCGTTCTCTGGCGTAGTGGCCGCGCTAGCTACTACGTTTGCCATCATGGGGCAGTGGGCTATGGGTGTTGGGGAACACGTGGACGTCTCCAAGCAAGAAGCGCTGCTCCATACGTTGGGTCGAGTGGATGTCACGCGTTATCCCAACGAGGGTATCATAGAATCACGGGCGACTCGCGACTCTCCCGGGCATGGCATGCTGGAGTGCAAGGATGGCTTTGTTGCCGTGTCTCTTCACCTGGGCGACGAGACATGGTGGCGCCGGCTCATGGATGGTCTTGGATGGCCTGAGTGGTCTAGGGCTAAGGTGCTCGAAGCCCCGGCATACCGTGAGAGCCACGGAAAAGAAATCATGGCCCACATGCATGAATGGGCCAAAGAGACGACGAAAAGCGAAGCCTACCATCTCTTGCAAAGCTTTGGGGTGGCTGCTGGTATAGCAGAGACGCCAAAGGATATCTTGGACTCTCCTCAGTTGAAGGCACGGAGATACTTCTTGGAGTCGGAGCATCAGGTTGCAGGTAGGCTTGCGTATGCGGGGCTTCCATTCGAGTTCAGTACTCGGGAGCGCAAGCAGCCCGCCCCCGCCCCGTTGCTGGGACAACATAATGAACTTCTGTTTTGCCAGCACATGGGTTATACAAAGGAGGATCTAGTAAGGCTTCGCGCGTTGAATGCGATCTGAGAATCTATGTTGCCCCAAAGCATAGAACTGGAGTGCACAGGTCACGCAATGGGCTTTTCAGAGGGAAAACCCACTGAAGGGAGTTGAACATGGCTGGGCTGGTTCTTGATGGCATTAGGGTGGTTGATTTCACTCATGTTGTAGCCGGTCCTCTGTGCACCATGTGGCTGGGCATGATGGGAGCTGAGGTCATCAAGGTAGAGAGTCTCCGCAATCTTGATGAGATGCGCCGACCGAGGCCAACACTCCACGGGGGCAACGCAGAGCTATCGCCAACCGATCCCCGCTACTACGACTTCAACAGCCGACAAAAAGGCGTATTCCTTAACAAGAAAAGCATTCGGATTGATCTGAAACAACCCGCCGGAAGAGAACTTGCGCAGCGTCTCATTTCCCTAAGCGACGTGGTGGTAGAGAACTTTCGTCCTGGGGTGATGGAACGTCTGGGATTGTCGTATGAGCACCTGAGGGAGCTGAAGCCAGACCTCATACTTGTATCAATTTCCGGAGCAGGATCCAAGGGACCAGAGTCCTCCTACGGCGGCGTGGCCGGAACTTTCGCGGCTCAGGGGGGTATCTCTCATTTGACAGGCTATTCTGACAGCATCCCAACGTTTTTTCGCGTGAGTGGAGACCTCACCGCGGGTGCAACAGCCTGCTTAGCGACGGTTGCTGCTCTCGCTCATAGGCAGAGAACGCAGGAAGGCATGCACGTTGATGTCTCAGCTCGAGAGTGTCACAGCTCGTTAATCGGAGAGGTTTTCCTCGACTATCTAATGAATGGCCGCAATACCAGCCGCATTGGCAACACTGATTCCGCTATGGTGCCCCATAACTGCTATAGATGCAAAGGCGAGGACAGGTGGGTTAGCATCAGTGTAGCCTGGGATGAGGAGTGGAAAGCATTGTGTCAAGTCATAGGCGCCGACAATCTGGTCACTGACCCACGGTTTGCCGACTCCTTCAGCCGGTGGCAAAACCAAGCTGCTTTGGACGAGATAATCGGAAAGTGGACTATCGGGTATACGGACTACGCGGTTATGGAGACCTTGCAGAAAGCAGGAGTGGCCGCGATCCCCAGCTTTTCTGCCGATGAATTGTTTCGCGATCCTCATTTGCGTGAGCGGGACAGTTGGATCGTCTTGGATCAGCCTGGGCAAGGTCAGCGCCATGATCTTCGCTTGCCGTGGAAGTCCCCCTCGACAGAGTCCATACGGTATCAGCGCTCGCCGCTCTTTGGCGAGCACACTGCGGCAGTCCTCAAGGATGTCTTGGGATTGACAGAGGAGGAGATTGGACGTCTGGAGAAGGAACAGGCTCTTTACTAAAGTAGATAGGGTGGAATACGGAACCAAGCTGAGAGACGCTGCATGTCTCCCTATGTCAGGCGGAAGGTTTCGCATCCAGCGTAAACGAGGATCTGAGGTCAAGCGGGCACTATTTTATGACAAACGGCCCCCTGTCGAAGGCGCGGTTCGTTGACCTTACTCGCAGCAGGGGCTATAGTGTGGCATAGATAGCCATCGTGATCTCAAAATGCAATTAAGACGTAAATGGACTGGATAAACCCTCAGATTGCGATAGGCAATATTGAAGACGCTATGCGGCGAGTAGACCTTGAGAAAGCTGGCGTAACAGCTGTCTTGTCTCTCAATGGATTCCCTACTTTGTCAGCTTCGAACGCTTTTTCCTGGTGCTGTGTACCGCTCATTGATGGTCCGGGTAACCAACCTTCGTCCCTGCGTACAGCTGTTGAGGCCCTGCATTCGCTGATCGAAGATGGCCACAAAGTGCTGGTTCACTGTGCAGAAGGTGCTAGCAGGTCGCCTTTCGTAGTAGCCTGTTACTTGGCGACTTACGAGAAAGTCACATTTGACGAGGCTTTGGAGCTTGTTGCAGATAAGAGGCCTAGGGTTGCCATTACTCCCGCCCTTCTGCTCCTGACTGATTCCCTCCGAATGCTCCCTCCTTTGGCCCAATGAGCTTCAAAGCCTGCGAAGCAACCTAGCGCGCCCGTTCTATATCCAATTTGTAGACTGATTATCACAGAGGTGCCCTTGCGCAGGTCATCATTTCCAAGGTACTGCAAGCACCAGCAAGGTATTCAGTGTCACGATCTTTAGACAAACGACTCTGAATCCTCATAAGGCAACAGCAGACAGGGTAGAAAGTCAGATTCGTAAGAGAGGAGGCTCTCGTGCAGGTTGCGGACGGCGTCTACCAATTTAAGGTGCCGATGCCTGCCAATCCTGCCGTTCCAGACGGCCGATTGCGGTATACCCTCGCATATGCGGCGCAGACGCCTTCAGGATGGGTCATGGTTGACGTTGGGCTGGATAGCGATGAAGGATTCATGTCTCTTCAAGAGCAGATGTCGAACGCTGGGATCACGCCCAGAGATATTTCACTCATAGTGGTTACCCACGGGCACAGAGACCACGTGGGCTTGGCTCCCCGTCTTAGGAAATTATCGGGTGCCCAGGTAGCAATGCACAAGCTCGATGCTTCTAATCCATATGTGCTTGCTTTTCAGCCTGGCACGCGCCCTCCACACATTGATGTTTTCCCAGACGGAGGCAAAGAAGTTCTGCCAGGCTCCGGACTGCTGGCCATTTGGACACCGGGCCATACGCCAGGACACATCTGTCTGTATGACATGAGGCGACGTCTCTTGTTTTCCGGCGATCACCTTCTGCCTATCACCACACCTAACGTTAGTCTGTATCCCGGCGACGAGAGCAACCCGCTCAAATCCTTCCTTGAAGGCCATCGCAGGCTCAAAGAACTTGATGTAGCGATGGTTCTTCCTGCCCATGAGCATACCTTTGCCAACCTTGGTGATAGGGTTGAGCAGATCATTGCCCACCACATGAAACGTACACAGGAAATCATGGATCATGTAAGAGACCGCCCCAAGACCTCATGGGAGATCGCCTCGGCCATCAAGTGGAACGCAGCCCCATGGAAACAACTCAACAGCGTTTCGCGACAGGCTGCCTTGTGGGAGACCATGGCCCACGTGCAGTACCTGCTGTCGGAAGGCCAACTGATCAAGCACGAGGAAGGTTCTCATGTGCTGGTAGAGGAACTACGCCGAGTCTTGGACGCAAGGACTGAGCACAGGGTGGCTTTGATTGGTGTAGGGCGGCTTGGAAGAGCTACACTGAGCCAGATCAGTACTGCCTCCGACTCATTCAAGGTGGTTGCCGCCTTCGATGCTGACCCACGCCAAATAGGGCAAGTGGTCAGTGGGATTAGCGTGCAACCAATGGAGCGTCTAACAGAAGCACTGAAAGGAACCGATACCAGCGCAGCCATCGTGGCGGTACCAGCGCCTTATGTCCAAGGGGTCGTTGATCGCCTGATAGCTTGCAACGTTCAGACCATAGTCAACTACGCACCTATTCGTGTGCGAGTGCCCCCACAGATACAGCTACATGAAATCGACGCGGTGTTAGCTCTGCAATCAATGACTTACTATGGGCTTGCATTGCTGTAACGCAACTGGGTCTGCTCCACGCGTGCGCAAGGCGCAACTTGAAGGGTGCTGACAAGCGAACATCGTGGGCGACGCTACGGACGCAGAAGTACTTTCCCAAAGTTGCGCCGTTCTGCTACGTAGCGGTGGGCCGCCGAGGCTTCTTTCAGCGGGAAAACACGGTCCACCACGGTCTTCATCTTGCCCTGGCCGCACAACTCAACGATCTTGGCTAACTCTGAGATTACGCCGCCATAGGACATCTGACCGCCCAGGCTAAAGCCGGCGTACAGAGCGTTCCTGCGCCGCAACAGGTTCAGGTCAGGTATGATGCTGCTGTTGCTGCTGTTACCCACGTTTATGAGCCGACCCAAAGGTGCTAGGGCTTGGATGCTTTTGGTCAGCACTTCGCCGCCTACGGACTCTAGCACCACGTCCACACCATGGCCGTCAGTGTACCTCATGACCTCTGTGAGAAAGTCCTGCGTCTGGTAGTTGATGGCCAGGCCAGCACCCAAACCCCTGGCGCGGGCTACCTTTTCATCTGATCCTGCAGTAGTGATAACCCTGGCCTTGAAGTACTTAGCTATCTGGATTCCAGCCATCCCCACGCCACTGCCACCCGATTGGACCAGAACGGTCTCTCCGGCCTCTATGCGAGCCAGCTTTACCAGGCCATACCAGGAGGTAAGGAAAGCTATAGGTATGCTGGCCCCTTCCTCAAATGACAGGCTGTCAGGAAGCGGGATGGTGCCTGCACGGTTGACCGCCACCAGCTCGGCGTAGCCGCCGTGGGGAAGCGTCGCCACTATCCGCTGACCAACGTGGCGATCAGCTACATCCGAGCCAAAGGCTTCAATTACGCCAGCGACCTCCCAGCCATCTACGAAAGGGAAGGAGGGGGTGCCAGCGACGCCGCCATATGTTCCTTCGCGCCTCATCAGATCACTACGATTAATGGAAGCCGCTTTAGTTCGAACCAAGACCTGCCTGGGGCCCATCTTTGGATCGGGCATGTCCCCGTATACCAATGTGTCCTCAGCACCAAACCGCTCGATATATGCTGCTTTCATCTGATGCCCCCCTCTTCTGTTTTTGGCTGTGGTCCCGGCCAGCGTGGATTAGCCTCTGCTTTGCAGCGGTTCTTCCTGCTCAACTCAACTCAACCAAACCAGCACTTACTTGCTTTATGTGAATCACACAAGCTATGAGACGTAGCTATCCAACCTGCAAGCAATGCGACCAACTTATGCACATGCAGTCTCCAAGATAGCCATGCACACAAGTCTTCCCGGAGCCACGGATCATCATATAGATGATAGCCCCGCAAGGTCTACGATTTCAGCGGTTACCTGGCCGTTGACCTGGATATCCAAGATTGCTATTGTTCCCAAGGCACCCAGCCTGTGCCGAGTTCCTGGGTATGTAGGACTTCCCGGATTAACAAAAAGGACGCCTTGATGCATGGCTATCAGTTCCTCATGGGTATGTCCAAAGGCGACAACATCTACGACCTGGCCAAACTTTTGCTCTAGAACTTCTGGAAAAGGTTCTATCGGGAACTTGAGATCCTTATCGGCGATGATGCGAGGTCCAGGCCAACCTATGTCGTGGACCATGCCGATCCTTTTGTCAGCTACCTGGATAACTCGCCTCGTATGCGCAAGACGGGGGTCAGTGGAGGGGAGTTCAGTGCTATCACGCACCGCAAACACTGGCGCAATCTTTTCCAAAACGTCCAGAACCCTCGGAGACTCGATGTCACCCAAGTGCAGTATGAGTTCAACCTCATACTTCTCAAACGCCTGTAAAATCTCCGATGGCATGCCGACAAGGTCGTCTCTCACGTGGGTATCCGAGATCAAGCCGATACGTACGGCAACCCTCTCTGAATGATTATGCGTCATTCCAGAACCAGGTTTCTGTCAAGTCCCAAAGCAGTTCGATGTGCAGGTAGAGGTATTCTTCCCCAAAAGTAGATTCTGGCAAAGACACGAGTTCAGTAATTCCCCGAAAAAAACCATCTAAGACTTGCATCTCTTGCCTATCGAAGACGTGCGAGCAAAATGTAGTCTTTTGGGAACGCCTTTGGTTTATCACATCCGTGATTACGAGGCAAGAGGCAGGGATTATGAAGCTTTACAATAAGTCCCAGAAGTGACCAGAGGGACAAGTCCCTTGACCTGCGATCTGTCCCTCCGGCCTGACACTTGTGGCTGGGTGCTGAGTTCTCTTTTCCAGACGGCTAGGACGCGCCTTTTTCCGCCTGGATACCTACTCGCTTCTGCCAGCTCGCAGAGACGCCTTGCTGATTTTCCGTGTCCTGGGTTTCTTCGCTGTCTTGTCGTCCGCCTGAGCTACAGTCTGCCTGTCCTTTACAGCTTCGACGCCTTTGGGAGAAGAGCCTTCATTCTCCACATGCTTAATTTCACCCGACTGCGCCTGCGTATCGGGCACAGGCCGCGAGGCCTTCCCAGCCCATTGGACGGCCATCGGCATGATGACGACTTCAGGCATACCTGGAGCAGTGAAGAGCACAGGGCTGCTATGGTCTTTGACTCCCATGGTCACGATCCCCTCTTGGCCCTTGAGGTATTCGACTAGAAACCTGGCACTGATCGCGACCCTGCCAGCCTCCGTGCATGGCGCCAGAAGCGGCACCTGTGCCGTGACTTCCCCCGATTCCTCTGCATTGACCATGACAGTCAGGGTATCCCCCTCCCCCAGGACAGCCTCACGATGTCAGAGCCACTCCTGGCTATGCCATTGACCATCTCCAGGGCTTGTCGCATATCTCCACCCATGAAGGTGGCGCGCTGAGGCAGATCCGTGGGAATGAGCTGGGAGTGCTGGGATACGTTCCCTGGATGAGCTGCGTGGTGAGCGATACCTTCCCAAAGGTGATATGTGCCAGCTTGTGACTGTACTCCAGGCGCAGAAGCCTTCTGGCAGTGGCCAGGTCAGCCACGCTTCCCTCCTGGTCAACATCGGGGACTGCACCAGCCCGCTTCCACAGGTGGGCCAGGACCCCTGGCGACATCCAGGGGCAGTATCAGGCGTTGTTCATCGTGGTGCGGAAGGTTGGCTCTGAGTTTCCAACGGGCCAGCCGGAATCCGTCCGCCGCTGCCACCTCCATCTGATTACCCAGCGTGAGGCACACGCATTCAGTACCGGCCTGTCGTCCTTCGCAGATGCATACGGCAGAGCTTCCGTCAAGCCGTTCACCAGAATCGTGCCGTCCAGTACTGCCTCAGCCGTAAAATCAGCACCCCCGGGAAGGGTGGAAACTCATCCACCTCACCTGTGCGGAGCGTGGCACTACTGTGGCCCGCCCGCAGGGACACGGTGCCAGGCGTGCCATTCAGAGTCAGGATGGCACTGCCAGGCATGTGCTTCAGGATGTAGGAAGCGGTGCGGAACGGAAGCAGGAAAGGCTCCCCGGCATCCAGGCCCAGTTGGACGGCAACAGCGACCTCCAGGTTCGTGGCATATATGTGGCCGTCAGCCACCAGCACGCTCTCGGTGACCGGTAGCGTTGGCTTCTTCGGCGCTACAGGTCCGACCATTTCCAGGGCCTCTCGCAGATCTTCGACTAGAATCTCCATGTGAAACTCTCCTTATCAAGTAACTGAACTCAGTAGACGTGGGAACTATCTGACTTCTTTCACGCTCTAGCCTCACTGATCAAACAGGGTTCTCTGGACGAGAGGTTGCTCTTCGGGACTCACCTCCTTTCGCTTAGTTCTGGACTTGGAGCCTCCGACAGCGGAAGGCGGCGGTACGCTCCGCCTCTTCAGACCGTGTGCAATGGTGATGGCCAGCGCCGATATCGGGGCTGGTTTCTTCGGTTCGGCCTCCCACTGTTGCATGAGGGCTTTGAGCGCCTCTGAGTTCTGGCAGGCTGGACAGGCTGTGTAGCTGTACTGGCTGCAGTACCCCCAGCAGAACCCGTAGCCATCGGTGGACACCAGGCCGCAGATAGCGCATCTGTGAATCATTCCTCTGACAGATGTGGGAGCTTCGCTCATACGCCAGCAGTCCACCTCCACGAGAGGGCAAGCTCTGCGCATAAGATCTCAGGATCCGTGCTGCCTCCTTCGCCCAGCACCTTCCGGATGCTGACGTCAAGGCTCCACACATGATAGAGGCGCACTGGTTTTCCGGGAGTGAGCCGTGGGTCCAGAAATCGTCGGCTCCCTGGAGCTTCTGTCCTCTGTTCCCGTGCGTTGATGACCTCCACCACCTGCATTGGAGAGGGACGGTGCGCTCTGGCCCACTCCAGCACCTGCAAGGCAAGCTTGAGGGCGGCCTTCCCTGCGCGGCTGTGCTGTGTGGCCAGGGCATCAATGGCGTGGCGCACCGTCCAGAAACGGTAGGGATTGCCCCCAGGGTCTACCCATTCCCAGAAGGTGAGGACGTCCCCCAGGAACGCGGAGTCCTCTGGCCAGAACTCCGCCATGTACTTGGCCTGCCGGTACTCATCGGGAAGTCAGTAAGGTGTCGGCATACCCCGCCAGGCCACGATGGCTGTCGCCTCCTCCGGGTTGAGTCCCGCCTTCTCCAGGGCTGGGCCAGCTAGATGGGCGGCGGAGCCAGTACCACGCGCGTAGACCAGTTGTGCTCAGGGCCATGGCCTGCGCTGTCTCTAGCGCTGCTTCGTCAGACGAGAATCTGGGGGCTTTCTTCCTCATTTCATTCACCTCCTTTCTGCCTACCTGTAGTGACCTTCCGGCACGTGAAGCTTCACGAAGTCGCCAAACCCCTGGATTGGTCAGGGCCACGTAGTCAGCCCGCCGGTAGAGAGGCTGGATGACCTCTCTGGGCGTACCCTCTGGCCCGAATGGTGCTAAACACTCATAGCTCCATCCCCAAGTGGGGAAGGGAGCTTCACAGACACGCCGAAAGCCCCACCCTACGCTGATAGGGTGGGGCTTCTAACCTGTTCGCCTGCTAGTGCCTGGCCTTCCAATCAAGCACTGCTGCCTTGCATACCTCTACAACCGATGGGAACCTTTCGCCAGTCCGCCTTGCCCTGCGGAGCTGGCGCTTGGACGGAAACACCACTCGCTCCACGTCCACCAGCAATCGGACGGGAGCACCTGGGATTCGCACCAGCGCCGTCTTGTGCATGGTCAGGGGATTCACGCTGTACCCCATTATCTCGAACAGGGGCTGGGCATCCCGCCACTGCTCCATCGTGATGGGGCCTCTGTGCCGGAGCTTGCTGCCTATCAGCTTGTAGCTGTTGTTCCAGCCCTTGCGATCCGGAATGGTGTGCATCCGCCTCTGCTCCACCTTCCACTGCCAGGCCCGCTCCAGGGCGTCCATACTCACCCAGTCGGGGATGAGCTGTTCGTCCAGGTACGCCTCGTAGCAGTGGGCCTCTACCGGGCACTGAGGGTGGCCGTAGACGCACAGCCCGTGTGTCCACTGGAATATCTCTACCATCTGGCGCTGGCGCTCAGGAGTACACCACTTTGGTAACATAGCCACACTCTCCTTTGCGCTGTTACGTTCCTGGGGAGTGGGCTTGGGCCGTCATGCGACGATGGGTGTCGCTACGCTGCGACGGGTTCGGGGGCTAGTTCTGAGGCTTGGGGGGTGACGATGGCCTGCGCCTCTTGCACGGCCCTGGGCCGCCTGGGCAGCCTCGTAAGCAGCCACAGCCTCGTCCACGTCCCTCTGCATGGCTGCAATTACAGGCCGGCCAGCGGCCTGGTACTTCTTGACCTCGGCCTTGTACCCTTCGACGTTCTCCTTCATGACCTGGCCCGTGAAGGCTAGCAATCCAGCGATGAAGTTCTCCCTCACGCTGGTGATGGCGTCGTTCAGGCATGGGGCCACTCGGAGCGTAGGGCGTCCATTCTGGCCGAAGCGCACCTGGCCGTCCTTGGACTTGGCCAGCCGCAGCGGCACACCCAGGTCTTCGGGCGGGACTTCGGTAGCCTTGGTGACGTTGGTGGCCGTGAAAAACGGCACCCACGTCCCTTCCAGGTCAATGCTCCACACCCTGCGGGCCGGTGGGGCTTTCTGGGTTGGCTTCACCAGGTTAGCGATGTAGCTTGGGACTTTGGTTGGCATGCTCTTCTCCTTTTACTTGCTTACTTGAGCATGACGACCGAAGCCCACTCCCCAGGAACGTTTGGCTAGTTGTTCCCATCTGATTCCGCTCTAGCCGTCCAGTATGCGAATCTACTTCACACCGTACCTCTGGACGATTCCCCTATGGCTTGGCCATGTTGGAACACGGAACCTGTTGAAGCAGTCTACCGAATAGACTTTGGCATCCCGTAGCTATCTGCTATCTACGGTTAGTGGCTAGGGTATCACCTAGACGTTGAGAACCTTTCGACGTTGGCAACGTCTACTAGGTGAACGTCGCAACCTGTTCAACCTCGACACGTCGGGGGGTTGCAGCTATCGGCCATTCGTCGGCGTACCTATGCCTTAGACCCCTTGCATCCCATATCCGATGCAAGATGTCTGCTTGCCTTGAAGCTGGGGGCTTGCCATAGCTCCCAGCTTGCGTCTACTCGGTTGTGAATGTGCGTGCCAGATTTGACTCTGACAATGCAATCATCTTTCCAAAAGGACTTTTTGTTAACGTTCAGGAACCAGCTAGTTTTTGAAGGACAAGCGGCTAAAGCCTAAACGTTCCAAATGTTCGGGATTACCTTCTATCGTGAAAGGATTCCGAGAAGACTGGGCTGATGGCCAATAGAGGATGGAAGCCTTGGTGCAGCCCCAGCCGGGAGAGATCACAGGAACGGCTGCCACGAGCACCGAGGAGACCGTGCCGAGGAGATTGTTGGGTTGTGTCGCCGAGGAGGTCATACCGAGGACCCCGCGAGGAGACACCGAGGTAGTGATGCTCGAGATGTTCTCATCGTGGACTCCTCGCGGGCCATATGCCGAGTCTTCGTGTTGCTCAGCAGCACAGCTCACTGAAGTCTTCGCCCTGTCGAACGCCTGCATAGAAGCCGCTTCGACGAGTTCGTGCTGGGTCGGCTATCATCGCTGCTCCTCGCCGAAGATCGGACATTGACCGCTAAACGCTCTTCGTTCTAGTCGAGGTTTCCTCTAGGTGTTCGCCTTAAGTTTTCCCCGCCCGTAGAGAGCAGCAAGGGGGTCTCTGACGACGTCAGCAGAAGCGCCACGACCGCAGTCGGTCAGGCGGTAGTAGCTCCGCGAGGGTGCGTTAGGGTAGTAGTCCTGAAAACTGGAAGGCTCGGTGAGGGGCGCGCCAGTCAAGAGTTCTGGCGTTGCCTCTACCCAGCCCAGGGCTTTGAGCTTGGCGAAGTAGCTGAGGAAGCTGTGATAGCGCATCCGTGCATAGCCCCGGGGAGGCTTGAGGAGATACTCCTGGGTGAGTTCCTCGATGCGTTTCATGTCCAGATTGCGCTTCTGCCTCTGGGCTGCCCGCTCCTCCCACTGGTTGGCGCGTTCACGGGCCACCACCAAGAGCACCGCCTGGTTGTAGGCGGCATGGACATCAGTCTGAGGCGCGCCCCGGACAGGGTCTACGGCGCCTACGCCATAGTCAGGTCCCCGCCCAGCCAGGTAATCCATGATGAACTGGGCCGCGCCGAAGGGCCGGTGAAATCCGCCACGCCGGGGTTCAGGCAACATCCTTATCGCCATTCATCCTGTCACCTTTTCGTACCAGCTTTTGACCTCTTTGGTCCCCACCTTGAGGTACTTCATCGTGGTGGCCGCCGATCTATGTCCAAGAACCTCTTGGAGCATCCGTAAGCTCTCATTGGGGTCCAAGCCCAGCTCCGCTGATCTGGACAAGGCATGTGTTGCGAAGGCGTCCCGAAGACGGTGGGGAGAAAGCAAATGCTCCCTGTCGGTTCTGAGCACGACCGTCAGGTCCAAGCCTGCGCGAACTGCACATTCCAGGATGATCTGCCGGGCCAGCTGGCGGGTGATGGGAAATAGCCGGTCGTCGCCGGGCCGTTTGGCCTTGGCCCTGATGTACTGCTGAAGCAGCCGGACCGTCTCGGCGTCCACGGGGACAAAACGCCGGCTGTGTTCCTCCTGAATTTCCCGCTGGGCCTGGGAGACCTCCACGCCGCAGCCGGGGCAGAACTTCGTGTCCCTGGCCAGCCTGTGAGCGCATTCCGGGCACTTAAGGCTCACACGCTCCTTCAGGTGATTGATCATGATGCCCTGCCTCCGTGGCAGTACGTCGCTTTGGGTGAGGTTCAGGGCCTCTGTCACACGGCAGGCTGTCCGGTACAGCACGCGAACCAGGCAGCGGTCCCGCTGGTTGGTTGCAGCAGCTTCGATGCGCTGGCACTCCTCCCAGGTCAGGTATGCTCTCTCCGGGTCGGGGGCTTCGGCTCTGGTTGGTGACATAGTCGTCATCTCGCTTCACCCTTTGGAGGGCCTTGCTCCTGGGGCCCTCGAACACCTGCCATGGGTCCAGAAGAGCATTCCAAGACCGGCGACACTGGTATAGCGCAGTCCCCAATACTTGGTTGCCACAGATCTCTTGTGGACGTGAGTTTGAGCCATCGCCACAACTCTGGGTGATCTCTTGTGGGCGCCCGAACGATGCCGAGTCCTTCTTCCAACATTCGTGCCTGGCGCTGAAAGCGGCGGACATCCTCGGATGTCAGAATCGAAGGCATGGGAGTCTCCCGGTGAATTGGCGGGCCATTAGGCCGACCCAGCGAACAAGGGTTCTCAAGGATTTATCCCTTCCCGTTATGGCACTCCGCATGGCCCCAGCCATGCTCCTGCATGTACTTGCTAATAGCCTTTTTCTCATTTGCGCTCGTCACTTCCAGAGTCTTTCCGCATATCTTGCAGGGGTAAGTCACCCTATATAGGTCCGCTGCGTCTTCAAAGCCCCCTTCATAACCTTCTCCAAAACCCTGCTCCCTGGCTTCCTTCTTCTTGCTTACTTCTACCTCGAGGAGACCCAATCCCACCTTCAGTACATCGGCCATGCTTCTACCCTCTGCTTTCATTACCGCCCGGAGCCTGTCATAGACCTCCTTAGGAACTCGGCAGCTTACCGTGGGGTTGGCTGCCTCGTACCGGACGCGGGAGGGAGGGGTCTTCTTAACAACTTTTGCCATGGGCTCAGCCTCCTGGGATTGCCCTGGGGATTACCACGTGGATTGCCATATCGATTGCCCTACCGTCTACCCCGTGGATTGCCATGGGTGGATTACCCGACCCACAGGCCCCGTGCCACCAGCGCAACACAGGAGCGGGTAGGGCAGCGCCGTTGGCCGATGGGCCTCCACGTCAAGACCCTGGAGCGCCAGAGGGCGGAAGCCCCGGTAAAGGACAAGTGGGGGGCCTCGAAAAGCACCCCTTCTGTCGGCGCTTGAATGGCATGGCCGCGCTTCGGCGTCACGAGGGGCGATGTGCATGGCAAGTTGCCTGCACATCACCGACCAACGCTCTATCTCACCCGGCTCCACCCCCAGGGAGTGCAGACGCGATAGTACGGTCACGCCTGCGGCGGCATGGCTCGGCGTTAGTTTGGATCGCCCCAGGTCAACCGGCAGATCTCTCAGCGCCTCCACCTGTTCCGGCAGGCTGGCCGCCTCGGGGAAACGGCCAGCCCGGACCTCGGCGACGACGTTGGCGACGCTGCCCTTGCTCACTCCCGTCTTGGCCGCGATCTGGTCATGGGAAAGACCTGACAAATAAAGCCTGGCTACCGAGACCTGCTTTGCCACGGAAAGCTTATCCATCTGTCTGTTCCTCCTGTCCCTTGTGTGGGTTCTGGTGAACGATGTGGCCATGCACTTGAACGAGCTTTTGGACGGCATTTGACCATTGTGTGAAAGTCTCTGGTGCTCCTTACATTCTTATGGGGGGTGTCCCGCCGTCGCCGCATTGAAAGAAGACGGCCTGAGCGGGTGGGTGTCGCCGAAGAGCGGCGGTTATATTCGGTGTTGACCTTGGAGTTGCCGCAGTGTGCCTGTTCGCCCTCCGACTGCGCCCGCTCGGTCCGGTCTCCCTTGTACGCAATCTGACAGAGGATGGCGGCGGCGTGTGCCTGGGCAATCTTCTCGCTCAGGTTGGCTGGCACAGACCCCTTTATAGTCACTCGGTACCTATACTTTGGGCGCATGGCCACCCCCCAACGAGTCTTCATGTACTGTCGCGTGCGGGAGTAGCAATGTCCGTAATGTGACGATGTCCTCCTGGCTATAGACCCGCCAGCCATTCCGGTCACGTCTGGCCCTTGGAACCCCACCCCGGCCTTCAGCCCTCCGCAGCCAGGTCTCCGAAACACCCAACTCCTGTGCCGCCTCATGGTGAGAGCAACGCGCAACAGCCGCTTGAAGCGCGAAACGCTTTCAAGGTATCGGAAATTGTGCACTGTGATTCTCCTAATGCGAAGCCGCCCGTGTTTTGACTGACGTGAGACTATGACCCGGGGCAAGCATCTCAGCAGACAGCGCAGGACCGCCCAAGACATTGCCTCGTCCTTGGCCAACGCTCTGGGAATCAGGGCTCCCAGGCTTGGACTAGGCGCAGGCTCAACTGCAGCTACGCCTCTTCCAAAACCATCGTCCCGCTGGAAATGGTCAGCGGAGGAATGGAGTGCTCCTCAGTTGGCGCACTTTCTCGACGTTTCGGCGTCCTTTGTACGCGAGCAAATTCGAAATGGAATGATACATGTCTCCAAGGGAGGACCTCTGTCTTGGGGGGTGCAGGAAAGCGATGGAGACGAATGGGAGCACTACCGGATCAGCACGGACGAGGTCAGGAGAGTAGTCAAAGAACTGGTTCTGCCAACGACAGGCGAGACACTCGCCCAAAGACTGGAAAGAGGACTCAAGAGAGTGCAACACAACCTCCCAGTCCTCAAAATCCCGTTGGAGAGCCTCTTGAATCTGGAAGAGCCGGAAGGTGCTTTGAGGGATTTGATCCTGGGGGCTGCCGCCAACCGCCCTAGGAGAGGAAGGGGAAACCAGACCATCAACCCTACTACTCCTCAGGACTGATCACGCAAATAGCAATGGCGTCCGTTACGTGGATTGAACAGATTATGGGAAGTCTGCCTCTACTCCAAATACGCCGTCTAATCCCCAGTGTTCCGGTGTCGTGGTGCTGGGGTTTGAACTGGCTGTGAGGCGAAATCTCTACAAGCAAAGGGATACTACGGGCGCAGGGAACATAAAGCTACGTAGCTGGCAAAGACACCACATTCGAATAGCTTCGTGTCCTCGTCACCCGCAAACAGGCTTCAGCAAATCATTCCCTGAACTCCAAATCTATGCGCCCGTCCTTCCAGACGTAGGCGGCCTTGACAATGGTCTGTAACATAGCCTTCGCCTTCACCACATCCATGTCCTGAAAGTCCTCCAGGAAGGAGCGCACCTTCACAGGTACGGCCTTTGCCTGGGCCTCTCTATCCCTCTGGGCAGCGATGCTGGCCTCCAACTCGTCCTTGTGCGCCTGTAGGGTAGCCTGTTCGGTCCTCCGCACCTCCGCCCTCTTGGTGTACTCACCCTCGGTGATGATCTTCCTGTCCAGGCGATCCAGGTCATTCAGCATCCCGGCCTCTAGCTCTTTGAGCCTGGAGACCACTCTGGCAAGCTCCTGCTCCTGCCTGGTGTCGGCCTGGGTGTCCTGCACTTGGAGTAGCTCCCGCACCTTCTGAGGATCGTCGTACTGGCCCAGGTACTCCAGGACGGCGGCTTCCAAGCGGTGGGTCACATGGCTATTACTGTAGGGGCACAAGGCCTTTGCACTCTTGTGATTACGGCAGTAGTACTCCCCCTCACGCTTCTCACCACGCATCCGGCTGGTTCCCACAAGAGCACCTCCGCAATGGCCGCACCTGGCGATCCCGCCCAGCAGGAACGCTGAGAGGTGCGTCCTACCCCTGCGATGCTCACTTCGAATCCCTAGCCGCTCTTGCAGGCGATCCCACTCCTCCATGCTCAGAATGGCTGGGAACACTCCCTCTACCATGACTACATCCACTGGGGTACCGGCTTTCTGGGTCCGGCCATAGGCCAGAGCGCCTCTGAGGTTTGGGTTCTTCAAGATGAACACCAGGGTTGCAGGGGAGAAGGGTTTGCTACCAAACTTGGGCTTACCCCGGTATCCCAGGCGGTTCAACTCATTTGCAATGGCCATGTATCCCTTGTTCTCTTCCACAGAGAGACGATAGGCCATGCGGATTGCCTCTGCCTCTTGTGGTTCTTGCTCCCAACGCACGGTGTCCCCATCTTTGACCTGGCGATAGCCATAAGGTGGTCGGCTCATATGACGCCCCTTTGCAGCAGCTTTGAAGGATGCGGCCTTGACTCTCTCGCTGGTCCGGCGGGACTCTGCACCTGCGATACCAGCGCGCACCAGCAGCAGTAGTTCTTCCTTCAGGTCTTCATTAGCTGACTCGACGGTGATGCCGCGCTCCTCCAGCTCCCAGTAACGCCTAAGTATCTCCTTGGGGTTCCGCCCAAACCTGTCCAGGAAGAGCACCACCACATGCCCAACGTCGTGTTCTATGACGTAGCGAAGCATGGATTGGTACTGAACGCGATCATCACGGCGGCCACTCTGTACATCGGTGAAGGTGGCTAGCGGGGTAAGGCTGTGGGTGGTACAGTATGCGCGGAAGGACGCCTCTTGTGTCTCAAGCGAGACGTGGCGTTCCCCCGCCTGGTTCATGGTGGAGACTCTGAAGTAACCTGCGGCAGCAGGACTCTTGACAGCAGTAGCGGTGCTCATGCGCACCTCCCGGTTCAGCTACCAGGAGTCTAGCACAAGTACCGCTACACGTCAAGAGACGACAGGCTCACCATGAGCGGAGGAGGATCTGGGGGCACGAAATATCGTGCCCCGTTCACTGCGGGTAATGACGGGCGCTGCGCCGCCAGCTAGTCTCGCGCAGCATATAGAAGTGGTTCAGAGGGCCGTGGCCTGCGCCGATCTCCAGGTTAGAGCGTATGGCCCTGGTCACATACTCCTTGGCCTGAGACACGGCGTCCACCAGAGGCAGGCCCTTGGCCAGACCCGCCGCCGTGGCCGAGGCGAAGGTGCAGCCTGTGCCATGGGTATTCTTGGTCTGAATGCGCCGGCCCGTGAACTCCCGGAACTCTTTACCGTCGTAGAAGACGTCTATGGCATAGCCGCCGGAGAGGTGTCCACCCTTGACCACCGCGCTACCCGCCCCCATGGCCACGATACGCTTGGCGGCTTCGCGAGCGTCCTCAGGCGTGTGAATGGCCAGGCTGGTGAGCACCTCTGCCTCGGGAACGTTAGGAGTGACGACCATGGCCAGAGGCAGCAGGCGAGTGCGCAGAGCATCCACGGCGTCCTCTCGCAACAGGCGGTCGCCGCCCTTAGCCACCATCACCGGGTCAACCACCAGCCGCGTGACGCCGTGGCGCTTCAGCTCTTGCGCAACCGTCTCGATGATGGCGACGGAGGAGAGCATACCGGTCTTCACGGCATCGGCACCGATGTCGGAGAGGATGGCCTGAATTTGGGCCGTAACGACCTCCGTGGGCACCTCGTGAATGGCGGTGACGCCCAGGGTGTTCTGCGCGGTGATGGCGGTGATAGCCGATGTGCCGTAGACGCCCATGGCGGCAAAGGTCTTGAGGTCGGCCTGGATGCCGGCTCCACCCCCCGAGTCGGACCCGGCGATGGTCATGGCGGTAGGAATGTCAGACATGGTTGCTCCTATTGGGGCTTCAAAGTTCGTTGCCAGTTGATTGAACTATTCTAGCAGTCGTCAATCAAGGCTTCATGGTTCGACAAGCTCACTACGAACGGTGGTAATAGCCCCGCTCATTTCCTTCCCTTCGCTTCGCTCAAGGGTAAACTAAGCTCAGGATGAGCGGATTCTTCTTCACAGTACGCCTACTTTGGCCACGACTCCCCATTGTAGGCCATCTCCCAGAACAGGTACTCATAGCGCAGAGTGGTGCGGAAGACGGCCTGAAGGCGCGGCATAGCTGTAGCGGGAAGCGAGTCCACATGGCGTCGCAATGCCGCCACGAAGTCGCCCAACTCCTGCGCGGCGTGGATGTCTATCCACTCCTGGTACATCCTCTGAGAGGGACGCTTGCCAGCAGCGGCCAACCGCGTGGCCCAGTCGTGGTAAGCGCCCTCGGTGACCATGAATATTGTAGCAATGTCGTCGAAGGTGCCGTCATAGGCGGTGGCCAGCATAAAGTTGCCCATGGCCAGGGTCGTGGGCAACGGCTGGGCACCGTGGTATTCCTGAAGAGGCACACCCATCTCCTGGAAGGCCCTGGCGAAGAGGTCGTTTTCGGCGTTGAGGATGGTGGTTAGAAATGGAGCCATGGGCTGGGCCGCCTCCAGGGACGGCGCCCTGGCTACAGCTACGCCCACCACCTTGGCCAGGGTCCTGAGGAACACGTAGTCCTGCAAGAGATAGCGGCGGAACCTCTCCTGCGACAGCTTGCCGTCGCCTAGCTCCAGGACGAAGGGGTGCGTCACCATCTTCTCCCAGAGGGAGTGGTTGCTATTGTGCAGATCACTAGAAAGGGTCATGCGCCCTCCTTGCAGGCTGGTAATTCCTATACCGCTCATGTCCTTCGATAGTTCGGCAAGCTCACTACAGGCTTGCCCAAGGATGAGCGGTATCTGTAAACCGTGGTTCGACAGGCTCACCACGAACGGAACCGAACTGGAACTTGGCCCTTACTTGCTGGCCGCCTCCACAAACTTGTTGGCGAAGGCAGCATCAGGGTCAACGGGCTTGCTGAGCTGGCCACTCTTGTACATCCAGTCGGCGAAGTTGGCCCAGCGGTCATGGGTCTGCCAGCCAAAGGACGGCACGTTGTCCGCCCACATGGGGGCAAGGACATTTACGCCAGGCCGCTCGATCTTCTCGTCCACCTCCGAGGCATTAGCAGTATTGGCGTGCAGGAGGGTATCCACCGCCGCTTGCGGATTGGCCTTGGCGTCCTTATAGCCACGCACCATTGCACGCACCAAGCGCTGCACAACATCAGGGTCTTTCTTGAGCTTGTCCTCGCTGGTGACCAGCACCAGCTCGTAGAAGTCTGGGACGCCCCAGTCCTGCATACGCATGACGTTCACAGGATAGCCTTCGTTCTGGGCCATGATGGTCTCGTGGCTAATGTAGCAACCTATGCAAGCGTCAACTTTCTTGCCGATGAGGGCCGGCACCAGGTCGAACCCCACGTTCACCAGTTCCACGTCCTTGATGCCCTTGACGCCGTCCGCCTTGAGCATGGTGTCCAGCAGGGACTCGTTGAGGGGAATGCCAGGGTAGCCCACCTTCTTGCCCACCAGGTCTTTAGGCCGGGTAATGTTGGCCTCCTTGAGGGTCATGACAACGTTCAGGGGGTGCTGGACGATGGCGGCCACCGACACCACAGGCACGCCCTGGGCCCGTGCCAGCAGAAGGTCGGGCTGATAGCTGATGCCAAAGTCGTCGGAGCCCGCGCCGACCGTCTGGAGCACCGTGGACGGATCTACGGGCGTGTACAGCTTGACGTCCAGGTTTTCGTCGGCGAAGTACCCCTTCTCCTGGGCTATGTACAACCCCGCATGGTTGGCGTTGGGGTACCAGTCCAGCGCCAGTGTGACCTCGGTCTTCTTGGAACCGCCACAGCCCACCAACAACACCATGGCCAGACCCACCAGTGACAGCAAAATCGTTTTGCGTAGCGACACGTTAAAATCCCTCCCTACCACTTGAGTTGTGCTATTCCTTGCTCCAGGCAGCCGCCTGCCGCTCCTTCCTGTGCCAGGGGATCGCATACCTCTCCACTAGGCCGACGGCGGCGAAGAGGGCGATGCCCATGATCGAAAGAATGAAGATGGCTGCAAACACGCGCTCCGTCAGGAACTGGGGCTTGGAGCGGATCATCAGATACCCCAACCCCTTACTGGAACCCACCCACTCGCCAATGACAGCGCCTATGAGGCTTACGGCAACGGCCACCCTGACGCCTGAGAAGAGGTAAGGCAGCGAGGTGGGCGCTAACACCTTGGTGAATATCTGCCAGCGGCCTGCACCCAGGGTACGCATCATGTTGACCATGTCGGCGTCGGCGGACCTGAGGCCGTCCACAGTGTTGACCACAATTGGGAAGAAGGCAATGAGCGCCACCACGACGACCTTGGGCCCCACGCCATAGCCGAGCCAGATGAGCAGCAGTGGCGCGATGGCGATGACAGGGATGGTCTGAGAGGCGATGACGAAGGGATAGACGGCACGCTCCAGGGTGCGGGAATAGGCAATGACAATGGCCAGCGCCACGCCGCTCACCAGGGAGACGCCAAACCCCAGCACGGCCTCTTCCAGGGTGACCCAGGTGTGGCTCAGGAGCAAAGTGTGGCTGGCCACCAGCTCACGTCCTATGGCCGACGGGCTGGGCAGGAGCCAGCGCGGGATGTGATACAAGGCAGTGGCAAGTTGCCAGAGCGCCAGGACCGCCAGGATGATGGCCAGAGGCGGAAGCCAGCGAGCGGCATGCCGGCCCAAGAGCTGGAGTCGCGGGCTGCGGGCAGTCATCGCCACGGCTCCTCTTCGGCGTGCAGGCTTTCTTCTCGAAGGGTGGCCATTAGCCCGGCCTTCAGGGCGACAAAGGCTCCCTGGGTCACCATGCCGTAGGCCCGGGGCCTGGACAAGTCCACGGGCACCACCATCCTGACCCGGCCAGGCCTGGCGCTTAGCACGTAGATGCGGTCGGAGAGGAAGACGGCCTCGTCAACGTCGTGGGTGACCAGGACGATGGTCTTGTGAAAGCTGGCCCAGATATCCGTAAGCCACTCCTGCATCTGCGTACGGGTCAGGGCGTCCAGCGCGCCGAAAGGCTCGTCAAGGAGCACCACCTCTTTTCCCGCCAGCATGGTGCGCAGGAAGGCCGCACGCTGCCGCATTCCGCCGGAGAGCGTCGAGGGGTAGGCGTGCTCGAAGCCACGCAGGCCAAAGCGCTCCGTCAGGGCCAAGGCGCGGGCGCGGGCTTCACGCCGCGGGACACCTTGCACCTCCAGGCCCAAGATAGCGTTGTCCAGGACGGTGCGCCACGGGAAAAGGAGGTCTTTCTGGTGCATGTAGCCCACGTTGCCCAGGCGTCGGGACACTTCCATACCCTGGAGGTCGATGACGCCCTGGGTAGGCTCTTCCAGGCCAGCGATTATGTTAAGCAGCGTGCTCTTGCCGGAGCCGCTGGGGCCGATGACGGAGACGAACTCGCCATCCTGGACATGGAAGTCCACGGAGTCCAGCACAGGCAGACGCCGGCCTTCCATCTGGAACTCCTTGCTGATGCCCTTAAGGGATATTCGCGGCTGGGCTACTGTTGACGATGGTTGCATATGCGGATGCTCAACAAAAGGGGCCGCCGAGTTCTGGACTTGGCGGCCCGTGATAAGTGTTGGAAGCTCCATCCCTCCGCTGGAATTACCCAGATCAGGTTCAGAGGGGTCGCTCCGAGATGTCGGAGCCTCTCAGCCTGGCTTACCCAAGCTCCCCCTGGATCCTATCTATTAAGCTGTCGGTCTAGCGGTAGTGTAAACGGCGCTGCGCGGGAGGTCAAGGGGAGGGCGCACAGGGGGCCGATCACGCCCCAGAGTAATGAGGTTTCTTGAGTTCCAATTGTAAGTCTCGCACCATGCCCAAAGTAACATCCCAGCCAAAGCGGCGGTACAACTCAATAGCAGGAGGCAAAGCTAGATCCCACGCTGTGGACGCTAGGTCCTCTGTGCGATATTCTTGCTCATGTTGAAACGTATTAACGCTTGCTGTGTGCTGATGGGAAAATCTCCTATGATTTGGAGAATCTACCCAAAGAGACCGCCCCGCTAACCCATTGAGGTCGATCTGGATCACTAGCGTCTTACTTCCTGCTGGAGTGAGTGCCAGGCGACTAGCGAACTCGAAGATCTCAGTGAAGCGAAACATGGCACTTGATACCCCAAGTCGAGTTCCTGGCTGCAAAGGTTGAGGATCAGGAAACATCTTAGCTTCCCCCATCCAGTCCTCTTTCAACCCGTCCAAATGTAGGAATTGGCCGCTCTGGTAAAAACGCCAATACTCTACATAGCCTTCCCAGTCTATGGCTTGATCAACAAAAGTTGATCCGATAGCTATTTCGCTTTGCCTATCAATATGCGGAAAATCCCAACCTCTGAGCGATACTTTGCTGCGTTCTATAATCCGTGGTAAGTCTAGTATGTTCGCGACGCGGTCTTTTTGATACTCCGATTCCGGTGGTCGAATGACAACACGCCAATAACCCATGGAGCGAATCTTGGCCACCACAGCCTGATTATTATCAATCACAACCCTTGAAGCTCCTCATTAAACCGGTTGGACGTGGGCAAACTGGGAATAGGCTGGTTTTGATCCGTTGGTGTAGCTAATGCCAAACTAAGCCCCGCTCTATTTGCGGTTGCCACATACTGTTGGAGTCGTTTCTCAATCGCCAACTCAAGAAGGTTCATCATATCCTCATAGGTTGCTACCTCAGATGTTTCGGGTTTCCTTGCACTCCTGACGTAGCAACCTCCTTCTTTGAGAACAACTTGGCCACCTACCGTGTACTGTTTCTTACAAAGTACGGGGGCACGTTCGAATTCCCGAATTTCAAACACGAGAAATTGCTTGCCATCTATCGGTATCACTTGGCGCTCAAAGCGGATGGCAGGACCGGCATAGGGAGTGAACTTCGCGGCGATTCTATCGTACTGCCATGTGTCTAGGTCAGACTGCGTCACTCCCTCAGGATCCAAGGTATGGCTGTTGGTTTCCTTAACACCCACAACCACATATCCACCATCACGTCTGTTAGACATTCCCATAGCAGCCCGAAGGACTTTAAAAAGAGAGCTTCGTCTGTAAGAGGCCCAGGCGATTTGAATTCTACGCGATCAGTCTCGTGACCAAGGGCAATGGCCTCTCTTAACTGTTGCTCATCCATTTCAACGTTCTTTCCTCTGAATCCCAGTTTATATCGCGATCTCAAGGAAAGTGCAAGCAATTCAGCAGCCCTGCTGGCTCCAAAAAATTACTCCGCTCATGCCCTTCGACTAAGCTCAGGGTGAGCGGAGTAATAAATCAGATGCCTATGTGATTTAGAGCCGGCCGGCCATCTGGAAGGCCTTGCCTTCGGTGCGTATGGACGGCGCGACGATCATCTCGGCGCGGTGGAAGTCGCGGATGGTGAAAGCGCCGCACATGCCCATGCAAACTCGAAGGGCGCTGATGAGGTTCTGCGTGCCGTCGGTGCGGCTGGTGGGGCCAAAGAGGAGCTGCTCAAGCGTACCCTTGGTGCCAGCGTTGATGCGGGTGCCGCGAGGCAGCGCCGGGTGTGGAGTGGCCATGCCCCAGTTGAAACCCTTGCCTGGCGCTTCCTGGGTCTGAGCGAAGGGAGTCCCCAGCATTACGCCGTCAGCGCCGGCCACGAAGGCCTTGCAGAAGTCGCCGCCGGTGCGGATGC